>ENA-OQIZ01000312-OQIZ01000312.1-human-gut-metagenome-genome-assembly--contig:-NODE-312-length-28329-cov-6.822849_pt1 | contig 28329 bp, 26 predicted proteins | sample MGYA00242593_ERZ504758 | MGnify/ENA primary metagenome ERZ504758 (study PRJEB26092, sample SAMD00036364) | human gut metagenome | host: Homo sapiens | study: EMG produced TPA metagenomics assembly of...
GGAGCCTCATTCAATGCTCGGGTGGAGACGAGGGGGATCGAACCCCTGACCTCTTGACTGCCAGTCAAGCGCTCTCCCAGCTGAGCTACGCCCCCGTGCGAAGAAGTACTATACGGGAACTCGGACGCTGATGCAAGGACAATTTTGGAAAATATTTTGCGGCACGTGGATCGGGCATGGGGCCGAGAGGACCCACGATGCCCGACATAGCCCGCGGGGCGAGCCCCGCGGGCGGTGGTAAGCCCGCCGCCTTCCTTCCCGGGGCTCGGCATGTCGCCCCAGGTGCCGCCGGCCAGACCAAAGCGATCCGCGGTGCTTCCGGCGGCTGAGCCCCTCCGAACGCCTTCGGGCCTATTTACGGAACCGTACGTAGCTCGCCCCAGCTGGTCGCTTCATAAACAGACCGGTTTACTACGCTGATTCCCGGATCACCGACCTCATGCCTTTTTTCGCAAAACGGACAGGAGATCTACCTGCGGTTTTACGAGCGGCGAAATCAGTGTGCTCAGCCATCCTCAATCCGACGTAGTAAACCGGCATGGTTTTAAAATGGCACTTAATTACTGACAGCATATAAAGTATTAAAAATGCTCACTTGGGCATTATTACTTACCAATATCAAGCCAATTACACAGAACGTTGGCCCGCAATCTGGTCTCAGCACATCTCATCGCCTCGGTTTTTGGTTTGTAGCGCAACTCCAAGCGCTCACACACACTGTGAATGATGGCATCAAGCTGATCATGATCATTGAGCATGTCATGGGTTACAAGAAATACGTCGTATCCCATGCTTTGCAATGCTGTCATTCGGGTGGCATCGTGGTCAAGCACAGCGCCTGATCCATGGATAACCTCTCCTTGAAGTTCAATAATCACAGCCTTCATTGTTATTGGGTTTACGATGACGATATCGCCGTAACAGATTTTCTGACCTGCGATTTTCCGAGCTGAATTCGACAGCGGTGTTAAGTCGTTGACGAATATGTTTATAAACTCCGCTCCGCCGGCACGCCTCGGATGACTTAGCAACATGATTCCAGCAACTTCTAGCGGGGATGCAGCAATACCTATTACCTGCTGTGCGGCTTCGTAGAATTGCTTTCCCCACATCTCGTTTTTAACCTTCGCTGCAAATCTATGCAGTTCTTCTACTTCAATAAGAGGCTTTCTCATCCAGAGCGATGTGCCCTTTCCGCTAGCTTTATTTCCGGATCCGTCATCCTGCTGCCCACTTTGATCATTCTCGCTGTCCTTCTGGTGCGCCCGAGCATCAACTCGCTTCCATGGGGCCTCGTCTTGGGTTTCGTCTAGTTCAAACAGACTTTCTGTGGTGTACTGCTCTTCTTCTGATTTTGCCTGCTCAAGTGCCATGTCGACCGCGGGCGATGGTTTAAAAACCGAGAACCATCCGCAGAACTCGTACATAGCCAGAACTAGATCGCATGAAGACACGCTTCGAGTCATGGTGAATAGCGTATTAAGAGGATCAGTGACGTTAAAGCCCATACCCGTGTCGATGGAAACCTTCTCTGTATAGGCGCTGTTCCATCGGATGGTCCGTCTTGTCTCGGAATGCAGGTTACTTCGTGTTGATGTTGCCGTGATGACTGGCGTCTTGAGGACGTCGACTACGAAAGGGGCTTGGGATAGAGCTCGCCAGCCGTCTTCGGCGTTAGGTAGGCGCGGGTAAAGGTCGCGCACCTGCGGTGGGCAGCGCCAGTAGCGGAATGCGGTGTTTGCGCAGACGATTTCGTCCATTTGCGCCTCCCCTGGTTTCGGCCATAGGCCGTGCGGATTGCGGACATGGCCGATTATCTACCGGGGTATCATTCGGGTAAGTACCGGAAGCAAACCATAAGCTTGACGAGTTCTGCCGAAAATCCCTCGTGTGATAGAAATCCGCTGGAAGGCGCTCTGGGCATGTGGTCCCGGTCTCCACATTTGTGCTCAGATCACTAGGGGAATTCAATGAAAATACGCATTCGGTTTATATATAACGTGCAATGGCGTCGGTAAAAAGGGTTCGATAAAAAATGACGCCTTAGACGACTACGATTATTTTTTGGCGTCACTTTTAGTGTCACCCGTGGTGCCAAAAAGAAAAAGGCCAGAGGCTTAATACCTCTGACCTGTGCTTTAGATGGTGGGCGATACAAGATTCGAACTTGTGACCCCATCCGTGTGAAGGATATGCTCTACCCCTGAGCCAATCGCCCGTCGCCTTTCGGCAAAAGAGATACTAACATAGCCGCGCGAGGTTTTCCAAGAACTTTTTGCCCTCGATTTTAAATTCGTGGGTGCTAGCCAAGTCAAAACAACCAAAGCAATCGGCAAACCCGCAGCTCAACCACCCTTTATCGTTTAATCCACGAAGTCTCGGGGCGGCAGATAAGTCGCGCGTTGTTGTAGGCCATGTCGAGCGTGAGACAGGTGCGCGCGGCGTAGAAACCGTCCTCGCGTTGGATGGTCAGCGCCAGCTCGGGCTTGTCGCCGGTCAGGCACAGCGGTAGGAGTAGCTGGATCCGGCCGCCGTAGAACTGCGGCACCGCGAGCGTATAGTTGGCTGCGGCGCGGCGGGCGGCCTCGACGACAGCCCCCTCAAAGGCGCGGCGCAGCAGCAGCGAGTTACCCTCCCCCATTAGGCTGGCGGGAATACGCGTAAGGTTTTCCTCGTCGCCCAGAATGTGGTCGATGTTGGAGCGGATGGGAAGGCGGTAGTCAAAGACCAGCTCGGAGGGGTCCTCGGCAAAGCGCACGCGGCACGGCAGGTACTCAAACGAGACCAGCATGGGGTCGCTTTCCTTAAAGAAGCCCTTCAAAAACCAGCGCTGGCGCGCGTCGGGCTTGGTGTTGGGCTCAAACAGGCCGTAGATGGTTTCGTAGCGGCGCGTGTACAGGCCGGTGTTGAACAGGCATCGGTCGTCGTCGAACACCAGCGGCAGGTTGGACGGCGCGGTCTGGTCCACGTCGCGCTCGGTCAAAAATACCGCGCGGCTAAACGAAAACGACAGGTAGTTTTTGAGGATGCGGTTGCCGGGACCCCAGTCCTCGGGGTCGGCGAGGTCGGCCAAGCGGTCGTAACAGGGCTCGGGGCAAAACGCGAAGTCGTACACATTGCTGCACAGGGTGCTGGGAATTTCCATGTGTTGTCCAATCCATTCAATAACCGACGTGCGGATGCTTAGATTCTATACGTGCGATGGGTCGCCCGTGCCCACAACGCAACCGCAGCGCAGCTCTTTGGCGAGTTCTGCTCGCGTGCGGTTTCAGGAAACAAGGTCCTGGATCCAGGCGTAGTGCTGGTTATCTTTGGGCTCGGAGCTGTCGGACAGCCCGCCCTTCATCAACGTGGTTGCATTTAACGTTTTCATCACGCCGTCCTTTTGCTGACTGAATCCGAGCGTTTAACCCGGGCATTTCGACCATGCAATCTAAATTGATATTCTTGAGGCAATCAATCATCGCTGTCCAAGCGTCTAGATGCCAGGTCGAAAACCTTGCCCTTATCCCTTGCATCTATTGCGATGATTTGAACTACTTCGACGTGCCCATCGCGGATGCGATAAATTACGCGAATGCCATCAGTACGAAACTTAAGTTCCCTACAACCTGCAAGAAGACCCGAAAGCGGCTTGCCAATTTCATCGGCCCGAAGTGCAAGACGCGCAATACCTTTGTCCACCATAGCGCGAACCGAGCCATCGAGTGACAGATACTCTTTCTCGGCAGTCTTGTCGTAAAACTCAACCTTAAACTTAGCCACGCTCACTCGAACAGCTCCTCGTCGGAAATGGGATCGGTCGCCTCGGCTTCTAGCATGGCCTCGAATCTCTCACGTCCCACGGTATCGGAGAACGGAATGCCCTTGCGATTCGAATCAGTGTCGCCCTGCGCGAGCCTTGCAGCGGCTATAGCGTGCAGGCGCTCCTCTCGGAGCTGTTCGAGTTCGACCGCCATCGCTTCGAACTCGTCGAAGCCAACGATAACAGTATCGATGCCATCGTTCCTGTCTGAGACAAATTGCGGCTCTCTTCGAGCACGACGTCTCGCTTCGCCAAAATTTTTGCTTGCCTGCGTCGAAGTCAGCACCTGTTCGCGTCCGAAAACGAGTTTCTTGTCTATCACGGCAACCATAGCAACCTCCTATAAAATCTGTCTCTAATACGTATTATAGTTTCATTTAAATACGTACGTAAAGGAAAGTTAAACAGCAATATTCTTACTATTGACAGTTTCGGATGAACAGGGTTTCGAGTCGTACTCCAGAGCAACCGGCTGCCTGACAGGGTCTTCGATGGCACAGTTTAGGGTCTTTGCGAGCGCCAATGCCGAAGAGACCGAGGCACGGCGTAGGTCGAGTCGGATCTGCTCGTAGAGCTGTATAGCGCGAAGTAAACCCCCGATTGGGTGGCGAGCTATTTTTGCGTTAGACCGGCTGGGCTTTCCCGTGGCTATTAACGCATTCCCATCGCGGATGGCCTTTAGGCTCTCAGCGTTGAGTACATTGGGAGGATCAGGTAGCAGGATGGTATTCGCAAACTCATCGTCCCGCACATGTTGCTTCATAGATGCGCACCTCATCTTGCTCGATGCTTTTGCGGAAGGGCGGGCGCATGTGCTTTGGTGGGTTGGTGACGATATCAACCTTTCTTCCAAGTTCCTTCTCGAGCTCATGGGAGAGTTCATAAAGCGCGCCGAACGTCATGGTGTTGCCGCAGATTAGGTGCAAGTCAATATCGCTATCGGGCGTTTGCTCGCCTCGGGCAAACGAGCCAAATAAATATGCTTCGCTGACGTCGTATTGAGCAAGCACGCGGGAGGCGGCGGTGGATATGTCGGTAGGCGAAATCATGGGTTATTTGCCGTTCAACAGTAGAACGTCAGGGGGCCAGCGCCGAAACCGCTGGTCCGGCTTTTTGCCGTTCTGCAAGCTCGAAGATAAATGGGGCGTTTGATCTAACGAACTCGGTCAAAAAATCCAGATCGTCAGTAGAAAATCCTTCGACATTGAACCAATTAACCGCAGGCAAGAAGCATTCTGCATGGTCAAAGCCAAGGCCAACCGGACGTTCGACGGCTACGCGAACGGTCCCGTCATCTCTTGTCTCCGAGTATGCAAACTGAGTGCCGTCATCTAGCTGAACATAGCTCCAAAGCATTGCTACCTCGTTTACAACTTTTTGAGTTAAAAGCCTGCCCCTAACGCGGGATGAATCGCATTAGTTACCCGACCCAAATACGTCATCTATAAGATCAGGCAAGTCTGTCCATACTTGATAGGCGACAACGTTGTCCGGATTCATTTCTCTTGCACGACGTTTATTATCCGTATTGTGCTTTGCGGCATTGGTCAAAGCCTGGCCCTTGTTGCCGTCAATCATTTCGAGATTTACCGACTTGAACTTTGACGCGGAGGACCTGTTGGGGTCAGTAGATTTTAGAACGCCAAGGTCGCGCGCTCTTTTCTCACATTGTGGCGTCGATGCAAAAGTTTCCGGGCATGGTGAGACATGATCGATAAGCCATACCTCAAAGCATGGATTGGAGATCGCGAGCCTAACTCCTTTTGTCTTTGCTTCTCGTTCTGCTACGGCTAGGTTTCTGAACTCATCTGAATCGACCACGATCCATACGGAACTCAATGCTTCGATTTCGCCTGCTTTAACGGCTTTTTTATCTGAATCGAGCTCTCGCGAAAGCTGCTTGGCCACCTTCAAAGGATCTCCGTCGATATGCCGATATTGCACACTTCCGCGAACGTCCATTTCACTAATTAAATGGTTGAAGTATTCGGTTTCGGTCACCTTTCCATTTGACACAATTAGGTGGCGCTTTCGTTTGGCTCTTGTCTGCTTTTTGCGGCCGCGAGTAAGTCCCCTCCTTTCTGATTTAGCCATCTATGTCAGCGCCTTCCTTCATGAGTTGGGCTACAAGTTGATGAAAACTTGGGTTGGGCAGCGGCACGTAGACTCCGTTCATATAATTGCGCCCCAGATTCTCATTTGCGCGAGGGGAATATTCCATAGCAGCAATTAATTGCGAAGCACCTTCAGAGTCCTTTTCTACAAACCAAACCTGATCTCGTTCAAGCACCTCTTCCATGGGACTCGTGCGCGTCATCAAGGTGACATCATGAGTTGAGAAGATCAGCTGTGCGCCCCTTGGATTAGTGTTGGGATCGGCAAACAGTGAGACAAAGTCGCGCAACAGCGTGGGATGAAGGCTCGAATCAAGCTCGTCAATTACCGTTGTGGCCCCACTGCTTAAAGAACGTAAGGCTACCGAGAAAAACGCTAACGCAGCTTTTGTACCCTCCGATTCATGGGCGGAGTCCAGCCAAAAGCCATCTCCCGAGCCTTTGTGGTGGAAGAACAGGTCATAAGCGAACGACCATTTAAAGTTATCTGCTTTTTTATTGCGCGCCTCTATTGGAATATCATCGGGTCCGATGAGTGAATCTATTAAACCAGGGACGCCTTCAGCTTGACGAACGTCCATGCCATCAATTCCGATGTCAGCATATTCAATGAGCTGAGATAACATTTGGGCTCGAGGGTCATCGTTGATAAACAGTTTTTTAATGGTTGCAAGTTCTGCTAGATAATGCGTTGCATCGTAGAGATAGACATCGTTGGAGAGAGCAGCGAATGCCGGCTGAATCACATTATTGCCTGCCGCCGCAACAACAGATAAGAACAAAGAGTTTTTACGCGTGATATCCCAAAGCTGTTTTTTAGCACCCGTAAAGGAGCTGCCAAATTTAATCGACTGTTTCCCGTTTACCGAAGTGCGGTCATAGAGGAGGGACGGCTGTTTCGATCGGTATACGGTGAGGTTCTCATAAGTAACCTCATTTTTGTTTACACCAAATGAAAACTCATACTTCAAATTGCTGGCGGTAAATTCAATCGAGAACTCTGTATCACTTGATCGAGACTCTGAGTCAAGCAAAAAAGGAATGACAGGTATATGAGATTTTGAATCACCTGTTGCGTAACCGTTGCGAATGAAATACGAGACAAAGTCCAGGGCGTCTAAAAAATTTGATTTGCCTGACGCGTTTGCTCCGTAAATCGCGGCTACTCGCACGGGCTCAAATTCCTTTTTACTCGAAATCGGTTCAAACGAGAACTGCTGGGCATCTCGAAAGCTCTGAAAGTTCTTAAAAGAAAAATTGAGGATCATCTTCAGAATCCTTTTCAAAAAAGTCGATTTTTCCCAGACATCCTTAAATAGCAAGAACAATTATATAGTTTTATAGCCGATATTTGTTAGCTTTGAACAAATATCGGCTATAAATTAAGATTATAAGTAATAGACCTTGTAAGTACGTATAACATAATGATTGAAGCATGCTTCTCTACGCTGCTTTTAAGAGCGATCTTCAGTGACGGTGTCTCTTAATCTCATTCACTATGCCGGCACATCTCTTCTCAATGCTGTCGGGAAAGAGCGAAGCTTCGGTAATGCCAAGTTTACTCAACTCGTTCAGTATTGATGCTTTCCTATCAGATGGCACTATGCAACGACCGGCTATTACGGGGCTGTCTTTGGGTAGTGGACTTATGAATTCCTCAAACGAAAAATTAGGATCTTCACCACGAATGTCATTTGGGAAAAGGATATATTGCCCCGACTGAGCGGCTTGCCTATCGAGATATCTAGTTCCGTAGACAAATAATGTGTCTTCGCAGCACTCCTTAAACCATTTTGCCTGATCAGTTGGTTTAGGGAAATTTGAAAGCACTAGATCACGTTGATAGTCAAAGTATGGTCTAGATATTGCAAGTGAAGCAAAGTCCGATAACACTTTAGAGTTCATAAACAGATGCCATGAGTCTGCGATTGCCTGGCAGATGGGATATTCCCGCATATCCCCTCCCGGTCGCCTAAAGATAAATACTTCGCCCACGTCATCGGGATTGCCGCAGGCGAAATAGAGGGCGGCAAGTGCGTTTGAAGTGACATCTAATAGTCTGGAGGGGACTCCGTAGTGCTGGAGACAGGCTAAAAGATCAATCGGAAGCAAATCTCGTTTAAAAATATTTGGCAATATACGGCAGGCGGTTTCAATAATATCCGCCTCGTGCTTAAGGGTGCCTATGATAGGAGAAATGGCGTCAGATCCCGGTTTACGCCAAAGACTGTCTCTTCCGATTGACGGAACAAGATCAAACTTAGTGGATCCTTGTCCACGAAACACAAATGTAGACTCAATTGTTTGGGCGTCACCATCTATTGTTGGTGAAAGTTCGTTGATGTATTTGATATACGAGGCTACATCTTCAACCTCAACTTTAGTTTCATTAGACATATATCAATCCTTTAGTGGAATAAGAAGCTTTATAAACGGCAGCATTTGGATTGCAATTATCTTATCGCTCTGGCAGATGGGGTGTAAGGCTCAACAGGGGTAACGGGTTGTGAAGCTATCAAGCACAGCTAAAAAGTGCCGTCGCAGTTATAGCTGATACGGCACCAATCTCTAAGAAGTTGATTCAGTAGAAGGTTAAAGACTTCTGTAATAGCTGCATTCACCTCTCCCCTGGTCTCACTTTAACGGGTCTTTAGCAGCGATATGCGGCAGCCAGGAGCGCTGTTCCCAGAAGGAAAAGCGTCACGGAAGCGGCGATCCAGTTGCTGTCGCCGGTCTTGGGGAGTGTCGCTGCGGTCGCGCTGGTGGCTTTAGGCTTGGAGGACGTAGACACTGTGGTCTTGGTCACCGTCGTCTTGGTCGTCGTCGTCTTGGGCGACGTGGCCGCAGGTTTCACCGCGGGATTCGTCGTTGGCTCCGCACCGGGCTGCCCTGCAGCAGGACCGGCACCACCATCAGGTTCGCCCGCCTCACCGCCAGTCACCTCGCCCCTGTCGGTCTCCCCCGTCGGCGGCGTGGCCACATCGGGCTCAATCACCACATGCGGTGCCACCGCGCCGGAGGCATCCACCACGCAGCTAGCACCAAAGGCCCCGCCATCGGGCGTCACAAACCGCGCGGACACAAGCGATCCGCCTGTGCACGCAGCACCGCCATCGGCACCGGTCGCATCGAGCCACGAGGCGTCGACGGAAAGTCGACAGCCGGCCGCGCCAGCGCCAAGGCCCGCATCTTGCAGATACACGCCGTAGGCGCGCACGCCCGCTCCGGACCCGGCGCCCGCGGCAACGACGCGCCCGCCGCCGCGCACGGCCATGTCGCCAGCGATCACGCCGGCGACCGCCTCGTCCGTAATATCGGCCCCGTCTGCCCGGGCATCGACGGTGCATCCGTCCACCTCGAGCGCCTGCGACACGTGGATCCCGCACTGCGAGCCCGTCGCCGTAAGGGTCCCGGTGCCGCGAAGTGTCAGGTTGCCCCACACCTCCATGCCGCACAGCGTGATGTCCGCATCGGGCGCATGCGACTCCGTCACGGAGTTTTGCCCGGCAAGCGTCAGCACCAGGTCACCCTCGGCGCCGATGCCCTCCCCCGCGTAGCCGTTAAGCTCCAGGTGGTCGGCATCGGTCCAGGCCCAGCCGGGACCCGACACGCCCGGCTCGTAGTACGTCGCGCCCGCGATGATGAGGCTCTCCGCGCCCGCGGCATAAGAAGGCCCGCCCAGCAAAACGCATAGGCAGGCCATGGCAACAATCGCAATGTAACGACGGCTGGTGTGGGACTTGGCAGCAAACATACCCGCTCCGATCTTCGCAGGAGCCATCAGAATGTGCACCAGAAAATGCCTGGTAGCAGCAGTTATTAGTTTAGCGAGATCAAGCTGTAAACAAAGGAAATGTCCCTGAACAGTGCCAATAATTAGGTGTAAATCGTTTTGCCAATCGGTGAAAGGAAGTTTTGGATACGACGGACAAGCGCATAGCATCGTCAAGCCGTTGAGTGTCTAGGCGTAATCACATATCGGCATTAGTATCAGTTGATACGCACCGCGCCCTTTCATTTAACGTTTCTATTGCCTGTTTGATGTCATTGCGAATCCATTTGGTTCTTAGTCCGCCCATGCGAGATTTGGAGCCCATTTTGACAAGTTGATCGTCTATCTTTTTCAACCATTCAACGGCTTCATTCAGGCTATGCTTGTCTGTATATCTCTTCATGCCAGTATGAAAAAATGAATGCAGGGAATTTTGCGAGTCGGCCGTTCCTTCATAAGTTGACATGGCCACAGTTTCAGCTGGTACATCCAATATTCTTTTTTGGTAATCGGACTTTATGGCTTCTTCAAAAAACGCAGAGATTGTTTTGCCTGTGTTCTGGTCAACTATAGAAAACTCAAGACTGATGCGATTAAAATCTTGCTCCCTTTCATCTTGTTCAACCTCGGTTATAAGTTTATCCATTATCAGATTGACTTCAGTACCATAAAAATCATTAAAATTAGCTCGTTCTTGCCTCAAAGCGGCGGCATCGCACTTGGGGTCATGATTGGCGGCGAGTCGAAGCGAATCGAGAAGCTTCTCGCGAAAAGATTCATCCCAGAACCCAAGATTAATTAGATCTAGCGTAAACCCAATGAACTTATAGAACCAACCTTGAGAATACTGCCCCTTAGCAAGCATGTCTTTAAATTGGTTCGCCAGCAATTCAACCTGACTGTCTTCCAAGCAGCGCAAAGTGCCCCAATGGTATTCCATATCTTGGGCCTCGACGTCTGCAGCGGAATTGGGATTTTTCTTCAGTACATATTTTATGAAAGAACTCTTAACAGTTTCAGGGTCTACATCCTTCCCTTCAGTTAAAGGGGCAAGGGCGTTTGATAAAGTTTGATAGTAATCGTATTCCTGAAGTTCAGAATCGTTGAAAATGCTCATTGAGCTGTTTGCGCCCTTTGGCTCCTTAGGAACTATTCCTGCCGATGCTTGTACTGCATATCCAACAAAATCTGAGAATGCTTTTACTCTTCCGCAATGCTCGATAGACTTATCGACAAGAGCCGACGAACTTAATGCGTAGTTAATACACGGGATTGATCTTGATAGAGCTCTTGCGTTGATATGAGAGCCCTTAAGTCCGTCGATAATTGCATCCTTGACTTTGAAGTCAATTTGTTTGGGAATGGATAACTGGTCCTTTACTATTGCATGGTAAAGCACTTGTAGATCTGGCTCATATTCAATTTGGCTAATAACTGCTTTTTCCACAGAGCAGTCTTTCTCAAAAGAAAGCGGCTTATTTCTTACGAGCATCACATGCCAGCCATGATTTTCAACCATATTGTTAATGAATCCAAGAAAATGTTGATCGTCTTGTGTTAAGTCGCTACGTTCGCAGTCGTCTAAAATGACGAGAACTTTTTTCATGCCAACTAAAGATAGTAACAAGTTGGGTTTAATAGAAACCTGAATTCCAAATTTTGCTAGTTGTTTGCTAGAAATTGCCTTACTGACGTCAATTGCGCCTTTCTTAAAAATATTTTTTGCGGCATTAAAGCGATTCGTTGAGTTTTCAGATAAATGAAACCAAGAGGCTAGAACCCTATTGCAAATCTCGTCATAGTCGGATACTCCAAATAGCGACACACGGCATACCTTTATACCTATTTTGTTAAGCGCAGGCTTGAGATCGTTCTCGCAATAATATGTCTTTCCCGAACCCCATTCGCCATGCAGGACTAAAGCTTGAAGACCAATGGTGTCGCATTCCATGTAGCTTTTTATTACCTCGGTGATTTCTTTGGCTTGCATTGCGTGTTCTCCATTCAATCATTCTTGGATTTGTAGCACGAGATCAAGTGCTTGCTGAGACAATATATTTAACAGCGAATGTCTTTCCCGCTTGCAGGTGTTGCTGAACTCCCGCATTCGGTAACCGTTATTGTAATAACTGATAACAATGAAAACGGGGGTGTATCGGTGCTATCCGACACACCCCCGTCCTCAGCTAAGATGACTTCGCCGTAGACTTGGCCCAACCTAGCTCAGACAATTCTCTCCTAATCCCGCTTAAACAGATCCCTCGTGTACACCTTATCCATCACATCCGCGAGCTCGTCGCTCCAGCGGTTGGCCACGATCACGTCGCTGCCGGCCTTGAAGGCCCCCAGGTCGCGGGTTGCCTAAGAGCCGAAGAACTCCTGCGTGTCCAGCGTGGGCTCGTAGACCACCACGGGCAGTCCTTGGCCTTTACGCGCTTCATAACGCCCTGGACGGAGCTGCCGCGGAAGTTGTAGAGCCGGTCGTTGTCAAGCAGTACGCGCCCCTGACCGGTCCTTTTGCCGTCGTAGACGCGGCAACAAATATTAACACATTCTGTTTAATTCGCTTGATCAGTGCCGTTTCCTTTAATTCAAACATGGCACATCTGCCTGTTTTGATCCGGCTCCAAAGCCAATCAAGCTCTTCTGCCGCTTTTCGGCCAAGCTCAACTTCATCGTCATCAAGAAGCTTATCGGTCTCAACGCAAACAGAATCTGACGCAATAGAAAACAAAGTAATGAATGATCTAACGGGAGAAAACTCATGAGATGTATCAAGACTAGCGAGACGACAAATTTCAGCGAGCGGAACATTGACTCCGCCAAGCTGCTCGGCGTAAGCGCTCATGTCTGAAAGGTATAAACCGCTTGATGGTCTTGCCGAATTGCTAAACGCATCAAGCGTGCCTGTTATATGAATGGCAATTACTTTCTCTGAGAATAGTACTGTGAACAAAACAGCCGTCGCCTCATATAAAGTCAGCTTATTTAGCTCATCAAGAATGTCTTTGATGTTAGACAAATCAATGTAGTGCAGATTTGAGACATTATATGTTGCCTCCTTCAACTGAGGAAATGTTGACTTGATCGCATTAACCCAATTGCGGTAATAATCCGTCTTGATGTAGCGTTCAACAAAATCGTTTCCCAAACAATTATCAATAAAACTCTGACCGAATTCGAGTGTCATACAATCAGGGAATCTGAATTCGCATTCGGGGTCGTTCAGTAATATGGGGAAAGGATCGACGGCAAGTCGAAAAATTGAACAGACCTTTACGGTAGTCTTGAAATAATCGGTGAAATCCTCTCGAATATGCCTCGCGCTTTCGGAAACCACTTCGTAAGGCTTGGTATAAAAAGAATCGTGGCCTTGTTTGTGAATATACTTGTTCGCCCTCTTATTGAGCTTGCTGATCAGCTCATCAATTTCGGGCATTTGTTCAAGAAGGTCTCGATATTCGATATCTTTTGAACGCATCATTTTGGACAGTTCGCTAAATGAGGGGAACCTGTCGAGCGAAACCCATTTCTCATATTTAGCCTTGCGCTCAGACTCTTCTAGATTCGAAAACAACGTTCCAATAAGGATGACCTCTCCAGCTTGTCTGACTGAATAAAAAGCAGCATCGAAGTAACCTTGATGAATTAAATCTAGCGAGTTAGCCAAGAGCTGGCAGGATTCAAGTATAAACTGGTTGAAAGATGGCGTAGAGACTAAACCACTAATGGAATCCGCTAATTGTTCTACATAGCCATAAAGACGACCGTAAGCGAGATCATGCTCCCTTGCCACGTACCGCAGTGGATGATGTCTCCAGCTGACCATCTGACTATTTATGTATTCGTCCTTAAAGTTCACCTGAGTCAGCTTCCAAATCTAATTCCAGCACAGGGTTCTTTTCTAATTGGTAATGTTCTAAAACTCGCAGCAATGAAAGCTGGCGAGCCTTGCGTCACTTTTGTGCTTAAAAGTTTTTACCCATTGGGCCAAAAGCATTGAGATTAAGTGCGGTATCGGCCGTCTTTAGCACCAATTTCAGCTCAGCGCCATATAGGACCTACTAGTTGTATTTGACACTGAATTGCACCCCGCTTGTTTTGCTGGCATAGAGTCTTGTATGAAGTGGCAAGAGCAGTCTCTTTCTCAAAGAGATCTTTCCGTTGTTCGAGCTCATGCAACTTTTCAGAAGCCTGTTCAAGCGTCCATTGATATTCCTTCGTATTCTGGAGCATCTTATTAATTAGAATCTGATACTGATACATTGAAAACAAAAGGGATTGATAAGCTTCTATGAATTCGGCAATTGCATCTCCGCTCTTTCCTTTGAAGCAAAATTTAGCCTCCATGGCGAGTGATCTCATTTCATCAAGCTTTAAATGCAATTTGAGTTGAGATTCGGCATCTAACACATGATTTATTGAGGCTGAAATTGATTGCAGGTACGTGGTGTTAGTTAGCCAAGCGAATAGCAGGTCGATAGCCATTTGTGGTTCGTTATCATGTTCCAAGCTCTTCGCGTTTTTTTCGTAAACACTCATGAGTTTATCGACGATTATCCATATATTTAAACGTCGATTGAATAGAGACTGCTTATTGCTGAGACGAGCTTGGTAACAAGAAATGAGCAACGCGATGATTGCCACAATCGCTGAGATGTACTCAGGTAGATTAATTAGACCCATTGTCTCCTCCGCCCATAAAAACGATACTAAGATTATCGCTCTGCATTCAGGATTTTCTGATTCAGTATCCATGTAGTGGCATGCAAGATGCTGAAGGGGTGCTGCCCGAGGGCTCGAGGAGGCGGAGTCCAACGCGCTCGCGTACCTGGACTTCCCGCCGTCGCATAGGAAGCGCCTGCACACCAACAACGTGCAGGAGCGCGCCAACAGGAAAACGATGCGCCGCTCGCACGTGGTGCAGGTCTTCTCATCGAAGAATTCGCTGCTCAGGCTCGTGGGCGCCGTCATGTGCGACCAGGCCGAGACGCGGTCCGGCTAGCGTTTCTTCTCGGAGAAGAAGATGGTCGAATCTAGCCTTGACCTTACCGACAGAGTGGAGTCGGCCAAAGATATCGATAGATTCCGGATCCTGGACACAGGAGCCAAAGAGTCCATTACATCAGCTTTCACGACACTACACTATGACAAAGGATAATCATTTTATTTTGTCATCCTTGATGACAAGCGCCATCGAGCTCGTGGCCGCAGCGAATGCTAATGTAAGTAGTGAGAATAATAGAGCACGGGGTGCATCGGCTGGCGCCGATACACCCCGTGCTCAACTTAATTTCTGTATTTAGATTGCGGAAGACCTGCGAAAGCCGCTCTCCCCTAATCCCTCTTAAACAGATCCCTCGTGTACACCTTGTCCGCAACGTCCGCGAGCTCGTCGCTCCAGCGGTTGGCCACGATCACGTCGCAGCTGGCCTTGAAGGCCTCTAGGTCGTGGGTCACCTCGGAGCCGAAGAACTCCGGCGCGTCCAGCGTGGGCTCGTAGACCACCACGGGCACGCCCTTGGCCTTCACGCGCTTCATGACGCCCTGGATGGAGCTCGCTCGGAAGTTGTCGGAGTTGGACTTCATCGTCAGGCGGTAGACGCCCACGACCGGCTTCTCCTTGCCGGCGTAAACGCGGTCCCACACCATCTGCAGTACCTCGTCTGCCACGAAGTCCTTGCGGGTGCGGTTGGCCTCGACGATGGCCTCGATCAGGTTCTGGGGCACGTCCTTGTAGTTGGCGAGCAGCTGCTTGGTGTCCTTGGGCAGGCAGTAGCCGCCGTAGCCGAAGGAGGGGTTGTTGTAGTGGCTGCCGATGCGGGGCTCCAGGCACACGCCGTCGATGACGTCGCGGGTGTTGAGGCCGCGGACCTCGCAGTAGGTGTCGAGCTCGTTGAAGTAGGCCACGCGCAGCGCCAGGTAGGTGTTGGCGAAGAGCTTGACTGCCTCGGCCTCGGTGGTGCCCAGCACGAGCTCCGGGATGCCCACGGTGCCGTCGGCGTTCACGCGCTCCAGCTCGGCGGGGTCCGCCCCTTGGGCAAGCAGACGCGCGAAGCGCTCGGCGGCAGCGACGGCGTCAGCGTCCTCCTTCGGCGCGCCCACCACGATGCGGGACGGATGCAGGTTGTCGTAGAGCGCCTTGCTCTCGCGCAGGAACTCCGGGCTGAAGAAGATCTTGCTGTCGCCCAGCCTCTCGCGAAGGCCCGCGGTGTAGCCCACCGGGATGGTCGACTTGATGACGATCCAGGCGTCCGGGTTCACCGAGCGCACGGCGGCGATGGCGGCCTCGACGGAGCTCGTGTCGAAGAAGTTCTTGTCCGAGTCGTAGTTGGTGGGCGTGGCGATGACGGCATAGTCGGCACCTGAATAGGCCTCGGCCACGTCGAGGGTGGCGTGCAGGTCGAGCTCGCGCTCCCCCGCCTTTGCCTCCGCCAGGAAGCGCTCGATCTCGTCGTCCTGGATGGGCGACTGGTAGTCGTTGATCTTCTCGACCTTCTCGGGCACGATGTCCAGCGCGTGCACCTCGTTGTGCTGCGAGAGCAGGACGGCGAGGGACAGGCCGACGTAGCCGGTACCGGCGACAGCGATCTTCATGTCATTCTCCAATTATCAAAGAACAATAATTCGCACGAAAAATGGCCCCTGTTACAGGGCCATGATTTCCTAAATGTTGTAGTAGCGCTTATACCACTTGGCGAAGGCCCTCAGGCCGTCCTCGAGCGGCGTCGCGGGCTTGTATCCCAGGTCGCGCTCGAGCGCCGTTGTGTCGGCGTAGGTGACGGGCACGTCGCCGGGCTGCATCGGCACGAGCTGCTTGTGGGCCTCGAAGTCGTAGTCGGCGGGGAGTACGCCCTCCTCCACCAGCACGCGCTGCAGCGTGTCGACGAAGTCGAGCAGGTTCTCGGGGTGAGAGTTGCCGATGTTGTAGACGCGGTGCGCGGCGAGCGGCAGCCCGTCCTCGCCCATCTCCACCTCGGGCGCGGCGTCCATTACACGCCTAACGCCCTCGACGATGTCGTCGACGTAGGTGAAGTCGCGGCGGCAGTCGCCCATGTTGAAGATCTTGATGGTCCCGCCGCGGCGCAGCTTCTCGGTGAAGCCAAAGTAGGCCATGTCGGGCCTGCCCATGGGGCCGTACACGGTGAAGAAGCGCAGGCCGGTCGCCGGGATGGAGTAGAGCTTTGAGTAGGCGGCGGCCATGAGCTCGTTGGACTTCTTGGTGGCGGCGTAGAGCGAGACCGGCGAGTCGACGCGGTCCTCCTCGGAGAACGGAACCTTCTTGTTGCCGCCGTAGACCGAGCTGGAGCTGGCGTAGACCAGGTGCTTCACGGGGTGGTGGCGGCAGGCCTCGAGCACGTTGAAGAAGCCGACCAGGTTGCTCTCGAGGTAGGCGCGCGGGTTCTCGATGGAGTAGCGGACACCCGCCTGGGCGGCGAGGTTCACCACGACGTCGAAGCCGTTCTCGGCGAACAGGCGCTCGATGAGGGCGGCGTCGCACAGGTCGCCGCGCACGAAGGTGAAGCGGCCGTCTGTGTCGGCCTCGGCCAGCATGCGGAGGCGCGCGTCCTTGATGCCGGGGTCGTAGTAGCTGTTGAGGTTGTCGAGGCCGACGATGGCGTCATCGGTCTCCTCGAGCAGCTTCTTGACGAGGAACGCGCCGATGAAGCCTGCGGCTCCAGTTACCAATACCTTTCTTGTCATTTCTCCTCTTTCGTTGTCAATGTGTTAAATCGGGAAGAGCGCTTGCGCCCGCTAGAGGAAGTAGCAGGCCAGGTTCCAGAATTTGTAGTTGCGCTTGCGCAAGGCGAGCTGGACGTCGGGTCAGCGCCCCTGCATGGTGGTCTGCTTGTCTTCGAACTCAGGCACCGACGCAAGGATGTCGCACATGAGGGGCGGGAGCGCAGCGGCACGTGCAGCCTTGTGCATTACTTCCTCGGTTACAGCTTGCATTGGCGTGTTCCTTCTTGTTGTTCGATCATTTGTGCAGGCGAGTCTCGACGTAGGCATGTTTCTGGTCACAGGACATATGCTTAGTCATAAGTAATTCATTTGCGTGCTTGTCGCGATACTCCGCTACCGTACAGATAGGGCGGGCCGGGACGCCGGCGACAACAGTGTCGTCATCGGCTGCACGCCCCCCGTAGAGACCCCAGGAACCCATTCATCTGCGCCATGTAATTTTCGGGCTGGAAGAGCTCCTTGGATTTAGCAAGCGTGGCGCGCTTCATGTCGATCAGTTCGTCGTCTGACATGCAGCAGGCGCGCCTGACGCCCTCGGCGAGCGAGGCTAGTTTGAGGTCGGGAACGACGATGCCGTCGACGCCGGGCGAGAGCACGAGATCGGCGCCGCCTACGGCATTACAAAGCATGGGTACTCCGTTGGACATACATTCCGCGAATTTGGTGGAGAAGCCAGCGCGGGCGTAGAGCGCGGGCTGTCGGAACAGGATGCCGAAGTCCGCGCTGCGGAGCATCTCGATGACGGCAGCATGCGGGAGCCTGCCGTGGAACCTGACTGCAGCGCCCGCTCCACGGCCGTGCAGCAGGATCTCGCCCTCCCTCTGGCTCACGCCAACAACGTCGAGCTCGGGCTCAGTCTCAAAGGACCCTGCGCAGGAGGCCATGGCCTCAACGAAGCAGTCGATGTAGTCCTTGCCTGCGGGAGACCCTGCGTAAAAGAAGCGGGTTGACTTCCTCTTGGCGGGCTCGGGTGGCGGAACTTCGTCTAGTGCGTCGCTCGAGCGGTTGAGCGGCGGGAGAAACATAACGCGCGGGGCGCCCTGGGCCTTTTTGAGTTCCTCGAAGTGCTCCTTGAAGAAGGGAGATATAGCTAGCACCCCATCGACTGATTCGTCGGCGTCGGTGACGCGTCTCTCCCGCGACTTGGCTACGATCCATTTGGCGAGGTCGCCGTCGAAGTGAGTCTCGAACCAGTCAGTCTCGTCGACGAGGACCGGTACGCCCACGCTGCGGCACCCACGCTCAATGGCCCTGGCGAGGCGGTTCTGGATTCCGTAGTAGATGACGACGGCGGGATTTATGCGGGCCATAGCCTCCTTAAAGGCGAGGATGCTCGCACACGAGATGAGACGCTCGGCGTACTTCGCGACCAGCTGGCGACCGCTGAGGGTAAGGCCCTTGGGAAACTCGACTGGGTAGTCGAATTCCTCGGCGAGGGCGGGCAGCTTCGGGTCGGCGATGCCTGCCACCATGAAATGGGGTTCGTAGCCGCACATGGAGAGAAGATCGGCGATGGCGAAGGCATGCTTGGTGGGTGCATTGCTGCCAGGAATGCCTTGGACGACGTAGAGGATGCGGTCACTACTATTCAATGGCCGACTCCTTCGTTAGCTTTCTGTTGATGTAGACGGGGTATACGAACGAGGAGCTGAGCATAGTAACGATGGTGCCAAGCAGCACGCCCGAGCTCGACCCTAGCACACCCGCAAACAGGTACGAAAGCGGAATGTTCGCAATGGCCTGCCCCACGGCCAGCGCCATCATCATCTTCATGCACGCCATACCGTTGGACACCTGCGACCAGATGGCGTTCCAGCTGTACACCAGGCTATATGCGAACATGAGCCAGACGAGGTCGGTCGAGGTGTCGAGGTGTTGCCCTAGCCAAATGTCCGTGATGGGCGTATAGGCAAGGGCGAGCACTAGGCAGCAGACTACGGGCAAGGCGAGCAGCTTCTCCATGTGCCGAACGTTGCCTTTGATGCCCGAAACGTCACCTCGCGCGTAGCGCGCCGTTATGGAGGACCAGTAAGGTGAAATCATGGAAGCGTACAAGCTCACGGGGACGGTAAATAGCTTGAAAGCAGTGGAGTACGGGGTGACTGCCTCGGGTCCGAAGATGTTGGAGACTACGACATTGTCAGTGCTCGAGAGGACCAGTGATGCCATCTGGATGATAAAGAACTGAACGCCGAGCCCGGTGACGTCCCTAGCCATGTCCTTGTCGTACGCCATCGGGGTCGGCACCCAGGAGTGACGCTTCCTGAAGAATGCAAACGTGAACGCAAGCTCGATGACGAGTGCAGAGAGGCCGTAGGCAATGGCAACTGACATGAGTCTGTCGGAGTCGAATAATCCGAGCGTGAGGACGCTTATGAGCATGCACGCCTGCTGGACAACGCCAAGCAGGCTCACGATGTGCGCTTCCTGCACCGCAAAGAAGAGGCTTTTGCAAATGGAGAACACGAAGCCAATGCACATGAGCGCAAAGCTGACCGCTACGACGGCTTTGGCGTTGCCGTAGAGCGACTCAGGGATGTTGAGCAGCGCGTTCCAGTCGATGAACTGGAAAACGATGAGCGCCACGGCCATCACGCCCAGGACGACGACGCTCAGCAGCACATAGGCGCTTGATATGAGGGACTTGACCTTCGAATCATCGGCGTCCTTGGCCAGGGCGGCGCTGAGTTTGTTGCGGAGGCCGTTGCCGATACCAATATCGAAATAATTTACCCAGGAGATTACATTCAGGATTGTTGCCCAGATGCCGTAGAGGCCAGTGCCCAAGTAGCCCAAGATGACGGGCACGTACAGCAAACTCAACACCATGCTCACTGCCTTGTAGACGGCAAGCAGCACACTGTTCTTCTTGAGGTTCTTCTCGGAATAATCCGCCATACAGCTAATTCCAGACGCCATGGGCCGCGATGCGGGCATATGCTCCGAGTAGTGCGTCCCGGTTTACAATTCTCGAGTGGTTTATGTTGGCCCTTTTCCTGCCCGCATCACCGAGAGCGTGCGCGAGCGAATCGTCAGTGAGGACACGGATGAGGGCATCTGATATAAGCTCGGTCTCATTGAAAGGCACGAGCAGGGCTTCCTTGCCGTGCTCCGCGATGTCGGGCACGCCGCCCACGAAGGTGGCGACACAGGGCAGTCCCATCATCATGGCCTCACCCATGGAGTTAGGGGAGTTCTCTATCGCCGAGGTTGACACGAAGGCGGAGCAGAGCGCCATCTGGGCGACAACCTCGTCGGGGCCGAGCGAACCCACGAACTCGAAACGGTCGCGAACGCAAAGTTCATCCATCCTCCTCGCTAGATACCGATCGTAGGAGGAACCTCTCATGGGGTCTATGCGCAGGCCGGAAGAGCCCGCGACGACGACCCGCACGTCGGGCACCCGCCGCGCGATAGCGGGCAGGGCCTCGACGAGACGGTACATGGCTTTGATAGGTTTGGAGCCCTGGCTGAAGTAGAGCTTATGCGACGACGCATCTCTCGCCGGAGTTGCATCGTAGAACTCGGGGCGAAGGCTCTCCCCAACGTGGTGGTACTCGATATCTGGGTTCACAAGCCGACAGCAGCCCTCATCCCACCTCGTGCGCCCAATGATATGGTGAACCGACGCGATAAGGCGCTCCTCACTTTGGCCCCGCCTCTGGTAGCTCTCGCGCTGCTCATAAAGGGAGCAGCGGTTCTTGAGTTCAGAGAGCGTCCTGCGCTTGAGCCAGGTATCCGGGAAACCGGCCATAAACTGGCGGCTGATAACGGACACGAGACCCTGGATTGAGACGACCGTCCTGTCTAACAGCCCGCAGTCCCCGGCGGCTTGTGCCATGAGCTCGCCGAACTCGTTCTCCGAGCCGAAGATGTGTACGACGTCGGGCTTGGTCGATGCAAGGATTTCGGTGAACAGGCCTTTTACGGCATCGCGTTCACGGAAGTCTCCCTTTGACCAGAAAAAGCCGTGGGCCTCGAAACCGGTACCTGAGGACCGCTCCACCCTTGGCTCGGCTTTCTGAGGATAGAAGATGATGAGCTCATGTTCACCGACAGACATCACGTCGTCGAAGGCGCCGTCGAGCCACCCACTATTTACCGATCCGCTACGCCCAAGCGCCTCGCTTATCGCGCGCACCGGTGCGTTGCACAGCCACGCTATCCTCATCGGCAGTCACCCCCTTCTCGTTGCACAGGGCGAGATAGACAGAGATGGACACGAGCAGCGGCGTCAGTACGAGCGACTGTGAAACCGCGAAGTTGAAGTACAGGAACAGATAACTGCAGACGGCAGCGGCGCCAATACGCGAGCTAAATACGGGAGCCAAAAGCCAGTAGAGGTACGCGAGGGCGAACGGGAAGCCCAATGCGGCCGTGGTGGTAAACAACCCGGCGCCTACCGACAGCGCGCCCTTGTATGCCTGGACCTCGTCGAATCCGACTCCGAAGGGGTGCTGCGACAACAGCTCTAGGGACGCCACGACCGAGTCGATTCTCACAGCGCCGTTGCCCTGGTTTACGCTGAAGGAGCCCTCGGAGCTGAAGAGCTTGCTGAATACGGACTCAACGAGGATGGATGCGTCGCCGCGTACGTAGTAGTCGCACACCAACGCCATAAGGCCCAACGACACCAAAAGAACCAGATATTGCTTGAAACCACCCTTCGTCGAGACTTTTCGTCTGCGCAGATCCCCGGAGGGGAGGATGAAATAGAACGCAAGCATGGCAAGCAAAGAAATTAATCCGGTCGTAGATCCGCAGGTAACGATGCCGAGGAGGATTACCAGTGCAGAGACGGCACGCTCCTTGGGGCTGACGCTCAGCCGCTCGTACATGAACACGACACAGAAGAGGGCAGCTGTGAGGACCCCTTGGAAGACGCCAGGCTCGGTGAAGATGCCAATGTTGCGCGTTTCGCCTTCACGAACGCAACACAGGAAAAGGCCCTTGGTGTGGAAGTTCACGGAATCCGCCGCCGCCATGCTGTAGTAAGTGCCTTGCGACTCGAACTCGTAGAAAGGCAGCCTGTAGTACAGGCCGGGGACTGCGAGACGGGCAAAGTAGAGCACCAGGCTCACCGCAGTGAGGAAGCACACGATTCGGAGCATGCGCTTGAGGAAGTCCGCCGGCGATACCTTGATGGCGAGTACGATGAGGCCAATGGTCAGCGCATATCGGGTGAATACTGAGATGCCCGCACCGCCAGCCGTGACCCTTACTAACATGGACATCACGAGGACGCTCGTTACAAACGCCACATCGCGGAAGTGCCAGTACTTGGGGACGAGAAGCGCGATTGTTATGACGACGACAGCGAGGTAGTTGACGTAGGGCTCGATGAAGTATGACATGAGGTACGAGTTGCCCGTGAGCAGCACGCAGTAGCAGAGCAAGTACTGGATGACCGCTTGCTTGCGGCCACCGTCCTTGACAGGAGATGCCGCCGAAGCATTGAAGAGTGTGTTGTTCATGATGGCTATGAGATCAGCCTCCGCCAGGAGCTTCCGATGTTCTCGAGCGAGAGCTCGTCACGGAGCCTTCGAGCCCGAGTTGAAATAGTTTGCGCAAATTCGAGGTCATCAACAATCCGGTCAAGCGAGCGCGCCTCGGCAGCGAGGTCGTCGACGTCGACTAGCAAGCCGTTTACGCCGTCTTCGATGACCGTCTCGGCTCCGCCGCCCAGACAGCGGGTGCAGACCGTTGGCACGCCCATGGCAAGCGCCTCGAGCATGGAGTTCGAAAGTCCTTCGAATCGCGAGGACATGACGAACGCTGACGCAGTTCGCACGTGCTCAAGGGCGTCTATGCTGAAGCCCTTGAAGACGACAGACTCTGCGACGCCGAGATCGCTTGCGAGCTGCATGAGTTCGGCTTCCAAGCTTCCCTTGCCGAACACTTCGAGCGTGTAGCCGGGATGGGACTTATGAAACTCAGCGAACGCTCTGATTGTCATACCGTGGTTCTTCTGTTCCTCCAACCGTCCCGAGGTCACGATGACCTTGCGTCTGGGTCCCTCGAAGGGCTCGGGAACAGAGCTGGATATGGGGTTCAGGATGACCGCGCCCTTTTCCCGTAAGGATCGCGGAAACAAATCCTTCTGGGCATGAGTCTGGAATACGATAGCCGATGCTTTGCGATAGAGCACGTCACGCACCTTTGGAAGCACGGTGTTGCCAGGGAAGTCGAAACGCGGGTCATTACGGACAGATACGACGACCTTATTGGGCAGGCCCGTGGATGCTATTAGCGTGTACATGTTCTGATGCGGCAGGAAAGAGATGAAGGTCGCCTTAGGGTTGGCCTTCATGGTGCCACGTATGTAACGAATCTGCTGCAGGGGTTTGACCGAGGGACTAGCGAATCGTGAAATTACCTCGACTCCTTTTGGAAGGTCGTAATCAACGAGTGGGCTCTTTGTTAGCAGATACGAAAACCTAAAGCCATGAGCAATGAAGTATGATGCGAGCGCAAGAGAGACGCGCTCGGCACCGCCACCCATCAAGGAAGGATGAACAAAGACAATGTGTCCAGCTTCATGTGTTAACTTCTTTGAATTCAATTTAATCCTCTAATTACCGCTGGTAGCATTGCAATATATGCCGAGTATTTCGCTCAAGAGCAGATTGATATCGAATGAGCTGAGTATCTTTTTTCGGGCCAAACTTCCCATTTCTTTTCTAAGCTCGCTTGATTCGAGAAGATGATTCAATGCAACGGCCAGGGCTTGATAGTTATCTACCGGAATCAAGACCCCATTAACACCATCATTTATTACTTGAGGAATTCCGCCAACGGGAGTGGCGACAGTTGGAATTCCTCTGGCCATGGCTTCAAGAACGCTCATGGGGAGCCCCTCGTTTTTGGAGGGAAGGCAGTACACCGCGGCACGCTCGAAGAGCTCCTCGCGTTCTGCGTCCGCGACCCAGCCGTGGAACTCACAGCGGTCGGCGATACCGAGCTCTGCCGCAAGAGATTTATTCTTTTCGACCTCTCCGTCTCCGCCAAATACGACCTTGGTGTCGGGGAAACGCGACAGGATTTCTCTTGACGCGCGCAAGAGAACGTCAGGGCTCTTGTTCGCGTCAAGACGTCCTAAAAATAGGATGTCTTGACGCGAACAAGGTGAGCACGGCTGATCCGGAACTTTGACACCGTTATGAACAACGTCAATCTTCTCCAGGTCGCAAACGTTTTCCGAAAAGTAGTCGCGCCACTCTTCCGACAGAACCACAACTCGGTCGGCAATACTAAAGGTCTTTCTTACATCACGACGGTAGGAATCTCCGCCCTCTTCGAAAGCCTTCTTAAACTCGCCATCGTGATCGTGCAGTATCACGTACTTGCCTGCTTTGTGGGCCATGCGGGCCATAATTGACTTACGTTTGTAGGACCCACGGGCGCTAATGTGTAAATGAATGATGTCATAGGATGGCATGATCATCGCATAGCGCATTAACGCCCGGGTAAATGCGAGAGACTTACCGAGTTTTGAAAAGCCGACACCCGTCCCCAGGTACTCGAAGGCATCACATGCCTCAGGAAGGCCTCCGGCGAGATAGCCCTGCACGACGGAAACAATTCCACCGTGCAAAGAAAGGTCGGGGCCGACCATTAGAACTTTCGCGTGTATTTTATTCTTAGCTGAAGCCATCGTTATCCTTTAAGCCGCGAACCTAGGCAGCGAGCGGGAACCCCTCCCCAGATTGAGTACTCAGGCCCTACATCTTTGGTTACAACGGCACCGGCGGCAATAACGGAATGATCACAAACGTGGACGCCCTTGAGAATCGTTACTCCGCTACCAATCCACACGTCATTACCGATAACGACATCTTTGTCGTTATCGGGGAGCTTGTCCTCGTCGGTTAGTTCCATCATGGGGCGATCGAGGATGTCGGTGCGGTGATCGCCGGTGATAACGGTCAGGTTGGGTCCGCTCATGACATAGTCGCCGATGCGAATTTTCGCTCGGGTCGTGAGCAGCGTTGTTCCAGGGCCTAGGTACACGTCATGGCCCATGTAGATATTGCCCGCTCCGACTATCTCGCTGCGGCGGCCGAGAGTCACATTCTCGCCGCATGCAGCAAAGGAGCGGCGCAACGAGGGCATTAGAAGAAGCTTGTTATAGGCACGTGAAACACCGTCGAGAATGTTGTAGACGAGACCCATGGCTAAGCCTTCCTCCACACCATCTTGTCCACGACACCGGTGTAGCTCTGGATGATCTTGACTACCTTGGTGGAGACGGTCTCGTCGGCGTAGTCGGGAACGGGCGCCTCGGGGAGCGACCCCTCCGCGTCGAGCTCGACGGCGGTGTGGACGGCCTGCAGCAGGCCGCGCTCGCTGATGCCTGCCAGCGTGAAGCAGGCCTTGTCAAGCGCCTCGGGGCGTTCGGTGGAGGTGCGGATGCACACCGCGGGGAACGGATGCCCAACGCTCGCGAAGAAGCTGGACTCCTCGGGCAGGGTGCCGGAGTCGGACACCACCGCGAAGGCGTTCATCTGCAGGCAGTTGTAGTCGTGGAAGCCCATGGGCTCGTGCATGCGCACGCGCGGGTCGAGCTCGAAGCCCGTGGCCTCCAGGCGCTTGCGGGAGCGCGGGTGGCAGGAGTACAGGATCGGCATGTCGTACTTCTCGGCCAGCGCGTTGATCGCGGTGAACAGGCTCGTGAAGTTCGCCTCGGTGTCGATGTTCTCCTCGCGGTGGGCGGACAGCAGCATGTAGCGCTTGGGCTCCAGGCCGAGCTCGGAGAGGATATCGGACGCCACGATCTTGTCCAGGTTGGCGCGCAGGACCTCGGCCATGGGCGAGCCCGTGACGTAGGTGCGCTCGGGGGCGCAGCCGGTGTCCTTCAGGTAGCGGCGGGCGTGCTCGGAGTATGCCAGGTTGACGTCGGAGATCACGTCGACGATGCGGCGGTTGGTCTCCTCGGGCAGGCACTCGTCCTTGCAGCGGTTGCCCGCCTCCATGTGGAAGATGGGGATGTGCAGGCGCTTTGCCGCGATGGCGGACAGGCAGCTGTTGGTGTCGCCCAGGATCAGAAGGGCGTCGGGCTTGACCTCGACCATGAGCTTATAGCTCGCGGCGATGATGTTGCCCACCGTCTCGCCCAGGTCGGCGCCCACGGCGTCCAGGTAGACGTCGGGGTCGGCGAGCTCCAGGTCGCGGAAGAAGATGCCGTTGAGCGTGTAGTCGTAGTTCTGCCCGGTGTGCGCCAGCAGGCAGTCGAAGTGACGGCGGCACTTCTTGATGACCTCGGACAGGCGGATGACCTCGGGGCGGGTGCCCACGATGATGAGCAGCTTCAGGCGTCCGTCGTCCTCGAATGCGATATCGGAATAGTCCTTGCCCATGCGGCTAGACCTCCTCGTAGTAGGTGTCGGGGTTCTCGGGGTCGAAGGGCTCGTTTGCCCACATGACCGTCACGAGGTCCTCGGTGTCGGACAGGTTGGTGATGGAGTGCGTGTAGCCGGGGACCATCTCCACGGCGCGCATGTCCTCACCGGTGGCTATGTACTCGTCGACGGGGAACGGGTTTCCATCGGAGTCCTCCCCCACCTTCCTGAGCTTGATGCTCGCGGTGCCGGAGACCACCAGGAACCTCTCCCACTTGCTCATGTGCCAGTGGTTGCCCTTGGTGATGCCGGGCCTGGACACGTTGATGGAGACCTGGCCGCGCTCGGGCGTGCGCAGGAACTCCGTGAACGAGCCGCGCGCGTCCGTGTTGGGCTTAAGGCTATAGGCGAAGTGCCCCGGCTCGTAGTAGGACAGGAACGTGCTCCACAGCTTCTTGGAGAAGGAGCCTTCCGTCAGGTCGGGAACCGACAGCGTCTCGCGGCTATCGCGGAAGCTGTCGAGCAGGTAGACGATCTCGCCCAGGGTCTTCACGTCGGTGTCGGGGACGTAGCAGAACTGGTCGCCCTCGACGCGCTCGAGGCCCTCGTAGCCGCAGCGGTGCTCCTCGCCGAGCAGGGCGCCCAGCATCTCGTCGACGAGGTCGTCGATGTAGAGGAGCTCCAGCTCAACGGAGGGGTCGTTCACGGTGTAGGGGCGGCCGTTGGCGATGGCGTCGCAGAAGGTGGCCACGGCGGAGTTGTAGCGCGGGCGGCACCACTTTCCGTAGAGGTTCGGGAATCGGTAGATGAGCACCGGGGCGCCGGTGCGCTCCGAGTACTCGCGGAAGAGGCCCTCCCCCGCGAGCTTCGACTCGCCGTAGACCGAGCCCTCGAAGCGTCCCGAGAGGCTCGCCTGCGCGGAGCTGGAGAGCATGACGGGGCAAGCGTTGCCGTGGCGCTCCAAGGTGTCCAGCAGCGTTGAGGCGAACCCGAAGTTGCCCTCCATGAACTCGGATTGGTCCTTTGGGCGGTTGACGCCGGCCAGGTTGAAGACGAAGTCGGCGCGGGAGCAGTAGTCGTCCAGCTCGGCGGGCGCCGAGTCGAGGTCGTACTCCATGACCTCGAGGGGAAGGAGTTGCTGGTATTTGGCTCGGCGGTCCTTGCCGTCCCTTATGTTCTTAAGCGCGCAGCAGAGGTTCCTGCCCACGAAGCCCCTGGCGCCGGTGACGAGGACGCGCACCCTACTGCACCGCCTCGTGCTCGCGGCCCTCGAGCGCCAGCTGCACGTACTCGGCGGTCTTGATCTTGGCGATGGTGCCCTCCACGTCGAGCCTCTCGGTGTTGTGGGAGGTGTAGGACTCGTCGGCCTGGGTCTCCACCTCGCCGTCGACGACGAACTTGTCGTAGTTCAGGTCGCGCGAGTCGCAGGACACGCGGTAGTAGCCGCCCATGTCCTCGGACCTCAGGCGCTCCTCGCGGGTCATGAGGGTCTCGAAGAGCTTCTCGCCGTGGCGGGTGCCGATGACCTGGGTGCCCACGCGGCCGAAGACCTCCTGC
>ENA-OQIZ01000348-OQIZ01000348.1-human-gut-metagenome-genome-assembly--contig:-NODE-348-length-26064-cov-3.817674_pt1 | contig 26064 bp, 29 predicted proteins | sample MGYA00242593_ERZ504758 | MGnify/ENA primary metagenome ERZ504758 (study PRJEB26092, sample SAMD00036364) | human gut metagenome | host: Homo sapiens | study: EMG produced TPA metagenomics assembly of...
GGGCTCTGTTCCAAATTCCCCACCCTGTTTCCGATTCAGACGATGTTCTGACCCTGTTGCATGGGACAGCTCATGGAGTGCCGTGGATGCGTAGGCATACTCGGAATGAAATTGCTGGCGGTACGGAAGATAGATCCGGTCTTCTACCGGACGGTAAAATGCCTGGTCACTTTTGTGATAAGAAATCGAAACTCCCATGCTCCCAGAAATGGTATCCACCAATTCTACTGGCTGTATTTCATTTTGTGTTACTTCCAACTTGGGGATTCCTACAATCATATCCCCATTGTAAACAGAATACACTCGGCTAAAAAGCTGATACCGATCATTGATCTGTCCACCAGCTTCCCGAAATTCTTGCCAGCTGATTGCCTTTTTCTGCTCCCGATCATAGGGATACCAGAATTCTATTTTGGCACTCTGTCCCTTTCCTGCTTTTAGTGTCCATCCCTGCTCTTTGATCTGTGCAAACGTACACCATCTGGGATCCTGATATCCTTTCGCCATGGATGTCAGCAGTAAAGAAAAATAATTGCTCCCATGGTAAACCGTCTTGGAAACCGGATTATAAGGTCTTCCTGAAAGTCCGCTCCATTCTTTTTTCCAGTCCAGTTTTTCCTCTTCCAAGATGTGTAAAAATTGTTCTGCTAATTGCTGTTGTAACTTTGTCATGTTTTCCACCTCCTGTTCTTCTGTACTTTATATTCCTGCAATACTGCCTCCGAGATTGCTTCCCGGATCCGTTTCGAAGTTGGCCGTACTACATCCCGGTACCCGTCTTTCTCACTGTAATACTGGGGCAGGTTACAAAAAAGTCCATCCTGTCCCTGTTTCACAGTGACTCCTTTGATTGTCAGACCACACACTTCTACCGTTGCAATCCCTACGATGCTTACTGTCTTTTTGGGCTGCACCGGAAACAGGCTCATACTCTGAACTACGATTTCTGGAAGTTCCAAGTCTTTTATGATTTCTTTTCGGATTTCCCGATTCACAACTTCGGCAATCCTCTCCCGCAGTTCTTGACTGGGGTGTACTACATCTTCCCACCGGCCTTGCACTTTTCGCCTGGGAAAGCTGACAAAGGATACCTCTTCCCCATTCTCTTTTTGATGTTTTAACACTCGAACTTGAAATGTAAATAAGCGTTCCACCGTGACTTCCCCGTATCCCCATACGTTTTCCAGTGGTTTTTCTGGCAGATAAATTCTGGCTTCTACGTCCATTTTTCTCCTTTCTGTTCCGAAATTCGGAACGCTCCTGCTTTAGTGCTTTTCCCGTTCCCAAAAGTACCGTTTCTTTTGTGTTTTCTGGCTGGTTGCTTCCATGCGCCGCTTCTGTTCCATCTTCCGCATCCGTTCCATATGCTCCACGGACAGACTTGGTTTTGCCAAATATAGCACATCCTCCACCTTGTCCCCTCTTTCCAGACAGGTTAAAAGATAATCACTCTGCTCTTCGGTAAACTCAGAGTTGTCCATGACTTCTTTGATAAATGTCTCCATCTCTTTTTTTCGCTGCTCCTCTTGTTCTTTCGCCATTTTCTGGTATCTGCGATTCTTCCAGTACCCTTTTTCCGGTTCCACGGTTGGAATCGTTTCCTTTGGCACCTGCCTTTTTTCTGCTTTCTGAAACTGTAAGAGCTCCCTGTGATAGGTGTCTGCTTTTTCGCTTAAGATCCGGGCATTTCCCTCGGCACTCTGTCGGTTCTCCTGTTCTTTGGTTAAACGCTGCTTCATTTGCTGCAGCTGAAATTCCAACTCCCGTTTTTCCTGTAACAACTGTTCTGACTTTTGCTTCAGTTCTTCTTTCTCTTTGGTCAAATCCTGGAGTACCTTTTCCAGTCCGTCCTGTACAACTGTAGTCAGCCGCTCACTATTGGCAGCCAGGATTTCCAGCCGATCCTGATTTTCTTTCATTGCCCGTTCCAATAAATCGATATCCTGAAATTTTTTCTGCAGGAATTCCATCCGCTCTCTTTGGATTTTTTCTAACTCCCATGTAGGCATTTTTTCTAAAATCTCTGCGGCATCTGATCCAAAGCGCACAAATAGACCCATTCCCGGATGCGCCAGGGCAACTCCTGATTCAGAATGCCAATAATCTCTTCCGGGACTTGCATCCATTGTGCGATCACCAATTGCTGTTCTTTAATTTCTACTTCTGTTATAGCCTGGGCTTCCACTGTCTGTCTCCTTTCTTTCTGTTCCGAATTTCGGAACGTGTCTGTTCCGGATTCTTCCTCTGAATTGGATGTGCAAATTCATAAGTTGCCAGGTGTTCCTGATCCATACGTTTGATCTGACGGATCAGCCGCTTTTCTTCCCGCAGTTTTTGTAACTGCTCTTTGGCATCTTTCATCAGCTCCATCCCTTTTGGCAACTGCTCCTGCAATTCTTCCATTTCATCCAGGACTGCTTCAAACCGGTCATCCCATACCGGAATCTGCCCCAGCTCTTGTTCCAGTTTCTGATATCTTCGATACCCTTCGTCCTCCTGCATGTTCCATTTCAAGCTACTTTGCTGCTTTAATCGTTTTTCCTCTTTCAGCACTTCCCGCTCTCTTTGTTCCAGCGCCTCTCTGCTTCGGATATCCATGGTTAATAAATATCTGCAGTCTGCCCGCAGCTTCTCAATCTCTGTTAAATGTTTCCGCATACTGCCCTGATTGATCGCATAAATATTTCCACGGGCATAGCGGTTCTGGATCTGGTAAATGTCTCGGACATGACTGGCTTGATATCCGGAGATCCCCCGGATGTTTTTCCGTCCGAAATGCATCTGGCAGCGTTGCAGCCTTGGAGGCTTTGGTACCGGATAGGATCTCCATTCTTTTCCGATCCGCTCCCGGATGGCAGCCACCGTATAGGCTTCTCCCAATGTTTTCTTTTTAGTACGGCAAGCCCGTCCTTGTCCATGCAGTTTCAAGGATAAAATCGCCCCCTCTTCCCGGGACGTTCCTTCCTGGATCTGATAATGCATGGATCGCATCTGTTCTAAAAATTCTTCGTACGATTCCGAAAGAGAGATTGCATAATCAATATCTGCACGGATCAGATTTTTCCAACTGCTTTTTCCTTGATCTTTCCATTCTCCGTATGAGACTCCTTTCCGGTTTCCTTTTTCATATTCCAGTTTGGGAAGTCCATATTTCACACAAAGCTTGTCCGTGATCGGCTGCATAAATTTTTCCCAGTCCCCACGTTCATAACGATATTTATAACCAGTGACTCGATTCACTGAATTGAACACAATATGACCATGGCAATGTTTTCGATCGGTATGAATTCCAAACACATAATCATAGTTCTCTCCCAGATATTCCTGGCAGAATTCCTGGATGATCTGATAGGCTTTTTCCTCCGTACATTCTCCCGGTTTCCAACTGATGATGATATGGTATCCTTTCCTTCCATCCAGCTTTCCCCATGCCTGTTTGGTGTCCATCATGGTACGATACACCTCTTGTGTCGTACTACCGGAATTTCCACCGACCCATAACTGCTCTTTCGTTTTTTCCGGCTTCATAATGTAATCAATTGCATTGTAAAGGTTGGATTGTGATTTAATGTTTAATATCTTCGTGATTGCCATACGTTTGTTTCAATTCCTCTTTCATTTTTTCGAATTGCTGTTCTAACAGTTTCATATTTTTCTCCAGCCGATCTGCCGCAGCCGCCGGTTCATATCCGATATGTAATTGCTTCGTTGCCTGATTGATATTCGTTCCGATTTTTCGGAACTGATACACCAGTTCTTTTAGTTCCTTTTGGATCTGCAGCTCCTTCTGATATCCGGATTCCTGCAGTGTTTTTTTCCGGACATAAGCAGACAGGTTTTTGCTTCCTGTCCGCATCCGTGTTTCCGGATCTTTCTCTGCTTTTTCACAGAGAAATTCATATTCTTCCGGTTGGAATCGGACTCCAACAAAGATACTTCTTTTCACTTTGATCACACCCGTTTAATTCTGTTTCAAATGTTCTTTTCGTTGTTTCATCTGCCCGGATTGTTCCTGCATCACACGGCGAAATATTTCTAAATTAGAACCATCTACTTCCCCATAATTTTCTTCTACAATCTTTCGGATTTCCTCATTCTTTTTTGCTGCAGCCCTTGCTTCTTCCAGTTCCAGTTTGGTCAGCAGTTCTTTCTCTTTTTGCTGCAATTCTTTTCTTCGTTCTTCAATTTTCTGCAGATCACTTTGTACCTTTTCTAATTGTTCCTGTAAGCTCATTTTTCTTCTCCTTTTCCTTGTTTTCTGTGCAAAAAAAGAACACCCACTTTACGGATGTTCGACGCTAAATAATATCAGACGGCGGTGGTGTATAGGGGAGTCCCCCATAGGTTTTTGGCACGGTCTTTTTTTCTTCCTTTGGTTTCTTATCAGCCCCTTGGTTTAACTGTTCCAGAAGCTGTAAAATCTGCTTGATATCTTGCTTTAATTCTGTCACATCTTCTGCAAGATTTTCCATCGTTGAAGTTTCCTTTTCTTCCTGATTTAAAAGCAGTGCCTCTATGTATTCCTGACCCGAACGATATTTCTGTGTATCTCGGTTTTCTAATGCCGCAATCGCACTTTCGGATAGACGAAAACTTTTCATCACTTTTGCCATATCTCTTCTGCTCCTTTCCATAATTTTCTAATTCTATTTTACTATACTGGCAAGCAGATTTCTAGGTTACTTTAGGTTACCCCTTCACTCATTGAAAGGCTTACAACTATATTGCATCTTGTCAGCTTTCGTAATACAGATGTCTACAACTGTATTGCATCTTGTCAGCTTTCGTATTACAGATGTCTACAATTGTATTGCATCCTGTCAACATTCGTAATACAGATGTCTACAACTGTATTGCATCCTGTCAACATTCGTAATACAGATGTCTACAACTGTATTGCATCTTGTCAGCTTTCGTATTACAGATGTCTACAACTGTATTACATCCTGTCAGCTTTCGTATTACAGATGTCTACAATTGTATTGCATCCTGTCAGCTTTCGTATTACATCTTGTCTACATCTGTATTACATAATGTCAGCATTTGTCCGTCAAAACCCTGTTTTTCCATCAAAATTGCCCCTATCTGTACGCAATTCTCCGAGAGGAGAATTGGCAAGATACGCATAATGTTTAACAAACATCATGCCATCTTGTTAGGGGAACGCCCCTAAGACCCCTGGATAACATATAAAGATAAAATACTCCCCTTGATTTCCCATCTTTCCCAGGCTTTCTCAGATGCTTCCCCTTTCATTTCTTGCATCTGTCATGCGCTGCACGTCCCATTTTCAATGGCGCACATCCATTTTTTTAAAGTCAATTCCAGGGAATCTTCCTCTTCTTTTTGATCCTGCACAAAGCGGTATGCATTTTCCAAAATGTGTCCGGTATACAACAAAACTTGACACTGCTCTGGTTCCTGTTTCAGCAGACATCTAAGACTCCTGTAGATCTTTCTTTTCATCACAATCTCTTCCGATTTTGAAATGATTCCGTCCTTACTAAGTGCATGACAATCCATAATAAAAAGTTCCAGTTCTGCTTCCAATTTTTTCCCAACCATCTCCAAAATCTTCACCTCTTTTTTCCTGATTTTATTTATGAATCTGCAGCAACTTTTTCTCTTTGAAATAATCCATGGTCAGTTTGGTTTGCGCATCCTCCGGCTGAATTCCATTCCCGCCATCTGCAAAGATAAGCTGGCAATCCATGCTGTATTTTTCCTCCGAAAATCGTACCAGCATCGGCTCCAAAAACTGTGCTCCTGTGGCACTGGAAAATCCATGTTCCTGTGTCCAAGTTCTCAGTGCATCTGCCACTTCTCTTTTGGAAATTCCCATCATAGAAAGTGCATCTTCGTTTAATCCGGAAAGATCCATAGAAAGTGGTTCTTCCTCTTGTTTTTCTGGTTCACTTTCCAGCTCTCTTTCTTCCATTTCCTGCTTCGTATTTTCCTGTGTTTCTTTTGGCTTGATCTCCAATTCCTGTTCTACTTTTTCTGGTTTCTCTTCCGATTGTTTCTCAGGTTTCTGATCGGACAAAATGATACCGATCCCTGTCAAAATGCCACACAGAATCACCATGGCTGCAATCACAATTATGATTCTTTTTTTCAATGCTGTTTGGCTCCTTTCTTGCTTTTAATGGAATGGTAATTCTTCCTCGATTCCATCCGGGATATTCTGGAAACCATCAGCGTCCGGTGCTCCCATTGCCCCCTGATTTCCCCGTCCCTGTTCTGACTTGCTTTCGGCAAATTCCTGCTCTTCTACTACCACTTCTGTGGTATAAACCTTGATCCCATCTTTATTCGTATAACTGCCGGTCTGGATCCTTCCGGAAACCGAAATCCGTAGTCCCTGACGGAAATATTTCTCGGCAAATTCTGCGGATTTTCCGAAAACCACACAGGGAATAAAATCTGCCGTCTGCGCTCCTTCCCGTTGGAATCTTCGCTCCACTGCCAGAGTATATCTTGCCACCGCAGTTGCCGGCTCTCCCTGAGAATATCGTACTTCCGGATCCCGTGTCAGTCTCCCCATTAAAACTACTTTGTTCATATTGATTTTTCCTTTCTTTTTGTTCTAATTTGCCGGAACTCCACCTGGGAACACCCAGCCGATCCACCCCGTATGTCCCTGACAGGTTGCGGTCTGCCAACTGCACCATTCTTCCAGACTTTCCACGGAAAAATAGCCCCGGTTATTGGCCACCATTCCATTCCCAAGATAGATCCCGACATGTCCATATATGCTGCCCATAGTTCCGTATCCACTGCCACACACAATGGCTCCCGGCGGAATGTTTTCCATGCTGGTATTGCCCGTATTTTTATAGTTGTTCCACATATCGATGGCATTCCCATAAGGGATTGTTGGTGCTCCTGCAGCCTGATAAATTCCCGTCACCCACTGAGCGCACATATCCGGAGTACAAGGGTAAATTCCCTGATTATTAGCGGCATGATCCACGATGCTCTGCATCAGTGGCGTCACCGTTCCATCGTAGTTTCCCCCTCCGCTTTTTTGGTACTCTTCATAAGTCATGTTATCGAACCGATAGAGGTTATAATTGTCCATGTGCTGCACACATTTTTCCACATAAGAACTATCCGTTGCCCAGCCCGCCGCACGGATTCCATTCATAAATCCCCTGGCGGCTTCTTTGGTATACTTCTTGTCATTGTGGTTCCGATAAGGGGCAACTTTCCCTGCATAAGGTTCTCGGTTTAACATCCACCCTCGCTGCCGGATACAGGCTCCATAATCCGGATACACGGAGAACCCGGCAATGATGGTGGTATTCCCATTTCCGGTTTCCTCGCCCGTAGACATATCCACACCGCCAATGGCATATTTGTCTCCGGAAAAATACTTGATCCCAAACAGATTTTTATACTCGTACGCCAGCTGGGAGAGTCCCTGCCCATTGTCTCCTCCTGGCCCATATAACCCAAATCCGGATTCCGCAATCACCTGTGCGACTCCGGTAGAGACCGGAATCCCACTTTCTTCCTGCACAGCAAAAAATGCTTCCATCATATCTTCGGTAATAAAGGGCGGCAGTCCATGTCCGGTGGCCGGCTGTTGGTCTAAAAACCCACCGATCAGGGACATGATCACACTGACAATCAGAGAGATTGCCAATACCGCCACCAAAAGAAAGGCCAGCATGGTCACAAGCGCGGTCAAAAGTGCCGCTGCAAGCTGCAGTACCATTGCCGCACCTGCCAGTACTACACTTCCAATCGTTGCCCCCACATATTTTACAAAGGACGGCAGATCTCCAACCTGCGCATTCTGCTGTTTGGTGTCTTCCAGTTTTGCCCGTTCTTCCCCGATTGCTTGCTGGGCTGCCTGATTCACTTCCTGGACATAGTTTTTAAAGGTTTGTGCTGTTTTCTTTGCAGTTCTGGCGGCCAGTGTAGCTGGAGTAACCGTGGATGCGCTACCCGCAACAGAAGATGCCGCACTCTGCACTCCTGCAGCCGCTTGTTTTCCGGTTTTTGAATGTGTCTGTCTGGCACCCGGGGAACTGTGTCTCTGGGGATTGTGGGGAGCGGTTGGTCTCTCCTCCCCGAAGCCCTTTTTTCGTACCTTTTCTGGCTTCCAAATCCCATGTAACGGTGTCCCTGATCTTGTGCCTCTTTGTGTTCCTCTTCCCTGCAAAAAGACCAGCTCTTCCATGGAATCCGCTTTCCTTCCGCCACCAGCAGATCCCTTCCGCTCTCCTACTTTCCATGCCTGCAATACCTGTCTGGATTCTTTCTCCAGAAGTCGTTTCTGTTTGGACTTTGGCATCCGGTTCCATGCTTTCACTTCTTTTGGAGTCAGATACAAGGTAGGATCGCTATATTCCTCCAGATACACCTGCAGTTCTTTTTCACTCTGTTGCTCCTCTTCCTGGTCCAGCCAGGCATCCCAGTTTTTCTTCTTCCGGACAGAGCCCTGCAATTCTGCCTCTGCAAACAACTCTGCCAGAACTTCTTCCTGGGACGTTCTTTGTTTTCGTTTTGTTTCATTCAATCTCATTGATTTCACCTACTTCGCAATCTGATACCAGCCCTCTTTCTCTTCCAGAGCACCTGCTTGAAGCATGGCATCCAACAGCCTCTGTGCTTCCTCCGGGGCGATCTCCAACAAAACAGTCACATCCCCAAACCGGATCGGTGCAAACGCCGCCAGCTGCAGAACGGTCTCCCACTCCTGTTCCCCCAGTCCCTGTTGCAGCACATCGGGCTTTTCTTCCTGCCAGTTCTGGGGCATCTCTGGTTCCGGTTTATATGCCACCTGTGGAGGCACTCGTTCCTGCCAGCGTTCTCTTCCCTCCGATTCCGGAATCTCGTCTCGTTTAACAGGCACCGTATCCGGAACACGCTTTTGCTCTGCCTCCCGCTGTGCTTTTTCATGGAAGTTGGTGGAATATTTTTCATACAGGATATTATCCTTCTCAATCCGTGCATTAAAAAGCACCACTTTTTTATTCCAGACGATCACACCCTCTCCCGGTTTTCCCGTTCCCAGCGCACGGAATTCCCGTTCGGATAACGGCTGGATCTCTGCCAGGCTCTGGGCATCCACACCGCCCTGATCTAAAAAGCATTTATAGGAACAGTTCTGGAATAGCTCTACCATCTTTTTGTTGGCCAGAGCTGCCACCACGTTCTGCATCGCCAGGGTGACGATTCCTCCGAACTTTCGGAAGGTAATAACTGCATTGTTGAGCATATCTGCAGATCCCGGTTTTTCCGAAACCACTTGTGCCTCATCCACCACTAAGTGTGTGGCTTTCTGCAACTTTTTATTGTAATCCATCCTGGTAGACAGATAATGCAGCACCGTATCCATGACAGCCTCCCAGTTGTTTTCCGGCACGTTGCACATCCCAAATCCCACCAGACGGTTCTGGAATTCGATATTGGTCGGATGTGCCAGCATGTCACAGGAGCCCGTGGTATACTCTTCCAGGGAGTTGTAGATGGGACGGATGATGGCTTCATCGTGAGCGTACTGTACCTGTTCCAGTTCCTTTCCAATCTCTTCCCGCAGCCAGAGTAAGGTGGGCTGTTTCTTTAACCGCTTTTGAGCAAAAACCTGGGCAAACATCTGCTCCGTACAACGGCTCACCACGGAATCGTGCTCCTGGGTGACCAGGATATTTTTCATGATCGCCTGCACCAGTCCTTTTGCATACTCACACTGTTTGGCCACAAATTCCGCTTTCAGCTCTTTACTGCCGGAAAAGACTTCCTGGGTCACTTCAAATCCATTGAGGTAGATTCCGCTTTTGGGAGTCAGGTCAAAATACACCCCCTGATATTCCCTGCAGATATCTTCAAATTCATTCTGTGGGTCTAACACAATGATGTCATCTTCGCTTCCAAGCAAAGTCTGGGAAATCTCGGTCAGCTTGATCAGCATGGATTTTCCAGAACCGGAATATCCCACAATGATCCCGTGAGGGTTTGGAAGGAGTTTCCGGTTGGCAATGAGATATCGTCCCGTTGTTTTATTGATCCCCAGCATCTTTCCGCCCGGCTCCAGGATATCCTGGGCATGATAGGGATTAAATGCCACCAAAGAAGAGGTGAGAAAGAACCGCATATAATCCACCTGTCTCCCACCGATTGGAAGTGCCGTATTTAAGGCTTTCAGTTGTCGAAAATCACAAGGCTCCAAAAAGGCGCCCACTTTATCAGAACGTCCGATGGCGCAGACCTCTTCCATCCGCTCTTGCAACAGCTCCACGCCTTCCTTCACCGGAGCCGTCAACACCACCAGAAGGTTTAAAAAGACCCCTTTCTCATCGTTGGCATCTACCATTTCAATGTATTCCTCAATCTCATCCCGCCGTTTCTTTTTGGTATAAGAAGGGGAGGTCACGATCTGCCCTGCCTGCCGCTTCTGCTCGATCTCGTCATTGATCTCCCGCTCATTGTTCATATGCATCGCTACCAGCTTGTCATTGATGACCTCCTGCTGTACCGGAGCAAAGTCCAGCGTCACAAAAGACGGATAAGGAAGGCTGCTTAAGGTATGTAAAAAGGTGTCCGTATCCAGAGATTTCCGATACTGGGTCGCCGTCAGAACCGTCACCATGGTATCTCCCAGGATTATATAATCATTAAACTGCTGGATGCTCCGTGGCAGTATGTCACTTTTCCAGTCCTGCAGGGTTTCCCGAAGCACAACCTGTGGAAATTCTTCCCCGGGACGCAGCATCCCATGGAGCACCCGGAACCGATCCAGGGTTCCCAACACAGCAATGTCACTGCCCCATCCTGCAAAGGCATCCTCGATCATGGGCTCCAATGCCCGGAAATAGATGTTCGCCTGCGCCAGACTGTCTGCCCTGCAGGTAATGGTCAGGTACCGGAGTGTCCGTACCGTGGAGTTGGCATCCGCCAGTTTCGATTCCTGCCACTGCCGGATCCCTTTTGCAATGTCTGGATATTCCCTCTCATTGCGTTCATTCCGGATCGATGCCAGAAACTTTTCTACCGACTGGTATTCATTGCACAGTGTGATCTTATAAGACGCATCCATGGAATTGAGCCAGAACATCAGTTCCGACAAAAAGTTCTTTTTCTCTGTTCGGTTCTTGTTGATGTAATTGATATCCTCAAATACATAACATCGGTCATACAAAGTCTCCTTCCTTTTGGGTTCCAGTTGGAATACCCCGTTTGCATAGGCTTTCTGGATGTTGAATGCCTGACGCACGTTCTTGGGTACCGGAACCAAAGGCTGGGATAGCTCCCTTTTCTTGGAAAATTCCTTATTCCCATTAAAAATTGCCATTTCTTTTTATCGCTCCTTTCTCGATGGATGCATGGTAAATACTCGGTGTTTCTGACCGGCTGCAGTTTCTGTTTCCCCACAAAGTTTCTTTGTTTTCTGCAGATACTTCCATTCTTTGCATAACATAGGGATAGACATTCCCCGGTATTTGAACAGTCCCAAAAACGGGATCGGCAGTGCTGCCAGAATTCCAATGTAAACGCCTCCCTGCGGCGGAACGTTTAAAAAATACCAAAGGGCAACCATAATCCCGATCACCGTCGGCAAAAAGCAGCCTACCGTAATCAGCTGTTTCAGATCCAGCCCTTTCCAGATGGATTGCTGATATGCCGTTTCAAAATCTTTGTTGATATCGATTTTCATATCCTTTCTTTCTACTCCTTTCCGTTCCGAATTTCGGAACAAGTTGTTTATAAGTGGAAGGTCTCTTTCATAAAGCTCCTTGCACCCCGTACAGAGACTGCCATTCCGATCATATAGATCGTAGAGGTCAGTGCCTGTCCAAAACCGTCAAAGAAATCTGCAAAACTGTCCCCCTGCAGATCCATTCCCCCGATGATCCGTCCGGAGATCGACATCACTAGGGCGATCACCACGATTTCAAACACATTTCCTAAAAAGCTTCTGACCCAGCTCTTCGCCGTTTCATCAATCCCACGTCCGGACACCATACTCGGCATGGCCAGTGGGAAGGTCACGGTCAAAAGATACAGCTTGACATAACGGCTGAACAGAGTCAAAAAGATCAGCATTCCACAGATCAGTGCGATAAAGAAATATAAAAATCCCATGAACCACCAGAACAGAACACTTCCGGCATCCACTTCGCCGGTGAAAAAATCTGGTGCCTGGAAATCCAATACCATTCCTCCCATCAGGGATGCCATGGAAAACAGGGTCTTCATCAACTGCATTCCCATCTGCATCAACACATTTAAGGCCACCAGCCGGATCATCCCTTCGATACACAGTTCCAACGTGATATTTTCTTTTAAGTTGGAGGCTGCTTTTAGAAATACGCAGATGAAAAATACATTCATCATGGATAAACCGATTCCCATTGCCCAGGGATACAGAGTATCTGTTACAAATTTCCAAGTGGCCGGGGAAAAGTGCTGGGGGTCTTGACTAATGACCCCCGTGCTCAATCCGATGCACCAATCCCAGACGACTTTTGCCAGCTGATAAAACGGGCCATAGAACATTTCCTTCAACAGGTCTTCTACCCATCCTGGCATTTGCCATCACCTCCTAGCTTGGCAGTCCTGTCCGGATGACCGCAATGATCTGTGGTGCCAGGGTTGCTACCAGACCACTTCCGATTCGTTTAAATGCAATGGACTGTGCCCCACCATCCTGTGTATTGAGGGACTGCGCCCACTCGAACAGTCCCCACAACAGAAAGATGGTACCGGTCGAAGATACAATCGCTGCGATTACCTGATAAATCGCATCAAATCCTCCGGTGATCTGGGATGTGTCCACATTTCCCGCCGCAAACACCGGAACGTTTCCTGCAAAAAATAAGAGGAGGCAGCCCACACCGAACTGTGCCACGTGCCATCGCCATTCCTTTTTTGTTGGATTGACCAATTTTCTCTGGTTTGTTCTTTCATTCTGCATCTTGTTTTGTTTCATCATTTTTTCCTCCTACTTACTCTCCAATATGAAACACACGGATCATCAAAAACATTAAGATTCCTGCCACCAATGGCATGGTAATAAAAAATGCCAGTCCAATATAGGCGGCACCAAATTTCTGATTCACAACATAAGCGGCAGCTAATCCACATAAAATTCCAATGACCACTGCGATCACAACGACCAGTTTCGATTTCCAATTACTTCTTCTCATAACAATCTCCTTTTCCTGTTCCGAAATCCGGAACATCTCTTTCATTTTGAGTACAAAAAAAGCACGAACCATCCGTGCTTAGTGACAAGTTAATGCGGTTGTCTTTTGAATTTCCCGCTTTAACACCTCCCTGATTTGTTTTTCACAAACAGCACTGGAATCTGACAGATAAGCCAGTGCTGTTTCATAGTCCCGGTACCGACTGTGTTCCAGGTAATCCAGGGCTGCTTTTGCCCGTCCATTTTCTTTGGGACACTGCTCCACCAAAAGCGTCAGCATCCCCCGTAATGTACCAGCAGATTCATAGGCTCTGGGAACAGCATCCAAAAACGCCTGGGAATACGGCTTTTTCGGAAGTCTTTTTCCCTGTTGAATGTTTCCTGCCCTACGATCCCTGATTTCAAACAGAACCATGACAGCAATGGTTCCCGCCGACAACAGAAGCAGGACGATTCCGATCACAATATAAAACATCATAACTCCTTTCTTGTTCCGAATTTCGGAACACCCTATCCTCGGAAATAGTCTGCAATCTCAAAGACCTGTTTCATGGCCTGTTTGGGTGTCAATTCTTTGGTCAAAAATCCGCTGGCATACACACGCCCCTCACCCTTGGAATATTGGAACTGTACCCCCGGCACCTTTTTCCCGATCCGCTCTAATTTCTCTTCCAGTTCCTTTCCGCCTTTGCGTTTTGCAGAAATGTCAAACTGGATCAAGTCTTCGAAAAACAAAAAGGCATAGGACAGTTTTCCCACTTCCCCATGGAGCTGTTCGCCTTCTTCCGAATGCCGGATTTCCAGCTGCTCAAACTCCGGATGGTTGTTCTGCAGATACCGCTGTAAGACCGTTGCAGTCAATTCCTCTCTGGTAATCTCCTGTTCTTTTACGGAAACCCGCAAAGGTCGCTGTCTCCATTCATTCTCTTCGGCTGTATCCATCTCTTCCGAGATTACTTCCGCTGAATCCGATTCGTTTTCCACCTGCAGCACTTCCTTCTCTTTTTCTGGCTCCTGTGGCGGTTCCTGCTTGGATTCCAGCAGCTTTTTCAGTAAGGAGGTTCTCTCCTCCCCCAATTGTTTCAACAGAAGCTCTTTCTGCTCCAACTGGATAGTCAGGTGTTGGTTCTCCTCCCGCAATTGCGTCAGTTCTTCGCATTGTGTCTGCTGGAACTGCGTCTTTTCTTGGAACAGAGTATCCCGTTCCTGTTTCACTGCCTCGTATTCCAATTTCGGCACATATGCGGACAAATCCGGAAGGGACGGTGGGATTCCGCATTCCTGTTGGCCGATCTGATATTCATACTCCCGTTTCAGATCTTCCGCTTCCATCCGTTCATTGCGCAGCTGTTCCAGTTCCAGACGGCTCTTCATCAGCAATTCCTGTTGCTGTCCTTCGTAAAGTTTCTTGGTCTGCTCAAAGTCCTGTTTTTCACGCTGCAGCTCTTCCTGTTCTTTCCGGGATACCGCTTCCTGTTCTGCCAGCTTCTGTTGGGCAGATGCCAGCTCCTGTTTCTGCTCTTCCAGACTTCGATATTGTCTCCCAAGCTCGGTCTGGATCTTTTGCAGATCCTGGCTTTTCTGTTCATACTCCTGTTTCCGTTTCTGGTACGTTGCCTCCCGTACAGCAAAAATGCGCTGCATCTCTTCCAGATACTGTTTGGTTCCGGATCCTTCTGGCTCCGGAAATTCCCTTGTTTTCTCTTCTTCCATACATCCTCCTTCTTCGTTTACCACCAGGAATCCCCGGTTTTTGGCACCGGCACTTCCGGTGCCACTGGTTCTTCAGATGCCATAGGGTTCTGGGGTGCCTGGGTTTCCTCGAAATCTTTTTCCTTTGTTTTAGACTCTTGCATCTGATCTGTTTTGGGACTTTCCTTTTCGGGTAGAGTCGTCAGGGAACGTCCCAGACAAAGGCTGCCACAGGCAGCCAGTACGATGCTGGTAATCAGCAACCTCTTGTTTCGTTTTTTCATGGATTCGCACTCCCTCCTAAAAGGCAGTGCGTGTTTCCACTACCTTTGTATTCACTGCCAGCCGCTTAGGGGTCTGGAAATATCCCACACAGGTCACAAGCGTCACCCTGGCGGATGATTCCTGGCTCTCCCTACTGGAAAAGCAGGGATCATCCGCCTGCAGATACGTCCAGTCTTCCACCTGCAGTTTCCGGACACGCTCCGGTGTATACAGATAGGCTTGCGGATTTGCTGCCAGAAACGCATCGTTCGTGAATTGTTTCAGGCTCCCGAACATCTGTCCGGAAGCCATGTTGTGGGCAAACAGATACACCTGACTGTCCGAAAGCCTGACTCCGGCAAATGTAAAAATACTCCCCAGCGGGCTGTATGCCCCTTCAAAATCTTTGGTCAGGTATTCTGTATCTGTCTGTCCCGTCAGGATGGGGCTGTCTACCCCAATCTGGGGTACATACAGCCATCCCACGATTTCCGGATTGATGCGCTGCAGCGCTGCAAAATCAATCGTACGTTCCATGGGATCTGCCCCCTGGCTGACAGTCTCTTGTACCACCAGTTTCTGCAGCGCCTCCCCTTTGACTTTGATCTCCTGGAATGGTTCCTGTTCCCGGTATGCCAGGAACAGGCAGCCCAGCCCCAGCAGCACCAACAAAAAGGCCAATCCCATAAGTCCCTTACTTTTTCTCATGTTTTGCTGCAATTACCAGTCCCCCGGCAAGTACCAGAAGGAGGACTCCCCCTGCTACATACCAAATGGTGGCATCAAACAGTCCGGTCTGGGGTGCCGTATGCTCGGCTGGTCTCGGGGTGTGCTTCGGTTCCACTTTGATGTCGTAATGTAAGGTTTCGTCCGTTTCCGTGGTAGGAATACTTAAAAGGGTCGGGGATACCAGGTCGTACCCCGGCTGGTCTTTGGCCGTTAACAGATACACTCCCAGCTCCTGTTTTTCAAACACGACTTGTCCGTTTCCATCCGTTTTTTTACCCGGCTCCTGTTTGGCGATCTCTGCCAACTTCTTTGCCGCACTTTCCAACTGCTCTGCAGTGGTCAGCGTGTTCAGGTCAATCTTGGTGGATTCGTATTCCGGAAGCAGCACATAGGTACTGTCCTGGATCTCTCCTACCTTGGTCAGGGAAAACTCCACATTCGCTGCACTGGTTCCCTCTTTTCCCGGTGTCAGCTGGACAGTCACGCTTCCCATCTGCTCTGCGCTTTGTCCGGTCTGCGTCTCCTCCCCGTTATTTTGTTCCTTGGCTGCCTGCACACTGCAGACGCTCCCAAAGGTCAAGAGCAGTGCCAAGAATCCGGCACTAAATCTTGTCATCATCTTTCGCTTCATTGATTGTCCGTCTCCTTTCTCTCCAAATGTATAGGAGGAATAATAGTAAGAACGCAAACGGCAACAGAGTAAACACCAATTCCCTTGCAGAGGGCAGTTCTTCTCCCATGCTGTTTGCTTGTTTTGCCTCATAAGGCACCCGCTTTCCAGTTACGATCAGGCGGTGTGTGTTTAACCCGTAAGGAGTACAGGTAATGATCGATGCCAGATCCTGTCCTTCCTGAATCTTTAACACCGACACTTCTTCCGGCTTGACTACTTGGATCTCCGTCACCTGATAAGCCAGGGTTTCATCCAGCACGTGGAAAAAGAAGTAATCCCCTTCTTCCAATTCATCCAGCCGGGTCAGAAGTTTTGACTGGGGAAGTCCCCGATGTCCGGTTAAAATGCTGTGGGTGGATTCCCCGCCTACCGGGAGGCTGCTTCCCTGCAAATGCCCGATCCCTTTCGATAAGACCTCTTCACTGGTTCCATGATAGATCGGCAGCTCCACTCCGATCTTTGGAATGTCCATACTTCCCATGCCCCCCGTCCCGGTGGTATCCAACAGGGATGCGTAAGACGCATCCCCCAAAAGAAGTGCATCCTCCCCAGATAAGGTTGCCCCATTGGTCTGATAGAGGATGCTGTTGTAATGTTCTGCCTGTTTCCGTAGTTCTTTTACATCCAGTTTCTGATCCTGGATGGTCTTCTGATAGGTTGCAATCACCTGTTTCTGCTCTTTCTGACTGTACAGATGTGCCAGAAGGGGCAGACAGCAACAAAGGAATCCAAGTAGGAACAACACCCAGATCCCCCATCGTTTCCGCATTCCTTATTCCTTCTTTCTTGCTTTTGCAACTGCCATTGCCACTGCCATCAGCCCTGTTCCTGTGATCAGAAGGATTGCCAGTGCCGGAGTACCAGTCACTGGAAGTTTGCTTCCCACCTTGTTGACAACGGTCAGGTTCGCATTTCCCTGTTCTGGATTCGTTTCTAACTGCAGGTCTTTCTCATCTGTGACTCCATCATAGAAGCTCTTGATATGTGCCGTTGCCTGCAGCTCCTTCAACGTTTCTGCCGTAGCGCCCTGCCCCTTGATGTAATTGTTTCGGTCATCCGTGTAGGTTGGGATGATCTTGATCTCGATGGGGTCTTTTAACAACCGGTATCCATCCGGAGCTTTGGTCTCTTTCAGCCAGTATGTTCCCTGATCCAGACCGATGAGGATCACCTGTCCATCTGCTCCGGATACCATCTCCACCACATCCTGCGGCTGGCTTCCACCTGTGTGATCCGTACCTCCTGCAGAATCCCGGTTGATCACATGATATCCCGTATCTCCCTGTTTCACGTAGACTTCATTTTTGCAGTCTTTGTCACTATACAGACGGAAATGGGCACCCTGCAGCACCTTATCGTGGTCATTGGTTTTCACGATGTCAATCCGATAGGTGAAGCAGACGACCGTATCCCATGGGGTAAATCCGGTACTGCCCTCGTTATTGCTGTCCGCATCGTTGGAGAATTCCAGCCGCACATCATTCTCAAAGCCTGGACGTCCCGTATCGTTGGCCGCCAGATCATTCAACGTTGCCTCGTAAGTCAGGGTCACCTTCTGTCCATAGGTATTTTCCTGTTTCTCGTTAAAGTTCGGGAACTGCTTATCTACGATGGATTTCATATCCTGAACAACCACCTGGAAGGTATCTCCTCCACCCGGATTCGTTTTGACTGTAAACTCCCCTTCTTTTAAGGTGTAGCTTTTCCCTTTTTCATCAGAAATCGTAATCTTCACGCTTTCCGGTTTAAACGTCAGAGCTTTGTCCATCTTGTCATGCCATGCATAGTAATAGTTCTTGTATCCGTTCATGTTTGGGATGTTGGATTCGTATTTGTAGGGAACAGTCTGTCCGATCTCATAGTCTCCAATGTCATTCCATCCATCCGGATCTGTGAGATTGGGATTCTGATCATCTTCCTGGATCTTTTTGATCACACTTGGATAATCCGATTTCACCTGCATCTCTGCACTTGGATTTGCCGTACTGACCATACAAAGGGAACCTGCAGAATGAGTGCCTTCCACATCCGTAATCTCATCTACCAGGTAATACCCAAACTCCAGTCCGGTCAACTGGACCGAATTGTCGGATTTTACATCCTTGATATTCACCACATCAGACTGTACGCCCTGTTTTTCGATTTCATTTCGCAGATCTTCTACAAAGTAACGGAACTTACTGTAACGCCCTTCCAGTTCCTGTTCTGTCTGTGCTCCTTCCACCTTGTAGGAGTTCAAAGATTGGATGTAGTCAATGACCATATATTCCGTGACCTCATCCACCGGAACTGACAGTGCCTTTGCTGCCACGTTCTTTAATGCCTGTTCGTAGGTAGGGTTAAAGGTATAATTGATGGATTCCATGCCCTGTGCATTCTGTGCCAGGAACAGCTTGTACACATGAAATTTCTTTCCTACCAGAGTCTGGCCTTCATTCCCTTTGATGGTAATGTTTGCCGTGCCGCTTCCCATGTTGGCGATTCCGCCCTGGGTGGTATATTCCTTTGCTGCCACAGTTGCTTCTTCCGCAGCCTGTACCGTCAAAAGCGGAGTACCGATCGTACTCACACTCATTCCACCCAATGCTAAGATACTTGCCAACATCCACACTTTACTTCTCTTCATCTTCTTGTTTCCCCTTTCTTATCATCATCACATATCCTGCCACGATTACTCCAACTCCTGCCAGTAGGATCCCCGCTGTCCATGGGCTTCCCGTCTCCGGCATCTTCATTCCGATCGGATTGACCACCTTCAGATTCACTTCTCGTTCTGCTTTCGTTCCCGTGATTGCAAAGTCTCCGGTTGTATCCGTATACTTCTTTCCATTCACATAGTATTCAAAGAGATCTTTTTGCGGATCGCTCTTGGTGTAGATCTCATACACGATATCCGTGCCGTCCGAATTCACCGGGATCCGATAACCGTCCGGTGCTTTGGTCTCCTTCAGATAATATTTTTGATCCACTTCCAGATTTTCAAACCGCAGAATCCCGTCTGTTCCACTGGTTGCTTTCTGCAGTTCCTGTTTACATGCTTTGTCTGCATACAGGGTAAACTCTGCCCCTTCCAGTACTTTTGCACGGTCATTCACCTTGTGGATGATCAGCTGATACGGTGCTAATACATCCTCTACATGAAGCTGTGCCGTTCCATCCTCGCGAACCGTAAAGGTCATGGTTCCGGTCTTGTCTGTTGCCGTATTTTCCAACAGCGTGATCTTGTTGTTTTCATCCACCGAAAACTTTAAGACTCCCGGATTCAATAAATATCCTTCCGGCACACTTTTTTCCTGTACCGTATGGGTGCCACGGGTCAGTCCTTTCAGCACGGCCTGTCCCTTTTCATCCGTAGTCACTTCCTCCTGATTGCCTTTAGAGTCCGTATGGAGAAATACCACACCTGGAATTGGCGTATCTTTGCCTCTTAAGACTTTCACGATATCCAGTGTCAGCAAGGTTTCTGGAATTTTAGGCTCATTGTAGGTATAAATAAACTCACTGCCATCATTATTACTGGTAATCGGAATCACAAATATTTCCGGATTGATAATGTATCCTTCCGGAGCTTTAGTCTCTTGAATTGTAATTATACCAAGAGGTATTTGTGGTAGTCCGGTAGCCCCTAAATAAAGTTCGCTTCCCGATATTAAATACTTCGTATCATAATAGCAAAAACCATCTTCATCTGTTCGAAACACCCATGTTCGCTCTGGTGTTTTTCCCTGTTCTGCCGGATCCTGTGTTCCCGTTGGTTCTGTTTTATAGTACTTTACTGTAAACTCTGCCCCTTCCAGAGAGGCACTTCCCTGTGGTTTATTCTGGTTGGTCTCTTTGTCAATTTTTCCAAGCAGCACTCCCACCGGGTCTAATTGTGGAAGGTCTTTCACTTTCACCACCGCAGTCCGTCCTGCTGTGACGGTAACCGGATGTACTTTTTTATCCAAGACAAACCCTTTCGGGGCTTTAATCTCTTTGACAAAATAGGTACCGGCATCCACTTCCACCGTATTGGAGTTTCCCTGCGCATCGGTGGTCAGATCTGCAATCTTTGTGGTGCAGGCCTGCTCTTTATAAACACCATAGATTGCACCCTCCTTACTATAACAACTGTTTCCATCTGTCATCTCCGGGTTAGCCGACTCTTTTTTAAGGTTTAAACTGCCTTTCTGATCTTTTTCAATCCACACAATATCCTGTTTATCGTTATACGCAACATAAGCGGTATACTGATCCATCAGACCACGATCTCGGACAACCTTTACCCACCGTTCTTTCAGTTCCACGGAAATGTTATACACCCATGCCAGCTGGTTGTAATTCAGTCCTGTGGTATATCCGCCATACAGGTAGCCAATCACAGCATGACAGCATCCGTAAATATCCGGAATGTGCGCCTGCACAGATGGTGATTCAAAATAGGGCTTGCTGACATCATATGCCGGTCCACCTATGGAGACCAACAGCATTGCCTTAATCAGGTCATTCTCTAATTTTGAGACCTGAAATACGCCTGATGGAGTGGGACTGTTTGGTTCTGCACAGTATCCCAAATGGGTACCCGTTTCCGTCTGTACACTAAATTCCGTTGTATTCCAGGAGCCGTAAGCATGGGGTGTCCCCGGCCGGATCGTTGCCTGTGATCCCACTGCCGAAAAAAAGCTGCTCCGATCCTGTGTTTCCCCTTCTACACGTGCCTCTCCGATTGGTTCCTTTTTTGTATACTTCCCAAGCTCTTCTTCGGGGATCAGTCCTTCCAGCTTTTCTTTGAGTTCCTGGATGTCTCCTGCCTGTTCGTCTGGATCCACTGTCTCTGCCGCCCATACAGGCATACTTCCTGACAGCAGCAAGACCGCCAGAACTGCAGACAGGATCCGTTTCCATTTTTTCATGCAAGTTTCCCTCCTTTTTTCTTTTTGTTCTTCCTGCAATAGTTCCTGTTAGGAAGAATCCGCAATCCGGATTCGGTTCCGATATCGTCTCATTTTTGCTCCCTCCCTTCAAAATGGGCGCAAAAAAAGAACACTCTTTCGAATGTCCTTTTTCTTTCCTGTCTTTTGTTTATTTGCCTTCCCAAAACTCTGCTCGGATATATGCATCCTGTTCCTCTTCTGTCATAGCCTCCCACATGTCATTCCAGGCATTCTCCGCTTCCAACTGCTCTAAGGGAAACGGCAGCTCCTCGTTGGGATCAATCAGATTCCCCTGATACCAAAATGGCTGCATTCGCTCTTTCTCTACCATATGTACTCCTCTCTGCTATTTCTTTGCTCCACATCCAGTACAGAAAAATCCATCACTGACAGTTTCTGTCCAGGCTGGAGTATCGACTACATAACGTGTTCCGTACTCTGCCGGATGCTCCACCGTTCTCGTCACTGTTTTATAGTACTCTATATGATGTCCCCCTCCTTCACCAGCTAAGGCATGTTGTTTTGCATGTCCTGATGGATCCGCTGTACAGTCCGCTCCGCAGACGTTGCAGCACTCCCATGGATCATAGACATCTTCTGTGACTGTCTCTGTCCAGGCTTCTTTTACCACATACTGCTCGTTATGTCCCACTTCCGGATGATTGACTGTATGGGTCTTCTCCTGCCAGGTGTGGGTATGCTGTGGTTTTTCTGGTTTCGACTCTGGCTGGCTCGGCTTCTGTTCCGGCTTACTCGGTTTTTGTTCCGGCTTAGATTCCGGCTGACTCGGCTTCGTCTGTGGTTTGTTGGGCTTCTGTTCTGGTTTGGATCCCGGTTGACTCGGTTTCTGCTCCGGTTTGGAAGAAGATTCTGTTTTTCCTGTTTCTTTCTCTGCTTTTACCGATTCTTTCTTATCCGACTTTTCTGCCGATTTCTTATTGTCAGAATTTTCTGACTTTTTTGCCGTAGTTTCCTTTTTTTCCGCTGTCTTTTCAGACTTGGTTTCTTCCTTTTTTCCAGTATCCTGTTTCGTACCCGTTTTCTTATTAGAAGTTGTATCCTTCGAATCCGTTTTCGCAATCTTCTGATTGGAGGACTTTGCCTCCTGTTTTGTCTCTACCTTTGTCTGCACAGCAGTATCCTGATTCGCTGCTACATATCCGCCGATCCCCAATGCTGCAATCAAACAGATTCCCCCGGCAATCTGGATCTGTCGTTTGTATCTTTTCCACATTTCTTTCATTCCTCTTCGCTCCTTTTTCTATACTTTTCTAATTTTAGTATACCACCTTTGCAAGGTGCTTTCTAGGTTACTTTACGTTACTTTAGGTTACCCTGCGTCCGCCTTAAAGCCGTTTTTTCATCCGCAGATATTGAAAAATACTGACCTTTCTGGATGTCGGCTTTATTTCTAACATAGGATCCTTCTTTAATCGATACACCAGTTCATACTCTGACCTCTTATCTTCATACAACCGTTCCAGACAATGTGTAAAACTAAAATCTGTTGTTTTTCTCGCCTGTTCTATTTCTTCTTTTAATAAACATAAATCCGTTTCATAATGGGACTTCGACAATGCTCTGTCCGCCCGGAAGGCCGACAGATAAATTTCCCATGCCATAGACCCTCGCAATTCCTCTTTGGGAATTTCCCAAAGCCTTATTTCTGCGGATAACAGTTTTTCTATATAGGGATTATGAAAAATTGAATCCGATTCCATCCTGTGATCTCCTTTTTTCCAATTTTAGTATATCACCTTTGTAAGGTGCTTTCTAGGTTACTTTACGTTACTTTAGGTTACCCTGAGTCCGCAAACTTTACTTCCGGAACCGTTTTTCCTGAACCGCTTTTCGGAACATCTCTGCAGATATTTCCGGTTGTTCTGTCTGTTTCTTTACAAATCCATCAATGGATGTATCATAAACAAAGCGTTTCACTTCTCTCATATCCCCTGTTTCATAATATCCAATCAGCTTTGCGAAAAATTCCTTCTGACACTCTACCGGAATACGGAGAACACCTGCACCGCCTTGAATCATGATCTGATTGGCTGCAAGCTGCGCCGTCCGCTTATTTCCATCAAAAAACATCTGGGAACGCATGATATAAAGCATGATCGTAATCGCTCTTTCAGTCACGGACAGATCCGCATTCATAATCGCCTGAATCTCCGATTCTATTTTTTCATAAATTGGAATCTCTGGCTTCCAAGATGTTCCACCAATACTGACATCTGAATTTCTCAAATCCCCAGCATTTGTTACGATTCCTACACCAATTTCTTTGTTTAATTGACGCACATAACGCAAATCTAATGGATAATCTACTGTATCAAACAAAAATTCCCATCCATGTTTTAGGTTATTTACTTTTACGATATCCTCCACACTTAATCCGGCAACGCTACGTCCCTCATAGATTTCCTGTGTATCTGGAAAGGTAACCGCAATTCCTTCTAATTTTGACTGGGAATAAATACTATCTACAATGTTTCGCTTTGCATAAAAAATATTGTCTTGTTGCTCCATTGAGAATTTATCTTGAATCATCTTCTTTTTCCTTTCTTAACTCGCATAAATCTGACGAATTTCCTGTTGTTCCTTTTCTGGAAGTTCCGTTATCAATCTGGCCGTGTTTCCTTGCACCATTGTACCAGTCGGTGCATCCGCTTCCTCGCATTTTAGGAAAAACAGCTGTCCTTCCTTTTTCAAAATTGCTTTTTCCTGATAGTAGCCAGATACATAGTATGACATAAAACCGTCTCCTTTTTTCTTGATAATTCTACCACTATTTTATCCAAAGCATATGGATTATTCAAGTCTTTCAAAGCCAGCATTTCTAAGAGTTAGAAATCATACTTGTTCAGATATTCTCGAATCATATCCCTCCTGTTATTTGCGATGTTCCGAATTTCGGAACAAACTTAATTTTCCTTGTAATCATCAGGTTTTGCATTTTCTCCCTTAGTTTTTTGGGTCTGTAGTACTGTTTCCACGCCTGAAAAAACGAACAGGAAAAGCACCGCATAACCAGCAATCGTATACAGATCCTTCCACAGATGAAATTTCATAAACAATACTACAATTAGGAGCAAATAAAAACTCTCCAAGAAGGGAACCTCTACTGAAAACTTGTTCCTACAACAAATTTCCCTATATCCTGTCATAAATAAAATATAGATTGCAGCACCTATAGTAAATGTCCCTGGCAATAACATTTCATAGTCTTTCTGAGCTATGGATATCTGAACTGAAGCTTCTGTTGCCAACACGTACAGCACAATGGTTCCGAAAACACATCCCGTTGCTGCAACAAATCCGCAATACTTTTTGCAAATCCAGTTCACCAATTTCAAAAACGTCCACATTCGCATTTTCCATGTTCCTCGGGAGTTGCTTTGTTTTTCCATCATTCCATCCTTTCTTTTGTTCTCACCTATCGAAAATATTTTCAAGCCCTTCCACTTGTTCCGAAATTCGGAACTTATCCTCTTTTCTTGTTCCTCTCTTCTCCTTCTTATTCTGTACTTTTCTTTACCAGCCATCTGAAACAGGGGTTCTGCTACAGCTTTTGCCGGTTCTATTTTCCTCATGTTTTCTCCTTCCTGTTCCGAATTTCGGAACATAACAGCCAGCTTAGTTCTCCCCAAAAACCATCTTCTTGTAACAATATAGCGTTGCTTTTACATCTTCGGCTGCATCATGAGCCGAAAACTCATAGCCATAATACGCTGCACAATCAATCAGTCTCCACCAACGCCACCCCTGATGATATTCATCCCAATCATGTATCAGCCAGGCATACTCACGCATCACATCAAATTGCATTACTTCTGGGAGCTTGATGCCCGCAGCTTCTAAAAATGAATCATCAAAGTTAATCCCGTTATAGGTAATCAAAATATCTGAAGCATCGAAAATTTTCTGAATCTGATCCCGATAGAAGGACATCGGAGATTCATTTGCCACCTTTTCTGGTGTAATTCCATGAATCGCTGCCGCATCTGGCCAGGATTTTGTATGCTCCGGCCTAAAGTAATGTTCAAAAATTACTTTTCCCTGCAGATCCATAATGCACATAGACAACGGTTCATCCTTCCATGGATTTACCCCAGTGGTCTCTAAATCATACACGATTCCTTTTTTGTATTTCTGAAATGTTTTAAAATAGCAATCTGCACACAATCGTTCTGCTTGCCGAAATGGTACTCCCTTGTGGCGAAGCAAATAAGAATGAAATTTCGTCCCACAGCCTTTACAAGTTCGTGCTTCGTCCCGCTTTTTCTTTTCCATCCTCTTCCTCTTCTTTTCTCTCTGTGATACTGTCCAGATCTTCCATCATTGCCCTTCCTTTTTCCACTTCATTCTCTGTAGATTGTGTATCACGTATTTCTGCTGCCTTTTTTAAACTTAGCTTTTTCCTCTTCTTTGATTCCAACAGAAGCTGCACCAGTACCCCTGCAGCCCCCAGAACAGCTCCTATCACGATTTCTACAGCCATTCCTTGTATGGGAAGTAGAAATGCCGCTGCAGATGCCACTGCCATCGCGCCAAAAAATGCTGTAACTATTATCACGATAATTTCTGTAGCCTTAACAGAGATTAATGCCAGAATCAACCCTACCGCAGTCCAGACA
>ENA-OQIZ01000384-OQIZ01000384.1-human-gut-metagenome-genome-assembly--contig:-NODE-384-length-24213-cov-47.953625_pt1 | contig 24213 bp, 20 predicted proteins | sample MGYA00242593_ERZ504758 | MGnify/ENA primary metagenome ERZ504758 (study PRJEB26092, sample SAMD00036364) | human gut metagenome | host: Homo sapiens | study: EMG produced TPA metagenomics assembly of...
TCGACGTCAGGCTGGGATCTGAGGGGAAGGCTGACGGGGAGGGCGGGGACCGCGATGGGCGGGGATAGCCCGATTATTTTCCGGTTCGGCGAACAGCCGATCGTGTCAAATGTGGTCTAACAGAGCCTTTTTGTTTGCGATTCCCTGCGTGCTGATCGTCTGCGCCACAGGGTCGACCTCGTACACCTGGTGGGTCACTACGGCGCCGTCCGACCGGTAAAAAGTTGCATTATCGCCCACGGCGATATTCGTTGGGTCAACCTTGTGAACAAACACCATGGAGCCGACGGGAAGCTCGGGTTCCATAGATCCCGAGAGCACGGCAAAGGGCATGTAACCAAATGCGCGGGGAGCAAAAGAAACAACGGCAAGGGCTATGACAAGCGCAAGCGCCATGCCACTAAGAAGTGAAATAAATCGTCTGAATCCGCGCGTTGCCAACGTGATTATTTCATCCCCATCGAGGCTATATTCGATCCCATCAATGATTAGCCACTTTTCTAAGACGTTTAATAGATGAGTTCGAAAAAGCCAATCTGAAATCTATTTCTAACAATCACCGTAGCTGCTTCCGCGTTTTTATCAACGTCTTTCCGCCAAATGCTACTATTTTTGCCGTAAGTGGTTATTTGTCCCCACACTTGTCTGCTTTATCCAACAACTGCGGCTAACCCCTACACAACTTTTCAATAGAGGGTCTGATATTTTGTACGGCTCAGATATCGTACCCCCCCCCCCACATTAAATATATACTGCATTTAGTATCGTTTATTTTCAACCCCCTTATTCATGCCTCTACGGCTACCCCGCGTAGCTCTTAGCCCATACCTTCTGGAAACCGTGTCCATCCGGAAAGCCCGTCCCACTCTGAATACATCCAGCGAACGCATGCGAGCGTGTTGTCCAGAACGGTCTCGTCATCGGGGTGATGGAAAATGTCACCACAAACGCTTGCCACGGTTGCACCCACAAGTGGCAAGAAAAAAGCCTCGAGAGTTTCGAGGCTTTCACATTTGTATTGTTTTGCACGAAGGACCGCGAGCAGCGAGCTACTCGCCCAGCACGGCCTTCTTGGCCGCCGCCGCCATGTTGTCCAGATCATCCTTGGTGGGGTGATCCTTTGCGGCAACCCAGTTGTCGAGCAGCATCTTAAATCGGGCGTTGTCGGGATCTTGCTCGAGCATGGCCTCGTAGCGCTGCTTGACCGCGGGACCCATCTTGCCCTGGCACATCGCCCAGCCTACAAGCTCGGCATCATTGGCCAAATTGGAGGTCACGCGATCGATAATCTGCCTAAAGTACTCCTCGCTGGCCCCAAAGCCGCAGGTGCCAAACAGGAAGACGCGCTTGCCGTGCAAGGCTGAGAGCAACGTCGCGACCGAAGGCGTGCACGCGCCTTTGTCGCACCAAAAACCGACGAGCACCGTGTCGGCCGCGCAGGCGCCCTGCGCCTCGAGCGCAACCTGATCTGCATCCGCATCGTCACTCAACGCCGCGGCATGGACAAACTCAACACCCGCAGCCTGCAGCGTGCGCTTGATCGCACCCGAAACCATCCTGGTATTACCGCTCTTGCTGTTAACCACCAAAGAGCACGTCATAGTCACGTTGCCTCGTATCCCCCAAAACTAAAGCCACTAATGCAATTTATTAGATGAATATCTTAGTACTAACGTGACAGATGTAAACCACCGTCTGTCGATTGGCGACGCAGACGACATCTTTGGACAGATTTCGAACAGTATGTACTTCGGATTGAAACCGCCGCAGAACGTTTCACGAATGGCCGAAAAACTGTTTCACAAAACGCCGTCAAATTGTTTCATATAATATCGTCAATTTGTTTCACGAAATACCGTTAAATTGTGTCATGGTTTTTCGTCAAAATGTTTTACGCGCTGGTAAGATGCTATAAAACAAAATGTTTCTTTGAATGGCGGGAAGTACGATGACTAGGTATATGAGTAGATGTATCGATCGCTCAATCGAACGCGATCTTGGCATTTTTGGTGCCGTGCTCATTCAGGGACCGAAGTGGTGTGGAAAGACGACTACGGCCCAGCGATTCGCTGAATCATCGCTGTCTCTCTCCGACCCTGCCGGAGACTTTGCCGCACTGCAGCTTGCCAGGATTGACCCAGCTCAAGCAATAGTCGGCGCAACGCCGAGACTCATCGATGAGTGGCAGGAAGAGCCAAAACTGTGGGACGCAATACGTTTCGAATGCGATCGTCGGACCGGTGAGCCAGGGCAGTTTTTGCTTACGGGGTCAGCAACACCAAACGACGCCGACCAACCGATGCACAGCGGCATCGGGCGCATATCACGCTTGCGCATGGAAACAATGACTCTGGCCGAACTCGGGGTTTCCTCAGGGGCGGTCTCGCTCGAATCGCTGCTTAACGGATGCCCCATCAAAGCGGCACTTGGATCCATCAGCGGCATCGCCGATATCGCCGATTTGCTATGTCGTGGTGGTTGGCCTCAGGCGGTTGGCAAGACGACTGCCGATGCAATGCGTATATCCGCTGCCTACATCGACGGTGTCTGCGAATCGGATGTTTCGAGGGTTGACGGCGTGAAGCGTGACCCGGAGAAAGTCAGGGCTCTTCTGTCTTCGCTTGCGCGCAACGAATCCACTCTTGCCGGCGAAAAGTCTCTTGAGAAAGACCTCGGCGGTGATGTATCGAGAAGTACGCTGCGGCGCTATACGGATGCCTTGCGCAGAATACACATCATCGATGATATCCCGGCTTGGCATCCGGCGCTCAGGTCTCCGGTAAAGCTGCGGCAAGGTGCGAAAAGGCACCTCGCCGACCCTTCGCTTGCCGTCGCACTGCTCGGAGCAAATCCGGAGTCATTGGCATCCGACCCGAAGACGCTGGGGCTGCTCTTCGAATCCCTCGTCCTGCACGACCTTAAGGTCTATGCAGCCGCAAATGACTCATCGGTCTCCCACTACCATGACGCCGACGATCTCGAGGTCGATGCCGTTATATGCAGGCGCGATGGAACTTGGATTGCCGTGGAAGTAAAACTCGGAAGTCCGCAGATCCCCGAGGCATCTGCAAACCTGCTTCGACTCGAGCGCAAACTTGTCGAGCGTGGCGAGAGACCACCCGCGGCCAAGCTCATCGTCATCGGGTTCGGCATGCCAGCCCATACAACGCCCGAGGGCATTATCGTTGCCCCCGTTGACACACTCGCGCCCTAGCGCTGCATTACATGCCCCGCGGGCTTGCTCACTGAGCGAATTGGCTGCGGTAGAGTTCGGCGTAGAAGCCGCCTGCCGCTAACAGCTCGTCGTGCGTGCCGCGCTCGATAATCTGGCCGTCGCGCATGACCAGAATGCAATCGGCGTTGCGGATCGTCGACAGGCGGTGCGCCACCACAAAGCTTGTGCGGCCGGCCATAAGCTCGTCGAATGCCGCCTGCACCTGCAGCTCGGTGCGCGTATCGATACTCGAAGTCGCCTCGTCCAGCAGCAAGATAGCCGGATCGGTGAGCATAACGCGTGCGATGCACAACAGCTGCTTTTGGCCCTGGCTAAACGTGCCGCCGTCCTCGCCGATGACCGTATCGTAGCCGCCTGGCAGCTGCACGATAAACTTGTGCGCGTGCGCGCGCTTGGCGGCTTCGATAACCTGCTCGCGCGTGGCTCCTGGGCAACCGTAGGCGATGTTCTGGGCCACCGTGCCCTCGAACAGCCAGGTGTCCTGCAGCACCATGCCAAAGGCGCGGCGCAGGCTCGCACGCGTGTAGTCGCGCGAGGAGCGACCATCGACCACGATGCGCCCAGCATCGATATCGTAAAAGCGCAGCAGCAGGTTGATGAGCGTCGTCTTGCCACAGCCCGTGGGACCGACGAGGGCATAGCGCATACCGGGCTTGGCATCGATGCAGATATCCTGCAGCAGTTTGCGGTCGGGCATATAGCTAAAGTCCACATGCTCAAACGAAACCTCGCCCTTCGGCGCGGTGAGCTCAATGGCATCCACAGCGTCGGGCTCCTGCTCGCACGCATCGAGCAACGCGAACATGCGGCGCGCCGAGGCGTACGCGGTCTGGATCTGCGTGATGACGTTCGTGACCTCATTGAACGGCTTAGTGTACTGGTTGGCGTAGGATAGGAAGATCTGCACGCCGCCCACCGTAAGCGCCGCCGGCACGCCCGTGATCACGCCCACGCAGCCGATCACGGCGACCACGGCATAGATGATGTTGTTGATAAAGCGCGTACCGGGGTTAGAGAGCGAACCCATAAACTGTGCACGCTCACCTGCCGTATAGAGCTCGGCGTTGAGCGCGTCAAAGCGCGCTTGGGCGTTCGGGCCGTAGGCAAACGCATCAACCAGCTTTTGCTCGCCCACATACTCCTCGATATGACCACCGAGCTGCCCTTGAATGCGCTGCTGTGCCGTAAAACTCTTGTTGGAAAGCTTGGCGATGGCGCCGGCTGCAAAAATGGAAAGGGGCGTGACGAGCACCACCACGAGCGTCATGGTCAGGTTGATGGAGAGCATAAACGCGAGCGTACCCACAATGGTGATAACGCCGGTGAAAAGCTGAGTAAAGCCCTGCAGCAGACCGTCGCCCACCTGGTCGACATCGTTGACCACGCGGCTCATAAGGTCGCCGTGGGCGTGGCTGTCGATAAGGCTGAGCGGCATGCGGCTGAGCTTGTCGCTCGCCTCCACGCGCATGTCGCGCACCGTCTCGTAGGACAGGCGGTTGACGCAGTAGCCCTGCAGCCACTGGAAGGCCGCGGCACCTACGACGACAATCGCGAGCTTGGTGACAAGCGGCAGCAGCGCGTCGAAGTCCACCTGCCCGGCGGCGACGATCAGGTCGATGCCCTCGCCGATGAGAATAGGTGTGTAGAGCTGCAAAATCACCGAGGCGGCGGCACTCACAAACGACGCCGTAAACGAGACGCGGTGCGGACGGACGTAGCCCAGTAGGCGGCGAGTTACCGCGCCTACGGGGTAGCGCTCGGGGTCGCCGGGCTGGCGCGGACCGTCACCCAGGTCGTTGAGGTTATCGTTGCCGGACACGTTGGCCGTCATCGTGGCGACCGAACCGGAAGAGGTGTACGGATTCATTTAGCAGCCCTCCTTTGCGCAGACGGATGCGGAGGCGATCGGTGCGGGCGTGGGCGCCGTGCTCCCCTGCTGGCCCTCGAGTTCCTCGCGGCGAAGCTGCGACTGGCAAATCTCGCGGTAGAGCTGGCAGGTCGCGTACAGCTCATCGTGCGTGCCCAAGCCCGCGACCGATCCGTGGTCGAGTACGCAGATCATGTCGGCGTCGCGCACGGTCGAAACGCGCTGGCTTACGATCACCGTCGTCAGCGGCAACCCGCCCTCGGCGGCACCGCGCACGCTGCGTTCGCGAATGGCATGGCGAAGCGCCGCGTCGGTCTTAAAATCGAGCGCCGAGGCGGAGTCGTCCATGATCAATATCTGAGGCGAACCCACCAAGGCGCGCGCGATAGTCAGACGCTGACGTTGGCCACCGCTAAAGTTCTTGCCGCCCGCCTCGACCGGGGCATCTAAGCCCTGGGGCTTGTTGCGCACGAACTCGCTGGCCTGCGCCATATCGAGCGCCGCCCAGAGCTCCTCATCGGTTGCCGACTCGTCGCGCCAGGTCAGGTTGCTGCGGATCGTGCCGCTCACGAGCGACGCGCGCTGCGGTACGGTCGCGACCACATGGCGCAGCTGATCGAGCGGCCAGGCGCGCACGTCGGCACCCATTACGCTCACGCTGCCGACGCCCGTGTCGTACAGGCGCGGGATGAGCGAGACGAGCGTCGACTTACCGCTGCCCGTGCCGCCGATAATGCCGAGCGTTTTGCCCAGCGGCAGCTCCAGGGTCACGTCATTGACAGCGTTGGCGGCGCCCGCGCCAAAGGAGAAGCTCGCATGGCTCAAGCTCAGCGCGGGGACCGGAACGGCGTTGCCCATCGCGCTCGGCTCGGGCAGCGCGACCGGCTGGTTGCCCTCGTCGGTGATGCTCGGCTCGCAGTTGAGCACCTCGTTGATACGCGACGCGCTCGCGCTCGCCTTGGTAAAGACCACGACCAGGTTGGCGACATACACGATGGAGGTCAGGGTCTGCGTCATGTAGTTCACAAACGCCATGACCTGGCCCTGCGTGAGCTCGCCCACGTTGACCTGGATGCCACCCACCCACAGGATGGCGCACACGCCCAGATTCATCACCAAAAACGTGACGGGGTTAAGGACCGACGAGAGCTTGCCCACCGCGATGGCGGTATAAGCCTGGTCATCGGCGGCTTGGGCAAAGCGCTCACGCTCGTGATCTTCGCGCACAAAGGCGCGAACCACGCGGGCGCCCGAAAGCCCCTCACGGCAAATGAGCGCAATGCGGTCGAGCTTTGCCTGCAGCTGCTTGTAATACGGAATGCAGCGCGCCATAACAAACCAAAACACCAAGCCGATGGCGGGCGTGCAAATCAAAAAGATCACGCCGAGCTTAAGGTCGATGGCGAGGGCCGCGCACATAGAACCCACTGCTAGGAAGGGCCAGCGGATGAGCATGCGCACACCGAGCGCCACAGCGAGCTGCACCTGGTTGACATCGTTGGTGATACGCGTGATGAGCGACGGCGTGCCAAAGCGGTCGAGTTCAGCATAGCCCAGCTTATTGATGTGCTGGTAGAGTGCACCGCGAATGTCGGTGCCCATGCCCTGCGAGGTCAGCGCCGCCATCTTTTGGCAAACAAGCGTAAACGAGATTCCAATCACAGCCATGGCGGCAAGCAATGCACCGTAGTGGACGACAGCGTTCACATCGTGTGCGCCAATACCCTTATCGATCATCTGGGCAATCACCAGCGGCGTAAGCAGGTCAAAGATCACTTCGATCAGCTTGCACGCAGGGCCAATCACCATATACCGGCGAAACTTACCACCAAAACGCCTGAGCAGCTCAATCATGTATAGGCGCTCCCTATCATCATCTCTATTCAATCTGATTCATGATAGTACGGAGAGCCCTGGAGATGCGTAAGCAACTCGTTACAGGTGTTAAGGCGAAGCAGGCACGAAGGCCACTAGTGCCCAAGGCATGTATCCGCCGCTGTTTTGGAAAAGCCAGCGAGTAACATAACGCCAGGGATTCAATTATCAGATAAATGTGACCCTTCAGGCGGTTTTGGTCGGCTACCCGCGAGTGCCGGCGGGGCGCTTGGTAGTCGAGCGATCCCGCAGGCGAAGCCGAGGACCAGCGAGACACCAAATACCTCGTCACCGGCCGGGCCATGTCGCGGCACCAAAAAGCGCCCGTGCGCTCGATGGATCCGGATGCCCGACAGAGGCTCCTTATGGCTGCTTCCTTCCGGACCTGACCAGATTCGGAACGTGTCGTCATCCGAACCCATCGAACGCGCTAGGCGCTCGGTATATCTTACCCGCTCCAGCCCGATGGGGCAAGGTAGCTAATTTGGGACGGGGCTTTTTTGACTACTTTTAGATGCGGCCAAGGTCGTAGGCTTGGGCGGCCGCTTCGCCGGCGCAGATGAGGTTGGTTGTGGCTTCCTGGGGATTGAGCGCCTGGTCGAGGGGCATGGGCCTGCGGCAGACCGGCAGAACTAAGTCGACACCCTGCCCATACACCGCATCCAGGTTGTCGGCACGACCGCCCACGACGGCAACAACCGGCTTGCCATAGCGCTTAGCACGGCGGGCCACGCCCACCGACGCCTTGCCGGCAGCGGATTGCTCGTCCATATTGCCCTCGCCCGTTATGACCAAGTCGACATCGCGCACGCGCTCGTCAAACCCAATCAGATCGAGCACCGTCTCCACGCCCGAACGCAGCTCCGCCCCGAGCGCCAGCAGCGCGGCACCCAGACCGCCGGCAGCACCGGCACCGGGCACGCCGAGCACCGAGCCAAATGTCTGGGCGCCCTCGGGCACGCGCAACAACCCCTGAGCCCGCGCTCCGGTAATCGCCGCATCGAGCAGGCGACCATAGCCGACCATCCAGCTGTCGTACCTGCGCAGCGCCTCGGCATCATCCGTCGGCAGGCCCTTCTGCCCGCCAAACACCGCCAGTGCGCCTCGACGCCCCACGAGCGGATTCTCGACATCGGAAAGCACGACAACGTGCGCGCCGCTCAGTGCCCGAAGCGTCGGTACCAAATCGATACTCGTCACGTGTTCAAGGCCCGCGAGACCGGGGGCGATATTGCGGCCACGCTCATCGACAAGGCGGGCGCCCAGCGCCTGCAGCATGCCGGCGCCACCGTCGTTGGTGGCGCTGCCGCCCAAACCAATATAGACAGTCTTTGCCCCCGCACGGACCGCGCGAAGTATGAGCTCGCCCACGCCATAGGTCGAAGCCGCAAGCGCCGCCGATTCCGTGCAGGGCGAATACCCAATACCCGCCGCCTCGGCCATCTCAATTACAGCCGAGTCGTGCTCGTCGTCCACCAGCATCCGGGCAGACACGCGATCGCCCAAGGGGCCTGCAACCTCACAGGTCGAGAGCACGCCGGCGCGCGCGGCGATGGCGTCGAGCGTTCCCTCGCCACCATCTGCCAGCGGCAAAGCGCCCAGCTCGGCATCGGGCCACACACGGCGCACGCCTTCGGCAACGGCTTTCTCCGCCTGCGTGCTCGAAACGCTGCCCTTAAAGGAATCAATCGCCAGCAGCACGCGGCGGGGCCGGCGCTGCACGGGGCCATAGTTAAACGTCTTGTCGGCGAGATCCCCAACACCCGTAAGCGCCTCGGCATGAGCCGCATGCGCCTCAAGGTTCAAACCGCAACCGACGCCGTCGACACCACGCAGGCCAGCAAAATAGCTGCTCAGCACCTCACTGCACTCACCTGCCAGCACGCCGGCACGTACGTTAAACCGATGATTCAGGCGAGAATCGGCATTCAGGTCATATAGCGAACCCAGCGCGCCCGCCTTGGCATCAGCCGCGCCATACACGCAACGCCCCACGCGCGCGTTGACCATAAGCCCCGCACACATGCAGCAAGGCTCGAGCGTTACATAGACCGTGCAATCGGAAAGGCGCCAGCGTCCAAGCGACTGAGCGGCGGCGCACAGGGCCGAAAACTCGGCATGCGCCGAAGGATCCTGGTCGAGCTCGCGGCGATTATGCGCCCTCGCGACGATCTCGCCCGCGCGCACCACCACAGCGCCAATGGGCACTTCGCCCACTGCCGCGGCGGCGCGCGCCTCCGCCAGCGCCTCGCGCATGAACTTCTCATCAATTTCGGTGATCGTCATCGTTCGCCTTCCCTGTTGCAAATCCAAAACGATGCTATCATTACGACTCACGGAGAGATGGCAGAGCGGTTGAATGCGGCGGTCTTGAAAACCGTTGAGCGCGAGAGCGTTCCGGGGGTTCGAATCCCCCTCTCTCCGCCACCTTAGTGATTCATCGGCGTCATGGTGCGCTCAAACAGCGCATCGACCACGTCGGCCATCTCGGGTCGACGCTCAAGATCGTGGCCCGATTCCCACCAATTTGTGAACAATCGAATAATGCCACCGGCGATAAACTCCGATGTCGTCTCGAGCGAAACGGGCGCCAGGGCGTCTTCGGCAAGCGAGCTCATCACACGCTCACGGATGGAACGCGCAATGCGGTCGCAAATCATGCCAGTCAGCATACCCGACATGCTGCTCGCCAAAAGGTTATCCATAAGCTGCTCATGCGTCAGAATCATATTCATGGCATCGTCAAAGACCTCATGGCGAAGCGCCTGCACGTCCTCAAGCGGCTCCACGTCCGCTGCGTCGGTCCGGTTTTGCGGCAGGCCTGTCATAAGCTCATCGATATAGAAGGCAAAGTAATCGTTTTTATCGCGAAAGTGCTTATAGAACGTCGTGCGGCGAATCAGGGCCCGGTCGCAAAGCATGGCAACCGTCAAATCCTCAAACCGATGCTCTTCCAAAAGCTCGGTAAAGGCATCGAACAGAGCACGATAGGTTTTCTTGATGCGAAGGTCCATCCATATCGCCATCCTCAAGGTGTAGACAGCATTCCTTAATTTGTCGCATATCTTACACCTGTACCACCCGTTCCATGTTGGCGCCCCCTCCTTGGCGGAAACATAACGCTTACCGGAAAGTTCGGTATCGCCAAAGGTTGCGGGTATACTAGTAGCGTTACACCAACGGCAGCCGGCGCAAAACGCCGCTGCCATTCGAAACGGAGACATCATGCTTCCCGTCATCATCGGTATCGTTGTTGTCGTTGTGATCGCCAGCGCCATCGCCGGCATCTACAACAACATGGTCACCAAGCGCAATCGCATCGATAATGCCTGGCAGAACATCGACACGCAGCTGCAGCGCCGCAACGACCTGATCCCTAACCTGGTCGAGACCGTCAAGGGCTACGCCAAGCACGAGCAGGACACGCTCGCCGCCGTAGTCAACGCGCGCAACGCCGCCGTGAGCGCCACCACCCCCGAGGCCAAGATGGAAGCGGACAACGTGCTGACCGGTGCGCTGCGCCAGCTCTTTGCCGTCGCCGAGGCCTACCCCGACCTTAAGGCGAACACCAACTTTACGCAGCTCCAGGCATCGCTCGAGGACACCGAGAACAAGGTGAGCTACGCGCGCCAGAGCTACAACGATTGCGTGCTCAGCTACAACAACGCCATCCAGACGTTCCCGGCTGTTATCTTTGCCGGCATCTTCCAGTTTAAGGAGCGCCAGGGCTTCGAGGCCGCCGAGGCTGCCCGCCAGGCACCGACCGTCAAGTTCTAACAATCATGGCCGAGTCTTAAGCCAGTTTATCAACCCTTTGGGGTCCAAGGCACAAACCTTGGGCCCTTTTCTTATCCACGCACAACGCGCCCACGCACAACGCGCGGCCAATAGGCCGCGCACCATCTTTATTCAGATTAATTATTGCCCGTTGTAACATCGCCGAGCCCGCAGGGCGGAGAGCAAGTTCCCTCCCGGCGCACTCCGCAGGACGCAAGAAGCCCTCGCCGCACGAAGTGCGCAGCGAGGGCTTCTTGCATGTCCGAGGACGCGCCGGGAGGGAACTTGCTCTCCGCCCGGACAGGTAAGGCAGGTTACGCGACGGTGTAAACCCAGTTGTGCTTATCCTCAACAGCGCCAGACTGGATGCCCGTCAGGGTCTCGCGGAGCTTCTTCATCACAGGACCGATCTCGGTGTAGCCAGCCGGGAAGGTCACAGTCTCGTCGGCACCGTAGACCTTGTTGTCGATCTCGCCCACCGGGGAGATAACGGCAGCGGTGCCGCACAGACCGCACTCAACAAAGGTGCCGGCCTTGACCTCGGCCCACTCGACGGGACGCTGGTCGACGGTCATGCCCAGGTCCTGAGCAACCTGAACGAGCGAACGGCGGGTGATGGAGGGCAGGATGGAGTCGGTGTGCGACTGCGGGACGACAAGCGTGCCGTCCTCCTTCACGAACAGGACGTTGGCGCCACCGGTCTCCTCGACATAGGTGCGGGACTCGGAGTCGAGATACAGGTTCTCGGCATAGCCCTCGCGGTGAGCCTCCATCGTGGGCTTCAGGGACATGGCGTAGTTGAGGCCGGCCTTGATGTTGCCGGTGCCGTGTGGTGCGGCGCGGTCGTACTCGGAAACGCGCAGCTTGACGGGCTTGAGGCCACCCTTAAAGTACGGACCGACCGGGGTCACGAGAATGCGGAACGTGTACTCAGGAGCGGGAGCCACGCCGATCACGTCACCGGAGCCGATCATAAACGGACGCACATACAGGGTTGCGCCAGAGCCGAAGGGCGGAACCCATGCGGCGTTGGCAGAGACGACCTGCTTGACGGCCTCGACAAACTTGTCCTTGGGAAACGGGGGCATCTCGAGGCGCTGCGCGGAGTTATACATGCGCTCAGCGTTCATGTCGGGACGGAAGCAGACGATGCTGCCGTCCTCGGCGGTGTAGGCCTTCAGGCCCTCAAAGACCTCCTGGCAGTAATGGAAGATGCCACCGCACTCCGAGACATGCAGGGTGTGGTCGGTGGTCAGGCCGCCCTCGTCCCACTCGCCATCCTTCCAATGGGCCTCGTAGCTGTAATCGGTCTTCATGTAGCCAAAGCCGAGGCTACCCCAATCGATATCCTTCTTCTCGACAGTCATATGTCGCTCCTTACATACACGGTTGCATACTCGCGAACCCGCACGCAAGGACCGAAGCCGGCCGCGTCGCAACGTCGCATACCCGGAAGCGTAGAGCCGGGCAGGACACGCGAACGGCATCAAAACCGATGGCGCGTCGATTCGCATGCAGGTGATTGTACTCCCCGCACGCCTTGGATAAAACGCTTTTCTTTAACTAAGTAAAGTATTTTCATTTGCCTTCAACACAAAAGGCCCGCCATCGAATCCGATGACGAGCCTTGGAATTAACGCCCGGAAACAAGCTCGGACTAGGCGTTCTTTTTACCGAGCTTAGCCTTAACCAGACCGACCACGGTCGGGATAATCGACACGGCGACGATGCCGATAATCAGCAGCTCAAAGTGCTCCTGTACAAAGGGAATGCCGCCAAAGAAGTAGCCCAGCAGCGTAAAGACCGTCGACCAGGTAATGCCGCCCAGCACGTTAAAGATAACGAAGTTGCGCCAGTGCATGCCGCCCATGCCGGCGATAAAAGGCACAAAGGTGCGGATGAACGGGAAGAAGCGGCCGAGGAAGATGGCCAGATGGCCCCACTTATCGAGAAACGCCTCGGACTTCTCGATGCGCTCGGGCGTCATGGCCTTTACCTTGCCCGAGGCGATGATCTTGCGGCCAAAGAAGTGGCCGATCATAAAGTTGCACTGATCGCCCAAGATGGCTGCGGCCCATGCGGTGGCCAGAAGCGCAACAATGTTAAAGCCGCCATTATGGGCAAAGAAGCCCGAGGCAAACAGCAGCGAGTCGCCGGGAAGGAACGGGAAGAACACCACGCCCGTCTCGATAAAGATGATCAAGAACACGCAGCCGTAGGCCATAAGCGGGCCGGCGGCGATCCAGCTGGCAATCGCGGTGCGCGGGTCTTTGAGCAGCTCAGCGATAAAATTAATGAAACCCATGAAGTAAAACCTCTCAGTTGTGGGCGCGGACACGTCCAAGTTGACCAGTATACGGTTGCAGCACCCCCTCGTGCGCAACCCCACAAAAGCATGACTCCATTACCAGCAAGTTTGCATAACTGACACCTGTCGCGCAAAGCCGCCAAGATTGTTCTTCCTAATCCCTAGCGAATCGCTATACTTTATTGAATCGCATTGCATGGCGCTAAGGGAGGGCGGCCGGTGAGCTTTATCAATACCATTCGCGAGGACATCAAGACCGTCCAGGCGCAGGACCCCGCCGCGCAAAACGGTCTGGTCATCTTCCTTTCCTATCCTGGCCTGCACGCCAAGTGGAACCACGTACCCGAGCATTGGCTCTGGGAGCATGGACATCGCTCGCTCGCCCGTGTGCTCTCGCAAATCACCCGCCACATCACCGGCGTCGAGATTCATCCTGCCGCACAGATCGGCAAGCGCTTCTTTATCGACCACGCCATGGGCGTCGTCATCGGCGAAACCACCGTCGTGGGCGACAACTGCGTGCTCTACCAGGGCGTCACGCTCGGCGGCACCGGTAACGAGACCGGCAAGCGCCACCCCACCCTGGGCAACAACGTCACCGTGGGCACGGGCGCCAAGGTGCTCGGCAACATTCGCATCGGCAACAACGTCAAGATCGGCGGCAACTCGGTTGTCGTCAAGGACGTGCCCGACAACTGTACCGTCGTGGGCGTGCCGGGACGCATCATCAAGCGCAACGGCTGCCGCGTGTTCGAGGAGAGCTTCGACGCCAAGCAGCACCGCGAGTACATGCCCGACGACGCCGCCGAGCAGTCCGCGCTCAACCGTCAAGGCATCACCGAAAACGCCCGCCGCGTCAAGGAACTCGAGCGAGAGGTGGCCGAGCTCAAAGCCCTCGTCGCCAAACTCGTGGACGAACGCTAGAGGCGAACGACCACCGACAACATTGACGCCAGCGCAAAGGCGCGCCAGAGGATTCGCCCCCGGCGCGCCTTATTTGTGATGTGGCAAAGGAACTGTCCCTTTGTCACATTATGCGAACTGGCTCAGATAGAGGTCGGCGTAAGCGCCCTCGGCTGCGAGCAGCTCCTTATGCGTGCCCTGCTCGATAATGTTGCCGTGGTCCATGACCAGAATCAGGTCGGCATCCACGATCGTCGACAGGCGATGCGCGATCACAAAGCTCGTGCGCCCATGCATGAGCGCGTCCATGGCGCGGCCGATGGCAAGCTCGGTGCGCGTATCCACGCTTGAGGTCGCCTCGTCCAGGATGAGAATCGCCGGGTTGTTGAGCAGCACGCGCGCAATGGTCAGCAGCTGGCGCTGGCCCTGGCTAATGCTCTCGGCATCGTTGGCCACGCGCGTGTCATAGCCCTGCGGCATGGTGCGCACAAAGAAGTCGACCTGCGCGGCGCGTGCGGCCGCCACGATCTCCTCGCGCGTCGCCTCGGGGCAGCCATAGGCGATATTCTCGGCAATCGTTCCGTCGAACAGCCAGGCGTCCTGCAGCACCATGCCAAACTGCTGGCGCAGCTCGCCGCGGTCCATACGGCTCGTGTCCACGCCGTCGAGCGTAATGCGCCCGCCGTCGATCTCGTAGAAGCGCATGAGCAGGTTGATGAGCGTGGTTTTGCCCGCGCCCGTGGTTCCCACCACGGCGATCTTCTGGCCCGGCTCGGCGGTAAACGACACGTCGCGCATGAGTGGCTTGTCGGGCGCGTAGCCAAAGCGTACATGCTCAAAGGCGACACGGCCCTCAACGCGACCCGGCAGCCTGGCGGCCTCGTCCGGCAGCGGATCGGCCTCCATCTCGGGCTCGTCGAGCAGGTCGAACACGCGCTCCGCACTCGCCAGCGCGCTCTGCAGCGAGTTGAAGGTAAACGACAGCTGCGTCATGGGCTCGGATGCCTCGTAGATAAACTGGAAGAACGCCTGGAACACGCCGACGGTCATGTGGCCGGCAACCAGCATGCTGCAGCCCACAATCGCAATCACGATCTGTGCCAGGCGGCCGATAAAGCGCACCGCGGGGCCGACGGCGTTAATCATGAAGTCGGCCTTGGCACTCACGCGCGCCAGCTCGCCCGAGGCCTGGTGCACCTCGGCAGAACTCTGACGCTCGCGGTTAAACGCGCGAATCACCAGACGGCCCGAGTAGCCTTCCTCAACCGCACTCGTAATCTTGGACACCCACTCCTGGCGCTCACCGGTCACGTCATGCGTGCGGCGCGAGACCACCTTGGTCACCAGCAGCGACAACGCCGTAAAGAACAAAAAGACGAGCGTGAGCGGCACGCTAAACACGAACATCACGCTCACGGCGCCCACCACGGTACCGATCGACACCAGAAGCTGCAGCAAGCCACGCTGCATGCTCTCGGACATCTTGTCCAGGTCGTTGGTCGCACGGCTGACGACCTCGCCGGGACGATGCGCGTCAAAGAAGGCAAGCGGCAGACGGTTGAGCTTTTGTGCGATGCGGTTGCGTAGGCGCAGGTTGAGGCGTTCGGCCACGCTCGACATCAAAAAGCTCTGGAGCGCGTAGAACGAGGCAGCGGCGGTCCAAATCATAAAGTAGATGAAGATGGTCCTGCCGCAGTTCTCCCAGGTGATGTTGAAGGTGGTGTCGTTGGCAAACGCCACCTGAATGTGGCTCCACAGCTCATCGATCACGCGGGCGCTATATGCCGGCGCAGCGGTGTTAAAGATGGCATAGAACACAATGCTCGCGAACACGATATAGAAGCGCCAATGGTCGCCGGCAGCCTCGCTCCACAGGCGGCGCACCGTCGCCCAGGTATCTCGAGGCGTCTCGTCCTCGTCTTCGTCGTCCACATCGCGCATGCGTTCCGCCTCGGCTCGGGCGCGCTCATCCTCCGCGCGCTCATTTTCCTCATAGAGCGCCTGGCGGCGAGCCTCGCGCGCGGCTGCAGCCTTGGCGGCCTCATCCAGCTCGGGTGCTACGGCAGCCTGGTCGACCGTTTTATCGGCAGCGTCCGCAGCGGCGGTATCAACAACACCGCCCTGTTTCTCGAGCTCCTCGGTCATGCTACTCACCTCCCTTCATTTGCGATTCCGCGATGGCACGGTACACCTCGCAGGTTTCCATAAGCTCGCCATGCGTGCCCAGGCCCACAACCTCGCCGTCCTTGAGCACGACGATCTGGTCGGCGTGCAAGATCGTCGAGATGCGCTGCGCGATGATGAGCACCGCGGCGTCACGCGTCTCGTCTTGCAACGCATGGCGCAGGGCGGCATCGGTCTTAAAGTCCAGGGCCGAGAAACTGTCATCGAAGATATATAGATCGGCATGCTTCATGAGCGCACGGGCGATAGCCAGACGCTGGCGCTGGCCGCCCGAAAAGTTCGTGCCGCCCTGCGCCACCGGGGTATCGAGTCCCTGCGGCTGATCGAGCACAAAGGTGCTCTGGGCAACCTGGAGTGCATGAAGCATGTCGGCCTCGGTCGCGTCTTCGTTGCCAAAGCGCAGATTGCTTGCCACGGTGCCCGAGAACAGCCATGCCTTTTGCGGCACATAGGCAATGCGCCCGCGAATCTCGTCTTGCGTAAGCTCGCGCAGGTCGACGCCGTCCAGGCGAATGGCGCCCTTGGTGGCGTCGTGGAAGCGCAGCAGGAGCTTGGCCACCGTCGACTTGCCCGAACCCGTCGAGCCGACGATCGCGGTCGTCTGACCGCGGCGACAGGTAAAGTTCAGATCGCACAGCGTGTCCTCGTCGGCATCGTCAAAACGAAACGACATATGGTCGAACACGGCAACCGCGCCGGTTCCGTCCTTTGAGTCGGACGTGCCCGCGTCGAGCGTTCGCTCACCATCGACGATACTCGGCTCAATCTCCAGCACCTGTTGCGCACGGTTGAGGCACGCAGCGGCACGCGGAAGCGTCAAAATCACCATCTGCGCCATCATCACAAAGAACAGAATCAGGATCGCGTACTCCAGCACCGCCGAGATGCTCGCGATCTGCATCGCATGGGCGCCCACCCGGTTACCGCCCACCCACAGCACCGCTACCTCGGCGATGTTCATCAAAAAGAAGCTGGAGCTGTCGAGCCCCACAAACAGGTGGTTGACCTTAATGGCGTTGTCCGCGTAATCGCTAAATACCTCGTCCAGGCGCTGCTCCTCGTGGCGCTCCTTATTGAAAGCGCGGATGACGCGAACGCCCACGATGTTCTCACGCAGCACCACGTTCATACGGTCGATAAAGCTCTGAAGGCGCATAAAAATCGGCGCGGCGTTAGCCACCGTAAAGACCGCCGCCACCAGCACGATCGCAACTACCACGCCCAACAGCGTTCCCATAGCGGGATCGATGAACCAAGCAAAAATGATGCCCGCGACGGCCAAGAACGGCACCGGCAGCACCAGCTGAATCGTCTGCAGGATAGCCTGCTGAATCACGTTGATGTCGTTGAGCGAGCGTGTGATCATCGATCCCGTGCCAAAACGCTCAAAGTCGCTGGCAGCGAGCTCGAGCGATTTGTCGTACACGGCATTGCGGATATCGCAGGCCACGTTGGCGGCCAGGCGCGCCGAAAGATAGCAGCCCAGCACCGTGCCGCCGCTAGCCATGCTGGTCGCGATAAACATGTATAGGCCGTTGCGTAAAATGTAGTCGACATCGCCCGTGGTAATACCGGTGTTGACCATGTTCGCCAGCATCGTGGGAACCAACAGCGTACCGACGTTATCCACCAGCAGCACCAGCAGCGTCACTGCGACAAGCCCTCGATAGGGCTTCAAAAACCTCATTAGCAGTCGCACGACTCCCCCTCACGTCGATCTTGCATCTGACTTTCGGCTGCCACCTGCTGCTTAAATGTCTCGCACTCGTCGCCGAGCACCTGAGAGAATTTGCCGATCAAGCGCATAATCTCGCGCTGCTCCCATGGCTCGAGGGCATCGAAGGCTCTCTGCTCGGCCCCTTGCGCCGGCAGCGCATAACGCTCGGCAAATCGCCTGCCCTCTTCGGTCAGGCTTACAACCTTGTTCTTGCGACTGCCTTCGGCAAACCCCAGCGTGGCGAAACCCCGCGCCGTCAAGGTTTTAATGGCCGAGTTGATCGTCTGTTTGCTATAGAACCATTCGCTTGTCAGACGACTCACAGCGACGCTGCCGCCCGCCGTGCTGATGTCGACGAGCATCCAATAGGCGCAGTCCGAAAGGCCGCAGGCGCGTGAGAACTCCGAATAGATATGATCGAGTCCATTGAGCATCCGGTCGAAATCGACCAGCGTAACCGCGCTATTCATCTATCCCACCATTCGATTGTCCGAATTTTGACCAATTTGTATTTCTAGATTAGTCCGAGTTTTGACTATCGTCAATAAGCTCGACATATATGGTCGGCTCTACATTGCATATCGATAGAAAAAGACCGCCGGCGCGGGGGCGGCGCCGGCGGTCACGCGAGAATAGCGATGTATTTGCCCGTTAGGCAGCGACGGCCTCGTAGACCGTTGCGCCCGCAAAGCTGTCGTGCAGGCTCTTGCCGCAGATCCAAGGCAGCTCGACGACCTCGCAGACCGTGTTGACCAGCTCGGAGCAATCAGTAAAGTGGCCCTTATCGTTGAGGGTCTCGCAATCCTGAACACGCCAATAGCCATCGGTGTGCGTGATGTAGTACTCGTGATCGTTGATCGACACGAAAGCGCGCGTCTTGGAACGCAGCAGCTTCAGAAATCCTTCGAAGTCAGTCTCGACGACATCTCCAGCCTGGAACATGATAGTTACCTCCTGGCCCAGCGCCACCACAGCGCATTGATAAACGTTGGTACCCCTTTAGTAAAACCTTTATCAATGGATATGCGCCCATGTTTTAGGCAAGTGGTAAAAAACCGCAGGGTAGACGGGATAAAACGTTTAACCATCTCATTAGCTTCTCACATTCTTGCCGCAGTTTTATGCAAGCCGACTTTTCCGATTGGTGACTATTGCTGTTTGGGCCCTCTGCGCGATTACGGCTACGGCACGACGGGTAAGAACGGAGCATCTGCAACGTCATCGCTAGGAGAACCCATGGAGACCATCGAAGCGCTCATCCATCGCCGTAGCTGCCGCAACTACAGCGATCGCCCCGTCGAGGCAGAAAAGCTCGCACGCATTATCGAGGCAGGCCAGTACGCGCCGAGCGGCATGGGACGTCAGCCGGTCACGTTTGTCGCCGTTACCGATCCCGCGACCGTCGAGCGTCTCTCGCAGCTCAACGCCCAAGTTATGGGCAGCGATGGCGATCCCTTCTACGGGGCCAAGACTGTTGTGGTAGTGCTCGTCGACCGCAGCGTGCCCACGCACCTGGAAGACGGCTCGCTCGCCATGGGCAACCTGCTTAACGCAGCCTATGCGCTGGGCGTCGATTCGTGCTGGATTCATCGCGCCCACGAGGTTTTCGATTCGCCCGAGGGCCTGGAGCTGCTGGCCAGCTGGGACCTGCCCGCCGACGGAAGCCTGCGCGGTGTGGGCAACTGCATTCTGGGCTACGCCGAGGACGTGCTTCCCGAGGCCAAGCCTCGCCGCGACAACGTGGTGTATGTTCCGCCGTTCTAACGAACGGCGGACCCGTTGACGCTGCGCGAGCCGCATTCACGCCAATCTGACGTTCAATTTCGAGGGCGCGACCAAAAGGTCAGCGCCCTCTCATTTCACGTCACCTTGACGCAAATGCGGCCCGCTCGCTGTTGGTGCCTGACATCGAGTGAGCCACTGTCTTGGGCAGCTTAAAGGCCCCGTCCCATATTTGCTGCCCCACTCGCAACTTATCTTGCCGATGGAGTTGTTGCCGTTTCGCTCGTCTGACTCGCATCGGCGTCGTCGCTTTGCCCGCCTTCGTCCTTTTGAGCATCGGCAATGGTGGCAGCAGCTGCGACCATACCGCGCTGGGGCGCCACACCCGTCTGGTCTTGTGCGCCTTCAACAAGCTCCGTGCCAGCATGCGCAAGTTCAGGCGATTTGAACATCGCGCCCAGACTCGCGCCGTCGCCGGCATATCCGAGCGCCGCGAGCGCGATGACGATTATCGCGGCAACGACCACGATCGGCACGTAACGATGCCAGCCTGCAGGATTGAGGCCGCTACGGCGGGCAGCACCGCGGCTAATGTAGCCAAGCGTTCCATCGTGCTTGAGCTTTGAGCCCACCACGCGCCTTCGTCCCCACAACGAGGACTCGGCCTGCATGGCCAAGCGAGCGCTTGTCGAAGGATAGCCGTATTTGGTGCGTTTGAACGAACCGTCGAACCCCGACGCGTGCTTGCCCCACGTCCGGGACGTCGTGCGGCGGTTAACTGGAGCCGCGCTCCGTCTATTCCGGTTTGGTTTTGAAGTCTCCGCCATACGCCCCCGCACGCTGTAACGCAATCGAAACATTACTGCTTTGGACTGTAGCACACGCGCCGCACGCGGTCACGGGCACCTCGCTCAGCGGTCGTCGTCCTTCAGCAAGCGCCACAAGGTCGTGCGGCTTATTCCCAGCACCTCGGCAGCGCGGGTCCGGTTGCCCTGAAGGTAGCCTACGACCAGCCGCGCAATGTCGCGTTCGGTATCGGCCAGTGGACGCAGGATATACAGGTCGCTGTCGAGCGTCGGAGCGCCAAAGGTTGCGGTTTTGATGACGTCCTCCTGGGCGAGCACCTCCTCCGCCACCGCGTGCTCCGCCACACCCGACCCTACTAATATATAGAGTCGTTCCGAGACCTCGCGCAGCTGCAAGTAGTTGCGGGGCCAGCGATAGCCGTTGAGCGTCGAGGCAGCCTCCTCGGACATACTCGGAGCGGCAGTTCCAAAGACATCTGACAGATATGACAAATACTGCGCAACCTTTTTCGATGCGCCACCCTGCTCGGCAATCGCAGGTGCCACACTTACTGCGCACGCCAAGCGTTCGGTTACAAAAGCGGCCTGATCGCTTTCGCCACCGCCCGGCATATCGTTTGCCGTCAGAACCACATGGCAACGCGCGGCCAGCGCCGTGTCGGTCATCGTAGAGACAAGCTCGCGCAGACGCTGCGGCGAAAGCGCATGCCAGCCGCCAATACAAAGGGTCAGCCCTGCCTGGAACAGCGGCGATTCCGAGCTTTTGAGCAGATGGCGCCAGCCGCGATCGGTGAGCTCGTCAAGTGCCACGGACACAAAGGGTTCGTCAGCATAAGGCCCATCCAGATAGAGGCGTTTTGCAATCTCTGCCTGGCCAGCACCCAGCTCGCCCTCCAACATGAGGGGCACGCCGCGGGCATAGCTTTCGCAGACGGGGCCAGCGACCGCAGCGGCACCCTCGACAATGCCGTACGCGCTTGCCTCGTAGCGCGCCTCGACCTCATCTGCGTTAAGCCACTCAATACCCGCGTGTACCGCCGCACCGTGCACCTCGCGGACCACGACCACCCAAAGCGCGCCGTATTCCTTGGCGACCGGACGCACCGTGAGGCTCAAGCGCCCTCCCGCATGCCCCATCACCAGACGCATGCCATTGCCCACGCGCCCTAGGCGCTCGGCGACAAATGCCGCGACATCTTGCTCGAGTGCGACATCATCCATGGTCGAAATCGCCACGCGTCCATGCCCATCGATTGCCAACGCCGAGGCCCCGGCAGCAGCCAAGGCCTCGATCAAGATTTGTAGCTTGGCGTCACTGTTCATATTGCGCCCCGTCCTCGGCGCCACGCCGCCGGCGACGGCCGCGCGGGCGAGTGTTTCAAAATTGAACGATATTGCTCACCAAACACTATAGGGCAGAAGCCGCCGTCCTGCGAGTATATGAGTTGCCCCGCATCGCCATCCTGGCGGGGCGATAAGAGCTCTTCGGGACCTATAAACCTGCGGACAAGCCATACCCGCAAGAGCTCCTATCGCTCCACCGTAAGGATGCGCTCGCCAACACGCAGCACGCAAATAAGCTACTTCTCTACCAGATTCCCAGCACGTGCTGCATTCCCAAACTCATGCACGCAATGCCAATCCAGCAGCAAAAGCCCAGGGCGATGGGCTTGCCGCCCTTTTTGACCAGCTCGACGATATCGGTATTAAAGCCAATAGCCGCCATGGCCATCACGATAAAGAACTTCGACAGCTCCTTGATGGGCGCCGTAATGGACGCAGGAAGCTGAAGCACCGTGGTGATCACGCTCGCCAGCACAAAGAACAACACAAACATGGGAAACGCACGTTTAAGCGAGAACGTGCTTTTGGCGTCGCCGCCGGCCTTGCGCGCCAGATGCATCTGCCAGCATGCGAGAACCAACGTAATGGGAATAATGGCCAGCGTCCTGGTGAGCTTAACCACTGTGGCGCTTTCGAGCACATTGGCGCCGGGATGCATGCTATCCCAGGCGCTCGCCGCAGCCGTTACCGACGAGGTGTCGTTGATGGCGGTGCCGGCAAACAGGCCAAAGCCCTCGTTGGTCAGCCCGAGCATGCCGCCGAGCGTCGGAAACACGAGCGCCGCGATAACGTTAAACAGGAAGATGACCGAAATGGCTTGGGCAATCTCGCGATCGTCGGCATCGATGACGGGCGCGGTCGCAGCGATGGCCGAACCGCCGCAAATCGACGAGCCCACACCCACAAGCGTCGCGATCTTGCCCGGCACGTTCATAACGCGGCAGAGCACAAAGGCAATGACAAGCGAGGTCGAGATCGTCGCCACAATAATCGGCAGCGACTGGGCGCCTTTGGACAGAATCTGCGAGAGGTTCATGCCAAAGCCAAGCAGGATAACCGCGTACTGCAAGACTTTTTTGGACGTATAGGTAACACCGGCAGCGAGTTGTTCGCGACGATTCTTGGGAAAGACGAGCGCCAGGACCATGCCAAAGAGAATGGCAAATACCGGACCGCCGACCACCTCAATCTGTTTGCCGAGCAACGTCGCGGGAATGGCGATGATCAGGCAGAACAAGACGCCTTTCCAGCGCTCGCGTACGATATTTGCCAGTTGCATATGGGAGTCCTTCTTTCTATTTCACGTTTGCGACGGCTTATGATACGGCAACATTGGGCACAGCCCTGCGCAAATACAGACTAAGATGCCGCAATAGTTCTTGGGCAACAGCCGAATTACCCACCGCGGAGAGCTGATTCGCGGCATAATTAACAGCTGATATATGAGTGTGATAGAACGGTTGTGAGGCACTATGGAAGAATCGATGCACGTCGGCGAGCAGGAAACGAGCCTACAGGACCAGTCCTACCACACCATTCGACGCAAAATCGTCTACCTGGACTACAAGCCGGGCGAAAAGCTAGGCGTCAAGCAGCTTTGCGACGACCTGGATATGGGGCGCACCCCTGTGCGCGAGGCACTGGTGCGTCTGGCGCAAGAGAGCCTGGTGCGCACCGTGCCCCAAAGCGGCACCTATGTCTCGCCCATCAACCTCACCTTTGCCGAGAGCGCCTGCTACATTCGCGAACACCTGGAAAAACAGGTGATTGTGGAGTGCTGCGCCCGTGCCACCTCGGCAGGCATCGAGCAGCTCGACCGAGCCATCGCGCTGCAGGAAAAGGCCATGGCCGAAGAGGATCGCATCGGATTCTTTTTAAGCGACAACCTCATGCACCGCATGATCTTTAGCATCGCGTGCCGCAGCACCGTGTGGTCGTGGCTCGAGGCGACCAATGCCGACCTGGAGCGCTTCCGCTGGCTGCGCGCCGCCACGCAGAGGCTCGACAATCAGGAGATTGTTAACGAGCACAAGCAAATCCGCCGCGCCATCGCCGGCCGCGACCCCATCGAGGCGAGCTTTTTGGTCAGCAAGCACCTGCATATGATGTTCCGCAACCAGACCGAGGTCCTGGACCAATATCCCAAGTATTTCGAGACCAGCAAGCTCCGCTAACCTGCCAAAAGAGGACAGGTTTATTTCGGCAGGTTTTATCTGGGCAAATGCAACAAGGCCCGACTCCGCCACAACGGAGCCGGGCCTTGGTCGCCAGAACGGCGGAACAACAACTACTCCACGGTCACGCTCTTGGCCAGGTTGCGAGGCTGGTCAACGTCGCAACCGCGCAAAATGGCCACCTCGCGGGCGAGCAGCTGCAGCGGAACGCTCGCCGTGATGGGGCTGAACACGTCACGGACGGACGGCACGCGAATGATGCAGTCGGCAATCTTGTTGATTTCCTCGTCGCCCTCGGTAG
>ENA-OQIZ01000388-OQIZ01000388.1-human-gut-metagenome-genome-assembly--contig:-NODE-388-length-24037-cov-3.914513_pt1 | contig 24037 bp, 12 predicted proteins | sample MGYA00242593_ERZ504758 | MGnify/ENA primary metagenome ERZ504758 (study PRJEB26092, sample SAMD00036364) | human gut metagenome | host: Homo sapiens | study: EMG produced TPA metagenomics assembly of...
TGTTCAATGTTATCCTCGGGGTGCTCGCACTCAAACAGTGCAAACAGCTGCGGGTCTCCGATGATGCCGGTCTTGAGCGCCTCGGCCAGGCCGTTGACGACCTGACGGCGGGGCAGGGTCTTGAGCGTGTCAAAATCGACAAGCACGACCTTGGGCTGCCAGAATGCGCCGACGATGTTCTTCGTCTCGCCCAAATCAATCGCCGTCTTGCCGCCGATGGAGGAATCCACCTGCGAAAGCACCGTCGTTGGGCAGTTGACAAAGTCAATGCCGCGCATGTAGCTGGCCGCGCAGAAGCCGCCCAGATCGCCCACAACGCCGCCGCCGACGGACACCAGCAGATCCTTGCGGTCCATGCCGAACGCCAGCATAGCCTGCAAAACCTGACCGTAGACCTTCAGGCATTTGCTGCCCTCGCCCCGGGGGATCGTGTAGACGGTGGAATCGGGGCACTGGGCCGCCACGGTCTGCGCGTACTCGGCGGGTACGCCGGAGTCGGTCAGCACAAAGACCTTGCGGTTTGCCACGTTCGTGAACTGATGGAGGTTGGCAAGGCATCCAGCCTTCAAAATAATATCGTAGCTGCGGCTTTTAAGCTGCATCGTCAGTTTCATGCTTCGCACATCCTTTATCTTCATGGCTTATTTCTCCGTACTGTCAAGGGTGAAGGCACCCAGCAGCCGCAGGGTGCTGCAAACAGAAGTCAGGGTGTCCAGCAGGGTCTGGCACCCTGCGCCCGTGCTGCCCGCCGGGCAGACGATCTGTACATAGAAATAGTATTCAAACGGAACATGGGGCAGGGGACGGCTCTTGATGCACTCCATGTTAAAGCCCCGTGCGCCGATCTGATCCAGCGCCGCGGCCAGCTGGCCGGGCTTATGGCGTGCCGTGAACAGCAGCGCCAGCCGCTGGCCCTCGCCGGTCATGGCGGGGGCGGCGGCGGCACGCTCGATCACGATGAACCGCGTTGTGTTGTCGCCGTCGGCGTTGATGCCCGCGGACAATATCTGCAGGCCGTACAGCCCGGCGGTCTCGGCGCTGGCAATGGCCGCAACGCTCGGGTCGTTCAGCTCGGCCACATGGCGGGCCGCGTCGGCGGTGTTGCCCCAAGTGGACGTTTTAAAGCCGTGCTGCTGTACAAAAACGCTGCTCTGGGCCAGCGCCTGCGGGTGGCTGATGACGGTCCTGACCGTCTCCAGCGTCGCGCCCGGCACGCCCAGCAGATCCTGCCGGATCGGCAGGTCGCACATCCGGGCAATGATAATATCGGGGTGGGTGTACAGCAGGTCGAGCACGGTGGAGACATCGCCCGCGTTGGAGTTTTCAAACGGCAGAACGCCGAATTGTGCATCCCCGTTCTGCACGGCGTCAAAGACCTCGCCCCAGGTGGTGCAGGCCGTCTCCCGCGCAAAGGGGAAAAGGCGGCGCAGCGCAATGTGGCTCCACGCGCCGGGCACGCCTTGGTAGGCGGCGGTATCGCGGCCCAGCCGGGCGCGCTGGTATGCGCGGGAAATGCTCATGGCATCGCTGAGAAAGGCGCGGTAGTAGGGGCGCAGCGCCTCGTCGGTGATGCGGGCCGTGTTTTTGTCAAGCACGGCAGCCTCCCGCGCGGCATCAAAAACCGGCTTGCCGGTCTCGGCCTTGTAGCGCACCACATCGGCCACCGCGCGCATACGCCGCTCAAACAGAGCGGCCATCTCGGCATCAACGGTGTCGATCTCGGCACGGGCTTGCTGTAAAAGGTCCATGGGTCGGCTCCTTTTCGGAATTTTTCAGGAATATCTCCGCTGCCCCTTTTGGGCATGGATGTGGGGCGGGGTGCCCCCCGCCGCGGCGGCCTGTGGGCAGATCGCCCTACGAATCACCCGCAGGCGCAGTGTTGTTTATTTATACATACTCAAAGTCAGTATACCATAAATAAAGCGCCGTCACAAGAGTGACGGCGCGAAATTTGTCTTTTCTTGGCCACCTCCCTCGCAGAGGGAGGCAAGCGCAGTTTTACCCGTGCAGCGCACTTCTCAGGGCGGCCAGGAGCTCGGCCTGGTAGGCGGGGCTGAAGGTGCCGTGCAGCAGCTTGGGCAGGGCCTCCTCCTGCAGGCGGCGCCAGCTGTCGGCCTCGCGGCCCGGCAGGATCGGCACAAAGGCCACACCGTTGGCAGCGGCGGCCTGAGCGTCGCCCATGGCGTCGCCGACCATCATGACCTTGCGGCTCTCGTACCCGCAGGCCAGCATTGTGGCGATGGAGTTTGCCTTGCTGCCGACCTCCTGCCCGAAGATGACATCCGCATGACGGGCCAGCCCGTAGCGCTTCCACTCGCTGGCAATGGCGCTCTCGTTCGCGGCACTGACGACGGCCACATCGGCCACGGCGTGCAGCTGGCGCAGGCTTTCCTCCACGCCGGGGAACGGCTCAAATGTCGGCTCCAGCGCCTGAATACGGCGGTTGCAGGCGTTGTTCCACTCCTGCAGCTTGCGCAGGGCCAGGCTGCCGGTCTTTTGCAGCTCCCGCTGCAGGCTGGCCGTGGAAAGCTCCGTCGCGGTATCGACCCAGGCGGCAATATCCTCGCTGCCCGGGATCTCGATGCCGCGGTTTTTCAACCGGTCAAACACCAGCCGGACGCTCTCAAACCGGGAGATGCCGCGGGTGATCGTGTGCAGGTTGATCTCATCCCACGCGGCAGTGATGAAATCCGCGTGGTCATCCAGCGCAAACACGCGGATGAGCTCGGGGCACATGACGGTGGAATGCTTGATGCGCACCGTGTCCATCACGCAGCCGTCGGAATCCATGCAAATCAGAAATTCACGTTTCTTGGTAAAATCCGTCAGTGCATTTGCCATAAAAACCGTCTCCCTCTATCAACTCTGCCTATAAACTCAATATGAATCTATCATAACAAAATTCCACAGCGTTTTGCAATGCCTTTTTTAAAAAAAGCATGGATTTTTGTGTAATTTCTACACTTCAATGGGGGCATCGGGGTCCAGCGTGCGGCCAATCGGAGCGTGGATCAGCAGATTGGCCATTGCGTCCGCCCGGGTGGGCTGCTTGTTGATGACAACAAGGTTCTCCCCGCGGAAGTAGCGCAGCAGACCCGCCGCCGGGTAGACGGCCAGGCTTGTGCCGCCGACGATGAGGGTGTCGGCCCCGCGGATGGCGTGCACGGCGTTTTCCATCGTCTCCTCGTCCAGCCCCTCCTCGTAGAGCACAACATCGGGCTTGACGATGCCGCCGCACTCGTCGCAGCGGGGCACGCCGTCGCCGACGCCCGCCGCATCCTCAATGAACTGCACCGGGAAGAATTTGCCGCACCGCGTACAGTAGTTGCGCAGGGTCGAGCCGTGCAGTTCATACACGGTCTTGCTGCCCGCGGCCTGGTGCAGGCCGTCGATGTTCTGGGTCACAACGGCCCTGCATTTGCCCTCGCGCTCCAACGCCGCCAGACGCAGGTGGGCCGCATTGGGCTTTGCCCCGTGGACGATGAGCTTCTGGCGGTAGAAGTCAAAAAATTCTGCGGTGTGGGTCTCGTAGAAGGTGTGGGAGAGCATCGTCTCGGGCGGGTACTTGAATTTTTGGTGGTACAGCCCGTCCACCGAGCGGAAATCGGGGATGCCGCTCTCGGTCGAGACGCCCGCCCCGCCGAAAAAGACCATGCTTTTTGTTGCTGCCAGAATTTCCTCTAATGCCGAAACCATGCAAACTGCCCCTTTCGCTTTTGGCTTTTATGCCTTATAATATACTTAATTATAATCTATTTTCGGAGGGATGCAAGATGCAGCGCGAAATCACACGGGAGCTGGTGCGACGGCTGCTGCCCGAGCGCATGGCGGAGAGCAACAAGGGGAGCTACGGCAGTGTGCTGGCCGCGGCGGGCAGCATGGCCTACCGCGGGGCGGCGGTACTCTGCACAGAGGGCGCTTTGCGCGGCGGGGCCGGGCTGGTGTATCTGGCCAGCGTCGAGCCTGTTATCCAGCTGGTACTTTCCCGCACGCCGGAATGCTGCGCCTGCGGCTGCCGCACGGCGGCCAACGGGGGCATCCACCCGCAGGACGCCGACGCGCTGCGCCGCTGGTTCGCGGACAGGCACGCCGTTTTGCTGGCCGGGCCCGGGTTGGGGGAGTGCGCCGCCGATGTCTGTAAGGCCCTGCTCGGCAGGAACGCCCCGTGGGCCGGTGCCGTGCTGGACGCCGACGCACTGAACGCACTGGCAGCGGGGAAGTACAGGGGGGATCTGCCCGCAAACACGATCCTGACGCCCCACCCCGGCGAGGCCGCGCGGCTGCTGGCCCTGACTGTGCCCGAGGTGCAGGCGGACCGCGAGGGTGCCGCCGTATCGCTGGCCGAAAAATATCACTGCGTCGCCGTTTTGAAAGGGCATCACACACTGGTTGCCGCGCCGGGCGGCACGGTCTGGCGCAATGAGACCGGCAATGCCGGGTTAGCCAAGGGCGGCAGCGGGGATATTTTAGCCGGTCTGACCGCCGGGCTGCTGGCAGCAGGTCTAAAGCAGGGCCGCACGCCCGAGGACGCCGCGGTCTGCGCGGTATGGCTCCACGGTGCCGCTGCAGACCGCTGCGCCAAGCGCCGCAGCATGACCGCCATGCTGCCGGGGGATCTGTTTGAAGATCTAGGGTGGATTTTGGGGGAGCTGGGGCGGTAAGGCTGCGGACCGAAAGGCGGCAGACGGACGGGAAGTTTGTGGTAAATGGGATCTGACGAGATATAAGGCAAGGCCCGGCCAGCTCCCCACTGCGTGAGGAGCCTTTTGCGGGCTGCGCCCGAGATTATAGCAGCCGTTAAAAACAACGGGGGTTCGGGGGAACCCCCGACTCAAAGGTAGAGGAAGGGGCGGGGGCGTTAAGAACGAAAAGTAATACTGCTTTCGTTTAGCCCCCGCCCCTTCCGACTTCCGCTTTGGGGGTCTTGGGGGCGTGCAGCCCCCAAGTCGCGGGTCCGCTGCGTCGAAACAGCGGCAATTTTCTTTGGTTCTTTCTTTTGTTGGCAAAAGAAAGAACAACCTCCCGGGAGGCAGCCGTTCCCGGTCTTGCCACCCGCCCCTATAGGGTGTATAATAGGACTATATCTGCCAGACTCAGGAAAGGAGCCGCTGTTATGTCGCGCAAAGAAGGCCAGAAACGCAAACTGCTTGTTCTTTTGGAGATCCTCGCCCGGGAAACCGACGAGAAGCACCCCTTGAGTGTTCCCCAGCTGGTGGAAAAATTGCAGGAGCACGGCGTCGTCGCCGAGCGCAAAAGCGTCTACGATGACCTGAACACCTTAAACAACCTGCCCGACACCAAATATGAGATCGTGCAGCAGCGCGGGCGCGGCGGCGGCTACTATATGACCGAGGCTCCGTTTGAGCTTGCCGAACTCAAGCTGCTCGTCGATGCCGTCTACGCCAGCAAATTCATCACGGCACGTAAATCCAAAATCCTGATCGACAAGCTCGGCCAGTTCACCTCCACATACCGGCAGGAGGAGCTGGACCGTAAGGTACTGGTCAGCGGGCGTATCAAGAGCACCGACGAGAAAATTCCCGTCATTACAAACTTCACGGACGAGGACGGCAACGACCGCATGAAGGAAACGGTGCAGGCGAACTACCGGCGCATCAAGGAAGAGGTGAAGCAGATTGTGCAGGAGGAACTGGAGCGTATCAAAAACGATCCGGTGCTGTGTAAACTGCTACCAGATAATGAGACTGTCTAACAAGTCCCCAAAATTGAAAATTATCCCTATCGAAGTTTGAAGTGACCCCCAAAAGTTGGATACAATTTTTTTGGGGGGCACTTCAGTTCTGACGGGTAAAATCGTAAAATTCGGACTTGTTAGACAAATACTTACGCGGTTTCAACCTCAGGTACTGAATCTATCGAATTGACAAATTTAACCAATTGCGGATCTGAATCTTTTTGTATGAGGTTTCGGAGACTCTTTTTCAATTCATAAGCATCATCCCCTGCTGTATTTATTAAATCCATATAAAAATCTTTGTTTTGCAGAATCAATGAACGGCATGCCCCATCGGAAATTACAGGTTTCACTATTTTATCAATAACGTCTCCAGCTTGACTTTTCAAATTACCATGCGATCTAAGCCATGTTTCGAAAAATTGAAACTTTATTGCATTGATAGTCTTTTTACCGATGCAGAAATCATTTCTTATATCGGTAACTGTCGATTTAATTTTTCGTTTATCCAATCTTTCAACTATATTCTTGAAACAATTAGGGAAAGGATTCAAACTTTGAGTTCCAGAAGCAATATCCATCAGAATCTTTTTGCCAAATTCAGTCAAGTTATCTGGCAAGGATTTGATTTTAGCCAGTAAATGTTTTATTGCGACAAACCAATAATATGATGTATGTGCTGTTCTTTGGGCGTATAATGTATCAACACTTATTTCAGACAACGCTTCGAACGCTATTTTATTGATATGATCGGTCAGGACATTGCTTATTTTAGTGGTCAAATCGTAAAAAGATGCGTCAGGAATTACATCTTTAATATTGTTCTTAGTGATATACTTATCCAAATCGGTATTCCACTCTGCTAAATGCTCGATAAATACCTCATCCGTTACACCTATTCTGTTCTTAATATCTTCAAATTGGGGCAATATGTCTGAGAGCAATAATTTATAGCCAAGTTTATGATTTACCATGTATTGTAGTGTTTCATTTAATAGCGGTATATTCCATCCCACACTATTTACTAATAAGTCTCCATGATCCACATAATAGTCCATGAGTTCTGCAACATATTTTATATCTCCACCCTCTATTAAGGAAACGGAATGACCATGTGCCAATTGCATGGCGACTAAATCGTAATATCCAGACTCTTTAATGTTTCGGCCATCAGTTTCTAATTCAGAATGCAACTGATTTATGTAGGTTGAATCTAACGTTACAGGTAAAGGTCTTTCTTCGTCAGATGCCAATAAACGATAGGTTGTAAATATAGCCCCTATATTATCTTTATTTACATTCTGTTCATCAATGCAATTCGTGATCGCTTGCAAAAGCGTTGGAAACGTATAGGTAGAATTATCTTTTAACGTTTTTACAATATCTGCATGGTCGAAATTATCGGGTAGTAAGTTTGCCAAATAATTATCGAGCGCCTCCGAATTTGTTGCTACTTGATAATATTTATATGCTTTAGTTGTCGCGTTATCCCGATAGGCAGCATCTGTTGCATTTGCAGCTTGAATATAATCGATAAATGTATTTGGCTTGACTGTTTTTGCTTCAATCAATGACGTAAAATCGCACGCCAACTTATTTTGCGCAATAAACCTGTCTATTGCATCTAACGTTTTGAAATAGTCGCCGCCATTGAAGTCATTGAACCGAACTATCTTCTTATATAATTGAGCAATCACATGGTTTTGGCTTTCCGTGTCTAAATGCAACAGCAGTTCTTGGTATTCGACAGGGAACACCTGCTTCTCTATGGATTCTTTTAATTTCAATTGTGCTATTCTTTGCCATACACGCAGAATAACATCGCTCTTTCGAGTTAATTTATGCAAACAATGTATAATCTTATCGATAAGCGCATTGTCCATACATTGTATAACTTCTTCTAATACAGTGTCAAATTGTTTATTAGTCTCTGCATATTGATTTATGTCGTGGTCTTCTTCTCCGTTGATGCAGCCTTCAATATATTTTTTCAATGGAATTTGTCGAGCATCTTCAACATCGACACCATATACCAAAGCTGCAATTTCGCGTTGTGTTTGCAGATCATTGTTAATTATTGTTTGAATGCCATTCAGATAGTCGCCGGACAATATTTGTTCTACTGGATTTGCCAGAATATCCGTCTTCTTCAAACAGAACAATGCTATGTTTATCATCAAAATTTCGTTACACCACTCTTGTTTAAGAGCGACCATCTCATTGATATATGATATAATTTCCCTAACATTGGCATTAGGATTTACCAATCTGAATATCCGATTTATAGTTTCTTTCGCTTCATTTTCTGTTTCTCCAAATGCTTCAACAAACAGTTTGTTGAATATACTTCGATAGTCGGTAATAACAGGAGGAGCAACACGATAAACAATAGGGAAAGTTTTATTGATAAAATACTTGGTCAGTTGTTTCGTTTGTTCGTCGGTCTCATCTCCGAATGCACAAGCTAAATGTGTTTCATCGAAAGGAATAACAGCCCAAACATTTTCAAAACCGCTATCGGCGAAGAACGTATGGATAGAAGACCATAATTCTTTTACTTTTTCAGCGGGGAGACGATCCATGTTGTCAAAAACAAGGACTAATTTACGTTGTCCTTTTTCCTTGATAAAATCAGAAATGTCTTGCATCCATGTTTTGAACTCGTAAACCGTTGGTTCGTCTTCGCTCAAAGTCTCATAGCAAACGTCCTTTTCGACTTTATCTTGATAAATAGCTAACATATAACTCCATCCATATTTATGATCTTTGCTATATGCCCATTTCCAAACGCACAATGCAATAAGAACTGGCAGTGCAGCTATGATAATAGACAATAAAGAAAACCACCATGTTGTGGGTGTAGGTTTTACTGCATACGCAATAAATGTAAATATCGGAGTTAAAACTGCAACCAAAAATGCCGCAACCATACCATTACTGATAAGGGGATATTTTTCGGTTACGGTCTCCGTTTTACGGGCTAATAAATATTTCAGCTTTTCAGACCATGATACGGTTTTCGTACCTCCACCTTTGACTTTTATTGTTGCATTTCCAGATAGGATACCATCATCAATAAGTTTGCTTGTAAGCAATTCCAATATAGAGCGGCGTTGCAAGTCCTCTTGATGTCCCCATGCGTCATACTCAAAAAAGTAATAGTCGTCTGATAATTCACGTTCCAACATTTTAACCACGTTGGATTTTCCAGATCCCCAAATACCTTCGATGCCGATAATTCGAGGTAAAGTACATTCCTCATCCAATGAATCATTCTGACAAAAATGGCGAGCAATAGTTTTTGCCAACCTTTCTTGCGAACCTCCATCGAATTTGTCAATACCACACGGTTTATTTTGGATAAACCGCGGATATTGCTGTTTGGATTGTAGTTTTGTTTCCATATACGTAATTTATTGATTATACGAACTCCAAATAATTCTCCCGATTTACCACATGAAACTCGGCATAGGGATAGGCTTCTTGGAAGGCTTTCGGTGCGGCCGGCATTTTATTTCCCCACTTGAACTCCAAGGCGGTAAGACTGTCGGCACTCTCCTCAATCAGGTCGATTTCCTGTTTGTCGTAGGTGCGCCAGAAATAGAACTCCCTGTGCAGTCCCTCATTGAAGTTCGCTTTGCGCCGCTCTCCGATGATGTAGTTCTCCCACAGCGCACCGACATCCTGCCGAATGGCCAGCGGTGAGAAAGCCCCGATAATGGCATTGCGAATGCCGTTGTCGTAGAAGTACCACTTGCCAGCTTTTGTAACCTCCTTGCGTAGGTTACGCGAATAAGCCCCCAGACGATAGATAACGAAGACCTTTTCCAATAGGTCGAGGTATTTTTCAACGGTCGTCTTGCTCATGCCGAGTTGTTTACCTAACTCTTCGTAAGAAACTTCGCTGCCCAACTGAAAAGCTATCAATCGCAGTAGATCGCGCATCTTGCTCGAATTTTTTAAGCCGTCAATTGCTAAGATATCTTTAAGCAGGTATGCACCGACAATATCACGTAGGTAGTCTGTTTTACGTTCATAGTTCTCCATCATTACTACTTCGGGATAGGAACCGTAAATCAAGCGCGCTTCGAGGTTCTGGCGGGTTTCAAGTGCCGTTTCCGTCTGTGCGATTTCCCGTTGCGAGAATGGTGTAAGGAGAAATTGCGTACTGCGGCCGACCAACGGTTCACCAGTCTTATTCAGCAAATCGAATGACGAAGAACCACTTGCCAAGACACTTATTCCCGGTATTTCATCAACTATCAACTTCAGAATACTACCGATTTGTGGTATGTTCTGTGCCTCATCAATAGCCAGCAAATCAATACCATCCAATAAATGCCGATAATTGGCTATTGAGCGATTCTCCAATAGTGCTAATGTGTCGTAGTCTTCGCCGTTGAGCATCATCGTCCTACCTGAATAGTTGTCCACAATTTTACGCATCATTACCGTTTTACCAACACGGCGAGCACCAAAAATCAGTACTGCTTTATTGGGCGCGATTCGTGCTGTAATCTTCTCTTGAAGTATTCTATTTACTGTTTCCATACCTTATAAAATATAATGCAAAGATAATCATATTTTTTTAATTGGCGAATTTTACAAAAAAAACGGGCTATTAAATGGCGATTTTTACAACCACAATCTTATGGAAGTTGTTTCATTGTTTTTAGTAATGATATATGTTCATACTATGATGACTCAATAATTTACCAGACATACGTTTCTGAAATTTGTCCTTATAGGAATGAAAAACTCACATATATTGTGCTAATTAATATATAATTAAATGAAAATAAAAAGACAGGATACGAGTATTCCTGTCTTCTCATATGTAATGGATATTTTTTTATTTTCTCATCCGCTCCAACTCCTCATCACGCAACATTCTCTCGTTCAGTTTTTCCTGCATCCTGTCAATGAAATAGGTGCGGCTTTCGTTCTTCCGGCGTTTGATATCAGTGTAGAAGCGGTAGCAGTCTTTAGAATCAACCCCGAATATCTTATAGAGAAGTGGGGCGAGCTGTTTGAGCGGCATATTGCCGTTGTTGATGCAGCCCATCACGTCTATGCCGTAGATAAGTTCCACGAGGTCGATGGCATTGCCCGTCCATTGAAGAAGGCTGGCGGTGGTTTCTGTTGCGTTGTTGGCGGATATTAGTGGTGGCACTTGGGGCGTGGCAAGGAATTTCTGCATCTTTCTTACGAAAGACAGAGCCTTGCTGACGTAGGCGGCAATCTCTCTTTTTTCTTCTGACAGATTACGTACGGGATGGTGCTGCAACTCGATTTCGATGTAGGCAAGCGCGATGACGGTAAGGTTCATGTCCATGCCGCCGTTGCACAGTTCGATCACTTGGGTGGCGAAAGCCGTGTATGCCGTTTCCATATTGCAGTCGCCGGCTTCGTTTATCAGGCGGAAAAAGTCGGTTTCCGCCAGCAAGAAATAATTCATGGTTCTGTCAATTTTGAAAATTACACTTTGTTTTCTGCGTGCGCACATGAATATAATTGGCAAAAAACGCGGCAGAAAATAAAAAATCCAACACTCAATTTTACAAAGTGCTGGATTTCAGAGGTATAAAATTCAGTATTTTTTCACAAGGACAAATTATCTCCGACTTAAATTGTTTGTAATCGGAACATTTATTCTATTCCTGAAAATAGAAATGTATGCTTGCCGCACATTTTGGCTATCTTGCTTTTTTATCAAGGATATAGATAATGCGACATACACCGTTGGGATAGCTTTTCAAAGAGGAAAGCGTCCAGTGTTGCTCTGGCAGAGCCGACTTAAAAAAATGTCGTCCGCTTCCGGATATGAAAGGAACGGTGTATAGTATGATTTCATCCACAGCGTGCATCCGCAGCAGTCCGTTTATATAGTCTGCCGTGTCCGGTGTGGCTTCCGCGAGGTAACGGATGTTTGTGCAGTCTTTTCTCCATTCGTGCAGCATTGAAATGGAATAGTCCGGTGTCACACGGTAAAAGGCTTTCTTCCTGATTTCATCAAGACCGCAACGGTCAAGGCACAAATCCTGATGTGCTTTATCATATAACTCTGAAGAAAGACATCCGTCCATCGTCAGTACGGCGAGAATCTGAACTTTACCCATAATCGTTTCCTTTCGTTAGGCAAGGGTAAAAAAGTAGCGTGCAATTCACACTACCTTCAAGCGATGGCTCTGGTAAAGCCTTTACGGAGAGTACGTGAATGCACGCTATGCGTAAGCATAGCATAAGCATCACGCAATCGTCTCCGTAGTTCCAATTTACCAGATTTTCGCTTGAAACGCCTTGCGGTCTTATCCTATATGTTGGCGGCGAAAAGCTCCTGCCAATCGCCGTTTTTCTCAAATGTTATGCAAAGATAGCCAAATTCAGTGAATTACGGGCTATGATTGCTTGAATTTATATTTAAGTCCATACTCTTCAAGTTTGCTGTATAGTGTTGTCCTGCCTATGCCGAGCAGTTCTGCGGCGACACTCCGGTTGCCGTTTGCCTGTTTCAACGCACGCAATATCCGCTCCTTATCCTCCGCGTCATTGCGCAAGGCGAAGCTGACAGTAGAGGTCGGTTTCGTCACGGCAAGTTCCAGATGCTCTTTCATGACAACACCTTCCTGCGCCTGCAATACAGCACCCATAACTTTCTGCCGAAGTTCCCGCACGTTGCCCGGCCATGCGTGTGTCAGCAACGCTTTACGTGCTTCGGAACTGAACCCGCTCACGCTACACTCCAGCTCTCTGTTTGCCATATCACGGAAGAACTCTGCCAGCGGCATAATGTCTTCTTGACAGTCACGCAACGGAGGAACGGTTATCCCGAAGTCGTGCAGGCGGTACAGAAGATCCTGCCGAAAACGCTTTTCATTCACCGATACCTCCAAATCTTCATTGGTAGCAGCGATGATGCGGACATTGAAATTCCGGTCTGCCTTGTCTCCGACCGGGCGATACCGCCTCTCCTGTATGGCACGGAGCAACATCTGTTGGGTTTCCAACGCGAGGTTTCCTACCTCGTCCAGAAACAACGTGCCGCCTTCCGCCTCATGGAAATATCCTTTCTTGGCATTGTCCGCACCTGTAAATGCACCTTTGACGTGTCCGAAGAAAGCCGACGGTGCAAGCTCTTTGGAGAGTGAACCGCAGTCCACCGCCACAAATGGCTTGCCTGCACGTTTGCTCTTGTCATGCAACAGGTGGGCAATATGCTCCTTGCCCGTGCCGTTCTCACCAAATATCATCACGCTCATATCGGTGGCGGCTACCAGCCTTATGCGGTGCATGATTTTCTGAAAGGCGGAACCTTCACGGGCGAATATAGGCATACGGCGTTGTCCTGCCTGACGTTCTTTCAGTATGGAACGGATCAGGGGGACAAGTTTATCCTCCACAAGCTGTTTGGGAATATAGTCTATCGAGCCGAGTTTCATGCTTTCCACGGCGGTATTAACTTCGGCGTAGTCGGTCATAATGATGAAGGGCTGCATCTTTCCCTCCTTTCGCATCCAGCACAAAAGGTCTATGCCACTGCCGTCAGGCAGACGCAGGTCGGCAACCACGATATCATTATCTGTTGCCTGTTGCAGATGTTTCTTCGCGGTTGAGAGGTGGTAAGCCTTCATATTGCGGTAGCCCTCCCGTGACAGCATATTGCAGACATATTCGCAATACACGATGTTGTCTTCCACCACAATTATTTTTGTCTTATTCATCTTCGTATTTTCTCCTTTCCTCTTCTGCCAACCGTATTATTTCCACTCCCTTATCCAGCACGGCAGTCACGGCATGGCTTAACGCTTCACCATCCGGGAGAGCATCGCCACGAAGCAATCCGTAAAGTACATTCAGCGGTTGGTCGGCACGGAGCACCTCCCACGAACTGCGCAGGTGGTGGATCAGGGAATCCAGCTTTTGCAGGTCTTTTTCTTTTGCTGCATCCCGTACCGCCTGCATTTCCTTTTCTGTTTCAGTTATCAACTTTTCCAGCATGACGGCTTCATTGCCATAGGACAATAAGGCGGAAAAGTCCGGTTTCCCGTCCGGTGTCGCTTTTATGGCACACCTGTCGGAAACCTCCATCAGTTCCGATATGGAGAACGGTTTGAACAGGCATCCGGCAAAGCCTTTTGCCAATAGTTCCCCTTTGTTACAACTGCCCGAAGCGGTTGCCACAACCACCGGGATTGTTGGTGAATTGCCCACGTTGGACGAACGCAACAGTTCCAGCAATTCGAAACCGTTTATATCGGGCATATTCAAGTCTGTCAGCAACAGGCTGTATTCTTTCTGGCGTATCATTTCCATCAGTGCCGCAGCATCGGTGCAAGTGTCGCAGTGTATTCCTTCTTGGGAATACATCTCTTTCAGCATCAGAAGTAATACCTCATCATTGTCAATGGCGACAACATCATGGAATTTATTGTTATGATAAACAGGTGTATTGCTTGTATATCCAAGCTGTTCTTCAGCTTCCTGCATAGAAATTTCAACTGTGAAACGACTGCCTTTCCCTTTCTTGCTGTCTAAACGGATTGTTCCGCCAAGCATCGACACAATATTACGCATTATGGCAAGCCCAAGCCCGAAACCCTCCTTTGCGGCGGCATTTGATAGACGTTCAAACGCACCGAACGCTTGTTTCTGTTCCTCTTCTGTCATGCCTGTACCTGTATCTTCAACGACCAGTGTCAGAACTCCATTATCATATTCAGTAATCAAAGAAACACCGCCTTCTTCTGTGAACTTGACAGCGTTTGACAGCAGGTTATTCCCGATTTGTATTATTCGCTCTTTGTCGGTCAATACAATGGCATCGTGTCCAGTCTTCACGGACAAGGACAGCCCTTTGTTCACGGCAACAGGCATGAACTCCGTTTCAAGTGTGTGCGTGATTGCTGAAATCCGGCAGGGTGACAGACGGGGCTGTTCCTTGCCGTTGTCCAGGCGGAAGAAGTCAAGCAAAGTGTTAAGCATATCCCGCATACGGTCGGAGGATTGCAGTATGTTTTGGATATACTGCCCGGACTTATCCTCACACTGTTCTTTCCGTATCAGTCCGGCATAGCCTGTTATTGCTGTCAGCGGTGTGCGCAGTTCATGGGTGATAGTATGTACCGCCTTCTTCCTTGACGTTATCAGTGCCTCGTTCCGTTGTACGGATTGTTCCAGTTGCCTTATCAAATCAGTTGTCTTGTGCTTGTATTGTTTAATGCTTTTTGCATCACGATGTATGATGATGTAGGAAATTAACAACAATAGAAGAACGAATCCCATTAAACCGCCTACTTGCATAAATGACTTTTCACGCATGGCAACTATTTCGTTTTCCCGGCTTTGCAGTTCGGTTTGTACCTTTTCTTCTATTTGGCAAATCAATTCTTGCAGTTGTCTGTTAAGTTCTGCATTACGAGCTGCAAGGCTGTCGGCTTGTTCCGACAATTGGCGATCCTGCACTTTCTGTTCGCTGATTACGTTTCTATTGACCGAATGAAGGATAGTGGTTGATACTGCTGGAGTTACTTCCTTTTTTTTGCCGAATATGCCTAAGAAACCTTTTCGTTTTGGCTTTTTGGACTGTTCCTGCACACTTTTCTGTACAATAACCGGAATTTGATTGGCTATCTTCTTGTTAATAGATTGTTGTTCATCCATTAACCGGACTATCTGGAACATCTGTCGTTCCTTATCCTCTAAAAGACTGCGCACACTATCGATGCGCTCTGCTGGATAGGTGGCCTTGAAACGGCAGAGCATACTGTCCATTGCCATACGCCGTGCATGGTAATGCTCGATATCTTTATCGTTCCATTCCAGTATTGTTTCACCCAATAGAGAAAATTTTATCATTTGAATATTGATATTGTTTATTTCTTTTCGGAGCTCGTCTATTTTTTTATTGCCAAGTTCTAATGCTTCTATCTCCTGCCATTCATAGAGGCTATTATATGCCATACATCCGATAAGAATGGAGATAAGTATATATCCCAACCGTATTGCCTTATAGAAATTTCCTGACCGCTCCATTATTTTAATGACATTGATTTTTGGAACATGAATAAAAGTTTATCTTTTTCGTTCATGCGGATATTATCAGAATAACCGTCTTTTGTTATTTGATACCCACATGGCTTAACCATAAAAATGCCTAAGCCCTTAGTGTACGAACTTACTTCTGAGGCATAGTCTTTACTTGTATTTAATGGAACTTTCCCTTTAATATGACACCACTCATTATTACAACTGATGTCTTCAATCTCAGACATCAGTTTTTGCAAATCTGTAATAGCTTTGGAACTCGCTACTTGGGGTATCTGCAACTCAAAACAGAGCATCGGTTCGAGAATGTCCACACCTGACTGTTGCAAAGCCAGCCTGAAGACATAAGGGGTCAGCTGTCTGAAATCAGCAGGTGTACTTACCGGGCTATAATACTCGGCTTGAGTAAAAGTTACTTTCAGATCTGTCACTTCCCATCCATGTAAACCAGATTGGCAAGACATACGAATCCCTTCAAAAACGGCATTTTGAAAAGAATGGTTCAGATAACCATAGGAGATGTCACTTTCGATTTGCAACCCTGCCCCTAACGGTAAGGGTTCAAGAGTCAGCCCTATTGTGGCCCAGTAAGGGTTGGGTGGTACTTCGATCTGAATAATCTTATTGACCTTTTTTATAGGTCGTTCTTTGTAGATAGTCTTGATCTCATCAAAATGGACCTTTACGGAAAATCGTTCTTCCAGCAATGTCTGTATGATTTCCTTTTGGGTCAAACCATATAACGAGATTTCCAATTCATCACTATATGAGTTTATGGAAAAGGACAAAGACGGGTCTTCAATCCACAATGTATTCAGAGCGGATATCACCTTGCTTCTCTCTTCGGGCTTATTTGGCCGGACGGAGGATTTGAGAGCGGGATGCTGATGAGATAATCCTTGAATCAAACAAGGTTTAGCACCTAAATAATCTCCGATTCGAAAATCTTCTATATCTTCTACAATCGCGATATCATTGGCACCCACTTCATCAACATTTATCTCTCTGCCCTGATAAATAGTCTTTAGATTTTTAATCTTGATGAATTTTTCCGAATCGTTGATTCTTACAACGTCTCGAAGTCTCAGACTTCCGTCAATTATTTTAAGAAAACTTCTTTTATGCCCTTTGGGGTCATGCTCTATCTTATAGAGATAAGCTGAAAGTCTGTTTGAGACTGATGCCGGAGGAAGTATAAAAGAAGAAATGGCGTCCAACAACTCATTGATACCGATATTGAACATTGCTGATCCATGTAGCACCGGATAGACTTTGGCTTTTGCCACAAGAGCGATTATCGTATTCCAATAATCAGCCGGTGAAATTTCGCTATCCGCCAAATATCGTTCTAATATATCGTCGTCATGGTTGCATACAAATTCTTTGTATTCTTCCTTTATATATGTTTGGGAGCAAACCGGATAAACCGATCCATCGACAACAGTTTGCATAAACAGGACATCTTGCGACAGATTTGTTTTTATATCCATATACAAACGCTCCAAATTCACACCGGCACGGTCAATCTTATTGATAAATATAATTGTCGGGATTTGCAGCTTTTGTAAAGTACTGAACAGCAACTTTGTCTGCGCTTGTATGCCTTCCTTTGCGGATAAGATGAGGACTGCTCCATCAAGCATTTTGAATGTCCGCTCCACTTCCGCAATAAAATCCATGTGTCCCGGAGTGTCAATGATATTGCATTTCACTCCATTCCAGATAATAGATGTCGTAGAAGCCCGGACAGTAATTCCTCTACGTTTCTCTATATCCATAGAGTCCGTTATGGTGTCACCATTATCCACACGGCCGCACTTTTCCGTTGCTCCACTGGCAAACAGCAGATTCTCGGTTACGGAAGTTTTTCCTGCATCAATGTGAGCAAGAATTCCTAAATTTATAATATTCATTTGGATTAAGCAATAATATACTACAGTAGATGCATTGTCGAAACGCACCTTTTAATACCTCCTCGTAGCATATGAGAACTACAGGATTACTAACTCGTATTAATATGTATATTATTACTGCCGCATAACGATTACAAAATTACACAAAAAAATATATCTAACAAAAGTGGGAGGATTTTTTAACTTTTTACCATAGACATTTTATTAGGGAAGCGTAGGTTCAACTGGCAAGTACAAATAAGTAGAAATGTTTGAACAACACCGTTTTAGGAAGTTGAAAAATCAAGTTTCTCTCTCGGTATAGCGTTTATTTTGGCCAATATCTTCTTTAGTTTAGCATTTGTGTATTTCCCATTCGTGTTCTATTTAGCTCCTTATTATGAGTATGTAGCAAGTTACTTATCAAATTCAGCCTCTTTGAGGGTCAAATATGGTTTTGCAAATGGTGACTGACAAGACATAAACAAGGTCAGCAGGAATTTTTTACATAAATGGACATGAATGTATATAACCTAAAATAAGAATAAATTTTAATAAGGGCTGCCCAAAAAGAAAAAAATGCAGTTGCCATCCTATAGATACTTGCAGAAAGGATAAAATTTACTTTTAGACCTTTTGGGATAGCCCTTATTAATACTTCAGATAAAATTCCTTAGGTTATATTTTCAATCCTTTGGACCGGGTTTCCTCCTTGGCATACAGTCCCGGACGCCCGATTATGACATGGTTGGCAACGATACTATCCGCCGGACTGCGTATCTGCGGCGGTGCATTTTCGGGATATTGCGCCTGCCTGTTCCTCACATCTTCCGCTTCCGGCTTGAGCTGTTGCCCTTCATTCTCCTTTTCTGCGACTTCGGGCGTGGGTGGCGCAAGCTCCAGCTGAATTTTTCGGTCAAGGGCGGCAAGTTCGGACTTCAACTGCTTCAGCTCGTCCTCCTTCTTCCACACCTTACCCGCTATCTCCTGTAACTGCGGTATCTCCATCTCCAGCACCTCGTTCTTCGCCTTGTACTGGTCGATGATGGAGGGTATCCTCTCCATCGCGTTGAGGAAGTTGCGGGCGGCGGCCAACGGGTCAGCCATCGCCAGATGCCCGTTGTTGTAGGTGTACTTGTAGTTCCCCTCGACCACGAAGCGGTTGTCGGTGAACTCCAATCCCTCTTTGAGTATCCTTTCGCTCACCACCTTTATCGGAAAACCGTAAAGTTCACCGACCTGCGTGTACAACCCTCCGGTCGTGGCATTCTTGGCTATCTCCTGCAAACGCTTTCCGATGACCTTCTCATCGGCGGAATCCACTCCGTCCACCTTTATTATATTAAGGCGGTTGCCCTCCTTGTCGGTCTGCACCACCGACAGGAAGCGGTTCCAGTCCTCCGTCATGGCATCTATGAAAGCCGTGTTGTTGCGCAACTCGCCGGTCTTTGACTCCAGCTTGAACTCCGAATCACGCTTGCCCTTGTTGAACGACTTGCGTTCCCCTTCGAGCGATGCGATCCGCTTTTCCAGTTTCGCCTTGTCCAACAGGTCGGTATTGCCGGAGAGCAACGCCATGTATTCCGAGAAATTCATGCCCGATTTTTCGTCCATTGCCCCCTCGTCGATGGTACGCGCACCCATCGCACCGCTTTTGAGCTGGCTTATGAAAGTCTGCTTGCAGTGCAGGAGGTTGAACTTGTAGCTGTCCAGTGACTTCTCCACCGCGTAGATGATTACATCCACGTTGTTCCCGGCGAAATGTTTGGCAATCTCATTACCTGCCCTAACTCCGCGTCCGTCACGCTGTTGCAAGTCGGACGGTCGCCACGGCGTATCGAGATGATGGATAGCCACACACCGTTTCTGGGCGTTCACACCCGTTCCGAGCATAGAGGTAGAGCCGAACAGCACACGCACCGTCCCGGCGTTCATGGCGTCTATCACCGCCTTCCGCGCCTTGTCGGTCTTGCACTCCTGAATGAAGCGCACCTCGCTTGGCGGTATACCGTAGTCCTCCGTCAGTTTGCGCTTGATTTCCGAATAGACGTTCCACCCGTCGCCCGGCTGGTATGTCCCCAAATCAGAGAAAACGAACTGCGTGCCTTTCTGGGCGTCGTATTTTTGATAATACTCCGCGATCATCTTGGCACAGTGACTCGCTTTGTTGTCGGGATGATCTTCGTAATTCGGGTCTATCATGCGCATGTCGAGTGCCATTTTCCGGGCATAGTCCGTGGCGATGAGCATCTTCGCCTTTTCTTCCGTTTCCGAAAGCGGCAGCCTGCCCAACAAGGTGGCATCGCCCGTCTTGGCGAACTGCATCAGTTTCTGTATGAAGTCCTCCTGTTCCGGCGTGGGCGGTATATGGTGCAGTATCTCGTTCTTGGCAGGACGGTCAACGCCCACATCCTCCGCCGTGCGGTAGTCCGTGATTTCATTATAGAAGGCGGCAAGCTCCGGCACTTTGATGAAGTAGCGGAAACGCTCCTTCTGGACCACATTGTTCGTCACGTTAAATTCAAAATCCGTCGTCTTCTTGGCAAATATCGCCGCCCAAGCGTCGAAACACCTTATGTCCTGCCGTTCCAGCTCCTTCGGGCGCAGGTACTTGAACAGCAGGTACAATTCAGTCAGTGAGTTGCTGATAGTCGTGCCGGAGAGGAAGGTCGCACCCAAGTCTTTTCCTGTGCGCTCCTGTATGGTGCGTATGGCAAAGAGCATGTTAAGTGCCTTCTGGCTTCCCTCGCTGTTTCCCAATCCCGCCACACGGTCGTGGCGCGTGTTGAAAGTCAGATTCTTGAACTGGTGGCTCTCATCTATGAAGATGTGGTCGATGCCCATCTGCTTGAAATCCACCACGTCGTCCGTGCGTGACTTTATGGCGTGTTCCACCTTCTCCAGCTTCGCTTCAAGGTTGTGCTTGCGCTTCTCCAATCCTTTCAGCATCGCCCGCGACACGTTCTTTCCCTGCTGCCGTAGCACTTCGAGGTTTTCCTCCACCGTGTCAAGCTCTGCTTGCAGGATGCGCTGCTGCAATTCCGGCGACTGCGGTATCTTGCCGAACTGGTCGTGCGACATGATGACGCAATCGTAGTCGTTGTTCTTTATATTATTGAAGAAGCGCACACGGTTGGCGGTCGAAAAGTCCTTCTCCGAAGCGTACAGAATACGTGCGTTGGGATATGCCGCCTGATAGGTGGCTGCAATCTCCGCAACGTTGGCTTTCAGCCCGATAATCATCGGCTTGTGTGCCAAATTCAGACGCTTCATCTCATGCGCGGCGATGCACATTATCAGCGTCTTACCGGTTCCCACCTCGTGGTCGCAAATTCCGCCGCCGTTCTGTTTCAACATCCAGACGCAATCCATCTGTGAGGGATAGACGCTCTTGATACCCCGGCTTGCCAGCCCTTTCAGGTTGAGGTCGGGAAAGGTCTGATGGGAGCCGTCGTAGCGCGGGCGCACGAAACAGTTGAACTTGCGGTTATACATCGTCACAAGCCGCTCCTTGAACTGCGGCGACTGCTCTTCGAGCCATTCGGAGAAGCCGTTTCGTATCTCGTCAATCTTGGCGTTGGCGAGTTGTATTCCCTCGCTGTCGCGCATCTTGATGTCGTTGCCATGCTCGTCCTTGCCGATGGACTTCATCATGTCAGGGCAGGTGTTGTGCAGGGCGTGTTTTAGGAGGTGCATACCGTCATAGTTCCGGTAATACCCCTTCACCAGAAACTCGTCCGTGATTTTCATGGTGCGGTAGCCGCACACCACCGAAAACTCGTCCATGCTTGCGGAATAGGCGATTTTCACCTCCGTGTCGAACAGCCGGCTCATGTAGGCGGCATAGACACCCGTCGGAATCCAGCGTTCCCCGAAATTGAAGTCCAGATCCTCGAAGGCGATGCGCTGCGGCTCGGCATCTTTCAGAGCCTCCAACGCCTGCTTCACCTCCGGCATACGCTCATTTTCGGGATTGTCACCCATCCATGCCTCTATGCGTTCCGCTTTCTCTATGACATTTCCGGCGATGAAACGGTCTTTGATTTCGTAACCGGTCACGAGCGGATTGTAGTAGATGCGCCCTTGCAGGGCAGTGAGCAAATCCTCCGCCGTGCTGTCGGTTATCTCCCGCATATAGTCGAGATTGACCGTACCATATTTGTTGAGCGACGCAGACAGGGCTTCTTCGGGAGAGCCTACGTTGGCATGGCTCTCCACCGCGAAGGAAACAGGATGCTCGAAGATGTCCGCCTTGACGAACTTTCCGTTTTCCATCCGTTCCAGCGAAAGGATGTCGCGCCCGCCCGCATCCATCATCACTAACTTCACGTTCTGCTTGGCGTTGAGGTTGCCGTAGCGCATGACAAACTCATCGTAACAGGTATTCAGATGCTCTCGCCACGGAACATTTGCCTCGCGCCGGAGCGATTCATAACGGTACAGACGCTCGTAGGCGTCACGCAGCGACACATACAACAACGCCTTTTCCTTCTGGTATCCTTTCAGGTCGAGCGGCTGGAATGTCGCCCCGTATGGCGTGATGTCTTTCAGGTAGCCGATGTTATGACGCCCCCGGTCAGCCACCAGCGACCCTTCGCGCAGGTGCATCTCCGGCGTGCGGTGGTAGGCACGCGGAGAAAGGTCCACGACTTCCTCCTTCGGCTTTTCCGCTTCGATGTCGGGGAAAAGGAAAGTCCCCACCGCTTCCGATGGGGTATCTGTAACGGCAGGTGCGGCGACTGCCTCCGGCTGTGTTTCCTCCTGTCGTGGCTGCTCACGGGAAGTTTCCGGCACGGCTTTCACTTCCGTCTTTTCCGCCACTTGTTTCTCGTTATGCTGCCTTGCCAGTTCCCGAAGTTCTTTCCTACGCTCCGGCGTCAAACCCATCATCATTTCATAGAAACCGTTGATGGGAGGATTGGTATCCCAGTCCAGTGTGGCATAGATGTCGTCCGGGTCGGCAGGCTTGGCGGTGTTCTCCGCTTTCACCTCCTTATTCTCCATTGCGGGTTTTGCAGTTGGAGCTGTCGGTGTAACCGTGACTTTCGGTTTGGGCGGAGTGGACTTTGCCGTAACTGCCTTTTTCACCGTCTTTTTCTTTTTGGAGGTTTTCGGTTGGCTGACCTCTTCCGTCATCCCCCAGAGGTCAAGCAGGGTGAGCTGCACGCCTGCGGAATATTGCGGGCGCGGTTCTATCTCCGGCTTTTCATCTGCGGGTTGCGGCTTTTCTGTCGGAGTTTCCACCGTCTGCGCCGAGGATACTGTTTCCAATTTTATGGCAGGACGCTCTACTTTATTTTGAACGGCAACTTTTTCTTCCGTTCCTGCCTGCCGGATTGAACCCGAATACAAGCGCATGGCAAGCCTGTAATGGAAATCCTCGTCGAGCATACGGCGCAAATCCCCGGCGATGCCTGCTGCCTTGCCCTCGTGCAGATAAACCATAGCGGGCTTCCCGTAGGGGTCTGTGTCAAGTTTCGCCATCGTATGCACGATGCGTTCCGGGTGGTGGATGAAATAGGCGTTGTCGGTCAGGGCGGTTTTCGTGTCCGTCTGTATCACGGTCATCAGCCGCTCGTCCTGCGACATTTCCTTCTTGCTGAGGTTCTTTTGCAGGACAATCAGGTCACTGCCCACCTCCGTGCCCGCGTTGTCCGTGAACAGGTTGTTGGGCAGGCGTATCGCGGATACCAGATTGGCCTGACTGAACAGCTCGTTACGCACGGAGGTCTTGGTGCTATTCAATACCCCTTGCGAGGTGATGAACGCCACGATACCGCCGTCACGCACGGCATCCAGTCCTTTGAGAAAGAAATAGTTGTGGATGGTTTTCTGGGCGGAGCGTCTGCCGAAAGAGTCGCTCCGCTGAAACTCCGCGTCGAACACGGCAATGTCACCGAACGGAATGTTGGACACCGCCAAGTCGAAATAATTGTTGAACGGTCTTTCGATTTTCTCAAAACCGCAGGTGCGCATTTTCTGGTCGGGATAGAGATGCCTCAAGATTGTACCCGTGAGCAGATCCTTCTCGAAAGCCATCACATCCGCATTGGGGCTGTGCCGCAGCATGGAATCCACGAACACGCCGACACCTGCCGACGGTTCGAGCATACGGGCGGGGCGGACGCTGTAATCTGCCAGCACGTCCGCGATGGTGTCGGTTATCTCTTTGGGGGTGTAGAAAGCGGTCAGCACGGACGCTTTCAGCGAATCCACAAACCGCTTGTACTCTGTTTCGTCCTTGCTGTTCTCACGGATAAGCCTGTGCAGCTCCACCGTCGGGGCGAACAGTTCGAGGTCGGATTTCGCCCACCGGACGGCATCCGTCAGTTCCTTTGCAGGGTTGAGGATACATTTCAGACCGCCGAAACCGCAGTACCTTTGAAGTATGGCACGCTCTTCGGTT
>ENA-OQIZ01000391-OQIZ01000391.1-human-gut-metagenome-genome-assembly--contig:-NODE-391-length-23908-cov-3.501114_pt1 | contig 23908 bp, 24 predicted proteins | sample MGYA00242593_ERZ504758 | MGnify/ENA primary metagenome ERZ504758 (study PRJEB26092, sample SAMD00036364) | human gut metagenome | host: Homo sapiens | study: EMG produced TPA metagenomics assembly of...
CTCGTCGGTGAACATCCCTTAGCAGCTATCCTGCACCGTCTGGCCGCGCCACCATGGGCAGATCTCATGCAATACGCGCTTGTTTTCTTCGCTCACCGCAAAGCCTGCGCCCGGACGGTCCGCCAGATCGTCAATCTCTTTTTCAATCCACGAGACGGTGTATTCCGGGAAAATTGGCGCGGCGCGGACTTCACTGGCCTGGTTACCGATGATCAGCTCATCGTGTTTTATCCAGATGGTGCGCTGCGCGAGGTGATGCGCCAGCGCCAGCGCGCGACGCACCGGGATCGGCTTGTCCATATGCTGCTGGTACATCTCGGTGTAATGCAGGGCGCGCTCGGTACAGACCGGCGGCTTCACGATATGCACGAGGGCCGTTTTGTGTGCTTTTATGCGCTCGCTAAGGGTGTTGAGATTCAGGGTCGTCATAAGTTTATCCTCGTAAGGTCGCGGTTAACCCTTTCTGGCAGGCGTACTGCTGTGCGAAGTCCAGAAGCGCAGGATCATCCAGCGGTTTATCAGGGGCAGAGTAGGGTTGGCCGAGCAGGGTATATTTGTTCATGCCCAGCGTGTGGTACGGCAGAAAATGGATCTCGCGGACGTTGAGTTCGTCTGCGGCAAAATTGGTGATGGCGGTAATCGACGCTTCATCGGCGTTGAAGCCCTGAATCAGCGGTACGCGGATGGTGACCTGTTTACCGGCGGCGGCCAGGCGTTTCAGGTTATCAAGGATCCGTTTGGCGGAACCGTCGGTCCACTGTTTGAACGTCCTGCCATCAACGTGTTTCAGGTCAGCCAGGAACAGATCGACATACGGTAATGACGGTGCAATATAATGCCATGGCACGTGGAGACAGGTTTCCACGGCGGTATGTATGCCTTGCTCATGGCTGGCTTTAAACAGGGCATGAGCCAGATCGGGATTCATAAACGGTTCACCGCCGGACAGGGTTATCCCGCCGCCGCTGCGGTCATAGAACGGCTTGTCGCGCAGTACGGTGGACATAATCTCTTCGACCTGCTTTTCTTCACCACAGACGGTGAGCGCCTGCGTCGGGCAGCTGTCGGTGAGGGCGTCGAGAGTCTCTTCGTTAAGCTTTTCACGGTGGATAACCAGCCCATTCAGCGCACGATCGATAATGCCCGGCGCCGCTTTCTGGCACAGGTCGCAGCCTTCCAGGCACAGCCGTGCGTCAAAGAGCACATCCCGGTGGCGGGAGCGGCTTTCCGGATTCTGGCACCAGCGACAGCCCAGCGAGCAGCCTTTCAGGAACACCACGGTACGAATACCGGGGCCATCGTGGGTAGAGTAACGCTGAATATTGAAGATCATGTTTTCGCCTCTCATCTTGCATATGAAGATTAAATTACTTTCGAGTGAAAGTTATCTTGATGCAGGTCAACTCCTGAGCAGGTTTTGTCGTGATAGGGTAAGTGCAGGCTAAATTTGAGGGTTACATCATGGAACTTTATCTCGATACTTCCGACGTTGCGGCAGTGAAACGGCTGGCGCGTATCTTCCCGCTGGCGGGCGTGACCACGAACCCCAGTATCGTGGCGGCAGGGAAAACGCCGCTCGAGGCGCTGCTACCGGCGCTGCAGGATGCGCTCGGCGGGAAAGGTCGCCTGTTCGCGCAGGTCATGGCGACCACCGCTGAAGGGATGGTGGAAGAGGCGCGTAAACTGCGCACCATTATCAACGACCTGGTGGTAAAAGTGCCGGTAACGGCGGAAGGTCTGGCGGCGATCAAAATGCTGAAAGCGGAAGGGATCCCGACGCTGGGTACGGCGGTGTACGGTGCAGCACAAGGGATGCTATCCGCGCTGGCGGGCGCTGAGTATGTTGCCCCTTACGTTAACCGCGTGGACGCGCAGGGCGGGGACGGGATCCAGACGGTGGTTGAACTGCAGCAGCTTCTGACGCTGCATGCCCCGCAGTCAAAAGTGCTGGCCGCGAGCTTCAAAACGCCGCGTCAGGCACTGGACTGCCTGCTGGCAGGTTGTGAATCCATCACCCTGCCGCTGGATGTTGCTCAGCAGTTTATTACTTCGCCTGCGGTGGATGCGGCAATAGTGAAGTTTGAGCAGGACTGGCAAGGGGCGTTTGGCAGAACGACGCTCTGATACGGTTGCCGGGTTATGCTAACGCTTGCCCGGCTACCATTTAGCGTCCGCATACCTCACAGCCGGGGTTGCGCATCAGTTTCATCTCGCGGAACTGGCAGGTCATCGCGTCATACATCACGATTTTCCCCGCGGCAGGCGTCCCGTAATGCGCCAGCACTTTGATCGCTTCCATAGCCTGCAACGAACCTATGACGCCGACTAACGGAGCCATGACGCCCGCCTCCACGCAGGTGAGGGCGTTCTCGCCAAACAGACGGCTAAGGCAGCGATAGCACGGTTCGCCCCCGGCGTAGGTAAAGACGCTGATTTGGCCTTCCATGCGAATGGCGGCACCGGAGACCAGCGGCGTTTTGTGGGCAAAACATCCTGCATTCAACTGATTGCGAATGGTGACGTTATCGGTGCAGTCCAGCACCAGATCGTGTTGTGCTATCTGGGCCGACAGCGCCTCATCATCCAGCAGGGCGTCAATCAGGGTGAACTTCACGTGAGGATTGATGCGCGCCAGCGCCGCGCGGGCCGATTCCACTTTTGGCTGGCCGAGGGTCGCGTCGCTGTGCAGCGTCTGGCGCTGAAGGTTCGACACCGACACGGTATCGAAATCCAGCAGCGTCATATTGCCCACCCCCGCCGCGGCCAGGTACTGGGCCGCAGCGCAGCCCAGCCCCCCCAGCCCCACGACCAGCACCCGTGCTGCCTTAAGCGCTTCCTGGCCGTCGAAATCAAAACCGCGCAGAACAATCTGGCGGTTATAGCGCATCATCTCCTGGTCGCTGAGTTCAGCCGTCATGTTAGCCTCCGAAGAGGTGGTTAAAGCTTTCCACCTCAACCCATTCACCCGGCTCCACGCTGCCGCGTTCACGCTCGAGAACGATAAAACAGTTGCCCTGGCTGAACGAGCTGAAGATGTGCGAGCCCTGGTGTCCGGTGGTGCTCACTTCCAGCTCGCCTTCAGCGTTGCGCGTCAGAATACCGCGCTGGAAATCAAGACGGCCCGGTGATTTCTTCAGGCGCGTCGCCGCACGTACGCGCTGGCGAACCGGCAGCGGGTGGGCCTGGTTACCAGACAGTTTTGCCAGCAGCGGAATGACCAGCTGGTAGAAGGTCAGGGCGGCGGAAACCGGGTTACCCGGCAGGCCGCAGAACCAGCTGTGTTTCAGCTGACCAAACGCGAACGGTTTGCCCGGCTTGATGGCCAGTTTCCAGAAGCCGATCTCCCCCAGCTCTTCAAGAATGGTTTTGGTGTAATCCGCTTCACCTACGGAAACGCCGCCGGAGCTAATTACCACGTCCGCCGACCGGTCCGCTTCAATAAACGCGGCGCGCAGTTTTTCCGGATCATCCGGAATGATGCCAAGGTTAATGACCTCACACCCCAGCTGTTCAAGCATCAGGTGTACCGCGAGGCGGTTAGTGTCGTAAATCTGGCCGTCCTGCAGTGGCTGGCCCGGAAGCTGGAGTTCATCGCCTGTGGAAAAGACCGCCACGCGTACCTTGCGGATAACGTCAATTTCTGCGATGCCGAGCGAGGCCAGCACCGGCAGTTCGCCCACCGTCAGTTTCTGCCCGGCGGCAAATACCGTTGCGCCACGCGTGATGTCTTCACCGGTACGACGGATATTCTGTCCCGATTTAACACTCGCGGTGAAGCGGACGCCCGCTTCCGTTTGTTCGGTCTCTTCCTGCATCACCACCGCTTCGCAGCCTGGCGGCACGGGGGCACCGGTCATGATGCGTATGCAGGTACCCGCAGGCCACTCACCGTTAAACGGCTGCCCGGCAAATGCTTTACCCGCCACAGGCAGCGCCGTATCCGTCCGGATATCCGCCAGGCGTACCGCGTAGCCGTCCATTGCGGAGTTATCGAACCCAGGCACGTTAAGCGGAGAGACGATATCGCGCGCGGCAATACGACCAAAACAGCGCACCAATGGCAGCGTCTCGTGGTCGTGCAGGGGGGAAATTCGGTCAAGCATCTGCGTGAGTGCCGCCTCAAGCGGCATCAGTCCGGCGGTAAAATCCATGGTGGGCTCCTGCGGAGTAACGACGAAAGCGTCCATTATGGCAGAAAAGTGCCACTAACTGTATGACCCGATGGGTGTACGCTTTACATCACAGTTGCGTCTTTCTATATTCAAAAATCATCTGAAGTTTCAGCGACGATAATGATATTTATAGAAAAAGCCGCAAATCAGGCTAACGGGTGATGGGAATGGTTAATGCGGTAATCGCAATTCATGGTGGCGCCGGGGCAATCACCCGTGCCCTGCTCAGTCCCGAGCAGGAAAAACGTTATATTGATGCGCTGTATGCCATTGTGGAAACGGGCCAGCGGATGCTGGAGGCGGGCGAGAGCGCGCTGGATGTGGTTACCGAGGCGGTACGTCTGCTGGAAGAGTGCCCGTTGTTTAACGCGGGCATTGGTTCGGTCTTTACCCGCGATGAAACGCACGAGCTGGATGCCTGCGTCATGGACGGTGTCACCCTTAAAGCGGGCGCCGTCGCGGGGGTGAGCCATCTGCGTAATCCGGTGCTGGCCGCGCGTCTGGTGATGGAGGCGAGCCCGCATGTTCTTCTGACCGGGGCCGGGGCGGAGACGTTTGCCGCGGAACATGGCATGACGCCAGTTTCTCCCGATCTGTTTTCAACGCCGGAGCGTTATCAACAGCTGCTTGAGGCGCGCTCTGCAAACGTGGCGCAGCTTGACCATACCGCGCCGCTCGATGAGCGCAGCAAAATGGGCACGGTAGGGGCGGTGGCTCTTGATAAAGCCGGGAATCTGGCTGCGGCCACGTCGACCGGCGGTATGACCAACAAACTGCCGGGCCGGGTAGGTGACACTCCATTACCGGGGGCAGGGTGCTATGCCAATAACGCCACGGCGGCAGTGTCATGCACCGGAACCGGTGAAGTGTTTATTCGCGCCCTCGCGGCGTACGACATCACCGCGCTGATGGATTACGGCGGGTTAAGCCTGGCCGAAGCCTGTGAACGCGTGGTGATGGAGAAACTGCCCGCACTGGGGGGTATCGGTGGGTTAATTGCGGTGGATCGTGAGGGCAACGTGGCATTGCCGTTTAACAGCGAAGGTATGTACCGCGCCTGGGGCTATGCCGGTGATGAGCCGAGCACGGGCATCTATCGTGAATAAGGGGGCAGCGCGTGCCGCACAGTGAAGAACTGGACAACCGCGAAGTGCTGGCTGTCCATCAGCTCAATATTGCGTTTCAGGAAGAGCGGCAGTTCATCCCCGCAGTACAGAATTTATCGTTCTCGCTCAACCGCGGCGAAACGCTGGCGATTGTAGGCGAGTCCGGTTCAGGGAAATCGGTCACCGCACTGGCGCTGATGCGTCTGCTGGAACAGACCGGCGGACAGGTCAGCTGCGAAAAAATGCTGCTGCGCCGGCGTAACCACCAGGTCATTGATTTAAATGAGCTGAGCGCCTCACAGATGCAGAGCGTGCGCGGGGCCGATATTGCGATGATCTTCCAGGAGCCGATGACCTCGCTGAACCCGGTCTTTCCGGTCGGGGAACAGATTGCCGAGTCCATCCGCCTGCATCAGGGGTTGAGCGGTGATGAGGCGCTTCGTGAAGCGAAACGCATGCTCGACCTGGTACGCATACCGGAAGCGCAGGCCATTCTGGGACGCTACCCGCATCAGCTTTCCGGCGGTATGCGTCAGCGTGTCATGATTGCGATGGCGCTCTCCTGCCGTCCCGCGGTGCTGATTGCCGACGAACCCACGACGGCACTGGATGTGACTATTCAGGCGCAAATTCTGCAGCTTATCAAAGTGCTGCAGCAGGAGATGGAGATGGGGGTGATTTTCATCACCCACGATATGGGCGTGGTCGCCGATATTGCCGATCGCGTGCTGGTCATGCATAAGGGCAACGCCGTGGAAACCGGCACGGTTGAGCAAATTTTCCATGCGCCGGTTCATCCTTACACCAAAGCGCTGCTGGCGGCGGTTCCGCGGTTGGGGGCGATGAACGGCAGCGATTTACCGCGCCGGTTCCCGTTGATTTCTCTCGAAGCGGCAGGCCAGCAGGAAGATGAAATCGAGCAGGATACCGTGGTACCCGGAAAGCCGATTCTGGAAGTGCGCGATCTGGTGACCCGTTTTCCCCTGCGCAGCGGAATGTTTAACCGCGTGAAGCGCGAGGTGCATGCGGTTGAAAACGTCAGTTTTGATTTATGGCCAGGCGAAACGCTGGCGCTGGTGGGAGAGTCAGGCTGCGGGAAATCCACCACCGGGCGGGCGCTGCTCAGGCTGGTAGAGTCCCAGGAGGGCAGCATAACCTTTAACGGGGAACGCATTGATACCCTTCCGGACAGCAAACTGCAGGCGGTGAGGCGGGATATCCAGTTTATTTTCCAGGATCCGTATGCCTCCCTCGACCCGCGCCACACGGTGGGGTATTCGCTTATGGAGCCGCTGCGGGTGCATAACCTGCTCGACGGTGAAGCCGCGCAGCGTCGGGTGGCCTGGCTGCTTGAACGCGTGGGGCTGAAGCCGGAACATGCCTGGCGTTATCCGCACGAGTTTTCGGGCGGTCAGCGGCAGCGTATTTGCATTGCCCGCGCGCTGGCGCTTAACCCGAAAGTGGTGATTGCAGATGAATCCGTCTCGGCGCTGGATGTCTCTATCCGGGCGCAAATCATTAATTTACTGCTCGACCTGCAGCGGGATATGGGGATTGCCTTCCTCTTTATCTCACACGACATGGCGGTGGTTGAGCGTATCAGCCACCGTGTCGCGGTGATGTTTATGGGGCAAATTGTGGAGATAGGACCGCGCAGGGCGGTATTTGAAAATCCACAGCACCCTTACACACGCAAGCTTATCGCCGCAGTGCCGGTTGCCGACCCTGAGCATCGCCACGGCCAGCGTGTGCTGCTGCAGGACGAAATGCCGAGCAATATTCGTAAACGGGGCGAGGCGGTGGAGCGCGTGGCGCTGCGCGAGGTTGGCCCGGGGCATTTTGTGGCCCCTCCGCGTCAGGACAATGCATTCTCGCGGTTATAACTCAAAACAGGCAGGAGAACACAATGGTTAAATTTGTAGCGCGCAGATGGTTACTCGCCGCGAGCGTGACGGCAGCCCTGGCCGCCGCGCCGGCGTTCGCTGCCAAAGATGTGGTGGTCGCCGTCGGTTCCAATTTCACCACGCTGGATCCGTATGATGCCAACGACACGCTCTCCCAGGCGGTGGCGAAATCGTTCTATCAGGGGCTGTTTGGCCTGGATAGCGAGATGAAACTTAAAAATGTGCTGGCGGAAGGGTATACCGTCTCCAGCGACGGGCTGGTGTATACCCTTAAGCTCAGAACCGGCGTGAAGTTCCAGGACGGTACAGATTTCAACGCGGAGGCGGTGAAGATAAACCTCGATCGCGCCAGCAACCCGGAAAATAGCCTCAAGCGCTACAACCTGTATAAAAATATCGCCAGCACCGAGGTGGTCGACCCGACGACGGTGAAGATCACCCTGAAAGAGCCGTTCTCGGCGTTTATCAATATTCTGGCGCACCCTGCCACGGCGATGATTTCGCCTGCCGCGCTGAAAAAATACGGCAAAGAGATCGGGTTCCATCCGGTGGGAACCGGCCCCTACGAGCTGCTCACCTGGAACCAGACCGACTTTGTGAAGGTAAAGAAGTTTGCGGGTTACTGGCAGCCGGGCCTGCCGAAGCTGGACACCATTACCTGGCGTCCGGTGGTGGACAACAACACCCGCGCGGCGATGCTGCAGACTGGCGAGGCGCAGTTCGCGTTCCCGATCCCCTATGAGCAAGCCGCCATTCTGCAGAAAAACAGCAAGCTGGAGCTGGTCGCCAGCCCGTCCATTATGCAGCGCTATATCAGCCTGAACGTGAAGCAAAAGCCGTTTGATAACCCAAAAGTGCGTGAGGCCATCAACTACGCCATTAACCGCCAGGCGCTGGTAAAAGTCGCCTTTGCTGGCTATGCCACGCCGGCTACCGGCGTGCTGCCTCCGGCGATCGCCTATTCGCAAAACTATCAACCGTGGCCTTACGATCCGGCCAAAGCGCGTGAGCTGTTAAAAGAGGCGGGCTTCCCGAACGGCTTTAGCACCACGCTCTGGTCGTCGCATAATCACAGTACCGCTCAGAAGGTGCTGCAATTTACCCAGCAGCAGCTGGCTCAGGTAGGTATCAAGGCACAGGTCACCGCGATGGATGCCGGTCAGCGTGCGGCTGAAGTGGAAGGGAAAGGGCAGAAAGAGAGCGGCGTACGGATGTTCTACACCGGCTGGTCGGCCTCTACCGGTGAAGCGGACTGGGCGCTGTCGCCGCTGTTCGCCTCACAGAACTGGCCGCCGACCCTGTTCAACACGGCCTTCTACAGCAACCCGAAGGTGGATAAAGACCTGGCGGATGCCCTGAAAACGACCAAACCGGAAGAGAAAGCGCGCCTGTATAAAGAGGCGCAGGATATCATCTGGAAAGAGTCGCCGTGGGTACCGCTGGTGGTGGAAAAACTGGTTTCCGCGCATAACAAAGCGCTGACCGGGTTCTACATCATGCCGGATACGGGCTTTAGCTTTGATGAAGCAGATTTAAAATAATACTCATGCCCGCAGGCCACTGCCTGTGGGATGAGAGGGAAAGGCATGCTGAATTATGTTTGTAAACGCCTGTTGGGGCTTATCCCGACGCTGCTGATTGTGGCGGTGCTGGTGTTTTTGTTTGTTCATATGCTGCCGGGCGATCCGGCACGTCTGGTTGCAGGGTCAGATGCGGATGCAACGGTTATCACGCTGGTGCGAAAACAACTGGGCCTCGACCAGCCTTTGTATATGCAGTTTCTCCACTATATTGGCAACGTTCTGCAGGGTGACTTTGGCACTTCTATGGTGTCACGTCGTCCGGTGTCGGAAGAGATTGCCAGCCGCTTTATGCCCACGTTCTGGTTAACCATTGCCAGCATGAGCTGGGCGGTGCTGTTTGGTCTTGGCGCAGGAATTGTCGCTGCCGTCTGGCGCAACCGCTGGCCGGATAAGCTCGGTATGGCTCTGGCCGTCACGGGCATTTCCTTCCCGGCATTTGCACTGGGGATGCTGCTGATGCAGATATTCTCCGTGGAGCTGGGCTGGCTGCCGACGGTCGGGGCCGACACCTGGAAACACTACATTCTGCCCTCGATGACGCTGGGCGCGGCCGTCGCGGCCGTGATGGCCCGCTTTACCCGCGCCTCGTTCGTTGACGTGCTGAGCGAAGATTATATTCGCACCGCCCGGGCGAAAGGGGTCAGCGAGAAATGGGTCATCCTCAAACACGGCTTTCGTAACGCGATGATCCCGGTGGTGACGATGATGGGGCTCCAGTTTGGTTTTCTGCTGGGCGGCTCGATTGTGGTAGAGAAGGTCTTTAACTGGCCGGGGCTGGGACGTCTTTTGGTGGATTCAGTCGAAATGCGTGATTACCCGGTTATTCAGGCCGAAGTCCTGCTTTTCTCACTGGAATTTATTCTTATCAACTTAGTGGTGGATGTGCTCTACGCCGCCATTAACCCGGCCATCAGGTATAAGTAAAATGCGATTGTTGAACTGGCGTCGTCAGGCCATGTTAAACGCTATGCCGGGGCTAAAGCCGGACCATATCCGCACGCCGTGGTCTGAATTCTGGCGGCGTTTTCGCCGTCAGCCGGTCGCCATGACGGCGGGGCTGTTTGTCCTGCTGCTGATTGTGGTGGCGGTCATTGCGCCGTGGGTAGCACCGTTTGATGCGGAAAACTATTTTGATTACGACCGTCTCAATGATGGACCGTCGATGCTGCACTGGTTCGGCGTGGACTCGCTTGGGCGCGACATCTTCAGCCGCGTGCTGGTGGGGGCGCAGATCTCTCTCGCCGCCGGGGTTTTTGCGGTACTGATTGGCGCGGCAATCGGCACCGTGCTGGGTCTGGTCGCCGGATATTACGAAGGCTGGTGGGACCGCATCATCATGCGTATCTGCGACGTGTTGTTTGCCTTCCCGGGCATTCTGCTGGCGATTGCGGTGGTGGCGATAATGGGCAGCGGTATGGCTAACGTCATTATTGCGGTTGCGGTCTTCTCAATACCGGCGTTTGCGCGTCTGGTACGAGGCAACACGCTGGTGCTCAAACAGCAAACCTTTATTGAGTCTGCGCGCAGCATGGGGGCCAGCGATGCCACTATCCTGTTCAGCCATATTCTGCCGGGAACGGTATCGTCTATCGTGGTCTATTTTACCATGCGTATCGGAGTGTCGATTATCTCGGCGGCCAGCCTGTCGTTTCTGGGGCTGGGTGCGCAACCGCCTACACCGGAGTGGGGCGCGATGCTGAATGAAGCAAGAGCGGACATGGTCATTGCTCCGCACGTGGCCATCTTCCCGAGCCTGGCCATTTTCCTGACCGTGCTGGCGTTTAACCTGTTGGGCGATGGGTTACGCGACGCGCTGGATCCGAGGATTAAGGGGTAGGATGGAAACCCTCTCCCGGCGGGAGAGGGTGAAGGGAAGGGTAAAACGCCGTTAAACCCGGGTTCCCCACAAATCATACTCGTCGGCGTTTTCAACTTTCACGCGGACAATATCGCCCGGCTTAACGCTGGTTTCGCCGTTCAGGTAGACCGCGCCGTCGATTTCAGGGGCATCCGCCATGCTGCGGCCAATTGCGCCTTCTTCGTCCACTTCATCGATGATGACCAGAATTTCGCGGCCCACTTTTTCCTGCAGACGTTCAGCAGAGATCTGCTGTTGCAGCTGCATGAAGCGGTTCCAGCGCTCTTCTTTCACCTCTTCCGGAACCTGATCCGCCAGTTCGTTGGCGGTCGCGCCTTCTACCGGGCTGTATTTGAAGCAGCCTACGCGGTCCAGACGTGCTTCTTTCAGGAAGTCGAGCAGCATCTGGAAATCTTCTTCAGTTTCGCCCGGGAAGCCCACGATGAAGGTGGAACGCAGGGTCAGGTCCGGGCAGATTTCACGCCACTGTTTGATGCGTGCCAGCTGGCGATCGACGGAGCCAGGACGCTTCATCAGCTTCAGAATACGCGGGCTGGCGTGTTGCAGCGGGATATCCAGATACGGAAGAATTTTCCCTTCTGCCATCAGCGGGATGACATCGTCAACGTGCGGATACGGGTAGACGTAATGCAGACGTGTCCAGATACCCAGTTTGGCAAGCTGTTCGCACAGGCCAACCATGCTGGTTTTCACCGGCTCACCGTTGTGGAAACCAGAGCGATGCTTCACGTCGACGCCATAGGCCGAGGTATCCTGGGAAATGACCAGCAGCTCTTTAACGCCTGCGTCTGCCAGACGTTTGGCTTCTGCCAGCACTTCACCAATCGGACGGCTGACCAAATCGCCACGCATGGACGGGATAATGCAGAAGGTGCAGCGATGGTTGCAGCCTTCGGAAATTTTCAGGTACGCATAGTGACGCGGGGTCAGCTTCACGCCCTGTTCTGGCACCAGGCTCAGGAACGGATTGTGCTTAGGTTTAGGGACATAGTGATGAACATGCTCCAGTACCTGCTCGTAGCTGTGCGGGCCGGTGATCTCCAGCACTTTCGGGTGCACTTCGCGGATCTGGTCCACTTTCGCGCCCAGACAGCCGGTCACAATCACTTTGCCGTTTTCCGTCAGGGCTTCACCGATGGCTTCCAGTGACTCCTGAACCGCGCTGTCGATAAACCCGCAGGTGTTAACGATCACCATGTCGGCGTTGTCGTAGCTTGGCACCACGTCATAGCCCTCGGTGCGCAGTTCGGTCAGGATGCGTTCAGAATCCACCAAGTTTTTTGGGCAGCCTAAAGATATAAATCCTACTTTTGGTTGATAAGCAGGTGTTTTAGTATGGGACATGCAGATTTACTCACATTGGATCAATGGCGCGGGATTTTAATGTCATCTAAGCAAAAATTATACAGCTATGTGCGCTGGTCAAGCGAGAAACAATCAACAGGCACTTCATCAGAGCGACAAACATCCCGCGCGATGAGATTTGCCGAAGAGAATGAACTTGAATACGTCGAAATTAAAGATGCTGGTGTTTCGGCGTTCAAAGGTAAGAATACGACCCAAGGTAAACTAGGCGTGTTCATCTCGGAAGTAGATAAAGGGGTTATACCTCGAGATAGCTGGTTATATGTTGAAAACTTGGATCGTCTGACTCGAGAGGACGTACTTACTGCCAATGAGCTATTCCTTCGTTTGCTTCGGATGGGGTTGACCATAGTCACTGGTATGGATAACAGGGTGTTTACTCGTGAGAGTGTTAATAATAATCCCATGGATCTAATGGCCTCGATCTTGATGTTCATGCGTGCTCATGAAGAGAGTAAGACTAAGTCAGATCGAGTCACTTCGCATGTTTTAGCCCTTCTTGAACGCCAGAGGAAGGGGTTACCTGTGAACATAAAAGCTATTGGCAAGCATCCATTCTGGATTGATGATAGTGGTTCTGCACATGAGAAGGTAAAAAAACACCCTGACTTTTGGCTACCAGCGCAGGAAGCAGTGAGGCTCTTCCTTGAAGGGCATGGAGCTTTTTACGTTACTGACTATCTCAACCAGAACTATCCTGTTCCTCCTGCCTTTAAAAAAACGCAGCGTAGGGAAGGGGGATGGCCTTTACAGGCTATAAAAAAAATGAGAGCCAATATGGCTTTGGTTGGAACAAGAATTTTCAACCTGTCAGGAAAAGAATACCGTCTTGAAAACTATTATCCTCCCCTTTGTACCTTGGGTGAGTTTGCGCAACTTCAAGACATCAAGACAAATAACAAAAGATATAGTGGCAAAACTTCGACAGCAATCAACCTCTTAGGAGGTATGAAGATTCTCCGATGTGGCCATTGTAAAGGTACGATGACAGCTTTCTTGCAGAGAGGACAGTTACGTTATATCTGTGAATATGGTCGCTCGGGGGGGAATTGCACGGCTTGGAGTTTGAAAGCGTCGATCGTTGAACGTTGTTTAATGCCGGTGTTGATAACTGGTTTTCTGATAGGGGCTTACAAAACTCATAGTGATCTATCTCTTCTGGATAAGCAGACGAATGAACTTAAAGAACAACTTAAGAAAGTTCAGAGCCAGCAGGATAATGTCATTGACGCAATTGCTGATCTCGGAAGAACACCGAAATTAGATGCTAAATTCAAAGCACTTGAAAACGAAGAACAAAGGGTTTGTGGGAAATTGCAGCAACTCCATCAGGCAAAATCCTTGTATGCCAGCACGAAAGATTTCTCGGAGAACATTGTAGATTTTGTTGCTGGGCAGTGCCATTGGATGATTGTCTCTGACGTTCACAATCCAAAGCGGGAAGCGCTAAGAGAACGGATTCGCAGTGTTATCAATGAAGCAATTGTCACAAAAGATAATCGATGCATTCGTATAGAGTTTCGATTTCCCACAGGGGAAACTTTTGTTTTCGCGGGGAGTCGTCCTGGAGAATATGAAGTTTTTCTTCCCCGGAAAGTACATGATATCCCTCCAGATGCCACTGAGCAGGAAATCAACGAATGGGAAAGATCAGATTACGAATACAATAAAAATTTTCTCAAGCTATGGTATGAAGTGGTCAACAAGAACTTGCTTTCTCACTATCCTGCTATTGACGGGAAAGATTTTTGGCCAAAACGATAATGATTATCATTTATTGAAATTTTGGTCGTTTTTTGATAAAATGATACCTGTGATGAATAACTTACAGAGAGGTCATTTTGTGCACCGCCTTAAATCGGCCAGCGTTTTCACCGCCTTCGACAGAACATCGTAAGACGCTGGTTAATATCCTGAAGAAATCCGGACTAACAATGACGAAGTCCCGGATCCACCTTCTTCACTACCTTACGCAAACCCAGATCCCTTTAACAGCCTTCGACTTGTCAAAGTTGGTGAGTCTTCCGCTTTCTACGGTGCATCGAAATCTTTCGACGTTCGCTGATTTTGGGCTGGTCGATTACTTAATTGACCGTTCAAGTGTTTGCCGATGGTATATTCTGACAGCAGGAAGAAAGAAATTCTGCCCGACCTGCAACCAAACTTTCAACGCTGCTTACTGACAGACCGCGATCCCACAACGAAACGACCGGATAAACGGTAAAGACTGACGCACATCACCAGCGCCAGCGGATAGCTACGCCCATTTACTACCGATTACGGAGAGCAACATGACAACAAAGAAAAAACTGTCTAATCAGATAGACCCAGAATTGCAGACTTTTATCGATAAAATCGCTGCAAAATACCAGCCAATCCCTGAAGTACTACAACGCCGCATTGAAAATGCTGAAGCCCGCTATAACAGGTATCAGAATTTTGCTGATATCCCAGCGCGCCTAGTGGATAAGTTCCAGAGCCTGATCCTTGAAGGTTGGCGGTTTCAACTTGCTGGGCCTGCTTCAGTTATCGCCAACCCATCGATGATTTCCGTTACTCTGCAAAAACCAGCCCCACTGGTTGAAGCGGAACTCAAGGAGCTTCGCTCGAAGGCCTCCGACTCCTATACCAATGAACTGTTCACGGCGATGGAACGCGAGATTGATGAATTAATACAACAGGCCGCCGAGGATGCACAGCGCAAGGCTGAAGAGCAGGCAACGGCAGAACAGGCGGCAATGCGGGATCGCTTACGCTCTTTATTGAACGGAGTTAAAGCATGACAACTACAAAGACACAGCGCGAATGCCCCGTTCAAATTATCGATGAAGAATCGTTGAAACGTGCCATTGCCAAAGCCAAAGAACTTGCAGACGCAGAACCGGAAAAATATCGCCGAATAAAATAATCATTGCAAAATCACCCATGCAAGATTAATATTAAGGGTTAGCCAATCAGATAATGGAAAGTTTTCTGAGTAAAAATAATAATGGAGTTCGCTTCACATAGCCCAGCGCCGATAGGTACCTGGTAAAGTTGGGCGTCCCTTCCCGCGTACTGGTTCTTATTAATATCTTTAGGGAGATCTATCTTTTATGGGGGATTATGTCACAGGAAGTCTTTGATGCAGCAGCACACATTACACACCACCGCGATAGTAGCGGGCGTTACTCTTTAATTCATTCTCCGGTGTATTCTCATGATGGCCTGCAATATCGCCTCAATCATGATCCAGACAACAAAAGCAGTAACCCACTTCGAAAAGAAATCATCGACACCTTCATTAAGCAACTTCGCGCCATGCAGTCGCATTACAGCGAGGTTTACGGTTTCCGCTTTGATTTATCGGTGCCTGATGGAATGAGCACGAAGGATAGCAACATCCTGATCAGCGAACTCTTTACCCGCCTGCGTGGTGAATTTACCGCGAAAGCCTGGGGCAATCAGCCGATCAAAAAATTCGCGTATGGCTGGTGCCGGGAAAAAGAAAAAGCAAAACAAGTGCATTATCACTGCTGGATCGCCCTGCCATACTTTCAGGTCAGAACAGCGGGATTTGGAAATGAGGGAACGATTGGGCGCATCAGTCGAATTTGGTCTGATTTAACAGATGGAGTTTCTCGCGTCCATCTTCCGCAAGGCCGCTACATAATCAGGCAAGGTGATCATGATTCACTGGTAGCTATGGTTAAACGAGTTTCGTATCTTGCTAAAAATCGCGGCAAAGGAGGCGATAAAAAAGGACAACCGAAAATATTTTCCAGTTCAAGATTGCAGATGAAGGTGCGGGAAACGGAAAAGTCATAAAATCCTTCGCGTAACGCGCCCTAAGCCCATGAAAACAAAAAGCAGTACCTACGCATTGTCCACACCACAAAAAGCGCTCATGATGGCGCTCATTGCGTTTAACAGGGCCTTACCTTCACGCTCACAGGTTAACTTTTAAATGTAGCGTACTATTCTCATTCCTGCGAGAAAATTTTCAATCCATTCACTCTCCGACCTTTGGTACCTGCTTCCTACTTTCCCGGATCAAATGGCTAAAATACAGACAAAAAAACCTCGCACGTGGCGAGGCTCTTATAAAAAATGAAAGAAAGGGTCTAACCCACGAATGCGTTTCGACGCTGGAACCTTTCGGAAATCTGGTTTTTCCTGACAAGTTTGCCGTCAAATTGCTTCTCTATACGCTCCTTAATCCGCCTCAGTCTTAGATTGATATGCCCTTCACTTGACACCTTCGCACCTGTGATCGCCATGATTGCTTTCACTGCGAGGAACTCCTCTTCGTAGTCATCACATGTGTAGATTAACGGTTCCAGATTCCGTGGATCAACAAAGGCAAAAACATCTCTGTGTAGAGCTGAGCTGGTTTTCTTAAACTCTTCTTTTTCATTAAGAATTTCGATGATTTTCTTCAGCTTTGGTGTTTTGATGTCGTCGGGGTTGACCTGACATGCTTCGTCAAAAGTTGCTGAAAGGGTTTTCACATTGTTCAGCAAACCAAAGACTTCGTAGCTATATGGCAGCGTTTTCATTCTGCCCAATGAACCTGATACCCATTTAGCTTCGCCATCCTCCGTGAAGCCGTCCTGCAAATCGATTTTCAACTCCCAGTTTTTGGTTCTCTGAGCACTCTCGATAAAGGTAAGGACCGCATTTGGAAAATGCTTGTGAACTTGGTCGAGTTTTACTCTGGTATCTATGATTTCTTGTCGCAAGCGGGACAACTCATCATTGATACTCATTTTATTTTTTCGGTACTCTTCCAGCTTATACAAGGCAATTTTTCTATCAATTTCTTTTCGAACACGTTTTCGTTCGAGTGCAAAGGATTTATCCGCTTTAAAATAGTTACGGGCACAATGACCGCCGATTAGGACTTCCAGCCCATCACTGGTTACCCCTAACCAGCCGCTTCTATGCTTTTGATGGCAAATTCCCTTGTGACCTTTCACCTGGCAAATGACATCTTCATCCAATCGGTACTCACCAACCAGAGCTTTGAAGTTTTCTGGACTGATTTCACATTCAGAGGAGAAGCGCGGACGCTTTTCAATATCGACGAAACTGGAAAAAAACTCAGACTTTGCAGCCATTGACCCGCCTTAGTTGTTAGTAACCTGTTTTAGTGTCCAGCCTGTACAAATATACAACTCAATAACCATCAGATCAATGATGTTTTTATGTGCAGAACGGGCTTGGAAAAGGCTGCAATCACGTAAGGAAAAATCACTTGTAGATATGCTATGTTTCCATTATTTTCAGTTGGTTACTGTGATTCGCTCTTAGTATTCCAGTTACGCTTAATGGTTGGTAGGCTCAATCCTAATTCACGTGCCGCCTTTGACTGACTCAATCCACCTGCTTTGGCTTCCAGCACACGCTTCCGGGTATCAGTCGCCACAGGACGGCCTAATTTCTTCCCTTCCTTCTTCGCCCGAGCGAGGCCCTCTTTAGTTCGTTCAATAATGCGGGACTTCTCGAACTCCGCGAAGGCCGAAAACATTTGCAGCATCAACTTTCCTTCTGCGCTGGTGAGATTACGCACTGGAAGATCCAACGACACAACATCAATACCTTTTTCTAACAGCATTTCAATTGTTTGCTGTACGTCGATGTTGTCACGACCCAAGCGATCCAGCTTAAGCACCACCAGCCGATCCCCTTCTTCCAGCTTATGAGTGACTAAATCTGCGAATCCCTGACGCTGCATTGCCATTCGACCACCGGATACGGTTTCCGATACAACGCGATTATCAGTCACGTCATAACCAGCCTGACGGATCGCTATGATTTGGTTTTCTGTAGTCTGCTCACTGGATGAAACACGGCAATATGCAAAAGTACGACTCATAACATCCCCTCAATTGGTATCAATTAACGGTATCATAATTAACAATTGGTATCACAATGTCAATATGCTAATTTATTGATACTATTTTTGCGGGATGTTTACTGGTGTCACAAAACGAACAATTGTTGATACCAAGTACACTTCCTCCTCCACCTGCCAAAAATACCTCAACGCACTATTAACTAAATGTGCCAACTACTTACCTCTAGACTTGCGTGATAGCATGTATCTGTCATGTTGAACTGAGGTGCATTATCAATGAGCTATCCCCACCGCTTTATGAATGGCGAAGAAGACAAAACGGAAGAAATAATAAACACCATCCTTCGCTTCGGAATAAAAGAGGAAATGCTTACCAGAATTAGCGGGCTGCTGATTTTGCAACTTTACGGTTCTTTCATGTCCAGAAGCGAAAATCCGTTCATTATCGTTGATGAAATTTCTTGCCTGGAAGGCAATTCTTTACGGGGCGAAAGCAGAACCAAACCACCGACAATGTTTAACCGGAAGCCTTATCTTCGGGGACTATGGCACAAGCACTATCACGGTGCTGGTATAGATGTTATGGCTAGGAATATACAAATCGCTCTGAAAAATTACGGTTTACCGCGATTAGAAGCAGAGGTTGAAAAAGTCATGGAATCAGGTGAAGAACGGTATTTTACAGCCGAAGATGCGGCCCTGATCGCCCATGAGGCTGTGAGGGAGAATTGGTTGCGACGCTCCAACGAACAAAAAATCACTGGACACTGGATTATTTATGCCATCCATGAAGATAAAAATTACTATCTGAGCCTTGGTCGGCACACCGATGATGAGGCGGAGCTTCGGCGGCAAATCGAAACCGCGTGTCTATACCAGTTCCCTTTTTTGTCGGACATACTTTGCCCTGTTACGGATTAACTTTAAACGTTACTCGTCTCAACCACTAACACCCGTTACAGATATTTGCCACAGATCCAGTGCGACTATTGCGAACAGAGAAAATCCGTTAAGCCGTGCTGAGAATGCGACTGTGATATTTCCATTGTTGGCTGTGTACAAGGTGGGGGGACTTCTGAGTTCTTCGCTGCGGGGGAATTGGGTAAGTTGCCGGGAATTTTACCCGGCAGACCGTATGAAAGGTTAGTTAAAAGTGCAGTTGCCGCCAGACGGTGTACCAATGAAAAATTTCATCTTTTCACAAGTCACGGTGATCTTCTGCCCCTTTATCAGCTTCGACGCCTTCGTCTTTTCTGAATCAGACATACTCAGGCTGACAGGCATAAAGCGGTTACCGCTTTCTAGTTTAAGGACTACATCATTCGCGAAATTTTTTGTTATGTCCTGAACAGTTCCGGTCACTTCCACCCTACGACCACCAATTTTGTCATCGGCTGCAACCTCGTTAGCTTTATACAATTCATCCAGGTCTTTCGCCGTAGTCCGATACACGCTTTCATCAGACGTTGTCGCCTTTGGTGTTACGGCACCAGCTTGCGATTGGGCCAAAGGCATTAGCCCAGCAAAGGTCATCTTTCTAAAATCCTTGTGTATCAATGCATAAGCACCAACACCACCGCAACTATCTATTCCAATTTTGTCTTTCGTTGCCAGAATCATTTTCTGTTTCTTAGCATTTTTCAGCTTATCCCCCATCTCAGCGCCAAAGACGATTGAATTGTAAACGGCGTAGTAGCTTTCCGTGTCGGTAGCCATTCCTTTGGTGGCGCTAGCGCTGATGGACTTGATGGCTCTATCAATGGAGTTTTTTCTATCATCTGAAAGTACCTGGTCGCAACTGGCTGTAACAAGCGTTTTGACATATGCAGACAGGTAATCAGGATATGGCTGGATTTCGCCTGAGGCAGCATCACTAGCTACGGATGAGAAAGCGCAGAACACCAGAGGTAACACAATAATTTTTTTCATGCTTCTTCCTGTATGCAGACTTGACCGTTAAAATTCATAATAGTTTTTATCGATCGAAATTATATTATTGATCGTTTTTGTAGATCAATAATGTACGTGCACAGCCCGCCATACATCCAAAGGCGAAGCGGTAAGAAGTAGCGAACTTCACTCCAGAAAAGGATGAGAAAATGAAAGGTTATGTACTAATACTTTGCGGTTTGATGGTGGCCTTCAACGCTAGCGCCGGGCGCATAACGATGAGCAATCCTGTACAGACAACCACGGAAAACGGGATCATACTCTGCGTATACAGTAACAATGTGTACACGTTCGTCTATAAAACCCGGTCGAAACACTGCCCGTACAGCAAGAGTTTTGACACATCCAACAGCGAATAATTCTGGGGATGGTCATTAGCTTGCAACAAAATATTGACAGGTATACGAAAGGTATATTTATAACTTTCTAATTTGAGATAGAATTTGCTATATACCAAAATCGAATATTGCAAGAGTCACTTCTGAGTAATCCGTTGGGTTGACTCAACCGAAATTGCGGCAATCGAACTAAGCATCACCGGGACGTATGAGCCATATAGAGCCTCTTCGGGTACAATTCCAGCTTTTAAGGCTGGCACCCATAGGCGTGATTCATAGGTCAGACGTCCGAGCAACCATATTGCCCGAACTCTAAAGCGATCTAGAGGGGACAATAACAAATGAAAATCTTGCGGTAAATGAACTCCATTGCCTAAAAACTCTTCAATAGGTGATTGTTTTTCATCTATTAATTCTGAAATTTTCCCCTCGAGTGACCCGATATCCCAGCTATGTGAAAGATCATTACGGATTTTACGAATGTGATCGAACTCAACGAGCAGCTCCTTGCTTAGCCAGCCAAAAGCAAATGCCAATTGTATCCTTTGCGAAAGCCTTGCTAATGGACCAAAACCTGACATGAGTGCGCTACGTCCTCCAGGGACACCTAAGGGAATTTCGCGCTTGAACATCTCCTTCAGCTTGTCGTCAGCGTATGCGGCGACAATTACCGGGATATTCCTCACTTCTTCGGTAACCATCATCATGGCAATTTTTTCAAAGAGCTGAATATCTTCTTCGAATACAGACGCTTGTTCTACAAACTGTTTTACTCGGTGCTCTCCGAAAGATCGTGAATAGTTTCGATAGACCTGAAGCCCCCATTTTTCAGCATCGCTAAGGTTCATTGAAGCAATATCGGGATCAAGGGAATAACTCATAGTATGGTTCGTTGCTCCTGACTTGTCGGTCACTTCAATTTCTCAAAAGTAGCCGTTTTGGCGGGTTTTTGGCTTTTGGACGCAAATAAATCGGCTAAAAAAAGAATGTATTATTTTTGACTTTCGGGCAGCCCAGGGAGACGAAGCCGATTTTAGGCTGGTGCGTAACATTGCTCATAGGTTAAAAATTCATCAATTATGGAGTTATCAGGGCGGGATTTTACAGCGTTCCGCGGGGGATTTATACACTCTTTGCGAGGCGGATGACCGGCGAGAAGGTTGTAACATTGTAAATAATGTTAATCAGTTAAGAATTATTGATCTCAGGCATTAAACTGTACAAAAAATAACCTTATTCTGAATGTGCACAATGGCTGACAGAGGAGGAAAGAGCATGTCCGTTGACAGACTGAAACGCGATCTGCTTAACAAGCTGATCAATGCCCGAATCGACCTTGCCGCGTACCTGCAGTTGAGGAAGGCAAAAGGGTATATGTCAGTCAGCGAAAGCGAACATCTGCGTGATAATCTCTTTGAACTTTGCAACTTCATGCGTGAAAAAGCACCCGTCCTGAAAGCGGAATACGCCGAAAGCGAACTCGTTGCGCTGCGCCGCGCCGCCGAGGTGCTCTCCATTGCAGGGGTATGTTTGATGAACGGACGCCACGACTGCCCGAATTTTATCGCTGTTAACGCGGAGAAGCTTGAAAACTGCCTGACCACGCTCTCTCTATGCATCATGTGTCTGAACAAGCACGAGACGCTTGAACAACACTGACACCGGGGGAGGCAACTCCCCCTTCTGATTAAGCTTTTGTAAAAGTGATAACGTGCCCGGAGCCAGTGGCTAACCTTTATGCCATAAACCGATAAAGGAGCGCGTTATGCATCGATCTTCGCTGATTTTCCTGCCTGCGTTATTTTTCCCGATTTCTCTCCTCGCCGCCCCTGACGCGGTAAAAGTCGACGTTGTGCAAAACCGGCTCGATCATCCCTGGTCGATGGCGTTCCTGCCGGACAATAAAGGGCTGCTGGTGACCCTTAAGGGAGGCCAGTTAAAGCACTGGCAGGCCGGAAAAGGGCTTTCCGACCCGATCGTCGGCGTACCCAAGGTCTGGGCAAACGGCCAGGGCGGGTTGCTGGACGTGGCACTCGCCCCGGATTTTGAAAAATCGCGCCGCGTCTGGCTGAGCTATGCCGAGGCGGGGAATGACGGCAAAGCGGGAACGGCGGTTGGCTATGGCCGCTTAAGCGATGATCTCTCCCGAATTGAAGGTTTCCAGGTGGTCTTCCGTCAGATGCCGAAACTGTCCACCGGTAACCATTTCGGTGGCCGACTGGTCTTCGACGGTAAAGGCCATCTGTTTATTGGTCTGGGCGAGAACAACCAGCGTCCGACGGCGCAGGATCTGGATAAACTGCAGGGCAAAGTTGTGCGCCTGACGGAGGACGGCAAAGTGCCTGCCGATAATCCGTTTGTGAACACTCCCGGCGCACGGCCTGAAATCTGGTCTTACGGCATTCGTAATCCGCAGGGGATGGCGATGAACCCCTGGAGCGACACGCTATGGCTTAACGAGCACGGCCCGCGCGGCGGGGATGAAATCAATATCCCGGAGAAAGGCAAAAATTACGGCTGGCCGCTGGCGACGCACGGTATCAACTACAGCGGCCTGAAGATCCCGGAAGCCCAGGGCGAGCACGTCGAGGGAACGGAAAAGCCGCTCTTTGTCTGGAAAGTGTCCCCCGCCGTGAGCGGGATGGCGTTTTACAACAGTGACGTATTCCCACAGTGGAAAAACACGCTGTTCGTCGGGGCGCTGAAGGAGAAAGACGTTATCGTGCTGAGCGTGGAGGGCAACACGGTTACCGAGAAGGGGCGAATTTTAGGTGACAGAGACCAGCGCATTCGCGATGTGCGGGTGGGGCCGGATGGGTATCTGTATGTCCTGACCGATGAGACGGACGGGCAACTGTTGAAAGTCAGCCCGTCCGGATCGTAATCACGTCACCGGGATCATCACCACGTGACGGTATGCCGGGCGCTCGCTCAGTTGCTTCAGCCAGCGCGCAAGGTGCGGGCGCGGCGTCCAGGTAACGTCAATGTTGGTCAGGTTCCAGATGAAGGGCGCAACGGCAATATCGCCTACGCCGAAGCGTTCGCCTGAGAACCACGGATGCTTCGCCAGTTCGTCGTCCATCATCGCAAACAGGTTTTCACAGGTGTCCTGGGCTGCATGAATGGCAGGATAGTCGCGGTCAGCTTCGGGGGTTCTGACAAGCCCCATCAGGATCACACGGTGTGCGGGGGAGAGCGTCTGGTTTGCCCAGTCCATCCACTTTTCACCCTGAGCGCGTTGGGCCGGACTGTCCACCCACAGGCGGCTCTGACCATACTGTGCCGCGAGGTAACGCACGATGGTGTTGGACTCCCACAGCGTCACGTCGGTCTCTTCGTCGCGCAGCAAGGGCACCAGACCGTTTGGGTTCATGGCCAGATAGTCGGCATCTTTATTTACCCCAAACTGCAAACCTGCCATCACCTGCTTAAACGGTAAATCCAGCTCCTCCAGCGTCCAGAGGACTTTCTTAACGTTGGTTGAATTGTTCCTGCCCCACAGCGTAATCATAGAAACTCCCGAAATAGTCAAACAACCTGAGATGTGAATCAACGCCAGCGATTTGCCATGGTGAGATAAACCTAACAATTACGCAACAGAAGACAAAAAAATCGCCTGAATCAAAGCGTATCTGAATGTTATTGCATAAACTTTAATAACTTTACCTTGGTTAGGTTTCTTTAACCGTTTTAGTGCGCTATTACTCATCGCTTCTTGCGACACGGTGATGTGACGTAATTTTTGAATGGACACTCGGGTGGCATTTATGAC
>ENA-OQIZ01000396-OQIZ01000396.1-human-gut-metagenome-genome-assembly--contig:-NODE-396-length-23667-cov-9.357562_pt1 | contig 23667 bp, 20 predicted proteins | sample MGYA00242593_ERZ504758 | MGnify/ENA primary metagenome ERZ504758 (study PRJEB26092, sample SAMD00036364) | human gut metagenome | host: Homo sapiens | study: EMG produced TPA metagenomics assembly of...
TTAGCTACCTAGCCATCTACATCGGCTTTGTATTGGTCGTTGCATGCGCGGCGATTCTGTCGATCCAGCAACTCTCCAACGTGGCCGACGGCAGCCGCAGCTATCGTGTGCTGGCACAGATCGGCTGTGACGACCGCCAGATTCGCCATTCGGTGATGGCGCAGCAAGCGGTATTCTTCCTGTTCCCGCTGGCAGTGGGCTTGGCGCACTCCTTTGTGGCACTTAAGGTGATCATCGAGCTGGTGAGCACGTTCGGAGCTATGAGCATCGGCGGCACCGTGGGCCTCACCTGTGCAATCTTCCTGGCAGCATACGGTGGCTACTTCCTGGTGACCTACCTCATGAGTACCGGCATGGTGCGAGCCGCCATCGCCACCCGCTACAGCGAGTAACTCATTCAGCTCGGAATTATCGTAGGTTGAGCATAAGTCAGCGAAAGCGCCCCTAGGCGAGCAAGGTGACGTTAAAGAGGAGGGAAGCGTACTTTGGGTACGCGACCGACGATTGAACGTCAGATTGCCGCCTAGGGGCGCTTGCAACGTCGAGCCGTTACGCGGTCTGGTAAACCGCGTAACTTCATCCTTTCCAAAAGTGGAGGATGAGCGTGGTACGGTTTTGCTGCTCGGTTTTGACCAGGATGTTGTGGATGTGGGTCTTGACGGTGCCCACAGCAAGGAATAGCTCGTCAGCAATCTCTTGGTTCGACTTGCCCAACACAACCAGACGCAAAACCTCGGCCTCGCGGTTGGAGAGCCTATAGGCATTGCGATAGAAGGGCATCTGCTCTTCTATGTGCCGATCAAGATCGCTGACGTTCTTTTCCTCGGGCGCCTCCTGCATGCGGATTGAAAGCACGTGGTAGGCGTAGATGATCAGCAGAATCGCAAAGTAGCACGCAAAGACGTTCTCGCTGAAGTTGCGCTCGGATAGATAAAGCTGCAGCCAAGAGGGTGCCAGACTCATGGGGATGACAAGGATGTTGTAGAAATCCTCGGCAACGATGCAACCGACCAGAATAGCGCCGATAATCAGGTGCTTTCGCTGGTTGTTAACGCGTGCCTTCAGCTCAACCTCTGTACTCTTATGAGCCGTCCAGAAGATATACAGTCCCACAAAGACAAGGAATACCTGACGCATCGTGTAGTAGATCCACTGACGCATGGGGCCGGAGGGGACTGCGACGATAGTCAGCGACTCGCACAGCAAAAACGTTAGGACAGGGATGGCGAACAACTTCTTAGAATGCTTATCGAGCAAGTCCATGGCAATCAGCCAAATACAAGCCTGTGAAGCAGTCGCCACAAGGGTCCGCAATACAGGCATGGTAATTGAGTAATAGTCGCTGGCCGGAAAACTCTCGTTTTGCAACGTGTATTCAAAAAAGAAGATCTCGGTCATCTCGATGGCGTAGCAAATAAAAACGCCACTGCCATAGATAAAGAAGCGTCGACGGGACGAGGCATAGGCGGCAAGCGAAAGCACTGCCGTCACAATACAGATTACGAGTATCGCTTGGGTATAGAAGAACATGAGCGTGTCCATCTGTCACCGTCCTGTCTCATTTGTCTCTTATGGAGCCCGCTATATCTCCCGGGGTATATATGTCTCAGCCGGTCGTTCCATTGCGGATTAGACACCAAGATACAGCATAGCCGTATACCGTTCGCGGTTCCAGACGGTAAACCCCCTGTAAACTCTTGACCTGCGGGTTTATATTGGATTAGAGAGGGTGTAACTCCATGAACGGTCTTTAATCCCGAATAAACTAGGTAAAAATTGCATACGGGTGAATGATGGTCTTGTCAACACGAGGCGTGATGTTCGAGCGCCTCATAGTTAATAGTCGGCAAGACCGGCGGAAAGGAAATCGACATGGCACTGCCTAAGGATTTCATCGACACCAACGACTTCACCAAAGAGCAGATCCTGGCTATCGAGGATCTTGGCCTGGCAATGAAGAAGGCCATCAAGGTTGACGGTTATTATCCGCACCTGCTCCGCAACAAAAGCCTTGGCATGATCTTCCAGCAGGTCTCCACCCGCACTCGTCTTTCCTTCGAGACCGCTATGACCGACCTCGGCGGCCATGCTCAGTTCTATGGCCCTGGCACCATCCAGCTCGGCGGTCACGAGTCCCTGGGCGACACCGCTCGCGTTATGGGCTCGCTGCTCGACATCATGATGGCTCGCGTTGACCGTCACAAGGACGTCGTCGGCCTCGCCGAGGGCTCTGCTGTGCCCGTCATCAACGGCATGTCCGAGTTCAACCATCCCACGCAGGAGATGGGCGACCTCATGACCATGCTCGAGAACCTCCCCGAGGGCAAGAAGATCGAGGACTGCACCCTGGCCTTCATCGGCGACGCCACCCAGGTCTGCGTCTCCCTCATGTTCATCGCCTCCAAGGTCGGCATGAAGTTTGTCCAGTTTGGACCTAAGGGCCACCAGATCCCCGACGGCGGCCTGCACGTTGGCACCGTCGAGGAGCGCGCCGAGTTCGGCAAGCAGATGATGGCCATCGCCGAGGAGAACTGCAAGGTCTCCGGCGGCTCGGTTGTCATCTCCGACGACATCGAGTGCATCAAGGGCGCCGACTTCATCTACACCGACGTGTGGTATGGCCTGTACGACGAGGAGGTCTCGGGCGAGAACTACATGGACGTGTTCTATCCCAAGTATCAGGTCACCATGGACATGATGAACTTCGCTGGCCCCAACTCCAAGTTCATGCACTGCCTGCCGGCCACCCGCAACGAGGAAGTCGTCGACGAGGTCATGGACGATCCCGAGCGCTCCCTGTGCTGGGTCGAGGCCGAGAACCGCAAGCACTCCATCCGTGCTCTCCTTGCCGCCCTGGGCAAGCGCACCCCGCTCAACGACGAGGGTGTCGAGTACTCCGCCAAGGCTGAGCTCCACGCCGCTCTCGAGGCTCTCGAGCAGCTCTAAGCCCCAAGGCTTCTAAAAGCACGTTTGCGGGCGGCGGATGCTCGTCTCCTGTCGCCCGCTCACCGAGGCCCAAGCAATTGCCTTAATACCTTAGGGCCTCGGATCTGTCCAAGACTGAGCGAAGGAGCTCATCATGAGTGACGGAAAGAAAAAGCTTTCCTTCCTGACGGTCATTTCGACCATCATCTGCGTCGTCTTCGTTTGCGAGGCCGCCGCTCCTGCTGCCGCCATCGGCAACCAGCAGTTCTTCTGGTGGATCTTCCTGATCCTGACCTTCCTGCTCCCTTACGGCATGGTCGTCGCCGAGCTCGGCACCACCTATGACGGCGAGGGCGGCATTTACGACTGGGTGCGCGATGGCCTGGGCGACAAGTGGGGCGCCCGCATCTCGTACTACTACTGGGTCAACTACCCCCTGTGGATCGCCTCGCTGGCAACCATGTTCCCCGACATCCTGGGCATGGTCTTCGGCGTCGAGTTCAACCTGATCGCCAAGATGGGCATCGAGCTTGCCTTCGTGTGGATCGTCTACCTCATGGGCCGCTCCAAGGCGGCCGACTCCGAGTGGGTCCTCAACGGCGGCGCCATCATCAAGGTCGCCGTTGCCGTTATCGTCGGCGCTCTGGGCATCTGGTATGCCATGGAGAACGGTTTTGCGAACGACATGTCCGCCGCCACCTTCCTGCCCGAGCTCACCAACACCAACGCTCTGGGCTACCTGTCCATCATCATCTTCAACTTCATGGGCTTCGAGGTCATCTGCACCATGACCGACGACATGGCCGATCCCGCTCGCGATATCCCCAAGGCTATCATCGTCGGTGGCGTGGCTATTGCCGTCATCTACCTGTTCGCTGGCTTCGGCATCGGCGCCGCCGTGCCGGCCGACTCCATCGACCCCGACTACGGCATGATCGTCGCGGTCCAGACCATGGTGGGCGACTCCATGCTCTTCAAGGTCATCTGCATCGCCTTCCTGATCACCCTGTTCGCCAACATGGCCGCCTGGTCCTTCGGCGTCAACTCCGTCGCCCGCTACGCCGCCGAGCACGGCAACATGCCCAAGGTCTTCGCCTCGATGATCTCCGAGGACGACATGCCCAACGGCGCCAACCTGGTCAACGCCGTCGTCGCCTCCCTGGTGCTGTGCCTGCAGCTGGTGCCCATCGACGCCATCTCCAACGGCGTCTTCTGGATGCTCTTCGGCACCTCCGTCGTCTTCCTGCTGCTCACCTACATCCCGATGTTCCCGGCGTTCCTCAACCTTCGCAAGAACGACCCGAACCGCGAGCGCATCTTCACGTTCCCGTTCAAGGGCGCGATGATGAAGGTCATGCTGGCCATCCCCTGCATCGAGCTGGTCCTGGCCATCGTCGCGACGCTGGTCCCGTTCTCCGCCGCCGAAATCGGCGACAAGGTCCCGATGATCGTCATCTTCATCGTGCTCGTGCTCATCGGCGAGGTCGTCCGCGTCGTCAGCGCCAAGGGCCGCAAGGAAGAGTACAAGGGCCTGACCCCCGAGCTCGCAGCCCAGCGCCTCGCTGAGGAGGCCGCCGAGGCCGAGGAGAACTAGGGCACCCGGTTCTGGGGCTCCAACCCTCCTCGCGTACCAACGTGCGCTTCGTCGGGCTTGTCGCTCCCGACTCCGGGCACTCCGGCCTCTTCGGAGGCGTGCCCAAGCGACAGGTTTGCTAACCATTCCCTGGGGTGGGTGTGAGCTATTGCTCCGGTAACCACCGCCCACCCCAATCTCTCTTCCGTATCCTTCGTGCGTTTTGTCTCCGCGCACCGGGTTACGTCGTCGCTTGCCGGTGCGACTCCGTGAAAACCGGCGCCGGGCGCCCCGACCTTTGCCGGGGAACGGGCGCCTACCATCTCTTGGTTTTAGGCTGCGGGTAACCCGCCCGTGGCAAACGATCGTTCGATTTGGAGGAAATCTTATGCGTACGATCACCGAGTCCGAGTCCACCCCTAGGGCCGACGGCTTCTTCATGCCCGCCGAGTTCGCCCCGCAGGATCGCGTGTGGATGGGTTGGCCCCACCGCACCGACACCTGGGCCCACGGCGCCAAGCCTGCCCAGAAGCAGTATGCCGCCATCGCCCGCGCCATCTCCGAGTTCACCCCGGTCTATATGTGCGCCAACCAGGTCGACTATGCCAACTGCAAGGCCGTCTTCGAGAACGACGAGAACGTCACCGTCATCGAGATGACCACCGACGATGCCTGGTTCCGCGACACCGCCGCCACCTACGTCATCAACGGCAAGGGCGAGAAGCGCGCCAACCACTGGCACTTCAACGCCTACGGCGGCCTCGTCGACGGCCTCTATTTCCCGTGGGACAAGGACGAGCAGATCGCCCTTAAGATGGCTGAGCTCTCCGGCTGCCGTCGCTATCGTCCCGATGACATGATCCTCGAGGGCGGCTCCATCACCGTCGACGGCGAGGGCACCCTCGTCGTTACCGACCAGTGCCTGCTTTCCCCGGGCCGCACCTGCTCTGCGGTTCTGGAGGAGGAAGAGGATCCCGAGTCCATCTGGCCCAAGTACCACAAGAAGTTCGAGCCCTGGAGCGAGGAGCTTCGCGAGTACATGAACGAGCACCTCAAGGATTACCTGGGTGTCGAGAAGGTCATCTGGGTCAAGGAGGGCATCGACCCCGAGGAGACCAACGGCCACATCGATGACGTCGCCACCTTCATCGCCCCGGGCGTCATGGCCTGCATCTGGACCGACGACCCCGAGTACCCGTTCTATGATCAGTGCCACGCTGCCTACGAGACCCTCTCCAACGCCGTTGACGCCAAGGGCCGCAAGCTGAAGGTCTACAAGCTCTGCATGCCCGTGAACCCGCTGTTCATGGACCAGACTTCCTGCGACACCATCGACGCCGACGAGAACGCCGAGCCGCGCGTTCCCGACGAGCCGCTGATCGCTTCCTACATGAACTACCTGGTCACCAACCACGGCGTCATCGTCCCGCAGTACGGCGACGAGAACGACCAGCTGGCCGTCGACACGCTCCAGAAGATCTATGACGAGGTCTGGGGCGAGGGCGTCTACAAGTGCGTTGGCGTTAAGTCCGAGCAGGTCGTCTTCGGCGGCGGCAACATCCACTGCATTACGCAGCAGGAGCCGTCGGCGTAACTCAGGCACGCCACCTTGGCGTTCACTCGTCGCTTACGTAGCGTCAGTACGCTACGCTCCTCGTTCGCGCCAATCTGGCGCACCCGAGCACGCCGAGTAAACGTCTGGCTTTCCGAGGCACCCCATCTCGCCGCTCAAGCCGTCGCTCGCGTACCAAAGTACGCTTCGCTCCTCTTTCGCGGCGACCTGGGGCACCTCGAAAACCCAGCCGGTCAAGCGAACAGGGCTACCTGATTGATCGACTGGCTTTTCTTTGGGCACTCCGTTGCCTCCACATCGGAGTGCCCTTTTTCTTTGATTGAATACGCGTCTGATCTGGGATTTATTGCGGGTTAGGCCAATTGTTCGCTTGAATTTCCCAGGTCAGACGCGTATTCAATTGCTGATAGTTTCCGGTTGCGAGCGCGACCGTTTTGATCGGAGTATCTATGTACCAGCGTATCGTTATCTACACGCGCCTGTTCCGCGAGCGTTGGTCCAACAATTGCATCCTCTCTTCTCTTTGGGATGGCACCTGCACCGGTGACGCGGCCTGCAACCCTACCTTGGGCTGCGCCTTCGGTACAGATGCCATCCTTTTTGCTGTAGGGGGAGCGTGCCATGGTAGGTAAAAAGTTCTCCCTGTTCGAGGTCATCCTCTCGGTTATCTGCGTTGTCTTTACCATCGAGGCGGCTGCTCCGGCGTCTGCCATGGGTAACGTGCAGTTCTTCTGGTGGATCTTCCTCATCATTACGTTTTTGCTTCCCTATGGCCTGGTGGTGGCCGAGCTCGGTACGGCGTTCGATTCCGAGGGCGGCCTGTACGATTGGGTTCGCCTGGGCTTGGGCGACCGTTGGGGCGCCCGTTGCTCCTGGTGCTACTGGGTCAATTTTCCACTGTGGGTGGCAAGTATCGCCTGTATGTTCCCCAGTGTCATCAATGCGGTATGGGGCATCGAGTTTTCGCTCGGGGTTCGAATTGCCATCGAGCTTGCCTTTGTGTGGGGCGTCACGGTCATGGCGATGCACCCGGTGGCCGAGGCCGATTGGGTCATGGACGGCGGTGCCGTCATCAAGGTGCTCATTACCGCCGTGGTGGGAATCGTCGGCATCTGGTTTGCCTGCAATAACGGCTTTGCCAACGATATGTCGTTTAAGACCTTCATTCCAGATTTGGGCGACACCAATTCGTTGACGTACCTATCGATCATCCTGTTCAACTTTATGGGCTTCGAAGTGGTCGCGACCTTTGCCAGTACGATGAAAAACCCATCGCGCGATATCCCCAAGGCGGTTATCGCTGGTGGCGTTGCCATTGCGGCAATCTACATTATCTGCGGCATCGGCATTGGAGCCGCGGTTCCCACCGAGCAGCTTTCGCTCGATTCGGGCATTGTGGACGCGGTCGCCGCCATGTTGGGGCGCAGCCATCCGCTGACGATGGTCGTGGGCGTGGCCTTTTTGGTGACGCTGTTCGCCAACATGATCTGCTGGAGCTTTGGCGTTAACAACGTGGCGAGCTATGCCGCGCGTCATGGCAATATGCCGCGTCCCTTTGCGCTGGTGTCCAAGAAGACCGGCATGCCCAATGGCTCGGCAATCATTAACGGTTGTTTTGCCAGCCTGGTACTACTGCTTCAGATTCCGCTGGGCGAGGGCTCCGACGTCTTTTGGGTTTTCTTCTCGATGAACGTCGTCTTTTTGCTTATGAGCTATATCCCGATGTTCCCAGCGTTTTGGCGCCTGCGCAAATATGACGATCGCCCGCGCGTGTTCCGCGCGCCCTTCGAGGGCAAGGTGCTTGCGGTGGCACTTGCGATTCCCGTGGTGGAGCTTGTGCTTTCGATTGTCGCTACGATTGTGCCGCTCAACGGCTCGCCCGCCGAAATGGCAAAGTTGCCCATTCTCATGGGTGTGGTGATCGCCGTGTTGCTGGGCGAGGTTTCGCGCCTCGTATCGCGCCGCGGCCGCAGCGTCGACAATCCCGGCGTTGGCGTGTGTGGAAAACGCAAATCGTGAGGGGGTTCGGTTCGGCAGTGCGGGACTCAAAACCGGAGTTGCTTCCGAGTTAACAAATTGCTGCGAGGATTACTGCGGCAATCGTGAAGGTTATGCTAGCGGTTGCGCTGGTCGAGTGAAGAGGAAAGCTTAGGCGCAAAGTAGGGGACGTGGCCCAGGTAAGGGCAGCTGTCGTTGCGCTCATCAACGATGCAAGGAACGTCATCGTAGGTCATGGTCGAACCGATCTTGGCGATGGCCTTGGCGGCAGGCGCGACAATAATCTTGAGCGGTGTAATCGGCGCCATGGCATCTCCTTTCGATCTTGGTATTCGTCGATGTTTCTACCATAACCGTAATGCGGAATCAAGCTGGTTGTGCGCGGAATGAGGGTAGTATGAGCTTCGCATTCTTTATCTACACGATTCTTGTCATGGGCATTGGATTGGTAACGGCATCAACTGCACTCGTAATATGGCTCATGACTCGTCGACGCGATTGTTTGGTGGCGGCCGCGGGCTTCCTTCTCTATATCTTCGATATGTCGGTGATCTTCTTTGATGAGTACAACCGGCTCAAATATGACTATGTGGTGACGTTTAATGAGCCGCTTCAACATCCGTTACTGCGCTGCGCGCTGGGCGTGGCGATTCTTGCGTGCGTATGGCTTTGGGTAACGGTTCGCTTACACGATGAGGTGACCGTTAAGCGCGTTGCCGCATATGTCGTACCGATCGCCGTGCTTCAGCTTGCTCTGGTGCCTCGTACTGGCTTTGCGGGCCAGGTTCAGCAATATCTTTTTTGGCTTGCGCGCGATTTGGGAATGGCATTCTGCTTGGTATATGCTTACGCCCGCTATCGCAAGACGGAGAATAGGGCTGTGCGGCTCGATCTTGAGCGCTCTCGGACGTTCTTTCGCATAGCCTGCGTGCTTACCGTGATGGTGGTTATCGAGGATACCTATATGATCCTATTCTGCACGCCTGACGTTGATAACGTGATGGTGAGCGCCTTTTTATGGTATCTGGGCGAGCGGAATATCTCAGAGAATTTATTGTTTGTGGCTGCAGCCGTTCAGCTATTCAAACAGTTCAGCCATATCTTACGTGTGTTCTCGCGTCACCCTCGTGCCGATGAAGAGGTGGCGACAGAGCGCCGTGATGCACGGGAGGACCTTGTCTCGCGAGTTGTGATTTTCTCGGACGAGCATGGGCTTTCAAAGCGCGAACAGGAAGTGCTTACACTCGTATTGCGTGGACTCGATGTCCAAAATATTGCCAATGAACTTGTGATTAGTCCGGGTACCGTCAAGGCTCACCTGCATCGCATCTATGTAAAGAGCGAAGTCAAGGCGCGTGACGACTTGATTGAGACATTCTGGCGCTCGTAAGGCTGGAGTGGTTCGGCCGACGGCGTATCACAGACCACTCGGCGTAATGAAGCGACAATAAACTTTGACAATAAAATACCTGCTCAGACGTGTAAACCTGCTTAATCCGTCCGTTTGCCCGCTTCCATCTTGGCAGCTTGTGCAGGAGGTGCGTCAATGGGTGTTGACACGGGGCGTAGGGCGCTGGACAGACGCCCGACCGCTCGTAGGCACGTGTCATGCAGGGAGCGACAAATGCTCCCTCACCGATTGGGAGCGCCGTATCGTGGCGGTCATCCATTGTCCCATAACGTCTGAGGAGGCTCATATGGACAAAGCGGATTTAGTCATCAAAAGTAATGCTGTGTTCACTGGTGACGGGCTGGCACCGTTCAAGGGTGGCGTTGCCGTCGCGGGTGACAGAATTGTTGCGTGCGGCGAAGATAAGTACCTCGACGCTTTTATCGGGCCCGATACCGAGGTGCGCGACTATGGCGATGGGCTCGTCATGCCTGGCATCATCGACTCACATACGCATTTTGCCCAGGGCGCCTTTATGACCGATCCCGATTTCGCCGTCAATCTCATCGATTGCACAAGCTTCGAGCAGTGTATGGAGCGTGTTCAGGCATTTGCCGAAAGCCATCCGAGCAACGAGTGGATTGTGGGCTGCCAAATCATTCAGTTCCAGTGGGATGTGCCCGAGATGCCCACGGCCGCGATGATTGACAAATACATCTCGGACCGTCCGGTATTTTTGCAGCAGGTCGACATGCATACGTTTAGTGCCAATACCTGCGCTATCGAGAAAGTCGGCATTACTACCGAGACGCCCGATCCTGCAGGCGGCAAGATTCTCAAGGATGAGCTCGGCAACCTCACGGGGGTTTTCTCGAACAACGCTGGTGCCCTTTTTATGGACGAGGTATACGACCCTGCTCCCGAAGTGGTCGATGCCTCCTTTGCCAAGACCGCACGCCGCGCCAACGCTCTCGGTATTACGACCGTCGGCATGGTTAATCCGACCTTCGTGAGCATGGACAACCCCTACAAGGTGCTTGCAGAGCTCAACGGTAAGGGTGAACTGCCGTTACGCGTGTTCATGTACACAGACCTTTTTGAGAACGAGACCATGACACTCGAGGAAATTCGAGCTAAATACGACTTTCCGGGCACGCAGGTCGAGTGGCATGGCTTTAAGCAGTTCATCGACGGCGTGTGTTCCGATCATACTGCTTGGATGCTCGAGCCCTATGCCAATGCTCCCGAGACCTGTGGCGAGCCGGCTGAGGAACCAGAGCATGTGCGTAATGCCATCCTTAAAGCGCTTGAGTGGGGTGTCGACACGCGTATCCATGCCATAGGCGATCGTTCCGTACGCTTTGTCCTGGACTGCTTCGAGGAGGGTGAGAAGCGTTACGGTCTTATGGGCTGTCGTCACTCCATGGAGCACAACGAGACTGTTCAACCTGAGGATTTGCCGCGTTATGCGGAACTCGGCGTCTGTCCGGCCATGCAGCCGTGGCATATGCTACTTGATATGGCCGACTTGGCAAAGGACGGCGCCGTTGGCCCCGAGCGCGCGGCGCTCTCGTGGCCAATTCATAGCCTGCTTGCGAGCGGTGCCTGCGTGCATTTGGGCTCCGACTTCCCGGTTGTGGGGCTTGAGCCTATGGAGGAGGTCTATGGCGCGGTCTATCGCATGCTCGAGGACGGATCTAATCCTGAGGGTTGGTTCCCCGAGGAGCGAATCACCATGGCCGAGGCCCTGCGCGCATACACCTACGGCGCTGCCTACGCTATGCATGCTGAGGACCGCATCGGCACACTCGCCTGCGGCAAGCAAGCCGACATCTGCGTACTCGACCGCAATCTCTTTACCTGCGAGCCGGCAGAGGTTCTCGGCGCCACGGCTGAGCTTACGGTGATCGCCGGTAAGGTCGTCTACGAGAAATAGCCCCACAGTCTTTCAATCTCTCAAGGAAAGGGGAGAACAATGGCAGAAGAAACAACCGCTGTCGTTGGGGAGGAGCATGAGCTCGCCTCAAAGCCGATTCCAGAACTCGTGCGCCGCTACACAATTGTGACCGGTCAGGGCATGCTCGCGCAGATCATTATGGTCGTGCTCGAGGGTCTCGTGATGGGCTGGGGCCTGGGCGCTCACGGTCTTGCTTGCGTCTCGATCATCATGTCTGTCGAGTACATCAATCTGGCCTTCGGCAATCTCTTCGGTACGGGCGTGCCGGCCGTCGTGGGCAATCTGCTCGGCGCCGGCGACATCAAGGGGGCGAGTAAGGCATTTAGCCAGGGTTTCTGGCTCACGGCGATTGTTTCGGTCCTGCTCGCCGTCGTGATGGCAGTCTTCACCGAGCCCATCTGTGCATTCTTTGGTGCAACGCCCGATATCATGGCTGACACGGTCGCCGGCGTGCGCACGTTCGCCGTTCTATTGCCGCTCACGGTCATCGGCCAGATGGTTACCGCTGTTATGCGCGTCGATGAGAAGGTCCAGGTCTCGGCAAATCTCATGACCGTATCTGCCATCATTGCCATCTGCTGGCTCGCGCTCTCGACCTTCGTGCTCAAGCTTGGCGTCATGGGTGCTGGCGTGTACTATGGCCTGTCCATTGGCATCTGGGCCATCGGCATCTTCTGGTATGTTGGCGGCAAGAAGTCTCAGCTCAAGATTAACCTGGTCGACCTCAAACTCGATATGGGTATCTGCGGGCAGATCGTTAAGATTGGCTTCCCGTTCTTCCTGGTCCAGGGTGCGACATTCGTCTTCAATACCGTTGCCAACTCGCTGCTCGGCACGCTTGGCGGTGACATGGGTTCGCTCTACATCGCTGCATTCGGCGTAATCAACGGCTACATTCTCTACATCACCATGATGGTCGCCCAGTGCTTCTCCTATGGTTTGCAGCCCATCGCTGCCTTCAATGCCGGTGCCAAGGCATGGGCGCGTCTTAAGGAGACGCTCTCCTGCACGCTTAAGTACCAGGTTGTGACGCTGGCGCTGGTCACCGTTGTACTCTGGCTTGCCGCCACGCCGGTGTGTGCCTTCTTTGCCGGCAGCGATCCCGCGCTCGTTGAGGTTGCCGCCAACGCCACGCGTACCGTCATCCTGGCTGTTGCCCTGGGCTATCTTGCCATGACCATGTCGATGTACTTCCAGGCGAACGAGAAGGTGGGTATCGCCACGTTCTGCGGCCTGCTCCGTTACGTGATCTGTTCCGTACCGCTCATGTACTTGCTTGGCAGCATGATAGGCGCGCAGGGTGTTTGGATTGCCTTGGTTGCAGCCGATGCCATTACCGGCCTGGTTTCCATTGCACTTGCTGCAAAGGAACAAAAGCGCCTGAATGGGCTCATTGCATAGCGTAGGGCCGCTTCTCATTCAACGGCGAAATCAAAGGGCGTTCTCCGCATGGAGGGCGCCCTTTTTTATCGCGGGATGTTTTGCATGGCAGTCATGAGGCCCAGGCGGTTGCTGACGCCGAGCTTGCGATAGATGGCGTTGACGTGCTTCTTGACGGTTGACTCGCTTATGAATAGCTCGTTTGCCATCTGTTTGTTTGTTTTGCCGTCGAGCATGAGCCGCATGACTTCGGCTTCGCGCGGTTGGATATTGTGTTCTGCAATGAAAACATTCAGCTGGTTTGTGTCTTCGGTCTGGGTTAGTTTAATGCCCCGAGGATAGAGGTTGGCGAGCGCGAGGCTCGCGTGCCGAGCGACTTCGAGCAGGATTGCGAGCTCGGTGTCGGTGAAGTCTCCGGCCGTGCGTTCGCGAAACAGGGTGATGCTTCCCAGCGGGCTGTCGTTGTGCGCGAGCGTGGCCGTACAGCCAAAGTAGACGCCCTGGGGTTCCATCCATTTGCGATAGATGGGCGTGGCATCGCGTCGCTCGACGTCGACGAGGTCGAGGTCGCGGTAGACGCCGACCTTATGTAGGTCAAAGGACCATGTTGTATAGTCCATCGCGGCGTAGCGGTTGTAGTAGTCGCTCAGTGCGCGGTCGTCCATTCCGCTGCTTGCGGGGTGGACGTAGCGTGGGGCATCGCTGCCCGCCGCCTCGATCAGGTCGAACATGGCAATCCGATGGGGCACGAGTCCTGTCGTTCCCTCGAGGGTCTCCTTTTGCAGCATGTCGACACCGCGTGATGCGTGGATCGCGAGCGCGAGCTCGTTGAGGGCGGTCCAGGTCGTACTGTCCAGCTCAATAGTCTGCTGTTTATTGCATGGGGGCATAGGGCGTCCTTTCCATTGTGGAACCCAGTATGTCATGTTCTCGGCCTGAATAGAACTTTAGGTCAGCGAATGGTATACCGGCGGTCGCTGAAAGGGGCTCGAGGGACCATTGAGGACATCTCGGTGCGGCTGCATTATGGTCTCGTCAAGCAAAAGCACCGAGATCAAGGAGCTTGAAATGAAGACTATCTACGAGAGTGAGTCCACGCCTAAGAAGGACGGGCTCTATATGCCCGGCGAGTATGAGGAGCAGGAGCGCACCTGGATTCTGTGGCCGCACCGCTCCGACGTGTGGCGCTGCGGCGCCAAGCCGGCGCAGAAGGTCTTCACCGAGATCATTAAGACCGTTGCACGCTTTCAGCCCATCACGGTAGGCGTCAACACCGAAGACTTCCCCGCGGTGTGCGAGATCTTCGACGGTGTTGAGAACGTGCGCGTTATCCACATGGAGTACAACGACAGCTGGATTCGCGACCCCGGCCCAGCGTTCCTCGTTAATGACAATGGGGAGGTGGCCCTTTCGCACTTCCACTTTAATGCTTACGGCGGTTTCATTGACGGCCTGTACTTCCCGTGGGACAAGGACGCTTCTATTGGCCTGCAGGTGGCACAGCTTGAGCAGGTTAACCGTTATCGTCCCGAGGATTACATCCTCGAGGGCGGCTCGTTCAACTGTGATGGTCAAGGCACCGTCGTGACCACCGAGATGTGTCTGCTCAACGAGGACCGCAACCCGCAGTACACCAAGGAGCAGATTGAGAAGAAGCTCTCTGAGTACCTCGGTATCGAGAAAGTTATCTGGATCAAGGACGGTATCGATCCGTACGAAACGAACGGTCATGTGGACGACGTCGCATGCTTTAGTGCACCCGGCGAAGTCTGCTGCATGTGGACCGATGATCCCAACCATAAGTTCTACAAGGAGTGCCAGGAGGCGTATAAGACGCTTTCCGAGACGACGGATGCCCGTGGCCGCAAACTCAAGGTCCACAAGGTAATCATGCCTGCGACCTCGGTATATATGACCGAAGAGGAAGCCAGCACGATCGATCCCGTCGAGGGCGTGCTGCCACGTACCCCCGAGGACGCCTTCGAGCCGAGTTATCTCAACTTCCTGCCCATCAACGGTGCGGTGCTCGTACCGCAGTTCGGCGATCCCAACGACGCCCAGGCGCTCAAGGATATTCAAGCTGCTTATCCGGACCGCGAAGTCATCGGTATCATGACCCGCGAGGTTATTTACGGCGGCGGCAACATTCACTGCATCACCCAGCAGCAGCCCAAGGCGCGCCACAAGTAGTAGCTCCTTGGTAAACAGGGTTTGATTATCCGTAAATAAAAGTCCGCCGGCTTCAATGGCCGGCGGACTTTTTGTGTGGCGGTTTCAGCTGAACGGCGGGCCGTGCGGCTTGGGTGTGCGGGCTCACAATCTGGGAAAACCAAACAGATTGGGGGCTTGTATGATCGACTCGAAGGGAAACGTGCGACCCGGGGGCATGTTTAACAGGGCACACCTGGCCCCCGAAGCCCAGCGCGCATACGATGCGCTACTCGAGTGCGTGCTCAACGGGCAGAAGGGCTGCGAGGTTTCGGCGCGTGCGGGCATGGATACGATCAAGGCGCTCGTATAGCTTTACGCTTTCGGATGTGACACATAGGACTGCATGCGCCGCTCCCGGCTATATTGCCTCCGAGTGCTTTAGCTCATGGAGATAGCCGGCATCAGCGATTTCGAGAGCCTGGCAGCCGCCACGAATGCCCCGGTGTTTACACCTCAGACGGACGACTTTGGACTCGCGGTCCATATCTTCAAGATGCTCAATCGCGGAATTCATCCGTACAGTTCTGGCGAGCTGGACCTAGAATTTTTGACCTAGACGACGATATTCCGGCTCTTCCGCTCAATAGCTGCGTGTGCAATGGGCGCAGCTCCTTTGTGGGGACGCTGATCGGATATGTTGTCCCTAGTTACGCTCTTGCGATCAATGACTTTGGCAACCTTATGGGCGAGGCTTTCCGCCGGTCGCTCTTTGGCAAAGCGCAAGAGTGCCTTGAGGCACGCATATGGGCGCGCCTGCTCGCCCTGTATCTGTCTGAGACGGTTGAGTGTCCGCGCGGTCATCTATATCACGCTTCGCAGGATGAATGTCCCTACTGTCGAGGAGAGCGCACCCTGTTAGCTCTCTTGGCTGATTGCTGACTGTCTTGGAGAAAGCCCGTGAGGCGGCGTGCAGGCTAATCCTGCGTGTCGCCTCCGTACATGTAGACGATAAAGCCGTCGCCGGTGTCTTGGCTGTGATCCTCCAGGATGCGCTTCATGTTGAGGTGCTCGTAGAACTGCCAGTCAGAGTTGCAGTCGCTCATCAGGAAGAATTTGGTGCACCCGGCTTTGGCGAGTTCAGCGCGCGCAAGGTCGATGAGCGCGCGGCCGAGTCCCTTGCCCTGCCACTCGGGCACGATGATGATCAGGTTGAGCTGGCCCTGGGCATACTCGTTGCCCGTGGCGGCAAAGCGGTCGGCCGTGGCCTTTTCGCGACTGTCGCCAAAGAGCGAGCCCTCGAGCTTGGCATCGGCGGTCTTTGCCATCTCGGTTGCCTGGGCGAGCATCTCGTCGTAGCAGGGCTTCCACGTGGGATTGGTGCGCGGCTTGCCGTCCTCGAAGATGCCGATACAGCAGGCGGCGATAGTGCGGCCCTCGGTCTCGGCGACGAGTGCGATGGGGGAGCGCTGCAGCTGCATAGCGATGTTAAAGCGCGCGCAGAAATCGGCGGCTTCGACGTCGCCGCGGTTGCGTAGTGTGTTGCACCACAGCTGGTTGTAAATGGCGGCGATGCCGGTCAGGTCATCGAGCGTGGCGGCGCGCAGGGCTACGTTCTCAAGGCTCATGGAGGCTCCTTCCAAGTTGGGTCAGGCCATCTATGAGTGTGACATGGACGCAGGACTGCCGCATCGACCATTCGGCAGACGAGCCTCGATCCCTCGGGGACGGAGAGCCCTAAGAAAGAATGAGGGTGGATTTTCGGACATTTTGCTCGATGAGAGTGGATAATCTCCCACTTTTAGCGCCGGTATAGGTCAAAAACGGGAGATAATCCACTTTCATTGTGGGTAGTCGTTGGGGACGTTCTTAAACGACTAGTCAAACAAGAGCGTCCCCAACGACTACCCCAAAAGGAGCGTCCCCAAGTGCCAGCTTTGGCAACGACGTAGGTAGAAAAACGTCAGCGAAAACCCGCCAGAGCGAGCAAGGTGCCTTGAAGCGAGGCGGCATTGACCTTTTGGTCATGCCGCCGAAGCTGAAAGGCAGATTGCCGCTCTGGCGGGTTTGCAGCGTCGGCCGGTTACGGCGTTTGGTAAAACGCCGTAACCTACACCCGCTCTGCGATCTCGTGGATGAGGTAGTCGGTCTTTTCCCAGCCCAGGCACGGGTCGGTGATCGACTTGCCAAAGACACCGCCGTCGACCGGCTGGTTGCCGTCCTCCAGGTAGGACTCGATCATAAAGCCCTTGACCAGCTTGGAGATGGACTCGTTGCGGCGGCAGCTGTCGAGCACCTCTTTGCAAATGCGATACTGCTCCAGCGGACGTTTGCCCGAGTTGTCGTGGTTGCAGTCGATGACCGCCGCTGGGTTGGCGTAGCCGGCGTGCTCGGTATAGCGCTCGGCCAGGCGCTCGAGGTGCTCGTAGTGGTAGTTGGGGTAGGTGCGCCCATCGAGGCCGATGTAGCCGCGCATGACGGCGTGCGCGAGCGGGTTGCCGTCGCACTCGACCTCCCAGTTGCGGAAGATAAAGCTTTGATGTGCCTGGGCGGCGTAGATGGAGTTGAGCATAACGGTGGTGGAACCGGCGGTGGGGTTCTTCATGCCCACGGGCACCGAAATGCCGCTCGACACCAGACGATGCTCTTGGTTCTCGACCGAGCGCGCGCCCACGGCGACGTAGCTCAGCAGGTCGACGAGGTACTGGTAGTTGGACGGGTAGAGCATCTCGTCGGCGGTAAAGAAACCGGTCTCCTCGATGACGCGCAGGTGCATGTGACGGATGGCCTTAACGCCTTCGAGCAGGTCATCGGGCGCCTCGGGGTCGGGGTTGTGCAGCAGGCCCTTGTAGCCAGTGCCCTTGGTGCGCGGCTTGTTGGTGTAGACGCGCGGAATGATGATGAGTTTGTCCTTGACCTCTTCGGCGACCTTTGCCAGTCGGTTCATGTACTCAAGCACCGAGTCCTCGCGGTCGGCAGAACACGGGCCGATGATGAGCACCTTGCGTGTGTCCTCGCCGGTAAAGACCTTGGCGACCTCGGCGTCGAATGCCTGTTTTTTGGCGGTGAGCTCAGCGGAAAGCGGCATTTCCTCGCGGATCTCCATGGGGATCGGCAGCCTGCGTTTGAAATCCATGGCCATGCGGGGCCTCCTCAATCAAGTAAGTCAAAGTGTGAATCGTCGAATGCTCGGCATTATCCGCTGTCGCACGCTAAAGTGCAAGCCCTTGTCACCCCGAAACCTACCAAAAAGGGACAGGTTTATTTTGGCAGGTTTTATCTGGACAAACGTCAGCTGGCCCTGCAATGGAATGATGCCACGTGGCTTGGAAGAGGCCGTCAATTTGGTCCCAGGGGAGGCGGTTCGAGGGTCGCAAAACAAAAACGGGGGCGCAGGTTGTCCTGCGCCCCCGTTTTCTTGGCATTGCGGTTGTTTGCCGCCGGTTTTTACGCCGCTTCGTCGAACTGCGAATTGTACAGGTCGGCGTAGAAGCCGCCCTGGGCGAGCAGCTCGTCGTGCGTGCCCTTCTCGACGATGTCGCCGTCGCGAATTACCAAGATCACGTCGGCGTTGCGAATCGTGGACAGGCGGTGCGCGATGACAAAGCTGGTACGGCCCTGCATCAGCGCATCCATGGCGCGCTGAATAAGCTCCTCGGTACGAGTGTCAACGTTGGAGGTTGCCTCGTCCAGAATCAGCGCCGGGCGGTCGGCCAAAATGGCACGGGCGATGGTCACGAGCTGGCGCTGACCCTGCGACAGGTTGGTACCCTCCTCGTTGATCATAAAGTCGTAGCCGCCGGCGAGCGTATGGATAAAGTGATCGCAGCGTGCGGCGCGCGCGGCGGCCTCGACCTCGGCATCGCTTGCATCGGGGCGTCCGTAGCGGATGTTCTCGCGGATCGTGCCGTTAAACAGCCAGGTATCCTGCAGCACCATGGCAAACTCGCCGCGAAGTGCCGCGCGGTCCCAGTCGCGCACGTCGATGCCCTCGACGCGCAGCGAGCCGCCGTCCACATCGTAAAAGCGCTGCAGCAGCTTAATGAGCGTGGTCTTGCCGGCGCCGGTGGGGCCGACGATGGCGATGGTCTGGCCGGGCTGCGCTTCGCAGCTAAAGTCATGGATGATGGTCTTGTCGGGCGTATAGCCAAACTTCACATGGTCAAACTCCACGTGGCCGGGGCGCTTCTCGGGAATCTGCGCGTCGGCCTTCTGCTCCTCTTCGGGCGCGGCCAGGAACTCAAAGACGCGCTCGGTGGCAGCGGCCATCGACTGCATCGTGTTGCTCACGTTGCCCAGCTGCTGTACCGGCTGCGTAAAGTTGCGCACGTACTGGATAAAGCTCTGGATGTCGCCGGGCGTGGCATTGCCGGTCAGCGCAAGTTGCGCGCCTACCACGACGACGCCCACGTAGCCCATGTTGCCCACCAAACTCATAAGCGGCATCATCAGGCCCGACAGGAACTGCGAGCGCCAGCCACTAATAAAGAGTCGGTCGTTTTGACGGTCGAACTCCTCGATCGAAGCCTCGGCGCGGTCGAACACCTGAATGACGTTCTGGCCGGCAAAATCCTCCTCGATAATGCCGTTGACGGTACCCAGGACCTGCTGCTGCTCGCGGAAGTACGGCTGCGAGAAGTGAATCATCACCATTAAGATGATCGCGGCGGCCGGCAGCGTGAGCACGGTGACGCCGGTGAGCGGCAGGCTGATCGACAGCATCATGACGAGCACGCCGATAATCTGCGTCACCGACGTGATGAGCTGCGTCACGCTCTGGTTGAGCGACTGGCCCAGCGTATCGACGTCGTTGGTGATGCGGCTGAGTACGTCGCCCTTGCTGTGGCCGTTAAAGTAACTCATCGGAACAACGGCGATCTTGGCGGCGATCTCCTTGCGCATGCGGTAGCAAATCTTTTGCGTGACGCCGGTCATAAGCCAGCCTTGGATGAGGCTGCAGACAGAGCTTGCCAGATACAGGCAGAGCAAAAAGCCGAGCGTCTTGGCGATCCAGGCAAAGTCGACATCGCCGGTGCCGTTGACCTTGGCAACCAGACCCTCGAACAGTTTGGTGGTAACCTGGCCGAGCACCTTGGGCCCCACAATGTTAAAGATGACCGAGCATACGGCAAAGGCGACGGCGGTAAACACGGCAATCTTGTGCTGGCCGATATAGCCGAGCAGCTGCCTCATGGTGCCCTTAAAGTCCTTGGCCTTTTCGCCGCGACGCATGCCGCCCATGCGGCCCATGGGACCACGCTGGCGGGTGGGCTTGGGAATCTGAGTCTTGGTCTCGTCTGCCATTAGCGCTCGCCTCCTTCCGTGACGGCTGCAATTTCTTCTTGGGTAAGCCCCAGCTCCTCGGCGGAAAGCTGCGACTGTGCGATCTCCAGGTATGCCGGGCAGCTGTGCAGCAGCTCCTCGTGCGTACCGGTGCCCACCACGTGGCCGTCGTCGAGCACGATGATCTGGTCGGCGTGCATGATGGTCGCGATGCGCTGGGCCACTACCACGAGCGCGGCGTCAGTGATGTTTTTGGCCAGCTCTTCGCGCAGGCGCGCGTCGGTCTTGTAGTCGAGGGCGCTAAACGAGTCATCAAACACCACAACCTCGGGCTTTTTGGCCAATGCGCGGGCGATGGCCAAGCGCTGGCGCTGACCGCCCGAGACATTGGAGCCTCCCTGGCTGATGGGGGAGTCGTAGCCGCCCTCGCGCTCGGCGATAAAGTCCTCGGCCTGGGCGATGCGTGCCGCCCGGTGCATGTCCTCGTCGCTTACCATGTCGCCGGCAAACTTGAGGTTGCTCTCGACGGTGCCCGAGAACAGGCGCCCCTGCTGCGGGATGTAACCAATGCGGCGACGAAGCTCGGAAAGGGTCATGTCGCGCACGTCGATACCGTCGAGCGAAATGCTGCCGCCCGTGACGTCGTACAGGCGCGGAATCAACTGCACGAGCGTGGACTTGCCCGAGCCTGTGGAGCCAATGATGCCGAGCATCTGACCGGCATGCGTGGTGAAGTTCACGCCGCTGATGACGTCGGCACGGGCATCGGGATACTGGAAGCTCACGTCGCGGAAGGTGAGCTCACCGCGCGGCGCGCTGGCAGCAGGCAGTTTGGGCGAGGCAGGGTCGTTGATGCTCGTGGGGCAGGTGATGACCTCTTCCACGCGCTCGGCTGCGACCTCGGCGCGGGGCAGGATGACCGAAACCATGGTGAGGATCATAAACGCCATGACGATTTGCATGGTGTAGGAGATGAACGCCATCATGTTGCCGACCTGCATCACGCCGTTGGACACGCCCTGCGCGCCAAACCAGACGATAAGCACGGTGATGCAGTTCATGACGAGCATCATGAGCGGCATCATAAAGCTCATGGCGCGGTTGGTGTAGAGCTGCGTGGTCATCAGGTCGAGCGAAGCCTTGTCAAAACGCTCGAGCTCATGCTCCTCGCGGTTGAACGAGCGGATGGGCATAAGGCCGTCGAGCAGCTCGCGGGCGGTAAGGTTCACGCGGTCCACAAAGCTCTGCATCTTTTTGAACTTGGGCATGGTGAGGCCCATGAGCACGCCGACAACGGCCGAAACCGCGATGATGGCCACGGCGATGGTCCACTCCAGGCCGGTGTGGTTAGCCAGGACACGCATGACAGCGACGATGCCCATGACGGGGGCCATCAGACACATGCGGATAAACAGGGTTGCGGCCATCTGGATCTGCTGAATGTCGTTGGTACAGCGGGTGATGAGCGAGGCCTGGCTAAACTTGCCCACCTCGGCCGGCGAGAAGTGCATAACCTTGTTGAAGGTCTCGCGGCGCAGGTCGCGGGCGATGGAGCAGGCGGTGCGCGAAGCCACGGCGCCGGTCAGGATGGTGGCGACCAGCGACACCAGACACAGACCAAACATCGTGGTCGCCATGCGGCCCAGGTAGGCGTTCTGCACGTCGGCGGGGTCGATGCCCTGCGCCTTGTACTCGTCCTGTACATAGCTCACGGCGCGCTGAGTGACGATGGAGCCCGACATGGAGCCCATTTTATCCGCCATTTCGTTGGCGCCCTCGACGAGCTTGCTTTGGTCTACCAGACCGCCCTCGACACCCAGGCGCAGGCTCTTCATGGTGATCTTACCGCCGTCGGCATCAATCTGCTTTTGCATGTTCTGCGCCGCCGCGGCCTTCTGCTGCATCTCGGCGAGCTGCTCGGGTGTCATCGCTGCCATTTGCTCGGGGGTGGGCATGGCCTGGGCAGCGTTGTCGTCTTTCTCGCTGGACGAGCCCATCATGTCGCCCATGGAGTCGGCGTCGATACCCTGGTCGAGCGAAAGGACGACGGTCTCGGGCAGGCTCATAATGTCGGCAATCTTGCCTCCATCGGCACGCTCTTCCTCGGTGCCCATGTACGTTCGAATGCCGTTTTTGTCAGCCTTGCTAAACACGGCCTCCACAGCCTTGGCGTCCTTGGCGCTCATAAAGAGTTCGAGGTTGTCGAGCGATTCGGCGCGAATGGTGTCAGGCACGGGCGAGGCGATGCCGCCTTGCTGCACGCCCACGTCGACGATATCGCTCATGTAGGTAGGCAGTGCTAGATCGGCGTTGCAACTGATTACGATAAGTACGATAGCTGCGAACAGTGCCAGGATATGCTTTTTAAAGAGCTTGAGAATCCTCACTCGGCATCTCTCCTTTCTTGATTGCGGTCGATAATTTCGTTGGCACGCCTTAGAAGACGCACCATCTCTTGGGTATCTGTTTCGCCGAGCTGCTCGAGGAAAGCCGCAGTGCGGTTCTCGAATTCCCGACGTTTGATTTCGAGATCCTGAAATCCCTTGTCGGTCACTATGACGTGTACGCGACGACGGTCAGTCTTTGAGTGCTCGCGCTCGACCCAGCCCTTGGCCTCGAGGGCGCGTAGGATATTGGCGATGCGGGCGCTCGAGACCCAGGCGCGATCAGCGAGTTCGCTCGGCGTGAGCGAACCGCCGGCGAGTATGAGGGCGCGCATGACGGCCATCTCGCCGCCGAGGGCTTTGTCCGCAAAGCGCGAAATGCGCTGATGCATGCTGCCGAACTCGGTAAGGAGCTGACGCCCAAGCTCACGGAAATCGGTATCTTCCACCGAAAACCCCTAACACTAGAAACTATTTCCGGTGAAAGATGATACCCCTGCACGCGCGCCCTATACGGTAGATTTTGGGACATGCCTAGAAAACTACCTTTAGGCGACCTCCGTACACCGTCGGTGCCAGTAAAGTTTGGGGCAGATCGTTAGGCATGTCCTAAAGCCTACTCAGAGGCACTTTACCCTGCTAAAGCTGGCATAACAGCTAGAGTGAACGTCGTACAAAGGCAAGGAAAAATACCAAACAAATCGGTGAACGGTAGTTGTTCGCGCTCGCATTTCCTGCGGATTTGTTAAAAACGCCCTAATGGTATAAAAAAAGAAACATATAACAGCCCTGATGAAGGGGGTAGCTATGTTATCCTTCTCAAACGGGTGAAATCTTGGGTTTTGGGTTGCAGTTCCAAGGTGGACAAACGTTTTTCCCTGCACCAACGTGTGATGAAGAACGGAAGAAGCCGGTAGTGCAAACCGAAAATTCAAGAATTCAATAAGCAGCGGTGTGAGAGAGCGCCGCATTACACGTAACTAGGAGCGTGGTTACACAATGCAGGAGGCATGGGAAGGCTTCAAGGAAGGCATCTGGACGGGAGAGGTTGACGTC
>ENA-OQIZ01000401-OQIZ01000401.1-human-gut-metagenome-genome-assembly--contig:-NODE-401-length-23535-cov-3.484279_pt1 | contig 23535 bp, 19 predicted proteins | sample MGYA00242593_ERZ504758 | MGnify/ENA primary metagenome ERZ504758 (study PRJEB26092, sample SAMD00036364) | human gut metagenome | host: Homo sapiens | study: EMG produced TPA metagenomics assembly of...
GGGATGTACTGCAACTCTATTCAGGCTGGTGGGTCGTGCAGGATTCGAACCTGCGACCAATTGATTAAAAGTCAACTGCTCTACCAACTGAGCTAACGACCCGCTTGGGTGTTGCCTGAATTTTTACTCATACCAATAACCTGGTGGGTCGTGCAGGATGACTCGGCTTCGCCTCGCCTACGGGCCGTTGCTGTTGCAACGTTATCCTTCACGTTTAACATCTGAGTAAGACATTAAAATTGGTGGGTCGTGCAGGATTCGAACCTGCGACCAATTGATTAAAAGTCAACTGCTCTACCAACTGAGCTAACGACCCGGAGTGGTGGGTGATGACGGGCTCGAACCGCCGACCCCCTCCGTGTAAAGGAGATGCTCTACCAACTGAGCTAATCACCCACTCTGTACTACCGGAACTGCTTTAAGTGGTGGGTCGTGCAGGATTCGAACCTGCGACCAATTGATTAAAAGTCAACTGCTCTACCAACTGAGCTAACGACCCACTTTTACGCTGTTTTCACGTTGTTTGATATCCCGTGGCAACGGCGGCATATATTACTGATTTAAGAATTCAGCGCAACAAAAATTTCGATGAAGATCACTTAACTGCTTACGAATCATGCTGCACGACCAGAAATAACGCGATTTCTGGTCATGCGATAATCATCCCATCGAATTCAGACGTTTTTGCGCCTGCTTCGCACCTTCGGTGCCAGGGAATTTAGCAACCACCTGCTGATAAACCGCTTTCGCTTTCGCAGTGTCACCTTTGTCCTGCATGATGACGCCGACTTTAAACATCGCATCAGGCGCTTTTGGCGATTTCGGGTAATTTTTCACCACTGAGGCAAAATAAAACGCCGCATCGTCCTTTTTACCCTTGTTGTAATTCAGCTGACCCAGCCAATAATTTGCATTGGGCAGATAAGTGGAATCAGGGTATTTCTTCACAAAGTTCTGAAACGCAGCGATAGCGTCATCCTGACGAGATTGATCCTGTACCAGGGCAATGGCCGCGTTGTAGTCCGTATTCGCGTCACCGCTCTGAACAGGCGCTCCCGTCGAGGCCGAAGCATCTGCCGCAGGAGCAGGGGTCGACGTCGCCGCACCGCTCTGATCGCCTGCTGCTGGCTGCGCAGCTGCGCCACCGCTGCTGAGGCTATCCATCTGCAGCAAGATTTGCTTCTGACGTTCCACAACCTGGTTAAGCTGATACTGGCTTTCCTGAATCTGACCACGGAGAGAGTCAATATCGTTTTGGTTGTCGGAAAGTTGTTGCTGGAGTTGGGTTAAAAGCTGACTGTGAGCGTTAGAAATACGCTCGAGTTGAGTGACCCGGTCTTCTACCGAGCCTGAGCCGACACTACTGATTGGTGCCTGAGCAAAAGCGGCCCAGGGGGCCGCTATTCCAACCAGTAACGACAGACTCAACAGATGATGTCTGAAGTTACTGCTCATGCAATTCTCTTAGTAAACCAGTACGGCACGACGGTTTTTGGAGTAAGCCGCTTCGTCGTGACCCAGTACTGCAGGTTTTTCTTTACCGTAAGAAACGATGGAGATCTGGTCAGCAGAAACGCCTTTACCCTGCAGGTACATTTTAACGGCGTTAGCACGACGCTCACCCAGGGAGATGTTGTACTCTGGAGTACCACGTTCGTCCGCGTGACCTTCTACGGTGACTTTGTAAGACGGGTTGCTACGCAGGAAGTTAGCGTGAGCATCCAGCATCGCAGCGAAGTCAGAACGGATGTCGTATTTATCCAGATCGAAGTAAACGATGTTGTTCTGCTGCAGCTGCTGCATCTGAAGACGCGCTTGCTCTTCAGAAGACATGTTGCCATTGCCATTCGCGTCCATACCGGTACCGGCACCCATCATGCCTTCGCCGCTCTGGTCATTGCTTGCATTCTTGTTAGAAGAACACGCTGCGATTGCCATTACAGGCAGAGCGATCATCAGCCCCTTCAGCACTTTGTTCAGTTGCATTTCTATGATTCCTTTAGTAATCAATTAATTATTATTTACAGATACGGCGACCAGGCAGGTGATTTTACCTGTCCATCAGTTGCCGGAATACGCGCTTTGAAACGCCCATCTGTAGAAACCAGATTCAGCACAGATCCCATCCCCTGAGAAGAGCTGTAGATTACCATAGTGCCGTTAGGTGCCAGACTTGGCGTTTCATCCAGGAACGTTGACGACAGAACTTGAACGCCACCCGCTACCAGATCTTGTTTGGCAATGTGCTGCTGCCCACCGTTGGAGCTGACCATTACCATAAATTTACCGTCGCTGCTCACATCTGCGTTTTGGTTCTGCGAACCTTCCCAGGTAATACGCTGTGGAGCACCGCCGTTGACGTTCACTTTATAGATTTGTGGACGACCTGCCTGGTCAGACGTAAATGCCAGGTTCTGGCTGTCCGGGAACCAGGACGGTTCGGTGTTGTTGCTGCGACCATCGGTCACCTGGCGAATTTGACCAGAGCCAATGTCCATCACGTACAGGTTCAGGCTACCGGTTTTAGAGAGCGCAAACGCCAGTTTGGTACCGTCCGGAGAGAACGAAGGCGCACCGTTGTGACGAGGGAACGACGCAACCTGACGAACAGCACCGTTAGCCAGCGTCTGGATAACCAGCGCTGAACGACCGCTTTCGAAGGTAACATAAGCCAGTTTAGAACCGTCCGGAGACCAGGCTGGAGACATCAGCGGCTGAGAAGAACGTTTCACCAGGAACTGATTGTAACCATCGTAGTCAGATACGCGCAGCTCATACGGGAACTGACCGCCATTGGTCTGTACCACATAAGCAATACGGGTACGGAACGCACCTTTAATGCCGGTCAGTTTTTCAAATACCGCATCGCTGGCAGCGTGTGCCGCGTAGCGCAGGTACTGTTTAGTGACCTTGTAAGAGTTCTGTGCCAGAACGGTACCCGGTGCACCGCCGGTATCAACCAGCTGCCATGCAACGTTGTAAGAGCCGTCCGGGTTAGGTGTAACCTGACCAACAACGACAGCATCGATACCGAGTGCAGACCATGCGGCAGGCTGTACTTCCTGCGCGCTGCCCGGCTGCTGAGGCAGACGAGAACGATCTAACGGGTTGAATTTACCGCTGTTACGCAGGTCAGCCGCAACGATGCCACCGGCATCTTCAGGCGCAGCGCCAGGACCGGCCCACTGGAACGGAACAACACCGATTGGGCGTGCCGAATCCACCCCCTGGGTGATCTCGATACGTACTTCTGCGTGCAGTACTGCTGCCCACAGCATTAAAAAACCAAATGCTACACGTAATGCCTGCTTCATCATATCTCCCTTATCCGGGTAACCTTACCCACGATAATTTAGCAGAATGTTAACAAACCCAAATAGACAAAACTACTAAACACTCGTTAGGACAATAGTCTGTTTTTCATACTTCCGTAAGGACAGTCGATTACAGTTTAAAGTCCAGTTTGGCATCTTTTATCCGTTCATAAACAGCCTCACTAGGCGGTTTAGGAATGTTCGCCGACCTTGCAGCGGCCAATGCTGCCTGACAAAGCGCAGGATCGCCCCCTTCAGAGGTCACGCTTTTCAACCTACCATCTGGCGCAAGGTTGATATGCAGTACACATTGTTTGCCCTGATAGATGCTTGCATCAAACAGGCGGTTCTGAATCGCAACCTGGATTTGCTTAACATAAGCGCTGATATCAGCACCCGTCGCCCCACCATTGGCACCAGAAGTACCACTGTCTTTAGAGGGCTGACCACTGCCTTTCGCACCACCGCCCGCTTTCGGCGCATTCTTACCAGAACTCAGATCGCCCAGGAGATCGTCAACGCCAGCGGCATCCGCGGCTTTCTCAGCGGCGGCCGCTTTTTTGGCGGCGGCTTTCTCTGCAGCTGCTTTCTTATCGGCAGCGGCTTTTTCTGCTGCAGCTTTTTTGTCAGCAGCCGCTTTCTCGGCGGCGGCTTTCTTCTCTGCTGCGGCTTTTTCAGCAGCGGACGCTTTTTCTGCTGCAGCCTTCTCGGCAGCAGCCGCTTTCTTCGCAGCATCGGCAGCAGCTTTCTTCTCTGCTTCCTGAGCGGCTTTCTTCGCGGCTTCCGCTTCAGCTTTTTTCTGAGCATCAGCAGCAGCTTTTTTTGCCGCTTCCGCTTCAGCTTTCTTCTGAGCATCAGCAGCGGCTTTCTTCGCCGCTTCGGCTTCAGCTTTCTTCTGAGCATCGGCTGCGGCTTTCTTCGCCGCTTCCGCCGCTAATTTTGCCTGAGCATCAGCTTGTGCTTTCGCGTCCGCCGCGGCTTTGGCTGCCGCCTCTTCCGCCTGCTTCTGCTGTTCCTGAGCTTTCTTCGCGGCCTCTTCAGCTTGCTTCTGCTGTTCCGCCTGCTCTTTCGCCGCTTCCTGCGCCTGCAAACGTTCTTTCTCAAGCTGCTTCAGTCGCTCCTGCTCAGCGGCCTGCTTTTCACGCAGTTCTTCCGCTTGCTGTTGCGCCTGTTTTTCACGCTGCTCTTCAGCCCGTTTTGCACTCGCCTTCTGCTGTTGCTCGCGGTTATAGTTCTGCACTACCGCACCGGGATCCACCATGACGGCGTCAATGGAAGAGCCTCCACCGCCGCCCGATGATGCATCAATGTGCTCGTCGAACGAACTCCAGATCAGCACTGCAAAAAGAATAACGTGCAGCACTGCGGAGACGATTATCGCTCGCTTAAGCTTGTCGTTCTGTTCGGTTGCCTTTGACACTATCGGTTCCCAAAAACTACGCAGATGATCAAATAGGCTGAGTCATTAAGCCAACTGACTTAACGCCCGCGCTATGTAGCAAGTTCAGCGCTTTAATAATTTCATCGTATGGTACGTCTTTCGCGCCACCGATTAAGAAGACCGTTTTCGGATTTGACTCCAGGCGTCGCTGCGCTTCAGCAATAACCTGCTCAGGTGGCAGTTGATCCATACGATCTTTTTCTACCACTACGCTGTATTGCCCTACACCGGAAACCTCAATGATGACCGGAGGATCGTCATTGGTGCTTACCGCCTGTGATTCTGTCGCATCCGGCAGATCAACCTCCACGCTCTGGGTAATGATGGGTGCTGTCGCCATGAAGATCAGCAGCAGTACCAACAGAACGTCCAGCAGTGGAACGATATTGATTTCGGACTTGAGCTCGCGACGATTTCGTCCACGCGATCTGGCCATGGTTTACCCCTTGTTACTCTCGGTACTGGTAAACGCCTGACGGTGCAGAATCGCGGTGAACTCTTCCATAAAGTTGTCGTAGTTCAGTTCCAGTTTATTCACGCGCTGGTTCAGACGGTTGTAAGCCATAACCGCCGGGATCGCCGCAAACAGACCGATAGCGGTTGCAATCAGTGCTTCTGCAATACCCGGGGCAACCATCTGCAACGTCGCCTGCTTCACCGCCCCCAGGGCGATAAAGGCGTGCATAATCCCCCAGACCGTACCAAACAGACCGATATACGGGCTGATGGAACCAACGGTCCCCAGGAAAGGAATATGCGTTTCAAGGTTTTCCAGCTCGCGATTCATGGAGATACGCATCGCACGCGAGGCACCTTCCACAACCGCTTCGGGCGCGTGGCTGTTTGCGCGATGCAAACGAGCAAACTCTTTGAATCCGCTATAGAAAATCTGTTCGGAGCCTACGAGGTTATCACGGCGTCCCTGGCTTTCCTGATACAGACGAGAAAGCTCAATACCCGACCAGAACTTATCTTCAAACGCTTCTGCTTCACGGCCAGCCGCATTGAGGATACGCGTTCTCTGGATGATGATGGCCCAGGATGCGATTGAAAAACCAATCAAAATCAACATGATAAGTTTAACCAGAAGGCTTGCCTTCAGGAACAAATCAAGGATATTCATGTCAGTCACTGCTTAAACTCCGCGACAATAGACTTAGGAAGCGCACGAGGCTTCATTATGGTTGGATCAACACAGACGATCAGGACTTCAGCTGAGTTCAGTACCGTATTTTCTGCATTGACTATCCGCTGCGTGAAAACCATTGAGGTTCCGCGCATTGATGTAATTTCAGTTTGGACTTCGAGCATATCGTCGAGTCTGGCAGGCGCAAAATACTCAAGCGTCATCTTGCGAACCACGAAGGCAACTCGCTCAGCCAACAGCTCCTGTTGACTAAAGTGATGATGGCGCAGCATCTCTGTGCGTGCCCGTTCATAAAAAGCAACGTAGCTGGCGTGGTAAACCACACCCCCGGCATCGGTATCTTCGTAATAGACACGAACCGGCCATCGAAACAGCGTTGTATTCACTTTACATCCCGGTAATGCAACAAAAGTTAGAGCTTTTAAACTTCGCTACTATACGCGCGGGAAAGATGGTTTGGAATGGGAGAAAGTAAACGGAGAGTAAATTTTTATGGGCCAGGGTAAGCCCATATCATTAACGGACATTTCTTATTCAGAAGAAGAAGAAAATCAAGCCAGCGAGAAGCACCAGATCGGCGATAAGTGGGCAGAAAATCCCCTGCCAGTGCAGCGCTTTCGGACGAAAGCCTACGCCGTGGATCACACCTGCGCACACCGCCCACATAATGAGGAAGCCGTGCCAGATCTCAAGCTCGCTGGTCTTCGCTGCAAAGCGCGAAGGGTCCCAGAAGATACAACCTGCCAGCAGTAATGCCATCACTAAAGAAAGCGCCCTTAACGGGCGCTTATCCATTACCGCGTAAAGCGTCGCGATAATGTTCATTAGTGTTTGTCTTCACCTGCTTTAGACGCTTCGACGTGCTCAAGCGCCAGGGCAGTAATGACACCAAATGCACAGGCAAGAAGCGTCCCTAAAATCCATGCGAAATACCACATATTCAGCTCCTTACTTAGTACAGAGAATGAGTGTTGCTTTCAATATCTTCTTTCGTGATACGACCGAACATTTTCCAGTAACACCAGGCGGTGTACAGCAGGATAATCGGTACGAACACGCAAGCAACATACGTCATCAGGTTAAGCGTCAGCTGGCTGGACGTTGCATCCCACATGGTCAGGCTTGCATTCATCATCGTGCTGGACGGCATGACGAATGGGAACATCGCGATACCCGCAGTCAGAATAATGCACGCCAGCGTCAGTGAGGAAAATACAAATGCCAGGGCACCTTTTTCCAGACGTGACGTCAGTATCGTCAGCAGCGGCAGCAACACACCCAGTGCCGGAATAGCCCACAGAACAGGCATATTGTTGAAGTTCACCAGCCACGCGCCAGCCTGACGCGCCACTTCTTTCGTCAGCGGGTTAGACGGTGCCGTGTGGTTAATTGCAGACGTAATGACATAACCGTCGATACCGTACATCACCCATACGCCGGCCAGTGCGAAGCACACCAGGGTAATAAGCGCAGCAACCTGCGCCGTTGCACGAGAGCGAAGATGCAGTTCACCTACGGTACGCATCTGCAGATAGGTCGCACCCTGAGTAATGATCATTGCCACACTCACCACGCCTGCCAGGAGACCAAACGGATTCAGCAGCTGGAAGAAGTTACCGGTGTAGTAAAGACGCATGTATTCATCGATGTGGAACGGTACACCCTGCAGCAGGTTACCGAACGCCACGCCAATCACCAGCGGTGGAACGAAGCTACCAATGAAGATGCCCCAGTCCCACATGTTGCGCCAGCGGGTGTCTTCAATCTTGGAACGGTAGTCGAAACCAACCGGACGGAAGAATAAAGAAGCCAGTACCAGAATCATCGCCACATAGAAACCGGAGAACGCAGCCGCGTAGACCATCGGCCAGGCAGCGAACAGCGCGCCGCCTGCGGTGATCAGCCACACCTGGTTACCGTCCCAGTGCGGGGCGATGGAGTTAATCATGATTCGACGTTCGGTGTCATTACGACCGAGGAAACGGGTGAGCATCCCCACCCCCATGTCGAAACCATCAGTGACTGCGAAACCGATCAGCAGAATACCGACCAGCAGCCACCAGATAAAACGCAATACTTCATAATCGATCATTTGATGACTCCTGTCTTAGCGTGCCGGCTGAGTAGTCGCACCGGACTGCTCGTAGTGATAGCGACCGGTTTTCAGGCTGCTTGGGCCAAGGCGCGCGAACTTGAACATCAGGAACAGTTCAGCCACCAGGAACAGGGTGTACAGACCACAAATCAGCAGCATGGAGAAGATCAGATCGCCTGCAGTCAGAGAGGAGTTCGCTACCGCCGTTGGCAGCACCTCACCGATCGCCCATGGCTGACGGCCATATTCCGCAACAAACCAGCCGGATTCGATAGCAATCCACGGCAGTGGGATACCATACAGCGCGGTACGCAGCAGCCATTTTTTCTCACCGATGCGGTTACGAATCACGGACCAGAAGGACGCCGCAATGATCAGTAGCATGATGATGCCGCAGCCCACCATGATACGGAATGCGAAGTACAGTGGCGCCACGCGTGGAATGGAGTCTTTGGTCGCCATCTGGATTTGCGCTTCCGTCGCGTCGGAGACGTTCGGGGTATAGCGTTTCAGCAGCAGACCGTAACCCAGATCTTTCTTCACATCGTTGAACTGGTCACGCACGGCCTGGTCGGTAGAACCCGCACGCAGCTGCTCCAGCAGCGCGTAGGCTTTCATACCGTTACGAATACGGCCTTCATGCTGCACCATCAGCTCTTTCAGACCCGTCACCTGCTTGTCGACGGAGCGGGTAGCAATGATGCCGAGCGCGTAAGGAATTTGAATGGCGAAGCGGTTTTCCTGTGCATCCTGGTCGGGAACACCGAACAGAGTAAAGGCAGCAGGCGCGGGTTGGGTTTCCCATTCGGCTTCGATAGCGGCCAGTTTGGTTTTCTGCACGTCACCCATTTCGTAACCGGATTCATCACCCAGCACGATAACAGAGAGGATTGCAGCCATACCGAAGCTTGCAGCGATAGCAAAGGAGCGCTTAGCAAACGCGAAGTCACGACCACGCAGCATGTAGTAAGAGCTGATGCCCAGTACAAACATCGCGCCGCACACATAGCCAGACGCCACGGTGTGAACGAATTTAACCTGTGCGACCGGGTTCAGCACCAGCTCGGCAAAGCTGACCATCTCCATACGCATGGTTTCGAAGTTGAAATCAGACGCGATAGGGTTCTGCATCCAGCCGTTCGCGACCAGGATCCACAGTGCGGACAGGTTCGAACCGAGTGCCACCAGCCAGGTCACCGCCATATGCTGGACTTTGCCCAGACGGTCCCAACCGAAGAAGAACAGACCTACAAAGGTGGATTCGAGGAAGAAGGCCATCAGACCTTCAATGGCCAGCGGCGCACCGAAGATATCCCCAACGTAGTGAGAATAGTAAGACCAGTTAGTCCCGAACTGGAACTCCATGGTCAAACCGGTAGCCACGCCCAGTGCAAAGTTGATACCAAACAACTTGCCCCAGAACTTGGTCATATCTTTATAAATCTGTTTGCCGGAGAGGACGTAGACCGTTTCCATGATGGCCAGCAGGAACGCCATACCGAGCGTTAGTGGCACAAACAGGAAGTGGTACATCGCGGTCAAGGCAAACTGTAAGCGCGACAGTTCGACTATATCTAACATCATGACTCCTTGCTCATCGCATGAAGACTCCGAGAGTGAACCCCGTTAGAAAAGGATTCACACACATGCCCCAATACAAATTATTCGCATCCATGTCGTCGCGCTTAGCCTGAGAAAGGATAAAAGCAATGACGATAGGTTACAAATACGTTAATAAAAAACTCAAATTGATCCCGCAAATATAATACGCTGCAAAACCCTTACAATAAACAGGTTTTTATTGAATCACATTTACGTTTTTCGACGGCGATCAATTTATAGCAAAATTACCACTTTTCAGCCATTTTGATCGGGGACAATTTACCGCCTTTCGACACCTTTTTCCAAGGATTAAACTTTGATTTAAATCAAAAAGCACCGTTTCTGTTAACCATGTTTAAATGTAGTGTGAATGGTAAAAACCTTGTTAATGCTATGTGTACGACGAGATATTTGGAGTTATCAAAAGCAAGAAAGAATATAAACAAACGTGATTTATTTTAACGCTGAAGAACAACGCATCTTTACATTCGCGTTAACGTATAAAGGTAGTCGTCAGCGCGTTTTTTTTCCATTGTGCGACGACAGCCGCAGATAATTACATTTATTTTACCTGTGACACGCTTAAAATTAACACCTCAATGTGACTATTCAATAAAAAAGGCTGCCCTGCGTGCAGCCTTTTGTTCACTTCAGACGCTACCTTTCCGTTTTCAGGCTAAAAGTCCGCGATTGCCCAGGCCTGAACAGGCCCGTAATGCCCTTTTCTTCTCCCCTTCCAGTCAGCACCTGTTCATTTAAATCCGTCTCGCAACAGCCTTTAAGCGCCTGATTCCACGATAAAGAGGCATCACAGGACACAGATTCCGACGGATTGAACAGGCGAAGGATAAGCGCGTCCCGATCCTCCGCCTTTTTTATCGCGCTCATAACACAGCCTGTCGGCGAAAGGGTCAGCAGGCTGTATCTGTCCGGCGTGCTGAACGACGCACGGTTAAGCTTCATGGCATCCCAGGGGATTTTGTTATAACACTGGACGGGGGTAAGCCACGCTTTCGCCTGCTGAGCAACGCCAGCGTTCTCGGGAGAACCGCTAAAACTCAGAAGGCTAAAACGGCAATCGAGCCGGCCCCGAAGCTGCGAGTCCGGAACGGCCATTTTTATGCCGGACGGTCGGCCTGGGCGCAACAGCAAATCTTCCTTTCCCAGCACGCCCACACCGCGTAAAAGGGTCAGAGCAAACGCTTTTTCCGCCTCCCCCACCACTTCAAATTCGCGTAACCCTTCTGTGAACAGGGCAAGCCCGTTTCGTTCCTGCTGCAGCACGGCGTAGTTAAGTAAATTCCAGACGGGAACCGGTGCCTCTTTCCAGCCCTCTTCTTGCCAGTTAGCCATCGCGTCATCGCGAACCGGGCGCGTTATGGAGCCAAACTGCGTATCTGACAGTACCTGCTCCGTCATAAACGGCGTCGGGATAAGCACGCGGACCCGGTGATCGTCAGCCTGATTATCCAGACGCGCCACAACATCTACACGCCTGCTGTTATGGCTGAGAGTGACCTCAAATTCCACCGCAAGAGCGCCATTGCGCAGGCGGGCCGACCGCTCGACCAGGTTTGCCGGAACGGCGATGCGATGCTGGATCACCGCCCTGCTCTGCCAGGCTTCCTGTATCACCTCAACATGATGCTGCCCGTGCGCTGAAGTGAGCCGCCACTCTTCCCGGGAAGGCGAGTAGTCGTACTCATCGCCATCATCCGACCCCTCTTCAATTTCCAGTACGCGGTCATAAATAAGTCCAGATTCTTTATCACGCAGGCGCAGCGTGCCATCGTCATTTATATCAATTTGCCAGAAGGCGTTTTCCAGCAAAGCATCCGTTTTTGCCCTCGCGGGAATCCTCTTTTCAGGAGCCTGGGGCTCGATGTAAAGCGTGCGGTATCCCATCGCGGGCAGGATCTGACAGATTTGGATATCAAACTCCATAAACGGATCGTAATTACCATAGTGCACGATTTGCCGGTCAATCAGCCCCGGGTCGATTTCCCGGGCGCGGCGAATAAAACAGGGGATCTCATTGCCTTTATCATCCCGCAACCGGAACTGGCTCGCGCGCAGACGAAGGGTGGTGTTAATCACCTCTTCACGGGGCCAGGGCATCAGATTGAACATCACCAGCTTGTCGGCCTCGCTTTGCGGCATATTGTCGACAATCTTGCGCATCGAGAAACGCGTGAGGTTATCGGCCATATCTTCAGCGAGCGCAAACCGGGCCATAATCTCACGATGCACTTTATCGCTGCAGCAGCAGCCAATACTGTCGTGAGCATGATTCTTGAGGATCTCTTTCCACATTTTCTCCAGCAAACCGTGGTGATACTCGAAGCCCAGCATCCAGGCGAGCGCCGCCAGCGGTTCGAGGATATTCACGATTTTGTTTTCAATGCGGGCGTGGGCAATTTTGATGTCCATCCGTGTGGAGCCGATTGTCCGGTGTACACGCATGTATTTGCCGTCGATAAACTCCCCTTTCAGCGTCGCCAGTTCGTCACGGTGCGCTTCAGTATGTTCAAAGACCTCCTCGAACCGGCTCATCACAAATTTCCGCTGCGGGTACATCTTTCGAAGGGTATCCATCACCGCGAAAATGTTCTGCTGGAGGGGCATCTGGTCGTGACCGTTAGGCAGCAGAATCTCTTTCGTCACGGAAGCGTTCTCCAGCAATGTAAGCCAGGTATCGAGCCGTTTACGCAGCCCCGCTTCATCCTCCGGTAAGTACTTACCAATCGCGTAGCCCAGCGGTAGTACCTGCGCCGTAACTTCGCTGCCGTCTGCGCTCTGCCATAAAAATTCTGTTTTATCGGTGCCGTGACGCTCAGAACATCCGCGCCAGAACAGCGTGCGGGTGATACCAAAGCCGTTATAGATATGCGGAAGTTGCCCGGACATGCCAAACGAATCCGGCAGATACCCTATTTTCATCGGCTCACCGAATTCCATGCAGTCGCGCATCCCGTACATCAGGTTGCGAACGATCGATTCGCCACTGACAATCGTGGTGTCGGTCTGGGTATACCACGGCCCGATAATCAGCTTTCCGCGCTCAACCAGCGCTTTTACCCGGGGCCGGTTGTCCGGCACGACGGCGAAGTAATCCTCCAGTACCGCGGTCTGTCCATCAAGAACGTAGTATTTATACTCTTCGTCCTGCTCCAGACGGGTCAGGATCTCCTCCATGTTATTGACCAAAAGGATCCGCGACGCTTCGGTGGTGAAATACCACTCACGGTCCCAGTGCATATGTGGCGTGATATGAACGCGAGATACAGCTTTCATCTTCGTTTCCTGTAAATGAATTTATGGCGTGACGTCTTCCGTCAGGTATTTGCCTTTTTTTACGCCCTGACGTCGCCAGAACAGTAAGATGAGCGTAGAGAGCATCGTTCCCGCCAGCGCAGCACCAAACCAGCCTGCCGCCGCGATCGCGCCACCCATCCCCGCGTCATGCAGTAAAAAGAGAGAGAAGATGCCCGCCCCCGGCGTAGACAACCCGATACCCATTGCACCGATAATCGCCCCTGTTGCCATCGAGCCAACAACAAACGAGCCAATCACCCGCAGCGGATCTTCAATAGCCATCGGAATTGCCCCTTCGGTGATGCCCGCAAGGCCCAGTAGCCACGTCGACTTGCCGGTTTCGATTTCAAACGGTTTAAAGAGATGCGGCGCCAGCATGGTTGAAGCCGTGACGGTAAAAGCCGAGACCATTTTGACGGAAGCAAAAATGGCATACGGCCCGTAAACGCCGTTGGCCATCGCCCCCAGACAGAACGCATAGGCCGCTTTGTTGACCGGTCCCCCCAAATCGAACGAGCACATAAAACCGAGCAGAGTGCCCAGTAGCAGCGCATTGGCACCGGAGAGCCCGTTAAGCCATGCCGTGAGGGAGGTGTTGATCCACGCGACCGGCTCGCCGATCACGAACAGCATCAGGCTGCCCGCGCCCAGCACGCCAATCACCGGGTAGAGGTAATAGGTTAAAAAGCCGTTATAACGCTGACTCAGACGGATATGGTTTTTCACCCAGCGCATCAGATAGCCGGCAATCAGGCCACCTGCAATCGCCCCTAAAAAACCTGAACCGATCATATTGGCGGCAAGACCGGCCGCAAAACCCGGCGCCAGAGCAGGTTTATCTGCCAGCGAGTAGGCGGTATACGCGGCCAGCACCGGCACCATTAACGTGCCTAACATCCCCCCGCCGAGTTTGCGATACATCCACAGCCATGAGTTCTCCTGCTCAAACAGATGCTGTAATCCCAACATCTGTGCCAGCAATACCGCGACGGCCAGCACCGTGCCTCCCGCCACAATCAGCGGCACGGCAAAGGAAATACCGCTGAGCAGGGCCTGCTTAAGCTCCGTCTTAAGGCTCTTGCTCACATCATTGCCGGTGTGCACCTGGCGATCCGTTTCCGCGGGGGGTAAGGCCAACGCACGCTTAATAAGCGCTTCGGCATGGCGAAGCGGTTCCGCGACCGGCACGGACAGCGTCGGGATGCCCTGAAAACGCTCGCTCTCTTTGAGAGCCACTTCTGCGGCAATGATACAGGCCTGCGCAGTGCGTAACTGCTGCGCGGTCAACCGCCCTTCGATACCGTTCGCCCCCTGCTTTTCCACCACCACGTTTACGCCAAGCTTACGCCCCGCTTTTTCCAGATACTCAGCTGCCATATAGGTATGCGCAATGCCGGCGGGGCATGCAGTTACACAAACGATGGTTGGCGCATCCACGAACGCGACAACGTCATCTTCCTGTGGCACATCGTCCAGCGCGGCGAGTAGCGCTGCTGCCGTGGTAGCCGCCATGACGCGCGCCCGAAGAGTTTCATCCGCCAGACGAGAAGTAAGTTCCGTCAGCACCTGGATATGGGTTGAGCCAGCTTCAGCCGGCGGAATGGCAAGCAGGAAAATCAGCTCGACATTTTCCGGGCCATCCACGCCTTCCCAGCTCAGCGGTTCACACAGGGTGGCTACGGCAAAAGCCGCCTCTTTCACCACCGCTGATTTACCATGCGGGACTGCCAGCCCTTCGCCGAGCGCGGTAGGGCCTAGCGATTCCCGATGAAAGACTTCGGTTAAAAACGCATTGCCGTCGGTAATTTTGCCGAGCGTCACCAGCCGCATCGTGAGCTGGCGTATTGCTTCATCACGACTGGTGTACTGCGCCTGCACGCAGACAGCGTCGGGATGGGTCAGGGTCGTCAGGTTCATCAGGATCCTCACACTCAAGGGTAATTGTTCAGGATCGATTGTGACAAACAAACTGATACCTTTATGTGATCATTTTCACTAACACCGATAATTTGTATTTAATTTGTATTATTTACAAATTCTGTGCTGGAGGCATAATTCCGTGAAAAGGTATTAGAAGGCAGACGACATGGGCAATAAACCGATGTACCGGCAGATAGCGGATGCGCTTCGCGAGAAAATTACCGCCGGTGAGTTAAAACCCGGTGATGCGTTACCGACGGAATCCAGCCTGCAGGAGACATTTAGCGTCAGTCGCGTCACGGTGAGGCAGGCACTGAAGCTCCTCACTGAAGAGCAGATTATCGAGAGCATTCAGGGCAGCGGCTCCTATGTGAAAGAGGAGCGCGTCAATTACGACATTTATCAGCTTACCGGCTTTTATGAAAAACTGGCGGACCGAAACGTCGATACCCACAGCGACGTAAAAACATTCGAAGTGATCAAAGCGGATGTGAAACTGGCTGAGACGCTTAACATTCGCCCGGATGACAAAGTGTGGCATGTCAAACGGGTGCGCTTTATTAAGCAAAAACCGGTGAATCTGGAAGAGACGTGGATGCCGCTGGCGATGTTCGCCGACCTCACCTGGGAGGTGATGGAAAATTCCAAATATCACTACATCGAACAGATCAAGAAGATGGTTATCGATCGCAGTGAACAGGAACTGGTTCCGATCGTGCCCTCACAGGAGGCGATCGACGCGCTGGCGCTGGATCCGGCAAAACCGATACTGGAAAAGGTGTCACGCGGCTTTCTGAAGGATGGGCGGGTGTTTGAATACAGCCGTAACGTGTTTAACAGCGACGATTACAAATTCACGCTGGTCGCGAAACGCAGGCATTAAAAAAGGCCGCTTTACAGCGGCCAACCATGTCGAAACGGACACTTATTACTTCAACGCTCCCTTTTACAGGGAGCAGAGAGGATTTACTTAATGATGGATTTCAGTGCTTCGCCGATATCCGCCAGGCTGCGAACGGTTTTCACGCCTGCGGCTTCCAGCGCGGCGAATTTCTCATCAGCCGTACCTTTACCGCCTGCGATAATCGCGCCTGCGTGACCCATACGCTTACCTTTCGGCGCTGTCACACCTGCGATATAACCGACGACCGGCTTGGTCACATGTTCTTTGATATACGCAGCCGCTTCTTCTTCTGCGCTACCGCCGATCTCACCGATCATCACGATCGCTTCGGTCTGCGGATCTTCCTGGAACATTTTCAGGATATCAATGAAGTTAGAACCTGGGATGGGGTCACCACCGATGCCCACACAGGTGGACTGGCCGAAACCGTAGTCGGTAGTCTGCTTAACCGCTTCATAGGTCAGCGTACCGGAACGGGAGACGATACCCACTTTACCCGGTTTGTGAATGTGACCCGGCATGATGCCGATTTTGCATTCGCCTGGGGTGATAACGCCCGGGCAGTTCGGGCCGATCATGCGCACGCCAGCTTCATCCAGCTTCACTTTCACGGTCAGCATATCCAGCGTCGGGATACCTTCGGTGATGGTGATGATGAGCTTGATGCCCGCGTCAATCGCTTCCAGAATCGAGTCTTTGCAGAACGGAGCCGGAACGTAGATAACGGTCGCGGTCGCGCCCGTCGCTTCAACTGCTTCGCGCACGGTGTTGAATACCGGCAGGCCCAGGTGCGTGGTGCCGCCTTTACCTGGCGTTACGCCGCCAACCATCTGCGTGCCGTAGGCAATCGCCTGTTCGGAGTGGAAAGTCCCCTGGCTACCGGTGAAGCCCTGGCAGATAACCTTGGTATCTTTATTAATTAAAACTGACATTATTTCCCCTCCACTGCGGCAACAACCTGCTGAGCTGCATCCGTCAGACTTTTCGCTGCAATAATATTCAGGCCGCTGTCAGCCAGTTTTTTCGCGCCGAGTTCAGCGTTGTTACCTTCCAGACGCACCACAACCGGGACGTTAACACCCACTTCTTCTACCGCACCGATGATACCGTCTGCGATCAGGTCGCAACGCACGATACCGCCGAAGATGTTAACCAGCACGGCTTTGACGTTGTCGTCAGAGAGGATGATTTTGAACGCTTCGGTTACACGCTCTTTGGTTGCGCCACCGCCCACGTCGAGGAAGTTTGCAGGCTCACCGCCGTGCAGCTTAACGATGTCCATGGTGCCCATCGCCAGGCCTGCGCCGTTAACCATGCAGCCGATGTTGCCATCCAGCGCCACGTAGTTCAGTTCCCACTGTGCAGCCTGCGCTTCACGCGGGTCTTCCTGAGACTGGTCGCGCATTTCACGCAGATCCGGCTGGCGGAACAGTGCGTTGCCGTCAGCGCCCAGTTTGCCGTCGAGGCAGATCAGGTCGCCCTGAGTGGTGATGACCAGCGGGTTGATCTCGATCAGCGCCAGGTCGCGCTCCAGGAAGATGGTGGCCAGACCCATGAAGATCTTGGTGAACTGCTGAACCAGCTTGCCTTCCAGACCCAGTTTGAACGCCAGCTCACGGCCCTGGTAAGGCATTGGGCCTGCCAGCGGATCGATCGCCACTTTGTGGATCAGGTGTGGCGTCTCTTCTGCCACTTTCTCGATTTCCACGCCGCCTTCGGTAGACGCCATGAACACCACACGACGGGAGCTACGGTCAACAACCGCGCCCAGGTACAGTTCTTTCGCGATGTCAGTTGCAGCTTCAACCAGGATCTGGTTGACAGGCTGACCGTTCGCATCTGTCTGGTACGTTACCAGACGCTTGCCGAGCCAATGTTCAGCAAACGCACGAATCTCTTCTTTACTCTTAACAACCTTCACACCGCCCGCTTTACCACGGCCACCAGCGTGAACCTGACACTTAACTACCCAAGGGCCGGAACCGATTTTAGATGCGGCTTCTTCTGCTTCACGCGGGGTAGTACAGGCATAACCCACCGGAGCCGGTAAGCCATACCGGGCAAACAGCTGTTTGGCCTGATATTCATGTAAGTTCATGTGTTCTATCCATCCTTCAGGTAATCGTTAGGTAGTGCTTTTGTAGGCCCGGCAGACAACGCGCCGCCGGGCAAGACTGCTAAAACTAGACGTCCAGCAGCAGACGCGTTGGATCTTCCAGCAGCTCTTTGATGGCAACCAGGAAGCCCACGGACTCGCGGCCGTCGATCAGACGGTGATCGTAAGAGAGTGCCAGATACATCATTGGCAGGATCTCAACTTTGCCGTCTACCGCCATTGGACGATCTTTAATGGCATGCATACCCAGGATCGCGCTCTGCGGCGGGTTGATGATCGGGGTAGACATCAGTGAACCGAAAACGCCGCCGTTGGTAATGGTGAAGTTACCGCCGGTCAGATCGTCTACGGTCAGCTTGCCGTCGCGACCTTTTACAGCCAGCTCTTTAATCTTTTTCTCGATGTCAGCCATACCCAGAGTATCGACATCACGCAGAACCGGGGTAACCAGACCGCGTGGCGTAGAGACTGCCATGCTGACGTCGAAGTAGTTGTGGTAAACCACGTCATCGCCATCGATAGAGGCGTTAACTTCCGGGTAGCGTTTCAGCGCTTCAACAACCGCTTTCACGTAGAAGGACATAAAGCCCAGACGGATACCGTGACGTTTTTCAAACGCGTCACCGTACTGCTTACGCAGGTCCATGATTGGCTTCATATTCACTTCGTTGAAGGTGGTCAGCATCGCGGTGGAGTTTTTCGCTTCCAGCAGACGCTCAGCCACACGCTTACGCAGGCGAGTCATCGGCACGCGTTTTTCGCTACGGGCACCCAGCGCAGGCTGTGCTGCCGGCGCCGCTGCCGCTGCTGGCGCTTTAGCTTCTGCCTGAGCAGGGGCTTTCGCCAGGTGCTTCTCGATATCTTCACGGGTCAGACGACCACCGACACCGGTGCCTTTAATGGCAGCCGCATCCAGGTTGTGCTCGGCCAGCAGGCGACGGATCGCCGGGCTGAGCGCGTCGTTAGTCTGCTCTTCCAGAGAGGCCTGCTGACGCTGGGCTGGGGTAGACGCTTTTTCGTCAGACTTCGCGCTGGACTCTTTGCCCGCGCTGTTGCCTTCACGCAGGCGACCCAGGATCTGACGGGAGGTTACGGTTGTCCCTTCGTCTTCCAGGACTGCATCCAGAATGCCATCCGCTGAAGCCGGTACTTCCAGTACCACTTTGTCAGTTTCGATTTCTACCAGCACTTCATCGCGCTTAACGCTATCGCCCGGTTTTTTGTGCCAGGTGGCGACGGTCGCATCTGCTACGGACTCAGGCAGGTCGGGAACAAGAATATCTACGCTACTCATTTTGTATCCTTTAATTAATCGACGTTCAGCGCGTCATTGACCAGATCTTGTTGCTGCTTCTGGTGAACGGACATATACCCTACCGCCGGAGAGGCGGAGGCCGGGCGACCTGCATAACGCAGGGCAGACCCAAATGGAATGACTTCACGGAAATGATGCTGACTGCAGTACCAGGCACCCTGGTTGAGCGGCTCTTCCTGGCACCAGACAAAATCATGCACGTGAGCATATGGTTTCAACGCTTCCTGCACCGCCTGGTGCGGGAATGGATAAAGCTGTTCGATACGCACGATGGCGACATCTTTCTGGTCGTTCTTACGGCGCTGTTCCAGCAGGTCGTAATAAACCTTACCAGAACACATCACAACACGCTTAACGGCCTGCGGATCCAGTTCGTCAACCTCACCGATGGCAGGCAGGAAGGTGCCGTTCGCCAGTTCGTCCAGGCTGGACACCGCCAGCGGGTGGCGCAGCAGGGATTTTGGCGACATGACCACCAGCGGACGGCGCATACCGCGCAGCGCCTGACGACGCAGCATGTGGTAGACCTGAGCCGGAGTAGACGGCACGCAGACCTGCATGTTCTGCTCAGCACAGAGCTGCAGATAACGTTCCAGACGGGCGGAGGAGTGCTCCGGACCCTGACCTTCGTAACCGTGTGGCAGCAGCATCACCAGGCCACACATACGGCCCCATTTCTGCTCGCCGGACGAGATGAACTGGTCGATAACGACCTGGGCACCGTTGGCGAAGTCACCGAACTGCGCTTCCCAGATAGTCAGGGTGCGCGGTTCCGCAGTGGCGTAGCCGTATTCGAATGCCAGTACCGCTTCTTCAGACAGGACGGAGTCCCATACCTTGAACTGACCCTGACCGTTATGGACATGCTGCAGCGGAGTATAGGTTGAACCGTTAGTCTGGTTGTGAACAACCGCGTGACGGTGGAAGAAGGTGCCACGGCCCGCATCTTCACCGGACAGACGAACAGGAATGCCTTCATCAACCAGCGTTGCGTAAGCCAGTGTTTCCGCCCCGCCCCAGTCGAACAGCTTCTCGCCCGCCGCCATTGATTGACGGTCAGCATAAATTTTCGCTACGCGAGACTGCATCTCGATAGCGTCTGGTACGGTGCTGATACGTTTAGCCAGCTCCTGCAGGCGCTTCATCTCTACCTTATTCGGGTAGCTCTCATCCCACTCGTGGTTGAGGTACGGCGACCAGGTAAAGGAGTGCATGTTCATCGGGCGCAGCTCTTTCACTACGCATTCCCCCGCATCCAGCGCGTCGCGGTAGAGGTTGACCATTTCGGTCGCATCTTCCAGCGTCGTCACGTTGTCGCCTTCCAGCTTGTCAGCATAGATTTTGCGTGGCGTCGGGTGTTTTTTGATTTTCTGATACATCAGCGGCTGCGTTGCACTTGGCTCGTCAGCTTCGTTGTGGCCATGACGGCGGTAGCAGAACAGGTCGATGAACACATCGCGTTTGAAGGTGTTACGGTAGTCCAGCGCCAGACGGGTAACGAACGCCACGGCTTCCGGGTCATCCGCGTTAACGTGGAAGATTGGCGCCTGAACCATCTTACCGATGTCGGTGCAGTACGGGGTAGAACGCGCATCCAGTGGGTTAGAGGTCGTGAAGCCCACCTGGTTGTTGATAACAATGCGAACGGTACCGCCCACTTCGTAACCACGTGCTTTGGACATGTTCAGCGTTTCCTGAACCACGCCCTGCCCTGTGACTGCCGCGTCACCGTGAATGGTGATTGGCAGAACTTTGTTGCTGCTCGGCTCGTCCAGACGATCCAGACGCGCACGCACAGAACCGATAACCACCGGGCTCACGATTTCCAGGTGTGACGGGTTAAACGCCAGCGCCAGGTGAACCAGACCGCCTTCGGTTTCGATATCAGACGAGAAGCCCATGTGGTACTTCACGTCACCGGTGCCGAGGTGTTCTTTATGTTTGCCCGCGAATTCGTCGAACAGGTCCTGCGGTTTTTTACCCAGCACGTTGACCAGTACGTTCAGACGACCGCGGTGCGCCATACCCAGCACCACTTCACGGGTACCACTTTTGCCCGCGTGGCGAATCAGCTCTTTCAGCATAGGTACCAGCGCGTCGCCGCCTTCCAGCGAGAAGCGTTTCGCACCCGGGAATTTCGCGCCCAGATAGCGTTCAAGGCCTTCTGCTGCGGTCAGTTCGCTGAGGAAGCGTTTTTTCTCTTCAGCAGAGAAATTCGCGTGGCCCGCCACAGATTCGATGCGCTGCTGGATCCAGCGTTTCTCTTCTGTAGAGGTGATGTGCATATATTCCGCGCCGATGGAGCCGCAGTAGGTTTGCTTGAGCGCGTCAATCAACTCGCCCAACTTCATCGTGTCTTTGCCGATGGCAAAGGAACCTACGTTAAAGCTTTCCTGGAAATCGGCCTCGGTCAGATCGTGATACGCCGGATCGAGATCCGCCACACGATCTTGTTTCCACAGTCCCAGCGGATCGAGATTCGCATGCTGGTGACCACGGAAGCGATAAGCGTTGATAAGCTGCAGGACTTTAACCTGCTTCGCATTGGTGTCAGGGTCGGAAATCGCAGAAGAGTAACGTGAGGCATCCTTCGCCAGACGACGGAAATAATCACGTGTTTTGGAATGGAATTGATCCGGTTTGACTCCAGTGCCAGGTAACTGCTGGAACATGGAACGCCAGTTTGCGTCCACTGAGTCAGGATCGGTTAAGAAGTCTTCATAGAGCTGTTCTATCCAGCTCTGGTTTGAACCAGAGAGGTAAGAAGAGTCCAGCCAGGCTTTCATTGCGCCGTTCTGCATCGTGATCCCTTAAGCATTTTTATGCTTACTTTCGCCGTAGAAACTACCACGTACAACACGTACGTGCCGGGGTTCACCTGCGAGCTCTTATGTTGTCTTGGGCTCGCGAAGGAACCTTTAAAAACTGTCTGCACCTCGGGGCAGTTTTTAGAGGTTTCCTACATTTTATCCCCTCTCCTGTCAGGAGAGGGTCAGGGCGAGGGGAACAACGCTCCCCTCCTGTTACTTATGCACTGCGCTGCAGCAGCATCGACTTAATATGGCCGATGGCGCGCGTCGGGTTCAGTCCCTTAGGACATACACTGACGCAGTTCATGATGCTATGGCAGCGGAATACGCTGAAAGCATCACTCAGTCCTTCCAGACGACTGTCGGTTTCGGTGTCGCGGCTATCGATCAGGAAGCGATAGGCAGCCAGCAGACCGGCCGGGCCGATAAACTTGTCCGGGTTCCACCAGAACGACGGGCAAGAGGTCGAGCAACATGCACAGAGAATACACTCGTACAAACCATCGAGTTTTTCACGCTGCTCAGGAGACTGTAAGTGCTCACGAGCCGGTGGATTTTGCCCATTATTCAATAAGTAAGGCTTAATCTTCTCATATTGTGCATAGAATTGCCCCATGTCTACCACCAAATCACGAACGACTGGCAGACCTGGCAAAGGACGGATAACAATTTTCTGACCCGCGCGCTGCAACGCTGAAATTGGCGTGATGCAGGCCAGACCATTTTTACCGTTCATGTTCACACCGTCAGAGCCACAAACGCCTTCACGGCATGAGCGACGGAACGACAGTGTCGGATCTTTTTCTTTCAGCTGGATTAAGGCATCCAGCAGCATCATGTCACGGCCTTCTTCCGCTTCCAGGGTGTAATCCTGCATACGCGGAGCATCATCCACATCCGGGTTATAACGATAAACTGAGAATTCGAGTTTCATTATCCTGTCTCCGCATTAGTAAGTACGAATCTTCGGCGGGAACGCCGGACGCAGTTTCGGTTCCATATTGACGCTACGACGCGTCATGGATTCCGACTCTGGCAGATACAGGGAATGGCACAGCCAGTTTTCATCGTCACGATCCGGGAAGTCGAAGCGGCTATGCGCGCCACGGCTCTCGGTACGGAAGTTTGCCGACATCGCAGTAGCGAACGCCGTTTCCATCAGGTTATCCAGCTCCAGACACTCAACGCGCTGGGTATTGAACTCGCTGGACGTGTCGTCCAGACGGGCATTTTTCAGACGCTCGCGGATCGCTTTCAGCTGCTCAAGACCTTTGGCCATCGCATCCCCTTCACGGAATACCGAGAAGTTGTGCTGCATACATTCCTGCAGCGCTTTGCGGATTTCCACCGGATCTTCACCATTACGGTTGCCGTTCCAGCGGTTCAGACGCTCAAGCGACGCATCAATTTCATCGTCGGTGGCATCACGCAGCGCACCCTGCTCGGCAATAGACTCTTGCAGATGCAGACCTACCGCACGACCAAATACCACCAGGTCAAGCAGGGAGTTCCCGCCCAGACGGTTTGCACCGTGTACGGATACGCAGGCAATTTCA
>ENA-OQIZ01000413-OQIZ01000413.1-human-gut-metagenome-genome-assembly--contig:-NODE-413-length-22725-cov-13.366404_pt1 | contig 22725 bp, 20 predicted proteins | sample MGYA00242593_ERZ504758 | MGnify/ENA primary metagenome ERZ504758 (study PRJEB26092, sample SAMD00036364) | human gut metagenome | host: Homo sapiens | study: EMG produced TPA metagenomics assembly of...
CGGTGGTGTAAGAGACCACCAGCGTCGTGGCAACACGGCGGCTTGGCAAGCCCCATCCGGAGCAAGCGCGAATAGGAACGCTATGGGCCGGCCCGGTCCGCGTTCGGGTAGCGTGCGTGGAGCTGCACGGTAACGTGCAGACAAGATAAATGACCGTTCACGACAGAACCCGGCTTATAGGCCCACTCAGCAACTATGTTGACGCTGCGAACCCGTCAGCGCGGCAATCTGCCTTTCAAGCCTTCGGGCATGACCATAAGGTCAATGCCCTCGTCTTTCAAGGCACCTTGCTCGCGCTGACGGGTTCTCGCTTTCGTTGACGGAATCATCGGCGGTTCCTTTCTTAGCGTCTCGCTGTTTTTGCCTGGTCATTGACGTTGCTGTTCTATTTATCGGGGTTATCGGTACGGCCTTTGCCGTATTATTGAGGCTGTTTGTTGCCGCGCTTAGTTTTGTTGAGGGGCTTTGTTGGACAGCTATTTTACTCTGCAATCGAATATTGAGGCTTCGGGCGAGTTTGTGGACCGCAAGAGCCGGTTTATTGCCCAGCTGGTCCATATTGAGTCCGAGGATGAGGCGAATGCCTTTATCGAGACAGTTCGCAAGCGTCATTACGACGCTCGACATAATGTGCCTGCGTGGATTTTGGTCGATGGACGCGAGCGCCAGAGCGATGACGGTGAGCCGAGCCGCACGAGCGGTATGCCGACGCTTGAGGTGTTGCGAGGCGCGGAGCTCAAAAATGTTTGCTGCGTAGTGACGCGCTATTTTGGTGGCACGCTGTTGGGACCCGGCGGCTTGGTGCGCGCCTATACCGCGGCGACGCAGGCGGCGGTGGCTGCGGCTCAGGAGGCCGGGCAGATCGTCGAGATGACGAGCGTCGTACCGGTTGACGTGCATGTGGCCTATCCGCAGTATGAGCAGGTGCTTCGTTTGGCGCGGGATTCGGGTGCCAAGGTTTCGGATACCGATTACGCGGATGCCGTGACACTTCATTTGGTGTTTAAGGCGGGGGAGCAGGAGCCGTTTTGCGCCAAGATGCGCGAGCTTATGGCGGGGCGCGAGGAGATCGAGATCGGCGCCCCCGAGTTTGCGGAGTTCTAACGGCGACGGCCGGCGTGCTTTTGGATGGATCCCAAGCGCGCCGGCCGTCGTTTTATGTTGCTGCCGTTTACTGGGCGAGCTGCTTTAGCACATCGCAGGCGATCTCGACGGCATCGTCGATGCAACCGGGGCAGCTGCGGAGCGGACCCTTATCCGATCCGATGCCCTTGAGTGTGCCGCAGACGGTCGTCGTGTTCTTCTCGCCAAAACGCTTGGCGATCTCGCGCGACAGCTTGTAGGTCTGGCCTTTGGTCTTGGGGTTTTCCATGCCGTCGCTCATTACAAAGCCCATGATGGCCACGGCGCCCGAGATGGCGCCACAGGTTTCGGTCATGCCGCCCATGCCGGCACCAAAGCCCTCGGTGAGGATAAAGGCGGTCTGGGGGTCGAGCCCGACGGCGGGCGCGAGCGTGCAGGCGACGGCCTGTGCGCAGTTGAAGCCGCGGGCGTGGTACTCGGCAGCCTGAGCCTGACAGGCGGTGATGTCGAGCTGGGCCGTATCGATTTGCTTCATCGTTGTCTCCTTGGTCACGGTGTACCCGCCTATGGTACCCGTGCCAGTGCGTGTAATCATCGAGAGCTCCATCTATGCCTCATTTTTATCTATCGAACAAATGCCTAAGGTTGAGACAAACACCCTTGATTCATTTGTCTCATAACCCACCTTGAGGATGGGTTGAGAGGGGTGTGCGGTAGCGGTATCGTGAACCGAATAAACAAAACCCAAGTAAGGGAGTTGGATATGAGCGAGCAGACCATCGGTACGACATGTGTTCAGGGCGGTTATCGCCCGGGTGATGCGGAGCCGCGTCAGGTGCCTATCTACCAGTCCACCACGTGGAAGTACGACACGTCCGAGCACATGGGCAAGCTGTTCGACTTGGAGGAGTCGGGCTACTTCTACAGCCGTCTGCAGAACCCCACGTGCGATCTGGTTGCCGCCAAGATCTGCGAGATGGAGGGCGGTACCGCTGCGATGCTCACGAGCTCGGGCATGGCTGCGAACTTCCTTGCGATCTTTAACGTTGCCGGTGCCGGCGATCACGTGGTCGCAAGTTCTGCCATCTACGGCGGTACCTACAACCTGCTTGCCCATACTATGGAGCGCATGGGCGTGACCTGCACGTTCGTTGCCCCCGACTGCACCGATGAGGAGCTCGAGGCAGCCTTTGAGCCCAACACTAAGCTCGTCTTTGGCGAGACGATCGCCAACCCCGCCCTCGCCGTGCTCGATATTGAACGCTTTGCCAAGGCCGCGCACGACCACGGCGTGCCGCTGATGGTCGACAACACCTTCCCGACGCCCGTGATGTGCCGTCCCTTTGAGTGGGGCGCCGACATCGTCACGCACTCCACCACCAAGTACATGGATGGCCATGCGGCCTATCTGGGTGGCGTGATCGTCGACCACGGTCAGTTTGACTGGATGGCCCATGCGAACAAGTTCCCGGGTCTCACCACGCCCGACGAGAGCTACCACGGCGTGACGTATGCTGAGAAGTTCGGTCGCGAGGGCGCCTTTATTACCAAGGCCACCGCGCAGCTCATGCGCGATCTTGGTCCCATGCAGAACCCGCAGGCGGCCTTCTTCCTGAACAGCTCGCTCGAGAGCCTGCATGTGCGCATGCCGCGTCATTGTGAGAACGGCCTGGCCGTTGCCAAGTTCCTGCAGAGTCATCCCAAGGTACGCTTCGTGAGCTATCCGGGCCTGGAGGGCGATAAGTACTATGACCTGGCTCAGAAGTACATGCCCAACGGTACCTGCGGTGTTGTGAGCTTTGGCTTTAACGGTGGTCGCGCGGCGGCCGAGACCTTTATGAAGAGCCTCAAGCTCGCCCAGATCGCCACGCACGTGGCCGACGCCCGCACTTGCTGCCTGCATCCTGCTAACGCCACGCATCGCCAGATGAACGATGAAGAGCTCATCGCCTGTGGCATTTCCGCCGACATGGTACGCCTGTCGTGCGGCCTCGAGGACACGGCCGACTTGATTGCCGACCTTGAGCAGGCGCTCGAGCAGTGCTAGGCTAGCGTTCGTACAAGGTGCCGATGCCGGCAGAATGCTTCGGCGACCTTTCGTTCCGATTCCGTAGGCGGGACCCCAATCGCGGCTGTTTGCAGGCGATTGGGGCCCCGTTTTTTGCGTTGTGCCACTCGAAAGGATGGAAATGGAGAAAACTGCAGAGCAGCTGCGCCGCGAGCACATTGCCCTAGAGGGCGATACCCATGGCAAGAACAAATGGGCGATTCTGTTTACCGTGCTCATCATGACGTTTATGTCGTGTCTGGATTCGACCGTCGTGACCGTGGCGTTGCCCGTGATGCAAAAGGAGCTGGGCGTGGGCCTCGACCGCATCCAGCTGGTGAGCTCGGTGTATCTGCTTGCGACGTGTGTGGCTATGCTGCCGTTTGGCCGCCTGGGCGACGTGCGCGGCAAGGTCGGCGTATTCCAGCTGGGCGTCATCGTCTTTACGGCCGGTTCGCTGCTTTGCGGCCTTTCGGCCTCGCTCGAAGTTCTTATTCTGGCACGCATCGTTCAGGGCGTCGGTTGCGCGGCGGCCATGGCCAACAACATGGGTATCATCACCGAGTCGTTTCCGGCTCGCGAGCGCGGTCGTGCCATGGGTATTCTTGCGACGTTCGTGGCCCTCGGCATGATGTGTGGCCCCGTGCTGGGTGGCATGCTGGTGGCAAGCTTTCCCTGGGAGAGCATCTTCCTCATCAACCTGCCCATTGGCGTCATCTCGTTTATCGTGGGGCTCTTCACGCTGCCGCATGTTAAGCCGGAGGCCGGCGAGCGCCCCATGTCCCTCGCCGAGGCTGCTCGTCGCTGCTTTGCAAATTCGGCCTTCACCATCAACCTTGCCTGCATGCTCATCGTGTTCGTTGGTATTGGCGCATCCGAGTTTATCCTTCCGTTTTATTTTCAGGACGCCCACGGCTTTAGTTCCGATATTTCCGGATTGCTCTTTTTGGCGCTGCCGATGGTGAATGCCTTTATCGGCCCGCTTTCGGGTACGGTTTCGGACCGTGTTGGCTGCGAGGGCCCCACGGCAGTCGGCCTGGGCGTGTACGTATGCGGTCTTTTTGCGGTAAGCACGCTCGACGAGCGCTCTTCCATCCCTGTGATCGTGTGCTGTGTTGCGTTTATGTCGTGCGGTACGTCGATTTTCCAGAGCCCCAATAACTCGCTGTACATGGGTTCGGCTCCGCGCGAAGCGCTCGGCTTTGCGGGCAGTCTGGGTAGCTTGGCGCGCTATGCGGGTATGGCAGTGGGCATTACGGCGGCGTCGCATATCCTGTATGGGCAGATGAGCGTGGCGATGGGCGAGGCCGTGACCAGTTTTGTTGCAGGCCGTCCGGATGTATTCCTATTCGGCTTTCGCTCGGTGTTCTACGTACTCATGGCTGTGGCCGCTGTGGGCTTTGCGCTTGCCATGGTGCGTTTGGTGAAGATGCGCGCCCGCCATTAGCGTGTTGGGGGGCTGTCTGCCACGATTCGCGCCGTCCCAAAAAGACTGGTTTGTGGTGCGATGGGGCTTGTGGAGCGGGCGGGGGTCGGTCCGTGGTAGACTATCGAACAACGTTTATTAATCGCGCGGTATCGTTGCCGCGAGAAGGGGTTGCGCCATGCAGGAGCTTGAGGATCGTATTCGCCATGACGGCATCGTAAAGGCCGGTAACGTCCTTAAGGTTGATGCCTTCCTCAACCACCAGTGCGACGTTGAGCTGTTCGACCACATGGGTGCCGAGTGGGCCCGTCTGTTCGAGGGTGTCGAGATCAACAAGATCCTGACGATCGAAGCTTCGGGCATTGGCATGGCTTGCATTGCAGCCCAGCATTTTGGCGGCGTGCCAGTGGTCTTTGCTAAGAAGGCGCAGTCCATCAACCTCGACGGCGAGCAGTATGCCACGACCATCTATTCCTTTACCAAGCAGAAGGAGTACCCGGTTATCGTGGGTAAGCGCTTCCTGTCCGAGGGCGATAAGGTCCTGATTATCGACGACTTCTTGGCCAACGGCTGCGCGCTCGAGGGCCTTATCAAGATCTGCGAGGCTGCGGGTGCCGAAGTTGCCGGCATTGGCATCGCCGTTGAGAAGGGCTTCCAGGGCGGCGGCGATAAGCTCCGTAAACGCGGCTTCCGCGTTGAAAGCCTAGCCCGTATCGCCGATATGGACTGCGATACCGGCGAGATCACCTTCGCCTAAGCGCGCAACACAAGCGATTGGTATGCGATGTGACAAAGGGACTTTCCCTTTGTCACATTTTTTGTATGAGGGGAGGTGTCGATATGGATGAGAACACGATGGGATGGCGTGAGTATGCGCGCTATGCCGAGATGTCGGTCGAGGAGCTGGCGCGCGATTGCGAGGTGCATGTGTTTCGCGCGACGGGTCCGGGCGGACAGGGCGTGAACACGACGGACTCGGCGGTGCGCATGAAGCATATCCCTTCGGGGATTGTCGTGACGGCGCGTGAGAGCCGCAGCCAGTTCCAAAACCGTAGCAGCTGCCTACGTAAGCTGCGCGCTGAGCTTGAGCGTCGCGGGCGTCCGCGGCGCCGCCGCGTGAAGACGAAGGTGCCCCAGCGCTCGCGCCAGCGCAGGCTCAACGACAAACACTTCAATGCGATTAAAAAGGCCAACCGTCGCAAACCAGGCAGCGACGAATAGCCTCCTCATAAGTTGCGGTGAAATAGGGACTGTTTTGCGGCTTTAGCTGCATAAACAGTCCCTATTTCACCGCAACTTAGGCGGGGCTAGCGGGTGGGGTGCCAGACGTGGAGGGCTCCGCCGAGGACGTCGACCTCGATGCGCGAGGCGACGATGGGCTCGCCATCGGCCTGAATGGGGTAGTCGGGCTCCTCAAAGGTAAGCTCGGCATGGCGACAGCGGCGCATGCGAACCGGTGGCAGTTTGGTATGGTGGCCATCTTTGGCCGAAAGGAACATGGGAAGCGCGACCGCGCGCGGAACGGGGCCGCAGGCGTAGCAGACGTCGAGTATGCCGTCACAGGGGTCGGCGTCGGGACAGATGCGATAGCCCGAGCCATAGGTAGGACCCAGCTGAATCGCCATGATGATCGCTCTCACGCGCTCGGCGGGCGCACCGTCAAAGCTCACCGTCATGGGGTAGTTGCGATAGCGTAGGCCAAACTGCTCAAGTCCCGAGAGAGTGTAGAGCGGAGCGCCGGCGAGGCCCGTCTTTTTGCGCAGCTCGGTGGTGCCCAGGCCGATGGCGGCATCGATGCCGACCGAGAGCGTCTGGTCGTAGTACTCAACGGTAGCCTCGCCGCTGCCGCTTGCGGGGTTCCATAAGCGAATGCGCCCGATGTCCTGACGCTGCAGCTCACAGGTGAGCAGTGCGCCAAAATCCTTGCCGGAGAAATCGTCGATGCCGAGCGTTTGGGCAAAATCGTTGCCGGAGCCAACGGGCAGGATGGCAAGAGCGGGGCGGGCGTCCTCCTTTTGCGTCATAAGCCCGTTGACGACCTCGTGAATCACGCCGTCGCCGCCAAGGGCGATAACGGTGCGATAGCCCTGAGCCTGAGCGGCCAGCTCCTTGGCGTGTCCCATGCGCTCGGTTAGCACCAAGTCAAACTGGGATGCGCGCGCGGTCATATCCAAAAAGCGTTGCAGGCGCTCGGCAACTTCGCGCGCCGCACCCGACTGGGCGGCTGGGTTGGCGATGATGAGCGTGCGACCAAAATCAGTTGCGTGCATGGGGCGACTCCCGGCGTGTGACATGGCAGTGCGGTCGCGCTCAGGTCGAATTGCCCCTGATTGTGGCTGCACGGCGATTATTACATCTACTCTATCAGGTCGTTGTGGCGCTCGATAGCATCCGCTACCGTACCGCCCTCATCCACAATAAGCGAACGGCGCTTGGGTGAAATGATGCGCTGGGCAGGGTACACGCCGCGGTGTCCGCCGGTTAGGTAGCTGATAAAGGCCACGATGACAAAGAACCCGGCTGCCGTGCCGTGGAACAGGTCGATGGCCATCATGCAGGTGGTGATGGGCACGTTGAGGCCGGCGCAGAACACGCCGAGCATGCCCAGCGCTGCCAGAAAGCTGGGGTCGATTCCGACGAGGCAACCTATCCAGCCGCCGAGCGCCGCACCGATACCAAACAGGGGCGTGACCTCGCCGCCTTGGAAGCCGGCGCCCAGGGTGAGCGCTGTGACGACCAACTTGATGGCTGCGTCCGCCAGGGTGGTGTTGCCGGCAAATCCGGCGCCGGAAAGCCACGTGGAAAGGCCGGCGTAGTCCCAGGCGTCGAGGAGGGTATAAGCGGCCAAAACCACGAGTGCGCCTATGAGTGCGCGAACGAGGTAATTGGTGATAAAGCGACCGTACAGGCTCTTGACGGTTCGAACTGACCAGGCAAAGAGGCGTGCCGTCAGACCGAAGATAATGGCGCTGATAACAACGATGACAACCGTCCGTGGTGTCATGTTGGGAACGCTGGCGATAACATTCGCCTCGTACTCGGTACCCAGGGCGAGTGATGTAAAGTAGCCGGTAAACGAGGCGACCAGGCAGTAGATGCCCGCGGTGTAGTCGATCTTGCCGATAAAGCACATCTCCATGCCAAAGAAAGCTCCGGCAAGGGGCGAACCGAATACGGCGCCAAAGGCCGACGAGATGCCGGCGAGCATGAGGTCGTGGTGGTCATGCTTTTTGAGGTGGGCGAGGCTCGAGATGTTGCTGGCGATGGTGCCGCCAATCTGAACCGCGGCTCCCTCGCGACCGGCCGATCCGCCCGTTAGGTGCGTGAGCGTGGAGCAGACGAAGGTGAGGACGGCCATGCGCATATGGATAAGGCGTGTGCCCAGGGCGGAGTCGATGACCAGGTTGTTACCTCGTTTGGCGGCAAGGCCGTGGTTTTTGTACACCCATGCGGTAGCCACGCCCACGACGGGAAGCAACGCGTAAATCCACACGTGGTGCTCGCGATAATCGGTCGCGATATTCAGCGAGGCCAAAAATGCCCAAGCGGCAACACCCATGGCGAGCGAGACGATGGCGACGAGTACGAGCAACTTGGCGCTCGCGAGTAGGTTGCGGGCGTTGCGGCGCGTGTCGGCTGCCAAGAGCTGCTCGGAACGGGTGAGCTGATGCCTGCCGGCCATGATGACGTCGTTCAGGGAGAAAAAACCGCCATCGTCGAGCGGCTGGGAATGATCCTGCGTTTCGTTTGCGCTTTCGGTTTTGTCGTTATGAGCCATACGTTCCTCTTTTAGGTTGCAACGCAAGCATTATAAAACGCGGTAAACGCGACGAGCCGGTGGGTTGGTTTCCATTCTGTTTCGCGGCCTGCAACCGACAGGTGTATTTGCGGGTACAGGCCGAGTCGCGGTCGTGCGTCGGGGGATTATACTGAGACAAGCATAAAGAATCGGCGCCCCTGTTGTGCGCCGTGGCATTAAGAGGTGCATGTGGCAGAGAAACTCATTCCGCTGGAGGACGCGCAGTCGATTGTTTTGTCGCACGTTGCTCCGACCGATCTCGTCGAGATTCCCGTGTGGCAGGCGGCTGGTTTTCCCTTGGCCGAGGACGCGGTGGCCGATATCGACATCTCGCCGTTTGCCAACAGCGCTATGGACGGATATGCCGTGCGCTCGGCGGACTTGGCGCAGGCATCTGGCGAGGCGCCGGTGACGCTCGACGTTATCGGACACGAGGCCGCGGGCCATGTGTTTGAGGGCGCTATCGGCGCGGGCGAGGCGGTCCGCATTATGACGGGCGCGCCGGTACCCGAAGGTGCCGATGCCGTGGTGAAGTACGAGATCGTCGATGTGCTCGACGGCGATGGCAACGAGGGCTCGCACGTTCGCTTCTCGGCGCCGGCCAAGGTGGGGGAGAACGTTCGCTCGGCTGCTGAGGAAGCCCATGCCGGCGATGTTGTGATGCACGCTGGCGAGGTTGTGGCTCCGGCCGGCGCCGGCTTGCTGGCGAGCGCCGGGCATGCGAACGTGAAGGTGCATGCCGCTCCGCGCGTGGGCATTATCTCGCTGGGCACGGAGCTGGTCGCGCCGGGTGAGCTGCCGGCGCGCGGGCAGATTCGCGATTCCAACTCCTCGGCGCTAATGGCCGAAGCGCTCGATGCCGGCGCCGAGCCCGTGTTCTACGGCATTGCGCCCGATGATGAGCAGGCGATCGCCGAGCTGGTGCATCGTGCCGTGCAGGAGTGCGATTTTGTCATTACGAGCGGTGGCGCCTCGGCGGGCGATTACGACTACGTGACGGCGCTCGTCCGGCGCGAGGGCGAGGTGCTTTTCGATCGCATCTCGATGCGCCCCGGCAAGGCCATCACGTTTGGCTTGCTCGGGGGTAAGCCCTACCTGGGCCTTTCAGGCAATCCGGCCGCGGCGTATGTGGGCTTTGAGATGCTCGCCCGTCCGGCGATTCGCAAGATGCGCGGCTTTGCCGAGGGTGCGCGTCCCGTGCAGCGGGCGACGCTCACGCACGGCGTGAAGAAGCGCCAGGACCGACGCTTCTTCGATCGCGCCACGGTTTCGCGCGACCCCGAGACCGGTGAGCTGTTGGTGACCGAGGCCAAGACGCAGAATTCGGCGCTGCTCGGCACGATGCAGCGGGCCAACTGCCTGCTGCGTATTAACGAGGGTCCGTGCGACCTTGCGGCGGGCGATGTCGTGGACGTTGTTCGCGTCGACCTGCCCGAGGGAACGGTGTTGTAGGAGGAAGACTATGGAGTTGAAGATTTCGATTGTGACGTGCTCGGATACGCGTGATCTTGCTCAGGACGAGGCCGGAGCTGCACTCGAGGAACTTATCGAGGCGCAGGGCTGGACGGTCGCCTCACACGTGGTCGTACGCGACGACGTCAGCGAGATTGGTGATGCCATCGTGGAGGCCGCCGATGAGTGCCACGCCAATGTCGTGCTCACCTGCGGCGGCACGGGGCTTTCGATTCGCGATGTGACGCCCGAGGCGACGCGTGCCGTCTGCGACCGCGATGTGCCGGGTATTGCCGAGGCGATCCGTGCGTACTCCATGACCAAGACGCGCCGCGCCATGCTCTCGCGCGCTATTTGCATGCAACGAGGTCATACACTTGTCGTAAACTTTCCCGGTTCTACGAAGGCCGCCCGCGAAAGCTGGGAGGCCATAGCAGACCAGCTGGAGCACGCAGCTCAGATGACAGCGGGCGGCGGACATACCAACTAGGCGGTTTACCTGCGGCGGGGCGACCTAAACGGCTGCTCCGCCTTTGTTTTCCGCCGAAGCGACGCCGAGGTGCACGCTAACTCGAAACTATATTCTCTGGCGAGAATAATTTCTCACTAACATTATTCGCGCAGAAGTATAATCTGGTTGCAGATTAATGCCCGCGGTGGGGTACCCGGGCACAAGGTCCGAAAGGGTTGAATATGTTCGATTTGGTTTCTCGCCGCGGATTCGTCTCACTTTCTGCTGTCGCCGCTGCCGGCCTTGGTCTTGCCGGCTGTTCGGGCAGCAAGACGTCCGAGCCGGCCGGATCCGATGCCGGCTCCGCCAAGGCCTCTTCCAAGAAGGAAACCGTCGAGCTGCAGGTCTTTGCCGCCAACTCGCTCGAGAAGGCCCTGCCCGAGGTTCAGGAGCTCTACACCGAGCAGACCGGCACCACCTTTGCCGACACGCAGTTTAAGGCGTCTGGCGACCTTGTCGAGCAGATGCGCGCCGGTGCCGCCGTCGACGTGCTCATCACGGCTTCCAAGGGCACCATGGACGACGCCGAGGCCGCCGAGCTCGTCGACGCCGACACGCGTGAGGACATGTTCGTCAACGACCTTGTGATCATTCGCGCCGAGGGCTCCGACACCAAGGTCGAGGCCATCGCCGACGTCGCGAATCTTGACGGCAAGATCGCCATCGGCGACGCCAAGACCGTCCCTGCCGGAAAGTACGCCAACCAGGCGTTGGCCTCCGTGGGCCTCTACACCGGCACCGAGGGCGACGACGGTGAGTATGCTCCCGAGATTGCCGACAAGGTCGCACTGGCCGATAAGGTGGGCACCGCCGCCGCCTATGTGTCCACAGGCGACTGCGTGGCCGGTTTTGTCTACAGTTCTGACATCTACCGCTACGACGGCATCGAGGAGGCCTTCGTGTGCCCCGAGGACTCGCACAAGCCCATCGTGTACCCGGGTGCCGTTGCCGAGAGCTCCGAGCACGCCGACGAGGCCAAGGCGTTTATCGACTTTTGCCTGTCTAACAAGAAGGCTCAGAAGATTTGGGCTAAGTACGGCTTTGAGCTTTCCGAGTAGTGCGGCTTGGCGCGATAATTCCATCGTTTTGTGTTTCACTCCGTCCTTGTATTCGCTTGGAGCTTTTCGTGCTTAATAGATTCCGCATGCTTGTCGCCTGTGCTTTGACCTTCGCGCTTTGCTGGGTGCCGGGATTTGCGTTTGCTGGGGACGCTGAGGACGGGGCCCAGGCTGCTGCGACCGCTCATGGGCTTTCCTATGGGATCGAGGGTTTTGAGCGGTTGGCCAAGGGGACCGCTCGTGCGATGGAGGGCCAGCCTGAGGGCTACCGGTTTCCCGTTGACGAGGATGTGGACCTTGTAGTGGCGCCTGCTGCCGATCGCGTTGTGGTGTGGATATCGCCCAAGGCGGTCGAGAAGTATGGATTGGATCCGCAGGACAACGAGTGCGTATCGGGTCTCAAGGCCCTCGTCTGTAAGCTCGACAGCGCAAACTGCATGGGAGGTGCGCAGCTAGGGGACGTGGATCTTCCTTGGTATGTCACGGCGGAAACAACGTTTGATGCCGGCGGGTATACCTATGGCTTTGACGAGCGCGGTGCGGATGGGGACCGCTATGTGGTGATCGCATCAGCCTCGGGTGATGCCAAGGGCGGCGCGCGTTGGCTTGATAGCGCTCAAATGGTAGAGGCATCGTCTGTCGTGTTACGGGATGAGCAGGGGCCCTTGACCTCTCTAGCCTCCTTATTGGGCGGTATCGACTACCGACCGTTTTGGGTTTCCATCAAAACGAGCGGTCTTGCCCTGATGATTGCGTTTGCGCTGGGCCTGTTCGCCGCGTGGAAGACTATGGGTACCTCGAGTCGCATCAAGGGCCTGCTCGATTCGGTCTTTACGATTCCTATGGTGCTGCCGCCTACGGTGTGCGGCTTTTTGCTGCTTATGCTGTTTGGCCGCTCGACCGGGGTGGGCCAGTGGCTCATTGCGCACGGCATCTCGATTGTCTTTACGTGGCCCGCGGCGGTGATCTCTGCCGTGGTGGTGTCGTTCCCGCTCGTCTATCGTACGGCACTCGGAGCCTTCGAGAGCCTCGACACGCAGATGCTCGATGCGGCGCGCACGCTGGGCTGGTCCGAGCGTCGCATCTTTACCAAACTCATGATGCCGCTCGGCTGGCCCTCGATTGCCGCCGGCACGGTGCTCGCCTTTGCCCGCGCCATGGGCGAGTTTGGCTGCACCCTGTTCTTTGCGGGCAACTATGCCGGTATTACGCAGACCATTCCCATTGCGATTTACTTTGAATGGATGGGCGGCAATACGTCGGTTGCCCTCTTTTGGGTCGCCGTCGTGATCGTGTTTAGTTTCCTAGTCATTCTGTTCATCAATATGTACACCGCTCATTCGCAAAAGTATCGCGAGCGGGGCCTTTCCCGTGCGGAGCGCAAACAGGCCAAAGATCTCACCGGACAGGGCGATTCGCTCGACCCGGCGGGCGGCGATGCCTTGCGCATCGATCGCGAGGCGCTGGCCGAGCTCATGCGCGATGATGCGGCGCCGCAGGGAGGTCGATAGGCCATGTCGCTCGTTCTGGATATAAAAAAGCGCTATCCCGGCTTTACCCTCGACATGCAGCTCGAAGGCGGCGAGGAGCGTGTGGCGCTGCTCGGTGCCTCGGGTTGCGGCAAGAGCTGCACACTGCGCTGCATTGCCGGTGTGGAGACGCCCGACGAGGGCAAGATCGTTGTCAACGGCGTGACCTTTTTTGACTCGGCGGCGGGCATCGACCTGTCGCCCCAGGAGCGAAAATGCGCCCTGTTGTTCCAAAACTATCAGCTGTTTCCCAACATGACGGTGGCCGATAACGTATGCGCCGGTGTAAAGGACGCGGGTGACGCCGCCGCGCGTAAAAAACTCGCCGAGCGTTATCTGAGCATTTTCGGTCTAGCCGATTTTGCCGACCGCTATCCCGCGCGACTCTCGGGCGGTCAGCAGCAACGTGTGGCGCTTGCGCGCATGGTGGCGGCGCATCCGGGCATCTTTATGTTCGACGAGCCCATGAGCGCGCTCGATTCCTATCTTAAGAGCGCGCTCGAGCAGAACATGCTCGACCTGTTCGATGTGTGCAACCGCACCGTCCTCTACGTGAGCCACGATATTGACGAGGCATGCCGCCTGTGCAAGCGCATTTGCGTGATGCATAACGGACATGTGGAGGAGATCGGCTCCGTCGAGGACGTGGTCCGCCGTCCGCAGACGCTGGCGGCGTTGCGCCTGACGGGCTGCAAGAACACAAGCCGGGCGCGCAAGGTCGGCGACGAAGAAGTGGAGGCCCTCGACTGGGGCATGACCTTTAACGTGGGTCGCGCGGTCCCCGATAATGTGGCGTACCTGGGCATTCGGGCAAGCTACTTCCATGTTGACAATCGCGCGGAGCGGGGCCGCAACAGCTATGATTTGCACGTGGCCCGAGTGAGCGATTCACGCTTTGAGCGGCTGGTGTTGCTGGACGTGCCGCGCGCCGATGCGCCCACACGTCTGCAGTGGAAGGTGAATAAGGTGAGTGTACCCGTGGAAGAGCTGCCGCAGGCGGGTGAGACTCTGCGCATGCATTTTGATGCAAGCAGGATTCATCTCGTTTGCCGATAATGCGGGGGCGATGCGGTCGAGGAGGTAGTCCTCGACCGCTTTGTTTTCACTTCGCCGTTCGCCGATTTCTACATGACTAAACCTTATCAGTCTGATAATTAATTATCAGACAGTGAGATGCTCACATCCCGACGCTGTCGTACGCATGTCGGCGGTGTTCGTCTGGACGACAACCGTTGATATAGTTACCTTCGACGAGAAAAGGAGGGCGCGCTGATGCCGCAGAAGACATATTCGCGTCGCGTTGCCGCGCGCGCCCTGTATATGGCTCGGAGCCGCATATGAGCAGGTATGTTCACGGCTCCGGGAGAGACGACGCACAACTAAATAATCGACCGCAAAGCAGGTTCCCCAAAATTCCGGGTTTAGGCACGGCTGGGTTTTCGCCGCCCACCGTGCAGCAATACCGTAGTTATCCGTATTTGGTTCGAGAGGGGAACCGTCATGGCTGAAGAATTCGATTTTCATCCGATGTGGGAGAGCCTCGGCATGAATCTTGCCGATCACGACATGCTGCTGGGCGCTGTGGGCCAGATGTACGGCGATATGTTCCTGACGCAGAACAATCGCCCCAAGTCCACGTCCTACCTGGATTTTGTCGCCACCAACATCCACAGCGGCCGTATTAAGGAGATGCTCGACAAGAAGGAGGCCGGCGAGGCCACCAAGATCGTCGGTTCGTTCTGTGTGTACGTGCCCGAGGAGATCGTGCTTGCCTGCGATGGTATCCCCGTTGGCCTGTGCTCGGGTGCCGACTGGGCGACCGACAAGGTCGAGGAGCATCTGCCGCGCAACACCTGCCCGCTCATCAAGAGCTTTGCCGGCTTTAAGCTGGGCGAGGTCTGCCCCTACATTGAGTCAAGTGATCTGGTGGTGGGCGAGAACACCTGCGATGGCAAGAAGAAGGCCTACGAGTTCTTTGCCACGCAAAAGAACATGTACGTCATGGATATTCCCAACGTGCATGACGAGTCGACGCTCGTGACCTGGAAGGCCGAGGTTAAAAAGCTTGCCGCCAAGATTGAGGAAGAGTGCGGCGTCAAGATTACGCCCGAGCGCCTGAAGGCTGCCATCCACGCCGTCAACGAGAAGCGTCGCGCCCTGCAGCGCCTCGCTGCCGCGCGCGCTGCCGACCCGGCGCCCATCAGCGGTCTCGATAGCCTGCTGACCGTGCAGGCCGCCTTTATGGATGACACGCCGCGTCTGACCGGAGCCATCAACGAGATGGCGGCTGAGTGCGAGCAGCGTGTCGAGGCCGGCGAGGGCGTGGCGCCCAAGGGGACCAAGCGCATCCTGTACACCGGCACGCCCATGGCCGTGCCCAACTGGAAGCTGTTCAACCTCATCGAGAAGGCCGGCGGCGTCGTGGTGGGCGAGGAGTCCTGCACGGGCTCGCGCTACTACAAGGACCTGGTCGACGAGTCCGGCGAGACGGTCGACGAGATGCTCGACGCCATCGCCGAGCGCTACTTTAAGATCAACTGCGCCGTCTTTACGCCCAACGACCAGCGTATGAAGGACATTGTCCAGATGGCCAAGGACCTGCATGTCGACGGCATCGTCGACGTGGCCCTGCAGTTCTGCACGCTCTACGAGATGGAGTCGTTTGCCGTGGAGAAGGCCGCCGAGGAGGCGGGCATCCCGTTTATGCACATCACGACCGACTACGCCGGTGAGGACGCTGGCCAACTGCAAACCAGGATCGAGGCTTTCTTGGAAACCATTTAGGGCTATCCGTCTCGGCGGCTTCCCCAGGCACCCGATCTTGCCGTTCTAACTGTCGCTTGCGTACCAAAGTACGCGGCGCTCCTCTTTCACGGCAACCTCGAGCACCTGGGAAAGCCGTTTCCTTGGTTGGTTAAAAGGTTTGTTAAGGAGCTATATGTCGGAATATATTGAGCGGCCGTTGCCGTCCACGTTTGAGGAGTTCAACGAACAGCGCAAGGCGTCGTTTATTCGCGTCAAGGATTACAAGCAGGCCGGTAATCGCCTAGTCGGCTTTTTGTGCAGCTATACGCCGCTCGAGATTATCGATGCCGCGGGGGCTGCGAGCGTGGCGCTGTGTGGCACGTCCGACGAGGTGATTCCCGAGGCCGAGAAGGTGCTACCGGCAAACCTCTGCCCACTCATCAAGTCGACGTACGGTTTTGCCTATTCGCAAAAGTGCCCGTTTACGTACTTTAGCGACATGATCATCGGCGAGACCACCTGCGACGGCAAGAAGAAGATGTACGAGCTACTCAACGAGCTCAAGCGCACGCACATTCTGCATCTTCCGCAGGGTCGCGATCGCGCCTACGAGCGTGAAGGCTGGTACGAGGAGTGCCGCCTGCTCAAGGAGGAGCTCGAGGGTTTCTACGGCATCACGATTACCGACGATGACCTGCGCGCTGCCGTCCGTCGTCGCAACCGCTTGCGTGCGGCCCAGCTCGACATGTTTGCGCTGCAGGCCAACCAGCCGGCGGCTATGAGCGGCGTCGACCTGATGAGCACCATGTTTGCCGGTACGTTTAGCTTTGATATCGAGGCCTATACGCAGCAGCTGGAGCAAAAGGTTGCCAAGCTGCGCGAGGCCTACGACGCGGGCGAGCGCCCGGTTGCGGCGGACGCCAAGCGCATTCTGATCACCGGTTGCCCGGTGGGCGGCGTGATCAACAAGATCGGCCGTACTATCGAGTCCAACGGCGGTGTGGTCGTGTGTATGGACGACTGCTCGGGCGAGCGCACGGTGGCCATGATGATCGACCCGGAGGCTCCCGACATCCTGCGCGCCATCGCCGACCGCTACCTCGACATTAACTGCTCGGTCATGACGCCCAATGACGGTCGTATGGACAACACCCTGGCCATGTGCGAGAAATACCATGTCGACGGTGTGGTGGAGAATGTGCTCCAGGCGTGCCACACCTTTAACGTGGAGAGTGCCCGCATGCAGGAGGCTGTCGAGGGTGCGGGTATTCCGTATATGAAGATCGAGACCGATTACAGCAACGGCGACATGGGTCAGATCGAGACCCGCATCGCCGCCTTCATCGAAACCCTCTAGCTTCCTCAGGCACCGGATTTTGCTCCTCAAACCGTCGCTTGTGTACCCAAAGTACGCTGCGCTCCTCTTTCGGGGCAATCTCCGGCACCTGAGAAACCTAGAGCTAAGGCGCCTGAACGCGCCGCTACCTTTGATGTTTAGATTGGAAGAGAGCCATGATAGGGATCGGGATCGATATCGGGTCTACGGCGGCTAAGGCTGCTGTGGTCGATGGAGGGGGTTCGGTGGCGTGGACGTGCGTGCAGCCAACCGGGTTCTCCTCGGTCGATGCGGCGGAGCGTCTGCGCGGCGAGCTTGCCGCGGCCGGCTATGACGTGGCTGCCGACGACGTGCGCGTGATCGCGACCGGCTACGGTCGTGTCGCCGTGCCCTATGCGCATAAGGTCGTGACTGAGATTACCTGCCACGGTACCGGTGCTGTGCGCCTGTTTGGCGACCACGGCACCGTGATCGACGTGGGCGGTCAGGACACCAAGGTCATTCAGATCAAGGGCGGTCGCGTGGCCAAATTTGCCATGAACGACAAGTGCGCTGCCGGCACGGGGCGCTTTTTGGAGATCATGGCCGACCGTCTGGGTATTTCCCAACAGCAGATGGCCGACCTTGCGCGTTCCGGCGAACCCACCAAGATCAGCAGCATGTGCACGGTGTTTGCCGAAAGCGAGGTCATCAGCCTGATCGGTCGCGGTGAGCCGCGCGAGAACATTGCGCGTGGCGTGATCGACAGCGTGGTCTCGCGCGTGGCGACCATGGCTGGGCAGGCGGCGGGCGCCCCGTACTACCTGACGGGAGGCCTGTGCGAGAACGCATTCGTGGTGGAGCGGTTGGGCGAGCTACTGGGGTCGCCGGTGACCACCTCGCCCCAGGCTCGCTTTGCCGGAGCCATCGGCGCGGCGATTCGCGCACAGGCGCTCAATTAATGCATCCGCCGTAGGCTCGCATTCATGCGTATACTGGGAGGAAATGATTGACCGATGAGAGGAGGTATCGATGGCTGACGATCAGATTAAGCTCACGTCTATGACTGCCGCGAGCGGTTGAGCCGCTAAGCTGGCTCCCGGAGCCCTCGCCCAGGTCCTGGGCGACTTGCCCAATGTGCATAACGACAACTTGCTCGTAGGGTTCGATACCTCCGATGATGCGAGCGTCTTCCGCGTAGGGGAGAACCTAGGGCTCGTGCAGTCCATCGACTTCTTTCCGCCGATGGTCGACGACCCGTTTCTGTTTGGCCAGATCGCCGCAGCCAACTCGCTGTCGGACATTTACGCCATGGGCGGGCGGCCGAGCCATGCCATGAACTTGCTGTGCATCCCGAGCTGCCTGGGCGTTGAGGTTGCCGGTCAGATTCTGGCGGGCGGCGCCGACAAGTGCGTCGAGGCGGGTTGCTCCATCGCGGGCGGCCACACCATCAACGACGACGAGCCCAAGTACGGTCTGTCTGTGAGCGGCTTTGTCGCACTTGACCGTATGCTCGCCAACAGCGGTGCGTGCGTGGGCGATGTCCTACTGCTGACCAAGGCGATCGGCTCGGGCATCATCACCACGGCCATTAAGGGCGAGCTCATCGAGCAGGACGAGGCCGCAGCCATGTTTGACTCGATGCGCACCCTCAACGAGGCCCCGATCCGTCTGGCCGAGGGACTCGAGCTTCACGGCTGCACCGACATTACGGGCTTTGGCCTGATCGGGCATGCGTGCGAGATGGCCGAGGGCTCGGGCGTGCAGATTGTACTTGCGTCGGGGGCGGTGCCGCTCTTTGACCAGGTGCTCGATATGGCGCGTCTGGGCATTATTCCTGCCGGTGCCTACCGCAACCAGGATTTCTTTGGTGCGCGCGTGACGGCCGACGATGACATGGAACCGGGCATGCTGGATGCGCTGTACGATCCGCAGACTTCGGGTGGTTTGCTTATTGCGGCGCCCGCGAGGGATGTTGATGAGCTTGCGCGCCGTCTACATGCCGAGGGGCGCATCGCCGCCGTTGTCGGGCGCGTGTACGAGGCGGAGCCGGGCGGTCCTGTCGTCCGCGTTGTTCGCTAGCCCGCACGTTTATGCAACTGTTTACCGTTCTCTAGAACGGTTCTTTCGAAAGGAATTTGCTATGTCTACCAAGATTGAAGTCAATGCCATGGGCGATGCCTGCCCGCTGCCCGTCGTCAAGACGCTCAAGGCCCTCAAGCAGCTTAATGGCGAGGGCGCCGTCGTGACCGCGGTCGACAACGAGACCGCCGTCAAGAACATCTCCAAGATGGCGCAGGAGAAGGGCTGCACGGCCTCGGCCGAGAAGGTTTCTGACGCCGAGTGGCACGTGACTGTCGTGACCGCCGGTGCCGTGGCCGTTGCGGACCCCGAGCAGGACGGTGCCGCTTTCTGCGACGTCAGCGCCGGCAAGGGCAAACTCGTCATTTCCGTCTACACCGATTGCATGGGCCGTGGCGACGACGAGCTGGGCCACAAGCTCATGAAGGCGTTTATCTTTGCCGTGACGCAGCAGGAGGAACTGCCCGCGACCATGCTGTTCTACAACGGCGGTGCCAAACTCACCGTCGAGGGCTCGCCGGTGCTCGATGACCTGAAGGGCCTGGCCGAGCAGGGTGTCGAGATTCTCACCTGCGGTACCTGCCTCGACCACTATGGCATTAAAGACCAGCTTGCGGTGGGCGAGGTCACCAACATGTACGTGATCGTGGAGAAGATGGAGCAGGCCGTGCGCGTCGTGCGCCCGTAGCGTATTGGTTGGAGTTGCCATGAGGGAGAAGCGCCCGGCGCTTGTCATCACGTTTCCCACCACGGCGGCCGCCATGGGTTGCGAGTCCCTGTGCATCGAGCACGGCCTTCCCGGGCGAACGATTCCCGTGCCCGGGGAGGTCGAGGCCGGCTGCGGTCTGGCGTGGAAGGCGTTGCCTGCCGATGAGGAACTGCTGCGCGGCGAACTTGCCGAGGCGGGTGTTCCCACCGAGGGCTATACCGTGATCGATATGTGGGAGGTCGTGCGATGATCTATCTGGATAACGCGGCGACGACCATGCACAAGCCGCAGACGGTCATCGATACCGTGACGCAGGCGATGTGCTCGCTCGGCAATGCCGGGCGCGGCGCCACGTCGGGTGCCCTCGATGCCGCTCGTACGATTCATGGCTGCCGTGCCAAGCTCGCGCGCCTTTTGGGTTGCCCGAGGGCGGACCATGTGTGCTTTACGCCCAACTCCACGGCGGCGCTCAACACCGTCATCAATGGCGTGGTGCGCCCCGGCGATCGCGTGGTCGCGACGGTGCTTGAGCACAACTCGGCGCTACGTCCGCTCAACCGCTTGGCGACGGAGCAGGGTGTGACGGTTGAGCATGCGGGTTGCGATGCGAGCGGCGTGCTCGACTACGACGAGCTCGAGCGGCTGGTCACGCCCGGTACGCGTGCCGTGGTGGTGACGCACGCCTCCAATGTGACCGGCAACGCGGTCGACGTTGCACGCGTGGCTGCCATGGCCCATGCGGCCGGCGCGCTGGTGATCATCGATGCCTCGCAGTCTGCCGGCACGGCGCATATCGATATGCAGGCCATGGGGCTCGACGCGGTGTGCTTTACCGGCCACAAGGGGCTGATGGGCCCGCAGGGCACCGGTGGCCTGGCCGTGGCAGAGGGCATTGACGTGGCCCCTTGGGCCATGGGCGGCACGGGCGTGCACAGCTTCGATGCACTGCAGCCGCTTGAGTGGCCCACTCGCCTTGAGGCGGGCACGCTCAACGGTCACGGCATCGCGGGCCTTTCCGCTGGTCTCGACTTTATCGAGGCCCAGGGTGGGGTCGAGGCGATTGCGGCGCATGAGCGCTCACTTGCAGAGCGCTTCCTTGCCGGTGTGCGCGAGATTTCGGGGATTAAGCTCTACGGTGCGTTTGAGCAGCCCGTGCGCTCTGCGATTGTGTCGCTCAACGTGGGCGATATCGACTCTGCTGAGATCTCGGATGCGCTCATGCAAGGGTGGGGGATTGCGACGCGCCCCGGTGCCCATTGCGCTCCGCTCATGCACCGCGCGCTCGGGACCGAGCGCCAGGGTATTGTCCGTTTCTCGTTTGGGTATTTCAACACGACCGAAGAAGTCGACACGGCTATCGATGCTCTGCGCGATTTAGCCTGCTAAAGCTGCTAGAGCGTATATACTTGCGGGACGGGTCTTTTGCCCGTCCCGTTTTTGTTTCGATTCGAAAGGTGCTCTCATGGCTTCATCCGCCCCGCGCGGTCTGCGCTCCGACCATGTCGTCACCGTCGGCATCGCCCTGTTCTCGATGCTCTTTGGCGCCGGCAACCTCATTATTCCGCCGCTGCTGGCGTTGCAGGCAGGTTCTGCCACGCCGGTCGCCATGCTCGGCTTTCTGATTGCCGCCATCGGCCTGCCCGTCATGGGATTTATCGCCGTCGCGCTTGCCGGAACGGCGCGTGAGCTTGCCGGCCGCGTGCACCCCAAGTTTGGTGAGTTCTTTGTCGCGGCGGTGTATCTGGCCATCGGCCCGTGTCTGGCTATTCCGCGCACGAGCTCCACGGCCTTTGAGATGTTGGTGCCGCTGCTGCCCGAGGGCGTCTCGCTCGGCACGGCTCGCCTGGTGTTTGCCGTTGGCTTCTTTGTCGTCGCGTTTGCGCTTACGCTGCGTCCGGGCGTCATTACGCGCGTACTCGGTCGCATTACGGGCCCCGCGCTCATTGCGCTCATCGTGCTAGTCGTGGGTGCCGCCGTGATCTCGCCGCTGGGTCCCGCTGCCGCGCCGCAGGCTCCCTACAATGCCGGTGCTGCTGTGCAGGGCTTTCTGACCGGCTACCAGACCATGGACCTGCTCGCGTCGCTCGCCTTTGGCATCATCATCGCCGAGACCATCCACGAGCTGGGTGTGACCGACGACAAGCGCGTGGCCTTCGAGATCTCGCGTTCGGGTGTGATCGCCGGCGCGCTCATGGCCATCATCTACTGCGGCCTGGCGCTTGCCGGCACGCAGCTCAGCACCGTGATGCCCGATGCCACCAACGGCGCCGCCATCCTTGCCCGCTCTGCCTCCATGCACTTTGGCCTTGTCGGCACGGTTGTCGTCTTTGCGATTTTCTTCTTAGCCTGTATGAACGTGTGCATCGGCCTCATCAGCTGCTGCTCGCGTTACTTCTGCGAGACGTATGTGGTCGAAGGGGGAGCGGAGGCCTCCGAGGAGGCCATGCGCCGTCCCTTTGCGATTCTCGCCTTTGTGTTCGCGGCGTTTTCGTGCGTGCTCTCCAACGTGGGCCTCGACGTGATCCTTATGTTCTCGGTGCCCATGCTCAACGCCTTGTATCCCGTCGCCATCGTGCTGGTGCTGATGGGTTTGGTACACGGTTTTTGCGACGCGCATCCGCAGGTGTGGGTTTGGGTCGGCGGCGTTGTCGCGGTGCAGAGCGTGATCACGTCGGTCCGCGATGCGTTCTTTGCGGGCGCGTGGCTGCCGTTTGATGTGCTGCCGCTGGCGGATATCGGTGCCGCGTGGGCGCCGGTTGCCGTGGTTGCCTTTGTGATCGGCCTGCTCCATAGTCGTTTTGTTGCACATTCGAGGAGCTAAGGCATCAATGCTTGCACAGGTGGGGAGTCTCCCCTATAATTTCCTTCGCTTTGGGACACGCAAGGTTTAGACCTTAGCTGCTCAACACCTTCGGGACGTGGCGCAGTTTGGTAGCGCGCCTGCTTTGGGAGCAGGATGTCGCAGGTTC
>ENA-OQIZ01000419-OQIZ01000419.1-human-gut-metagenome-genome-assembly--contig:-NODE-419-length-22571-cov-4.156033_pt1 | contig 22571 bp, 20 predicted proteins | sample MGYA00242593_ERZ504758 | MGnify/ENA primary metagenome ERZ504758 (study PRJEB26092, sample SAMD00036364) | human gut metagenome | host: Homo sapiens | study: EMG produced TPA metagenomics assembly of...
TTCGGTTCTTATTGTAGGTAGAATGAGAGAAAATCCAGAAACAAGAATAATGGTGCAGGACAAAAATAGTTTGGCAAAAGAAGGAAGGGCGGTTGCATTTAATATAGATGAAGAAAGTGGAGTTGATATTATCGGAGAGACAGATATTAGAGTAGATGAATTACTACAGGGTTATTCATCTAATAAGATTAATGTAAAAAAATTTATTGAGGATGAATTGTCTAATGGAGAAGTTAATGCAGATGTTATATTAAGAAATGCGAAAGAGCAGGGAATATCAGAGAGAACGCTAAAAAATTATAAAAAGCAAATGAATATAAAATCATACAAGAGAAAAAATGGTTGGATATGGAAAAAAGCAGAAATCTAGAATATGAGAATAAGATATAATCAAGTCATTAAAGAAATTAAGCCCCAATAAAATATATAAATAATTACAATATGTATATTGAATCAAAGAAAGGCATATGCTATAATATGCCTAGGCAAAAAAGATATGAGTAGTCCGTAAGGGCAACAAAAAAGCCACGAGTTCGCACCTCGTGGCTTTTTCTATTCCGTTTTGGTAAGGTGGCTTATTCCCTTAGGTTAGTTGCTGATTAATCATTTCTATCTAACCATTTGCAAATGTAGTAGGCAACTACACTTGCCATAATTGAAATGATAAAAGATATGAGTATATCTTCCGTAAGTCAACCCCCCTTTCTTTGCCATTATAGGGGTAGCAACTTGCTTATTATATCAGATTGTTATTCAAAATGGTATAATGAACATTGTCAATTTGTAATATTTTGATAATATATATTATTATATATATTATTTTTGAGTGGATAGATATTTACATTTTTAATTCCCAATATATTTAAGGGTTTTAGGTGAATCCCCTAGCAAGACATCAGTGTATCGGTTGGTATTTGTATTACCTAATGTCGCCGTAAAGCCCCTTACTTTAGTTATGGGGATATAAGGCGACTTTTTTGTTTAATCAGTTTTTCAAAAATATCCAATCGTATATTGCATTAGATAGCTTTGAGATGTATAATATTTATATGAAGTATAAATCTAACAATAATGTGGTTTATTCCTGCAAGTATCATGTGGTTTTTTGTCCAAAGTATCGGCGCTCTGTTTTAATAAACGGTGTTGATGTTCGCTTAAAGGAGCTGATACAACAAACATGCGAACAGCTTAATGTCGAAATTATAGAAATGGAAATCATGCCAGACCATGTGCATCTGCTTATGGAAGTAGACCCTCAGTTCGGTATTCATAAAGCCGTTAAGCAAATCAAAGGCTATTCATCTCGTATTTTGAGAGAGGAATTCCCTTGGCTTAAATCAAGACTTCCAAGCCTTTGGACTAACAGTTATTTTGTGTCTACAGTTGGTGGTGCTCCACTTGCTGTAATCAAACAATACATTGAGAATCAGAAATATGTTTAGGTGGTGGTATAATGCAACTTTCAGAAACAGTGAAAGTATATCCAACTGAATATCAGAAATCCTTAATCGCCCAGACTATGACAGAATACATTTATACTGTTAATAGTCTTGTTTCTGATGCAGTAAGTGGTCATTCTATTGCAAAGACTACTACTGCTGATGTAAGTGTCAACCTGCCAAGTGCTTTGACAAACCAGTGTATTCGTGATGCAAAATCCATTGTAAAGAAGCACTACAAATACTGTCGTCAGGCTGTTATCAAAAACAGATGTTTCAAAAAGCGTGGTTCAGGTATCAGAGTAAATGCTCCAAGCCTTCCGATATTGAAGAAGTCATGCTGTTATATTAACAACCAGAATTTCAAAGTCGGAGACAACTGTATTGAATTTCCGGTAATGATTAACGGAAATTCAAAGCGTATTTCTGTTTCAGTTAAACTCACAGACCATCAGAAAGCATTATTCGTCAATGCAAAGTTTGGAACTATGCGTATCGTGACTAAGAACCATACCCTTGTTGCTCAAATCATATACGAGGTTGCAGAACCTGAACTTAAATCAGATGGCAATGCCATGGGTATAGATTTAGGCATCAAGTGTCCTGCTGTTTCATACTGTTCTGATGGTTCTGTTAAGTTCTACGGCAATGGTCGTAAGAACAAGTATATGCGTAGACATTATGCTTATCTCCGTAAGAAACTGCAGACCTCTAAAAAGACTAAGGCTGTTAAGCGTATAAACGATAAAGAACAGCGCATAATGCGTGATATCGACCATAAGTTAAGCCACGACATTGTAGAAACGGCAGTCGCTCACAATGTTAAAGTAATTAAGTTAGAGCAGCTGCAAAACATTCGCTCTACGACAAGAAAAAGTCGTAAAAACAATCACAGTCTGCATACATGGTCATTCTATAGACTTGCAAAGTTTATAGAGTATAAAGCAAAGTTAGCAGGCATATCCGTTGAGTATGTAAATCCGGCATACACAAGCCAGACATGTCCAGTTTGCGGACATGTTCATCATGCTGATGATAGAGACTATACCTGTAAATGTGGATTCCGTATTCATAGAGACCTTTTGGGTGCTATGAATATCTGCAACTCAACTGAGTTTGTTGGTAACAGACAAACTGCGTAGAGAACTATATGTTCTGCTCTACGAGGGCTGATGGCACAGCCCTGACTTGGAGTACGACCTATCAGAAATGAACTGGTCAGCCGATACTTTTCGGCAGCTACCAAGAATCCCCTGTCTTTAGACATGGGGAGTGTCAAAAATACGTATCTTGCCCTCGCTTTATGCTGCAATTATACATAGAGATATATAATAAAAATGGCAGAGTTGAATAGAAAAATTTAAATTTAAAGCCATTTTATGTTAACAAAACAAGTAAGTAGGAAGTAAATATAAAAATAAAGAACAATAATATATATTATAATATATATTAGAATAATAAAGTGTAAAATAAGAACCAATAATAATGAATGAAATTAATTAAGAGGAATTAAATAAAACAGATGGAGATAAATAATAAATACATTTTTCATATTCATACATATAGATGTGGACATGCATCGAGTGAATCAGACGAGGCATATGTGAAAAAGGCTATCGAGTTGGGAGCAGAAAGCATAACATTTACGGATCATACACCATTTCCAGGTGATACATTCACAGGAAGAATGAAATATTGCCAGCTTGATGAATATTTATTATCATTGAGTGACTTGAAACAAAAATATGCCGGGGCGATAGATGTACATATAGGTTTAGAAGTAGAATATATGCCATCATTTAGGGATTATTATAAGGAACTTAAAGAAAATGATAATATTGAACTGATGATATTAGGGCAGCATCATTATGAGATATCAAAGGGAATATACAGTTTTATGGAGAAGCCTGAGCAGGAATATGTTGGATTGGTTGAGGCTATGCTTGAAGGACTTGATATGGGAGTGTTTGATGTTGTGGCTCATCCTGACAGAGCATTTAAGAAAGAAACTGTCTGGTCTGAAAGAATGTCTATATATTCACGGAAATTAATTGAAGCTGCTGGGGATAGTATATATTTGGAAAAAAATTATAGCTCAATGGGAAAGAAAGGTATATATAGAGAAGAATTCTGGAAATTAGTGAATCCCAATACCAGAATTATATACGGATGTGATGCACATTCAACAGAAGAAATGATTATAACGTAGCTAGAAAATAGTATGTTTTTTATTTGCAAATACAGATAAAAAGTGAATGTAAGCATAGAAAAATCAAAATAAATAATACATATATTAAGAGTGCAATTATTATAGATGTACATTCTTGCATCCTTGCACTCTTGAACATATGTATAGGTAAATATGGTACTAATATGGTACCATAAAAAAAATAAATGAAATAATACGAATAAGATAAGGTGATATTTATATAACAAATCCAGATAAATAGGGACTTTCACAATAAATCTTTTCTTAAAAAATCCGTGAGGGTGGTAGAACAGTTGGTTCTGGTGCTGTTGCTACAATTATTGAATAATTGTTATTTAATACAGTAATTTTAAGGGTTTCCGAGATTTTCTCGGAAGCCCTTTTTTTGTCCCTAAATAAGTGAAAAAGGGGTGTGAATGGTGTCAAAACGATGCCGAAAATTTTTGAAATAAATAAATTGAGGTAAAGTAAAAAACACCCATACACATAAGTGCATGAGTGTTTTTCAGCCATAATCAATATGGCTCTCTCTGTGTTAGTATATTACCACATTTAAGAATTTATGACAAGAGTTAATATTTATTTTTTAATGTAAGTTATAAAGTATCGAATTTATGATATTCAATTTTTGATTTTGGTAAAGAAATTAATGTATCAAGAACGCTCAAATTTTTTATTCCCATTTGACCTCTAACATTGTCAAACGCATTTGGCTGTAAAGTGCCTTGCAGTTCTATTAACATATTTTTTAATTCCATAATCATTGGTGCAAATTCTTCTTTTGGAAGAAAATATTTAAAGTATACGAGAATATCGAAAATATTTTTCTCTGTACATCTGCTGTATGATGTAGGAAGTTGTGCATAGTAAGGGTCTAAAATTCGTCCGCTTGCGGAATTGTTTCGTGCTTGTGTTTGATGAATACAAAAAACCCGTTCGTTATGTGCACAGGAGTTTCTTACTCTTCTTAACCAATGTAAGCTACCAATTAATAGTTTGACATTAGGCAAATTATTATCATCATACATAGAATATAATTTACAAATAGCGTGAGTTACATTTGTCTTACTATTTTGAAGCACATCAATGAAAGTAGAGAAATTCACAACTTTAATCATAATCCAAGTTGGAATTTGCTCGTGGTTTTTCATGTAAAACTGTACATATTCTGACTTGCTTTTGCTTAGCTCAGAATATGCAGAAGAGATAGTATTCATTTTTGATTGCAAAGTAACATTGGTGGAATAAGCATTTGTTTCATACCACGGTATTTTTCCGTTTTCATTATATTGGTCAAATTTGTAACCTGTTAAAGTCCTAACTTCTTCTTCAACTTGAGTGATGTACTTAAGTAAAAATAGTCTAAGCGATTCATCAAATTTCTTTAAACTATTTATTTGACTTAAGGTTGTATTAGGAAAATAGATATGATTTCCATGAGCATCAGTACCGCAAGTGAAAGGCATTTTATAGCCATTAATCATATTAAAGTAGCCGGAGCGTACTAATGATATTTTGTGTGGAGTTCCGTTACAATCAATTCTTTTATCTTTACGAAGTTTCTTCATTTGTTGATTATAAGTTAGAAAAGATTTATCATTTGCCATATATCTTATCTCCTTGTAGCATATATCTCTAATATCTTAATAATAGCATTTGTGTTATAAAATTACCATCCCTTAATCTGTTTTACCTGTTCTGCTCGTTCGGGATCTCTATGATACTGCAGCTTAAATTGTATCGTTTCGACCACTTCTTTCCTTGCTTCATCATCCAACTGATAAAAGGAAGTCAGAAGATTATCCACATCCGGCATACTATTTTTACCGAATAGGTACATAAGTGGATAGAGAGAGTTTTTCAAGTAGGTTTTGACTCTGCTTGCATCCAAGGCTCCATTCAATCCATCTGGGAGAGTGGGATATATTTCTTCTTCGGTAATAGCTCCAGAGAAAGGACTTGCAGAGCATATCTCATTCACATCAATATCTAAAGCATTGGCAAGTCGGAGAGCAAAGTCAAAGCGGATATTGGAATCTTTTTGAATAATCGTGTATAACGTGGTGGCACTAATGCCGGTTTCTTTTGCAATTCTGCGTACATTTGTACCTTTTTCATCAAGGTACTCTTTTAATTTCTTTCCATCGCCCATAAGCAACCTCCTATTTTCATAGACAAAGTAATTACGAAAAACATAAACTCAATTATTATCATATCACATTTACGAAAAACATAAAAGTGAAAATTACATAATTTTAGAATTACGAAAACCGTAAAATATTATTTACGAAGTATTGACATTATTTACGGACAGTGATAATATGAATTTACGAAAACCGTACACAACAAAAATACAAGAGTTGTAACGGCATTGTAGAATGAGAAGGGAGGATGAATATATGGCGAACTATCAATATATGATGAGTGCGGATGATGTGGCTAAGGAACTGGATTGTTCCAAGTCGTATGCTTACAAGTTGGTTAAGGCAATGAATAAGGAACTTGCGAAGCAGGGATATATCACAATGGCAGGACGGATTCCAAGAGCATATTGGGCAAAAAAGATGTTCGGATACGAGCTGGCTGCGAACTAAGAGAGGAGAAGAAAGGAATGGCTTACAAAGAAAAAGACACGAAGAAATGGACTGCCCAGTGGTTTGAAACGAATGCAAAGGGCGAAAAGAAAAAACGAAGAAAGAGAGGATTTTCCACAAAAAAGGAAGCTCTGGAATATGAGCGACAGAAAAAACTCAATAGCAGTCGAAGTATGGATATGAAATTGAGTGAATTTATGGAGGTATATTTTGAGGACAAACAGAATGAACTCAAAGAACGTACCATGAAAAACAAACGTTATATGAGGGAACAGCATATTATTCCGTATTTTGGAAATAAAATGATGAGTGAAATATCAGCTTCGCAGATTATTCAGTGGCAGAATGAAATGCAGACAAAAGGTTTTTCGGAATCATATCTGCGAATGATACAAAATCAGCTAACCAGTTTGTTTACTCATGCTTCACGAATTTACGATTTGCATACGAATCCATGCAAGAAGGTAAAGCGGATGGGAAACTCGGACAGCAGAAGCTTGGATTTCTGGACAACAGAGGAGTATCAGCAGTTTATTCAGACTATAGAACCGGGAACAAGATATTATCTCATCTTTGAAATTCTTTTCTGGACTGGATGTAGAATTGGAGAACTACTTGCATTAACTCCGGCAGATATAAACTTTGAAAGAAATCAAATCAGCATCACAAAAACGTACTATAGGACAGAACGAAAGGATGTGATTACAGAACCAAAGACAAAACAATCTGTGCGAACAATAGAAATACCGGAATTTTTGAAGCAGGAAATAAAGCAATTTATTGAAGGGCATTATGGTATGCCGGAGAATGAAAGACTTTTCCCTATCGTGCAGGAAGCGGTACAGCATAAGATGAAGCACAATATGGAAAAAGCCGGAGTAAAGAAAATCAGGGTGCATGATTTAAGGCATTCGCATGTAGCATATCTCATCAACAAAGGGATTGAGCCGATTCTGATAAAGGAAAGATTAGGGCATAAGGATATAAGAATTACCCTAAATACTTATGGTCACTTATATCCGAATCAGCAACGGAGAATTGCAGATTTGCTGGATAATGAACAAGAAAAAAGTCCCAACAGCGGCAACTGTCAGGACTAAAGATAACCGGATAAACCTCTGTTATCCTATGTATATACAAGCTAAGTATAGCAGAGGTTTTCTCCGGTAGCAATTATAAAATTAAAATTGGAGGAGAAAATGACAGAACAGAAGATTGAGTTAAAGATGATTAGAATGTCGGAGGTACAGTCGCAGGAGATTGAGTGGCTGTGGTATCCGTTCATTCCTTATGGAAAGCTGACAATTATCCAAGGTGATCCGGGGGATGGAAAGACAACAATGGTGTTGAATCTGGCAGCAAAGCTGTCAAAGGGCGAAGCACTGGATAAAAATATGAAGGTTACAGAGCCGGTCAATGTAATATACCAGACTGCGGAGGATGGTCTTGCGGATACAGTAAAACCAAGATTAGAGCTTGCCGGGGCAGACTGCGAGAGAATTATCGTCATTGATGAAAGTGACAAGTCACTGTCTATGGTAGATGAACGCTTGGAAGAAGCGATTGTAAGGACTGGTGCAAGGCTCTTGATTTTAGACCCGATACAAGCCTATCTGGGCGGTGGCATGGATATGAACCGAGCAAACGAAGCAAGGGATATGACAAAGAAATTAGGAGCATTGGCAGAGAAAACAAAGTATGCAATTATCCTTATCGGTCATATGAATAAGGCTTCCGGCAATAAAGCGGCATACCGGGGCATGGGTTCCATAGATTTTTTCGCAGTGGCAAGAAGTGTATTACTGGTTGGCAGGGTAGAGGGAGAACCGAATACCAGAGCAGTTGTTCAGATTAAAAACAACCTTGCGGCATTTGGACATCCAAAAGCATTTATGTTATCGGAGTCAGGATTTCACTGGTTAGGAGATTATGAAATTACAGCGGATGAAGTGCTTGGTGGAATTGCACCAAAGGCAAATAAGCTGGAGCAGGCAAAGCAAATGATTCGTGAATTGGCAGAAACAACCAATATGGTGCAGAGTAATGAAATATTTGAAATGGCTGATGAACAGGGCATTTCAACGAGAACATTGGAAAATGCCAAGAAAGAATTGGGCATCCGGGCAAAGAAAATCAATAATTCATGGCATTGGGAACTGGATGCAGTAAAGCAGGGATAAGGCAAGAACGCAACATTGCAGTCTATATAGAAATTGCGGAGATAGATTTTGCAAGGTTGCAAATTGTATAGACTTTGCAGTGTTGCGGTCTTGAATGAATTGGAAAGTAATGGTGGATTGATATGAAAAATGTACAGATTTCAGAAGAACTTTTCGTTGTGATAATGAGATATTTTATGTTGGAGCAGGAGGAAATGTTACCGCAGATAAAGCAGGGCTTAGAAAAGAAACTGGATGCAATGGTGATGAGAGAATTATATACAAAATATAAGACAGCACCAACCGAGGAAGAACGGGAAAAGGCAAGGCAGGAGTATCTGGAAAAGGTAGGAATGCATCGGGACTTTCGATGGTAGATTTTTCCCTTCGGTGTGTATGACGGGAGCGTGGCACGCTCCTGTAAATATCGTTAAGGAGAAAGCAGTGTAAGGGAACAAATGGAAGGAGCCGGACTTCTCTCACAAGCCCTCGGCGTTTGAGAGCGAAATACACCCATCGCACAAATCTTCGATTTGTACTCTGTGTATTTCGCCCTTGCAGGGGGCTGACATTCGCAATCCGCTACGCTGCTTGCTCATGAACGCAGCTGCTTCGCAGTACAGCGAAAGAGCATCGCTGTATAAGCATTTACAATGCTTATCTGCGTTCAAATGCTGTCGCATTTGTGTCCATGCCGGATACGGCAATGAGTTCGTAAACGGACACCTATGTGTCCACTCACAGTGGCATAATCGCCACCAGTTTTCAAAGAAAGGGGGCAATGCCTATTGTAAGAAATTCATTTATACAGATGTCAAAACTGACAAATTTAAAAGGAAGAATTAACTATATCTCTAGTCACGCAAGGCAGGAAAATTTGTACGCAGTTTATGAAACAACTGACCGTAAATTTTGGACGGAACTTGCCAAGTGTAACCAGGAGGAATTTAAGAGAAGCGGAACAGAAGGCAAGTGTATTGAAGCAAGGGAACTGATTATTGCACTGCCGGAAAGATTCGTGGATTATGAACCGGACAAATTGCTGAAACTTTTTACGGAATACTTCAAGCAAAAATATGACGTGGAGTGCATCGCTGCTTTGCACCATAACAAACGCAAGACAAATTATCATATTCATCTTATCTTTTCGGAGCGGAAGCTGCTTGATGCTCCTGTGTTGAAGATTGCCACAAGGAACATGTTTTATGATGAAACCGGAAAGCATGTACGAACCAAAAAAGAGATAATGGATGATGCTGGACAGCTTCGGAGTGGCTGTAAAATTATTCCCAAGGGCGAAGTATATGAGCGTAATCTTTTTACCATAAAGGACAGCCGATTTAAGAGCGACAGTTTCCTTGATGAGGTAAAACGTTCCTATACAGACCTTATCAATATTTATGTGAGGGATGATAAGGAGAAGCTGAAAGTATTTGATAAGAATGGTGTGTATCTGCCCATGAAAAAGGTTGGCAAAAACAATCCAAAAGCAGAGCAGATAGAAGCGGATAATCGGGTTCGTACCATGTGGAATCAGACGGTGGACAGGGCATTCGTCAGTGGTGTGCCGGAGAAACAGATTTTGGAGGTGAAGCAGAGTGAAATCGGACAGAAAGCAAAGGCTTCTATTCAGAAGTCGGGGAGAAATCCGGCACTGTTCAAAAGCCTGATTATGACGGCGATATATGCTTTGGAGCTTCTGATTAGTAAGGTGTTTAAGAGAGCTTCCGAAAAGGCTGATAAGGTGACGGAAGCGTTTGCAAAGTCAGAGCCGGAGCAGACGAAAGTTCGGGCAGTCAATGAACCTGTGATGGCGAAAAGTGAACCGATACCGGAAATACCGAAGAAGTCCGAGCTTGTTTCCAAGTATCCAAGGCTTGCGGATATTTATAATAAGCTGGAGAAGCAGAATGAAGCCATTTACCAAAGGGAACAACAGCTTGTAAGTGTGGAGAAGGAGATTGCCGGAACGAAGGGTATCTTCAAAGGGAAACAGCGTAAGGAGTTGCAGGAACAGGCGGAGCAGTTAAGAGCGCAGATAGCCAGCATGAAGCAGTATTTATCAAGTATCGTGCAGGGTTATGGTTATAAGAATGTAAAGGAGTTCTTGGTTGTATACCATGCCTCTAAAGCGGAATACAGCGATTATCAGTCAGCAGTTGCAAAGTGGGAACAGCAGACAGGAAATAAGGCAGAGTCGGATAGCTTTAGGTCAAGGTTACAGCAGAAGCAACAGGAAGTAAAGGAACGAGAAAACAACAGACAGAGTCACTATTATAGGAATGACAGAGGTGGCAGATAGGAGCAGATTATGGAGAAGCATATCATTGGAGAAAACGGAATAGGGTATACACTTGGGGCAGACTCGAATTATAAATTGATAAATGCGGAATAACTGGAACTATGATATACTTAGGGAAATGAACTATAAGAGTTCGACAAATTGTTGTCGGGTTCTTTGGACATTGACAATGGGTGGATAAAAAGGTGAGAGTGATAATGGAACATGGTTACACCGGAGGAAGTTGACAGGATCAGGAGAGTAGATAGAAAAAGTCAGTATTTATGTCGATGATACGGTTCGTGTCGCACATGTGACGTAGAGATACTTTTGTTATTTTGAGATCAGCTTAAGGGTAAAACAAAAGAGGAAGGAAATAGAAAAACAATAAAGAAAAGTAACTGTGAGGTGATGGTATGGAATTTTATGAAAAACTTCAGGAATTAAGAAAAAGCCGAGGGCTTACTCAGGAAGAACTGGCCGAGGCTTTATTTGTATCGAGAACTGCAATTTCAAAATGGGAATCCGGAAGAGGATATCCCAGTATTGATTCACTAAAAGAAATATCGAGATTTTTTTCAGTATCGATTGATGAGTTATTAACCGGAGAGAAACTAATCTCTATTGCAGAAAAAGAAAATAAATCTAAAATTCAAAATATGTGTAACCTGTTGTATGGAATTGTAGATGTACTTTCCATTATGCTGATTGTTTTACCTCTTTATCCCAATCCGGTTAATGGATATATTTACTCTGTAAATCTGTTCGCATATACACAAAAATCATCATTTATTTGTCTGATTTACTGGATTATGTTTATTGCACTTATTGCTGTTGGAATTGGTAAAATTTTATTAACACAATTAAATATGGAAAAAGGGCAAAAGATGGTAACAATTATTTCGCTATTGCTTAGTATCTTGGCAGTTTTGTTTTTGGCAATGGCGAGAGAACCTTATGCGATAACAGTTGTATTTTTATTATTAATTGTGAAAGGAATGCTGATTTTTAAGGAAAATGGGCGTTGACACGGATGGTGTCAACGCCTTTTTGGGTGATGTGACGATACGTTTCTTGTGCTTTGGCAAGATTTCAGTGATACTAAAGCAGTGGTCGCTGTGAAATACGATTTTATAAAAAATGACCAGGAAAGGAAAAAATTATGGAATATGTAATGGAAACACAAAATCTGACAAAGCGATATCAAGACGTGACAGTAGTGAATCAAGTTAATCTACATGTACCTAAGGGGAAGATTTATGGATTACTGGGAAGAAATGGTGCAGGAAAAACAACAATTATGAAAATGATGTTACAGCTTGTTCGTCCAACAAAAGGAAATATTTTGATGTTTGGTAAAGGATATCAGGAACAAATGTGTGACACTTATCAGAGGATTGGTTCTATGATAGAAACACCAGGGTTTTATATGAATCTGACAGGACAGGAAAATCTGGAGATTTTGGCAAGATATCGTAAACAGCTTTCAAAGAATGAAGTGAAAAATGCGCTTGCTGTTGTAGGACTTGATCAGGAAAAAAAGAAACCTTTTTCTGATTATTCGCTGGGAATGAAACAGAGACTTGGAATTGCTGCCGCTATTATGCATGAACCAGAACTATTAATACTGGATGAACCAATCAATGGTCTTGATCCAATAGGAATATCGGAAATCCGCCAGTTTTTGTGTGAACTTAGTCGCACGAAAGGGACTACCATTTTAATTTCAAGTCATGTTTTAAATGAAATTGAGCAGATTGCAGATATGATTGGTGTAATCAATCAGGGTAAGCTTGTAGAGGAAGTTAATATGGATGAACTGCATAAGAGAAAGCGAAAATATGTAGCATTCACTGTGTCAGATAGTTTAAAGGCTTCGAAATTACTGGAAAACCATTGTGGTATTTATGATTATGATATACGAGAGCATATGCTTAAAGTTTATGAACCTGCTTTTAATGTGGGAGCCTTTAACCAATTACTGGTGGAAAATCAACTACTGGTAACAGGAATTAACAGTTGTGAAGAGAATCTTGAAGATTATTTTTCGGAATTAATTGGAGGTGGCGGCATTGCTTAACTTAACATATTGTGAATTATTGAAATTAAGACATTCTAAAATGATACCAATCAGTATTCTTGGGGCTGTAGCGGTGCCTTTTATGATGTTTGTTGAAACTTTACAGATGCATTCACAACATCCGGAACAGGTGATCAGCTTAAGCGCAGTTTATGAGAATAGTATTCTCTATATGCTGTTGTTAGCCAATATGATGGTATCTGTGGCAATTGCGTCCTATCTGTTCAGCAGGGAATATACGGAAAATACATGGAAAACGATCCTTCCAATCCCAATATCAAGAACCAAGATATTAGCAGGAAAATTCTGTACTTTGTTTTTATGGGATTTATTTATGACAATTGTATCATGGACTTGCAATATGTTATTTTCGGGTATTTGCCATGTGTCATTTGGTATGGCAGAATACAGCCTGATCACTGCAATAAAATGGATACCGTATTATTTCCTTCTCACTGTCCTTATGTTTATCATGACATCACCATTTGCATATATTGCGCAGAAAACAAAGGGATTTGTTGCCCCGATGATTGTCTCAGCAGTGATTGTATTAGGAAGTGCGGCACTCAGTAACCAGAAATGGGGAGCTTTATACCCTTGGACGGCCAGTGTTCTGTTACTAGATGGAAGGATAGAGAGTACCGGATATCCGGTTTGGTTATCAATGACGATTATTCTGTTGGTATCAGGAATTGGTTTTATGATGACATTTTTATATTTTAAGAATGAAGATTTGAAGTAGTTTAATTAGTGGTAGTAATGTTTAGTTGATTGCAAAACTCAAGAACCTTAAATATGAATTGGGCGTAACTTAGAGAGTTTCGCAATTATACATTTATATTTTTAAATAGATGGAGGAGATTATGATAGAGATTTTAAAAGCGATAGTATATGGTATTGTGGAAGGTATAACTGAATGGCTACCAGTCAGCAGTACAGGTCATTTGATATTGGTAGAGCAGCTTATCCCATTTAAAGGAGTCAGCGAGAACTTCTTTGATATGTTCGATGTAGTTATTCAGCTTGGTGCAATTCTTGCAGTTGTTATTTTGTTTTGGAATAAGATATGGCCATTTGCACTTACAAAGAAGGAGAGAAAAGGTCAGACAGGTATTGCTTCATATTTTAAGAAAGATATATGGGCATTGTGGTTCAAAATTCTTGTTTCTACAATTCCAGCAGCAGTTATAGGACTGCTTTTCGATGATTTATTTAATGCATTGTTCTACAATCCTACATGCGTGGCATTGGCATTAATTGTATTTGGTATAGCATTTATAATAATTGAAAGATGGCATAAGGGCAGAACGTTCAAGATAAATTCACTGTCTGAGATTACGTATAAGACAGCGCTTCTCATAGGTGTTTTCCAGGTTATGGCAGCAATCTTTCCAGGAACATCACGTTCAGGAGCAACAATTGTAGGCGCACTACTTATCGGAGTGTCAAGAACAGTAGCAGCAGAATATACATTTTTCCTTGCTATTCCTGTAATGTTTGGAGCCAGTCTTCTTAAGGTAGTTAAATTTGGCTTTTCATTCACTGCACTTGAGATTGGAGTTCTTATAACTGGTACATTTGTTTCGTTTGCTGTATCATTGCTTGCAGTACGTTTTCTTATGGAATATGTCAAGAAACATGATTTCCAGTTGTTTGGTTGGTACCGTATAATACTTGGTGCAATAGTGTTAGTACTCGGCGCTGTAGGATTTTTGCAGGCATAATAATTACTGTTCTTGCTTCGTTGCTGCCTTGCTCATGGTGATATTTCTCCAGATGAGCTAGCAAATGAAGTATATAAATATGCCTATGAGGTACTGTGCACACCATTAAGAAAACTGCAATAAACAATGTTTGCTATAATATAGACTCTAGTTTGCCTGACTGTTTTTTTGATAGATAGAGATTATTGCTTTATTTGATATAATTGGTATAATAGGTCATGGCAACACTTTGGCAACAGAAAATCAGTAAGCCAAAATAAAATATGTAATTGAATTAAAAAATCGGCATTTTCGTAGCAAAACCTAAACAAAATAGTTTAACATAAAACAACAACTTGCCGAGTTTGAATAAATCGAGTTGCTTAAAAAAGCCAGTGTTTATGCGGGTTTCAGCGATTTCGATTAGTCTTTTGATAACAAATTGATAACAGTCATAGCAAGTGCCATTATTCTTGTTATCCAGTGGTTTATGGGTAACGGAACAATTAACAGGTGGCTTGCAGACTAAAGTTCGGAGCTTGGCTCTGAACAAATTCCATATTATAAACTAAGCCCTTAGCTGTGGTTAATAACCATAGTTAAGGGCTTTTTTGTCGTTGCCAAAGCATCTGTAGGGAGCTGCCAGTGGCAGGTCCTGTAGGTGCTTATTTATCTTTCAAGTGGTCTTTGAATGCTTCCACGAGAGCGTCACTTAATTCCTGTGATGGAACTTTTGCCCAACGCTGTGTGGTGTCGAACTCTGGATAATGGTAACGCCAGTTATCGTATTCTTCTCTGTTGATTTCTTCGGAAGATAGCTTGTCTGCCTGTTCTTTCCAAGCATACAGCATTTTGAGGAGTTCATATGCTTCTCTGCCTTTGTCCTTGTTGACCTTTAAGCATACCTCTCCGTCTGCTTCACTGACAGTAAGACCGTAAATATCTTCAAGGGTAAACAGAGTGTGCATAAGACCGATATAGCTGTCTATGTCAGGAACATCAAGAGCCTGTGGAGAAACATCAAGCACCTGTGCCAATGCATTTGTAAGGTCTGCTTTCGGTTTGCGTGTACCAGTTTCGTACTGTGCCAAACGCACATCAGCACTCTTTTCTGGAAAACCGATTGCTGTACCGAGATACTTTTGTGTCATACCACGCATTAGTCTGAAAAAATGTATTCTTTCGCTGATAGCCATAATGATACGCTCCTTTTATATTTAGTGAAATAAGTATAGCAGAAATGTTTAGTGGAAGTCAAGAAAAACCGAAACAAAAATGTTTAATATTTTCTTTGCAACCACTTGACAATAGCAAATATGTTTAGTAAAATAAATTACGAATTAAACAAATATGCTTAATGCGACAACTGAATGACCGTCCGAAAAGCCAAACCGCCAAGACCTCGTCGGAGCAAGTTCCGTATCGTTCGCTTGTGTGCAAGCACAAAAGCTCATTCGCTGCACTGCTCCTCCTCTTCCCCAAAAGTCTCCGACTTTTCGGGAACCCCTATACGAGCGAGCGCCTGATGTACTGCGGTGCATTGGGACAGCACAGCGCCTGCCGACAAGCAGGAGTGCCTGTTGGAACTTTAACACGGAGAAAGCGGCAAGCAAAAAATTATTTTAAGAAAGGAAGAAAAAGGATATGGAAAACAGATTTATCCGAGCCGAAGATGTGGCTCAGGAACTAAACGTATCAAAACCTTATGCATATAAACTCATCAGACAATTAAATGAGGAATTGAAAGCAAAGGGCTTTATTACGATTGCAGGGCGTGTAAATCGCCAGTATTTTTACGAAAGGCTCTACGGAGCAGGAAAGGGGGAAATGTAAATGCCGGTATTTAAGAATGAAGATAACGGTACTTGGTATGTGATGGCAAGGTATGTGAACTGGAAAGGGGAACGCAAGCAGAAATGCAAGCGTGGCTTTGCTACCAAACGAGAAGCACAGGAATGGGAAAGAATGTTCAAATTGCAGACTTCTTCAGACCTTGATATGAGTTTTGAAGCCTTTACGGAGCTTTATATCAATGATGTGAAGAACCGTTTGAAGGAAAACACGTGGCTTACCAAAGAGCATATCATACGCACAAAGATACTTCCGTATTTCGGGAAACTGAAAATCAGCGAGATTTCCACAAAGGAGATTATTACTTGGCAGAATGAAATGCTTGCCTATCGTGATGAGAAGAAAAAGCCTTATTCACAGACGTATCTGAAAACGCTGCACAATCAGTTGTCCGCCATTTTCAATCACGCTGTCCGCTACTATGAACTGCGTTCCAATCCTGCGGCAAAGGTGGGAAATATGGGACGTGAGGAACACAAGGAAATGCTGTTCTGGACAAAGGAAGAATACAAGAAATTCTCTTTTGAGATGATGGACAAGCCTGTTTCCTTTTATGCGTTTGAAATGCTTTACTGGTGCGGTATCCGAGAGGGCGAGCTGTTAGCTTTGACTCCGGCAGATTTCAACTTTGATAAGGAAACAGTCACAATCAATAAATCCTATCAGCGTTTGAAAGGGCAGGATGTGATTACTTCTCCGAAAACGAAAAAGAGCAACCGCACGATTAAAATGCCGAAGTTTCTGTGTGAGGAAATGAAAGAATATCTCGGTATGCTTTACGGATTGAAGAAGAAAGACCGTATCTTTACGGTGACGAAAAGCTATCTTCATCACGAGATGGACAGAGGGGCAAAGGCGGCAGGCGTGAAGCGTATCCGCATTCACGATCTCCGTCACAGCCACATTTCACTCTTGATTGATATGGGCTTTTCTGCGGTGGCGATTGCTGACCGAGTTGGTCACGAAAGTATTGATATTACTTATCAGTACGCACACCTCTTTCCGTCAAAGCAGATTGAGATGGCAGAAAAATTAGATGATTTAGGGAAAGGAGATTTTGAAAATGTCAGCTAAGAACAGAGATAACAAAAATCGTTGGAGGAATATCACAGTAGGGTTTCGAGTATCGCCCGAAGAAAACGAACTCATTAACAGAGCTGTAGCTCTATCAGGATTGCCAAAACAGGAGTATTGTTACCGCCGTTGCTTAAATCAGGATGTGGTGGTACAGGGCAATCCGAGAGTGTATAAGGCGTTGAAAACGGAATTTGCCACAGTCCTTGCGGAACTGAAAAGGATTGAAGCAGGAAAAGGTGTGGATGATGAACTGCTGAGTGTAATAGAACTGATTTCCATTATTCTCGGCGGTTTGAAAGGAGAGGATGCGAATGGAGAATAAAAAAGAAATGACTATTCCAAATGTATCTGCGGCAACAGATGCGGAACAGTCACTTTCCAAATGTACTGACAATAGTATAGTCAATCAGGATACGGATTTCAAGGGGTACGAGCAATCTTTTGAAGAAATGCAAAGGGAAATACTCAGACAGTTAGACCCTTCCTATCTGAAAACAGTATCAATGACAACGCTGTATGATACGGTGTTTGAGGTTCAGACACCACTTATCGACGGTCTGCTCCAAAGGGGAACTTACCTTTTCGTAGGTTCCCCGAAAGTGGGAAAGAGCTTTATGATGGCACAGCTTGCCTATCATATCAGCACAGGCACACCGCTTTGGGAGTATAAGGTGCGTAAGGCAACGGTGCTTTATTTTGCCCTTGAAGATGATTACCCACGTTTGCAGAAGCGATTGTTTCAGATGTTCGGTGCAAAGGAGACAGGCAATCTGTATTTCGCAACGGAATGTAAAACGGTCAATGGCGGACTGGAAGAACAGATAAGAGGGTTTATGAGGGAACACCCAGACACAGGCTTGATTATCATAGACACCTTAAAGCGTGTGCGTGAAGCAGGCGGAGCAGATTACAGCTACGCAAGTGATTATGATGTTGTGGCAAGGCTGAAAGCGTTGGCAGACAGTTACAAGGTTTCAATGCTTATTGTTCATCATACACGCAAACAAAAATCGGAAGATATATTCGATATGATTTCAGGCACGAATGGTCTGATGGGTGCGGCAGACGGTGCATTTGTTCTCAGTAAGGACAAGCGTACTTCCAACAATGCCACACTTGATGTTGCTGGCAGAGACCAGCAGGATATGAAAATCCATCTTGTAAGGGACAGCGAGCGATTGGTGTGGAACTTTGCAAAATCGGAAACGGAGATGTGGAAAGAACCGCCCGAACCTCTGCTTGAGAAGATAGCGGATACGCTCTTTTCGGAAAGTGACAGATGGGAAGGAACTGCTTCGGAACTTTGCGAAAGGCTTGCGGTGGATATAAAGCCGAATGTACTTTCTTTAAGGCTCAGTATCAACGCAAGCAGGCTGTTTCGTGATTACGGTATCCGTTATCAGAACAGCCGCACACACGACGGAAGAAAGGTTTCACTTTGGAAAGAAACCGAGCAGACGGCGTGACAAACGGTGTCAAAGGTGTCAATGTTTTTGAGAGCAGCACGCTGTGAAAAACATTGTCACCATCGTCACACTTTGACACCGGATAAAGTTTAGGGGAGTGTGCAGAGAGTGCCTTTTCAAAGGCGGCTCTTTGGTCTCGCCTGCTGGCTCGGTCGGTTCGCAGGCGTGTGTGCCACCGGCACACGCTCACCCCTCGGAGAGCCTTCGGAGAACGCAAAACCTGTTTACAGGTCGCATTTTTGATGGGTGTACCCGTCAAAAGTGCTTTTGCGTTACTTTTGACAAAAGTAACAAAACCTGAGAATGTTGAAATTTACAGATGGGAGATGAAAAAATGCAGAGAACGATAAGTGCAATGGTCGGTAAAGGCTCGGTCAATCACAATAGCCGAAAGTTCCGAGCAGAAAATGTAGACGGAACTCGTACTCATCTCAATATCGACTACTGCAATGAAAATATAAAGACAGTTTATCACGAATTGTTTGATGAAGCATTGGAAAGATACAATGCCAAGCAGATAAGGTCAGACCGAAAGATAAAAGATTATTATGAAAAAATCCGAAGTTCCAAGCAGGAAAAACCGTTCCACGAAATCATTTTACAGGTGGGCGGTAAGGGAAATATGAACGCCGATACGGAAAACGGAGAACTGGCAAAGCAGATTTTAGATGAATACTATCAGGGTTTTCAGGAGCGAAATCCACAGCTTCGGGTGTTCTCGGCTCATCTGCATATGGATGAAGCTACACCACATCTGCACATAGATTTTGTACCTTTTACCACAGGCAGCAAGCGTGGACTTGATACAAGAGTGTCACTAAAGCAGGCTCTTGCAACGCAAGGTTTTAAGGGCGGCAGTCGTGGCGATACGGAGTGGTCGCAATGGATACAGTCCGAAAAAGAACAGCTTGCGGCGGTGATGGAACGTTATGGGATTGAGTGGGAACATTTAGGCACACACGAAAAACATCTTTCTGTTTTGGATTATAAAAAGCAGGAAAGAGAAAAAGAAGTGGCGGCATTAGGTGCGAAAATCGAGCAGAAACAGATTGAATTTGATGTGTTGTCGGAACGAGTATTGAACTATGATAAGGCAAAAGACGAGCTGTCAAATCTTGAAATAGAGCTTGATACTGCACCGAAATATCAGTTGCCAGAACCAGAGAAATTTATGACTGCAAAGGCATATAAAACCAAAATGGCAGAGCCGGTTGTAAGGAAATTGAAGCAACTTGTCAAAACGGTGCTTGCCCGCTGCTTTGAGGGGTAGGACAACTATCATAGGCTGAATACAGCGAATGCACAGTTATACCGCACCAATCAGCGTTTGGAGAAAGTCAATGAAAGATTGACCGAAGAAAACAAAATCCTAAAAGCAGAAAATAAAGATTACAGCCTGCTCCGTAAGGTTTTTGGTCGCAAACAGATAGATGATTTGTTGGAGCAGGCAAGAACAGTTAAAGGTCGCAAGCGTGATAATACACGATCACGATAGACAAAAATCACAGGAGGAAAAGGAAAATGACAAAGACAATTTTTGAAGAAATGGGCGGAACTTATAGACAGGTGGGTGATTATTTATTGCCGAACATCACAGTACCAGCCGAAGAAGAAATAGAGCCGATTGGTTTATGGGGGAAACGACATGCAAGGCATTTAAAGGAACACTATAAAGTGTTATATATGAACCTGCTGACAAGCGGAAAGCTGCATAGTTATCTTGCAGAAGTCGATAAGCAAGCAGAGGATATGTTTCTTCGACTGGTAAAGGAATATGCCGACAGACAAGATGTGACGGAACAATTAAAGAAAGATAATCCCTACGAATGGATTGGAAGAATGAATAATATTCAGGCTTGTGTGAGGGAAGTTGTAGGAACGGAGTTGATTTACACATAAGCGTTTTACGGTATGGTGCTCCTGCGTTTGCTGGAGTGCTGTGGTTGTGGTTGTAAAGAGGTTGTGAAAGATTGAATTTCGTAATGGTTGGATGTATAATTAGGAAGTGAAAATTTTAATTTGCACTTCCATAAGGTGAAATGTATTGACACAAAAAATACAGTATGATAGTATTGCCATTAGAAGAAAGAAAGGCACATTTTGTGTAAGGTGAGGAAATGATTAATAGATAATTTGATTTAAGTAAGACACATATAGTTATTGAGCCTGTAGAGAATAGGTTTGTTTTGTGTACGCTTAAGTTGGATTATCGCAAGAGGCATTTCCTTTGTTTTCCTTTTGGAAAAGAAATAAGGGTCTATTTAGCGAGTCTATTTTTGCGTATGCAAAAAAGACTCGTTTTTGTGTGTTCAAAATAATAATTGGCTCAGACTTCGAAAAGGAGAAACTTTAATGTTGCAGATAAAAAAATTAAATTTAACACATAAAAAAGACCTGAGAATAATTCTTAATGATTTCAACCTTGTGCTAAATGATGGAGATAAGGCAGTTATTATTGGAGAAGAGGGAAATGGGAAATCGACATTAATGAAGTGGATATACAATCCGTCGCTTGTAGAAAACTATATAGAAGCAGATGGGGAAAGGATAATGGGACACGAACGTCTTGGTTATCTTCCGCAGGAGATGCTCGATGAAGATAAGGAAAAAACAATATACGAATATTTTTCTGAAGAGGAAATATTCTGGGAGAAAACGCCTAAAGAATTGTCTGTTATTGCGGGAAAATTTGGAATGAAAAATGATTTTTTCTACAGTAACCAGACAATGGGTAGTCTTTCAGGAGGCGAAAAAGTCAAGACACAACTTATGAGGCTTTTCATTCGCGATGTTTCTGTGCTGTTGTTGGACGAACCTTCCAATGACATCGACATTGCGACGCTTACATTACTGGAAAAAATCATAAATGACTGGAAGCACATTGTGCTTTTTATTTCACACGATGAAACGCTGATAGAGCGTACTGCCAACATGGTGATACATATCGAGCAGATTATACGAAAAACAAAGGCGAGATATACCGTGGCAAAGCTTCCCTATAGACGCTATGTGGAAGAACGGCTTCATAAATTTGAAATCCAAAAACAGCGGGCACTGAGTGACCGTAGGGAGAAAAAGATTCGCGATGAAAAATATCAAAGAGTTATGCAGAGTGTACAAGGTGCATTAAGAAGTTGTACCAGACAAGCACCGTCTGTTGCCAAAAACTTAAAGGACAAAATGCATACGGTTAAGGCAATGGAACGAAGATTTGAAAAAGAAGATGAAAATATGACTCAGATGCCGGAACAGGAAGAAGCAATCTTTGTCAAATTAGGGGATGAAAACTCACACATTCCCGCAGGAAAAACGGTCATAGAATATGAACTTTCAAAGCTTGTGACTCCGGATGGCAAAAGAATTTTAGCAGAAGGAATTCATTTAAAAATAAAAGGTTCAGAAAAAATCTGTATGATAGGAGCCAACGGGGCAGGAAAAACGACTCTTCTAAAAAAGATAGCGGAAGAACTCCTAAATCGGAATGACATTAAAGCAGAATATATGCCTCAAACTTATGAAGACCTGCTGGATTTGGATGTTACACCGGTTGATTACCTTGATAAAACAGGAGATAAAGAAGAGCGTACAAGAATTAGAACATACCTTGGTTCACTTAAATACACACCAGATGAAATGGAGCATCCGATTCGGGAGTTATCAGGCGGACAAAAGGCGAAAGTGCTTCTCTTGAGGATGAGCTTAAGTGGTGCAA
>ENA-OQIZ01000423-OQIZ01000423.1-human-gut-metagenome-genome-assembly--contig:-NODE-423-length-22516-cov-2.871321_pt1 | contig 22516 bp, 20 predicted proteins | sample MGYA00242593_ERZ504758 | MGnify/ENA primary metagenome ERZ504758 (study PRJEB26092, sample SAMD00036364) | human gut metagenome | host: Homo sapiens | study: EMG produced TPA metagenomics assembly of...
CCTGCCCGGCTCCCGCCTGCTGCGGATGCCGGTTCTTTTTTGTGCCGTCCGCTTCCATCTCAGGCAGCAGCGGCGCGTAGGCTGTGCACTCAACCTTGCCGCCCGGGTAGAAGATCAGACCGGCACGGGCAGGTGTGGTCTGCGGGGCAAAAAGCCAGCCGCCGGCATAGCCCTAACGATGGGCATAGGCTTCAGGGCGAAGCGCTGCTTTTTCAAAATGGTATGTCCCCGGTAGATTAGAATATGACATGAGATTTTTCAAGAAAACATTTGCATTTTGCTCCCGGATTTGGTATACTATAAAGGCATTCGGGGCCTTGGCTCTGTTTGACAGTAATTCATCAACCTGCGTCCGTAGCTCAGCTGGATAGAGCACTGGCCTCCGACAACTGCGACACGGCAGGTTTTAGGCTTGTTTTTGTTCGATACAGCGCGATTTGTGCTCACAAAAACGCGGTGGTCAACGGTAGTCAGACCACGAATTGACCACTATTGGAAATTGACTACTTTACAAGATTGGAATACGCTGTAACGGCGTTTTTCATATATAAGCGATCGTAGCTCAGCTGGATAGAGCGTTCGGCTCCGACCCGGAAGGCCAGAGGTTCGAATCCTCCCGGTCGCACCAGAAAACCTCATTGCAATGTGTTTTTTGCAATGAGGTTTTTTGTTTTTGTTAGTGTTTGATTTTCAGAATAATTTTAGCAGCATATCGTCTGCCGCATCGGTGTACTGCCCTTTTCCTAGACGCTCGTTCCTCAGCCTGTTTATAGTGATTCGCATGAGGCGGATTTCTTCTGTAGAAAAAGTAGCTTTTTTATCGGCTGGGACAGAATCAATTTTCAGTATCAGTCGCCCCGGGTTTTCCGTGTTATGGCCAAGTGCCTTTTCTTGATAGTAATAGGGTGCCAGTGCTTTCAGTAAGATACTTTTGTTTGCTCGTGTCAGCTTGATTTTTCTCGTCATAATCCAATCGCCTTTCCGAGTTTCTCCTGCGCCTTGCGTTTGTTCTTGTCAAAGGCGTGGGCGTAAATGTCCAGCGTTGTACTGGCCTGTGCATGACCCAGCAGGCTGGCAACCGTTCGTACATCCACGCCCTGCGAAATCAGCAGGCTGGCATTGGTGTGGCGCAAGCTATGGACATTCAAATCCAGCGGCAGGTTGTTAGCCTTCAAAATCAGCTTAAAGCGATAGGTAAATGTGCAGGGATTCATCGGCTTTCCATTAGGCTGACGGAACAGGTAGTCATCCTCGTCCACAGTTTCGTTCGCGGTTTGCGCCCTATCCCATTCGCATTCTTTCCGCCACGCCTTGAGTAGCTGGCACATTTCTTTGCTCAAGTAGACCATACGATCACCGCTGCTGGTCTTGGGGTCTTTCGTGATTGATTCTTGATGACTAAGTTTGACCACCCCACGCTGTACATGAATCGTCCGTTTGTGCCAGTTGATGTCACTCCACTTTAATCCACAGGCTTCCCCGCGCCGCAGCCCGGTTGCCAGTACCAGCTTGAAATAGGTTTCGTATTTCATACTCTGCCCTTCAAACGCTGTAATCAACTTTTTAACCGTTTCCTCATCTGCTACGGGACGTTCTTTCTTCTGCCCTTTCGGCTTGTAGCATCTCCATGCAGGATTGTGAGTAAGGTATCCCTCGTCCACAGCCGCCGACAGGATACCGCACAGCGTGTTGTGTAAACCTTCGACCGACTTCTCGGATAGATTCCCTCTGCCGTCCAAACGTGGGCTGTGCCGCATTTCTTCGTAAAAATCTCGGATGACTTCCTTGCGCAAATCCGTCAGTTTATAGTTGCCCAGCGCCGGCAGTATGCGCCGAACATCCTGCAAATCTCGTTGGTATGTAGAGTCCGCCAGCTTCTTCGGTCCAACATCAGTCACCCAATGCTCAATGTACTTTGCCAGCGTAATGCTGCGATTAATGGGTTCGGGCGTATGTTGAACCTCTCGTTCAAATAGAATTGCCTGTTCATTTACCCATTTCTCCGCCTGTTTGGGTGTGTACTCCTTGGGTGGCTTGACGGTTTTCTGCACAGATTTCAGTCTATTGCCTTCGTAGTCATACCCACGGGATACCACAATCAAATAGCTGTTACTGCCGCGTTTTCTGATAGACGCCATTGTTTTCAACGCTCCTTTGTATGTTTTATTGACCTACGGTACTACAAAGCATACCGACAACTGCTACAGAAAGCTATCACCATACCCAACAATCTTTCACCCAAAATTCTACCTATTACTGACAAAAACGGCACCGCCATCTCTGACGGTGCCGCCTGCTTATTTAGCCTGCTTTCTTGGCTTTTCTATTCTTATTTTTCATAAATGCAACATAGCACGGATTTTGGTTGTTCAGCAGATATTGCATCAGGTTTGCCGCCTGACGCTTCGCCACGTCCTGCGGGTGGCAGTAGGTGCGTTCCAAGAACGCCGTATCCGCATGACCCAGCAGGGATGCTGCCACTTGTTTGCTGGTGCCTTCCTGCAGCAGATAGGTTGCGTAGAAATGCCGCAGGGTGTGCAGGTGGTAATCCTCAGATAATCCGCATTGCTTATACAGCTTACGCAGATGTCGGGTAAAGGCATCCGGGTGCGGCACATGACCATCGGGGTCTGTAAAAATTGGCTGTTCTCTATAGTCAAGGACGCGCTGTAAACTGTCCTTGATTGTCCAAATCTTAGTTACCGCCAATGGGCAAATCTCTCAAGCGGTCAGCACAAGTGCCGATTTCGGCACATGTTGCTGGTATACAGCCTTCTGCGATTTCATCCAATTTATCCAACACATCAAATACCTCCTTGGGCGGGTGTCCACCCGGTTCATATCCCAGCGCCCGCTGGCGTAAATACTCTGAGAGTGACAAGCCGCACTTCCGAGCCAACATCGTCACCTTTTTCTTTTCGGTGACGGTGACCCGGACATTGATTCCAACCGTTCTGTTCCTCATGCGCTTGCAGCCTCACAGGGGTTCGGGGCTGTCCCCGTAGGCTTTTCGGCGGGTTGCCCTGTGGCAACACTTCGCCCATGCTTGCTCTCCTTACGCGACCTTAATGACGATGCTGACGATGCTGACGATGTTTGTGGGATACCCCACCCCGACAGTTGGGATATATCAATATCATCGTCATCACCGTCATCATCGTCATGGAAGAACTCAAACAGACGCTTTTGCTCCGTGCGGGTGTACTTGTATTCGATGCCGCGAGGACCGAACACGTCGTTAGCATAATGAGCCATCTTCCGTGTAAATTGGTTAGGCTTCACATCAGAAACGTTCGCTGCAACAAGCAATTCCGTAGCTGTACCCTGCCATTTTCCAACCGAGTCAATGTAGTCTGCAACTTTCCAAAGGTAGTCAGGAATAGCTTTCAACGCCTGCTGTTCTGCGGATTCTTCCTCATCCAACGTCCAGACGCAGTTTTCTTCGCGGATATGCAGCATTTTCTCGTCCATATCGCGTCCAATTACACGAATTGTCGCGGTTTTACTCATGCGCTGACGATGCATAAGCCATGTCGTATCCGCCACGCCCATAATGCCGGTTGAGCCGGAAATTTGGTCGTAGGGGTCTGACGATGATTGCTTACGCAAATGATGCACCAGCAGGATGCAGATGCCGTACTTATCGGCAAGCTCCTTTAATGCACCAATATCCTTATAGTCATTGGCATACATGCTACCATTCTGGTCGTTTTTTCGCACCTTTTGCAAAGTGTCGATGACGATGAGGCTAATATCAGGGTAAGTATGGATGAAACTGACGATTTGTTCTTCCAATCCCTGCCCAATTCCGTGGCTTTCCGTCTGCAAAATGAGCCGTTCCGGGTCTTCTTCTGCATCTACAAGCTTGTAAAGGCGCTCTTGCAGACGACCCAGTGTATCTTCCAGCGAGAAATACAGTACGGTTCTCGGTTCTATTTCACGCCCCCACACAGATTTCCCCTGCGAAATCTGCAAGCAGAGCCACAGCGTCAGCCAGCTTTTGCCCGCTTTGCTGGGACCGGCAAATATAGCCAGCCCTGCCGGGAGCAGACCGGGGATAATCCATTTTACGGGCGGTATCGGCGTTGCAAGCAGCGCGCCAGCGGTAATAGTTTTCGGTAATCTTGTGGTAGTCATTGACACCATCCTTTCCGTTTTGGTATACATCTATTATCTCATAGTATCGTAATTTTGCGTGTAGTAAGTTTTACTCTCTAGTGTTAAGTTGTACGGCTCACGCCGTTCCACAGCCTCACAAACGCGCCAAACGGCGTGTTTGTGGCGTTCATCGCGTCCGTGTGCGGTGAGGGGCATCCGCCCCACACAGGGCAGATTTGGGCGGTTACTGCGAGTGAATCAAATTTGATTCACTTTTTCGGTTTTATCACCCTAGAGTGAATCAGTTCTGATTCACTTTGGCGGTCCGCGTGCGTATTTCGCACAGTTCATCTGTTTTGCGTTTGTCATATACTCACATCCTTTCTTGATTATTTCTGTTGCCTTGTGTAACCCTCTTGAATACACTTTCTGGGGGAGAAAAAAGAGCCCGGAGAACCTTACCGATTTGGTAAGGTTCTCCGGGCTCTTATATATTATCTCTGTTCTATCCGGGCGTGAGGGTACACTTTCCCCGCAAATCTTGATGCAAATTCAATAAAAATCAAATAATACGCATAGTAGCGTCAATCACACGGTTATATAAATAATAAAAGAAACCGTATACATCAAAATAATGCTGAAGAAAAATGTCTAATTTGCCGCTCGCCCCCAGACTCGGGAACATAACAGGCAAGCCGCTGACGACGACCGTACACTGACTCTGCAAGGATCTTACTGATTACAACCCCTGCGCGGTCACCCCATCTGAAGCTGTGGGGCATCTGGAGTATCATTATGTTCTCTCCCTGCCGTGGGTTAAGGTCTGCCTTGACCTTGCTGTGCGCCCCACCGAGAGAGTAAAGTACCTGTTATGCTGTGTATTCAGTTGTAAAGGTGCTATACAGAATAAATCCGTAAGTTTAATATACGCCAACAATTAGCAGTCTGTCAATGACAAGTGCTAATTGTTTACACGGCATTCATAATTCAAGGCGATAACCCGCCAATGATGGATTTCATCAGCAAGGCTTGTTCATTATTCAAAGCACCGCACACATCCATCAGCAGTTCCCGCTGGCGTACTGTCAGCCATCGCTGCTGCAAGCGGCTCGAATCCAAAATGAACACGCCGCCACCTGCTCCCATCCTTGTATCGATTGGATATTCTAATTCCAGTACCCGAATATCATTTCGGATGGTATGTGAGCTCACAGAAAATTCAAAAGCAAGATTACCAAGGGTATCGTTCTGCCGTTCATATAAAACCGCAATCAGCTGTCTGCGACGTTCGTACAGGGAAAGCCTGTCACTCTTATTTATAGCTGTCAGAATATTCCTCCAAGGTCACATACTTCTGTACAGTCTCCTCTGGCTTCATATATATAAACTGCTCGATCTCGTTATTATATGTTCCCACGGCCAGCAGACTCCCTTTCAGATACAACAAAAATTGAGTAAAATTTGAGATACAGACACAGCATAACATAAACCTGCTGTTTTTTCAATAGAAGCGAAAGATAATTCTTGTGTTTGTGAAGAAATACTCTTGCTTCCATGAAAAGCTTGTGCTATACTATGTAAGTAAATTGGCAAAATCACGTTTTTGAAAATCGAGAGGTGACTACCGTGGAAGTTAGTTATAAAAAATTGTGGAAAATATTGATTGACAAAGACATGAAGAAGAAAGACTTGCAGGCAGCTGCCGGAATCAGCTGGGCTTCGGTAACCAAGCTCTCGAAGGGAGAGACGGTAAGCATGGAAGTTCTAATGAAAGTGTGCAAAACGCTGAATTGTGATATAGGGGACATCATGGAACTAATCCCTACGGAAGAAAATGAAACTACTTGAGGAGTGATATGATGTCCGGCAAAAAAAAGAACGTAATCAGTAAAGCAAGTCCTCATACGATCAAGAAGTTTGAGTTGATCGAGGAGTATATAAAATCATGGGCGCAGAAGCTGTTGCTAAATGATTCTTGCAATGGGCTGATCTTTATCGACTGTATGTGTAACAGTGGGATATATACTGACGATGATGGAAATCCCGTGAAGGGTACAGCATTACGAGTTTCAGAGGCACTTCGTGAAGCAGCAAGGACTTATACGGAGAAGAACATCCATATCTATCTTAACGATAAAGACAAGGCCAGAGTGGATGAGTTGGAAAAGCACTTGCCAAATGACGAGCGGAATTTCAAGATCGTTACGTCGCGTGGAGATGCGCATGAGCTACTTCGTACTATCGGGCCACAGTTGTATGGAACCGGGCATCTGCATTATTTCCTGCTCTATGATCCGTATGATGCGACTATCGATTGGGAGGCGCTTCTGCCATTCTTCCGCAACTGGGGAGAAGTCATGATAAACCACATGGTTTCAGATCCGGTGAGGGCAATCACAAGTGCCAAGAAGAAGACAACAAAAGAAAAGTATGAGAACACTTATCTGGAGGACTTCGAGAAGCTGGTGCCATACGGAAGCGATAAGAAAGCCTATGAAGCAAGAGTAGAGGAAATCATTAATTCCCTGAAGGGTTCCCGTAGATATTACGTTTCGGCCTTTCCGTTCTACAACACGCAGAATTCGCTCGTGTATAACCTGATTCACTGCACGAGTAATAAAGTGGGATTCAGACTCTACAAGAAGAGTGCGTGGAAAGTATTCGGAGCACAGTCATCTACTAAGCGCTCCGCTGAAAACAGGCAGCTATCTTTTAACTTCGATGGTGAGATTGTGGTTGAAGAGGATGACTCCTGCTTGCATGTGGTTGATATAGCGAGGTATTTGGATCGGTCGTTTAGAGGCCGAAAGCAAGTACCTTTGAATGAACTGTGGGAGCTACTCGACAATCATCCAATCTTTCCATCGGATGGCTTTCGGGATGAAGTGAGAAAAGAACTAAAGGGTTTTGGTGCCAAGGTCGAGCGGATTGTGAATCCTGATACAGGTAAGAAGGAAACGGTAATCTCATTCTCTTCATGAGATAGAATTTCAGATAGACGAGGTGATTGAAATTTATGGCGACGTCACAGAAATTTGGCGGCAATTGGACGGAGGAGAAGCTCAATATTTTCACGAGCTATCTGGATGCGTATTTGATTGCACTGCAAAATCAAAAGTTCAAAAAGATTTATATTGACGCCTTTGCCGGGACAGGAGAAATCGAGACCAGCGATGGCGGGCAGTATCTTGTGGGCTCCGCCAAGCGAGCGCTGGCATCTGATAAAAAGTTCGATCACTACTATTTCATCGAAGCGGATTCTCAGAAGGCGGGAGAACTTCAGGACATGGTAAACACCAGCTTCCCGCAGATGAGACGAATTGTTACAATTTTTTGTGGCGATGCGAACGAGAAGCTCGCGGAAATCATTAGCAGCGTAAATTGGAAATTTAACAGAGGATTGCTGTTCTTAGATCCGTATGCGACGCAGGTGAACTGGACGACTCTTGAAAATGTAGCAAAGACAAAATCAATAGATGTATGGTATCTATTTCCGTTTTCTGCGCTTGAACGGATGTTGCCGAAAAACGGTAAGTATGATAAATGGGAGGATTGCATAGATCGACTTCTTGGAGACTCTGGATGGCGGGAGGAATTCTATAAAAAAGATCCCCAGATGACGCTTTTCGATTTGTTCCCAGAGTCCGGACAGAGCGATGGCGAGCGTGTGGTAAAGGACGCAAATCCGGAACACATAAAGGAATATATTCTATCCCGGCTGGAGACAATCTTTCCATGCGTGTCAAAACAGGCACGGATTTTCAGGAACAGCCGGAGGTCGCCGATGTTCCTTTTCTGCTTTGCTATCTCAAATGAGAGTGAGGCAGCACAAAAACTTGCTCTGCGGATAGCAAATCATATCCTAAAGAACAAATAGGCGGAGGATGAAATAAACTTGAAAACCATAACACGAAAATCCATGCTTTATCAAACCGGGGTAGAGTACGGTGACTACACTATGAATCATGTACAGGGATGTGCGCACGGATGCCGATACCCGTGTTACGCATTCCTGATGAAGAAGCGGTTTGGGCAAATAAAAGACTATGACACATGGCTGGAGCCGGTGCTGGTCTCAAATACGCTGGAACTGCTCGATAGAGAAATACCTAAGCTGAGGGACAAGATTCAGTCAGTGCAGCTTTGTTTTACGACTGATCCGTTCATGTGCGGATACCCGGAAGTATCTGCTATGAGCATAGCGGCCATCCGGAAATTAAACGAGGCAGGCATCAAATGCACTACGCTTACAAAAGGCCTGCTTCCGATAGAGCTTGCACAGCTTTCGCGGGAGAATGAGCACGGCATCACGCTGATCACACTGAATGACGCATACCGTGAGCAGATGGAGCCGGGCGCGGTTCCATCTGCGGATCGGCTGGCTGCCCTGAGAGCTCTGCACGATGCTGGTTGCAGGACGTGGGTAAGCATGGAGCCTTATCCGACTCCGAACATGGTCGAGCAGGATCTGCACGAGATACTGGAAGCGGTATCTTTTGCCGACCGAATCATCTTCGGCAGGACGAACTACAATAAGGTGGTGAACTCCTACGAAGGACATAAGCATTTTTACAATGGGTGCGCGGCAGAAGTGATTTCTTTCTGCAAAGAGCGCGGCATTGATTACCATATTAAAGCGAAAACGATAACGGAGGAATGAGGTGGCACAATGGCACTATTACAAGACCTGATCCAGCAGATTGACGATCCGGCGCTGAAGGAGCGAATCCTGCAGGAGACGAATAAATTACTCAAGCAGAAGAAATTCGGACTGGTGTTTGAGGAGCATCTGCCGGAATGCACGCCGTTGTATGATGTGCCGATTCGTATTGGCTCCAAGGTGGCTCTAAAAACCGGATATGTCAGTGACATTTATACCGTTATCAAGATTGAAGGCGATGAAGTTCTGTGCGACCGCCGGGAAACACATGAGCAGAAAAACTTCCAACTGGATGAACTTGTAACGGTCGCGGAATTCGGAGAACCGATCTATCCGACACTGAAACCGATTGACGCTGTAGAGAACGCTCCGAGCAGTGACCTTTGGCATACTTTGATTGAGGCGGACAATTATCATGCCCTTCAGCTGCTGGAATACCTTTATGCAGAAAAGGTCGATTGTATCTATATTGATCCGCCATACAATACTGGTGCAAAGGACTGGAAGTATAATAACGACTATGTGGACAGCTCTGATGCTTACCGCCATAGTAAATGGCTCTCGATGATGGAAAAGCGTTTGAAGCTGGCAAAGAAATTGTTAAATCCGGAAGACTCGGTTTTAATTGTAACCATTGATGAGAAAGAATATTTACATTTAGGCTGTCTGCTGGAGGAGATTTTTCCTGAAGCACGAATCCAGATGATTACAACAGTAATTAGTGCGAAAGGTGTGGTTCGTACAGGTCAGTTTTCTCGGGTGGAAGAATATATCTATATACTTGAATTAGGAAATTCTTCTGTTCAACCAGGAGTATATAATATGCTCGATGACGAAGTAAAAAAAGAACCAGATAGATCAATTGAATGGTTGGGCTTTAGGCGCAGAGCACCACAGGCAAAAAGAGATTCAAGGCCGAATCAATTTTACCCCATATTTGTCAGCAACTCGGACGGAAAAATCGTTTCAATCGGGGATGTAGTAAAGCATGGCGTTGATAAAAACACAATTCCTGTGCCAGATGGGTGTACTGCTCTATGGCCTCTGAGCAAAGATGGGGATGAAAGGCTTTGGAGTCTTGTCCCTGAGCAAGCCAGATTAAATTTTGAAAAAGGATATTTGAAAGTTAACAATTGGAATGCCGAAAGTAGAACTGGAACGGTATATTATTTACCCTCTGGAACGATTGATGCCATAGAAAATGGAAAAGCAGAGATAACAGGGTACAATGCTGACGGCTCCGTTGAGGCAAAATATCACTCAGAAGGAACAACACCACCTAAACGCGTGTGGAACATGAAAACTCATAACGCGGAAACGTATGGCACTAATATCCTAAATACAATTATTGGCAAGCGATTTGATTACCCGAAATCTCTTTACGCGGTTCATGATACAATTCGCTTTTATGTGGAACGAAAAAAAAGCGCCCTCATTGTCGACTTCTTTTCCGGTTCTGGCACAACGCTCCACGCCGTCAACCTGCTGAACGCAGAAGACGGCGGTCACCGCCGCTGTATTATGGTCACAAACAATGAGGTTTCGGATGCGGAAGCGAAGGTCCTCACGAAGCAAGGCCTAAAGCCTGGTGATGAGAAATGGGAGCGGCTCGGTATTGCTCGCCATGTAACATGGCCTCGAACGGTTTGTTCTATTAAGGGATGCAACATTGATGGTAAACCTCTTGATGGTAATTATGGATGTAATGTGGAACAATATACCGAGATTGAAGGAGAAATTACTAATCCCGAAACCGGGAAAAAGCTTCGAGGAAAAGTATATAAAAAAGAAAAAAGACCTACTTATCCCGAATTAACAGATTTGAAGATATCTGATGGGTTCAAAACCAATGCTGCCTTTTTCAAACTGAGCTTCCTCGACAAGAACTCCGTGGCTCTTGGCAGGCAATTCAGAGAACTGCTCCCGGTGCTTTGGATGAAGGGCGGAGCCATTGGAAGATGTCCGGCGCTCGAAAGTGACGAGCTTCCGTCGATGCTCATTCTGCCACAGAACAAGATGGCAATTCTGATAGACGAAATATATTATTCCGAGTTTGATGCGGAATTAAGCCAACATCCAGAAATCCAGACAGTCTTTATTGTGACGGACTCGGAGACGGCATACCGATCGATGATCCGTACCTACGATAGTAAAGACTGCTATCAGCTTTACAGAGACTATCTGGATAATTTCAGAATCAATACAGGGAGGTAACCATGAGAGTAGAATTATTCCCTTTTCAAAAAAGAGCGCTTGCCGATATCCGCATGAAGACTGCGGAGGCGATGGGCAGCTATCACAGGACACATGCGCCGCAGGTGGTTTCTTTCACAGCACCGACCGGAGCCGGAAAAACCATCATCATGTCTGCGCTGATCGAGGACATCTTCTTCGGTGATGACCAGTATGTGGAACAGCCGGATGCCATTATCGTCTGGCTTTCGGATTCTCCGCAGCTGAATGAGCAGTCCAAGCAGAAGATCGATTCCAAGGCCGATAAAATCCGCCTTTCGCAGTGCGTCACGGTCTCCGAGGAATCCTTCGATAAAGAAATGTTCGAGAATGGACATATCTATTTCTTGAACACGCAGAAACTGTCGGTTACATCCAAGCTCACAAAGAATGGCGATGGCCGCACTTATACAATCTGGCAGACACTTGCAAATACCGTCCGCGAGAAGAGCGACCGGCTGTACTTCATCATCGACGAGGCACACCGTGGTATGCAGGGACGGGAAGCCAGCAAAGCTACCACCATCATGCAGAAGTTCCTCAAAGGTAGCAGTTCTGATGGAATCCCGCCTATGCCGGTTGTCATTGGTATGTCTGCCACCACGCAGAGATTCAATGCGCTGGTCGAGGGCACATCCTCCACGATTCACAAATCCATCGTCACCACAGATGAAGTCCGCGCTTCCGGTCTTTTGAAAGACAGAATCGTTATCACCTATCCGGAGGAAGGCACGGTCAATAACGATATGGCCATTCTGCAGGCTGCTGCGGATGACTGGAAAGAAAAGTGGGAGCATTGGACGCAGTATTGCTTTGAGCAGCATTATGCCTATGTGAATCCAATTCTGATTATTCAGGTTTTGAATGGAACCGGTGATGCTTTGACGGATACCAATTTGGATGACTGCATTGCCAAGATTGAGGAGCGTACAGGCTTCAAGCTGGAAAATGGTCAGGTGGTACATACCTTTGGAGGTACAACGGCGACGCTGACCGTCAACGGCCTCGAAGTGCGCTATGAAGAACCTTCCAATATTGCTGATGACAGAAATATCCGCGTGGTGTTCTTCAAGGAAAATCTTTCTACAGGCTGGGATTGCCCGCGTGCAGAAACCATGATGTCTTTCAAGCACGCCAGCGACGCTACCTACATTGCGCAGCTCCTTGGTCGAATGGTCAGGACGCCGATGCAGATGCATATTCAGGTGGATGATGTCTTGAATGACGTCCATCTCTATTTGCCGTACTTTAACGAAGATACCGTCAAGGATGTTGTAGAAGCCCTGCAGAGCACAGAAGGCGGAGACATTCCTACGGATATTTACGGCGAGTCTCTTTCAGGGAAACGCTTTGAAACGCTGACTGTTAAGCCAAAGAAGAAAAAAGAAGATCAGCCAACACCGGGTCAGATGACCTTGTTTGATGTTTTTTCTGGACAGACCTCTGATCCACAGACCACAAGTACTCCAACTGAGGCAAGTGGGACGGACAGTTCTGCTGCTCCGTCTCAGACGACTATTGAACAGACAAGTCCGTCGGAACCGACCGGTCAGAGCTATCAGCCGGGAATTGAATCCACTGCACCTGCGCAGAGTACACCTGTCACACCACAAACACCGATAGTAACGACTCCTTCGGGTAGCAATTCTGAGGTCAGTGTTCAGGAAAGCCAGTCAGAGGAAGCTGAAGAGGAAGATCTGTTTGACCGTGAAGCGGTTATGAAGTTCATTAACGATGCAGGTCTGCTTTCCTACAATGTCAGAGCTCTTCGGATTAACGACTATCTGAAATCGCTGTACCGAATGGCGCATCTGCTTACGATGTCTAAATTGCATCGTGAAGCCATCCGTGAGGTGCAGGACGAGATCGTTGAGATGATCCATAATTATGTGGAGAGCCTTAGGGCAGCAGGCAAGTATGACGATCTTGTCCAGCAGGTTAAGCAGTTCAAGCTGGCCACGCAGATTTTCGATGCCTTTGGCGAGACCGTGGACAATTATTCTGTACACGACATGTTCACGACGACCGATACCGATATCGAGCGGCAGTTCCAGATTGCAGACGTCAAGCTCGGTCGAGAAGGCATCGGTATGGCTTATGGAAACAAGTACATGGATTTCGCTGACCTGACGGCTTTCAAGGTTGATGTCATCCTGTTTGTTGCTGATGAAGAATGTATGAAGCGCCTGCATTCCTATGCGGAGGAGCGTTTCAACGGCCTGAATGATGATTACAGAAGATATATTGCGACTATCGACTCGGAGAAAATCCGAAAAGAATACGATAGCATCGTTTCTGACGGCGATCCCGTCAGCAAGCATAACTTCCGTTTGCCGGAGACCATACAGGTTCCTCACGAGGCGGGTGGCAAGGAATACAGAGACCACCTCTTTGTTAGCGAAGCGACCGGGACAGCAAAGCTGAAACTGAATGGCTGGGAGGCCGAGCTTATAGAGACGGAAGAAAAGCGTCCTGACTTTGTCTGCTGGATTCGTAATCCATCCAGAGGATCTTGGGCGCTCTGCATTCCTTACGAGATAGACGGTGAAATCAGGCCGACCTATCCGGACTTCATCGTTGTCAGGAAAGACGACCGTGTGGGATATGTGATTGATATCCTTGAGCCTCACAGTCCTGATTTCAAGGATAACCTTGGAAAAGCTAAGGGCTTTGCAGAATACGCACGCCAGAATCCGGGTGTCGGCAGAATTCAGCTTATACGCATGAGTAAGGACGCTGCCGGAAAGAATCAGTTCAAGAGGCTCGATATGTACCGAACAGCCATCCGCGATAAAGTCTCTCATGCAATAAACACAGATGAACTCGACCATATCTTTGATACGGATGGAATTATTGGGTAAATATGGAGGAAAGGTAGTTGGGAGTTACTGCAGAGGATTATAAAAAAATTAATGAGCTCTTTCCGGAAAGCATGTCTACACTGGAGGTTTTTGAAGAGCTTGATAAGATGGATCCGCAAGAAGCCGCACCATATAATGAAATTGCCTGTGATGATTTCTTTCTTAGTATGTGTATGAATTATTCTACACATAATTTTGATGGATTCGGCGATGAAGCTGTCAGTTTTAAAGAGTACCGTACATTCAAGCTGCACTATCAGAAAATCCCTTCGCATACGTTTTATGATGCCTTTGATTCGGGTAAACACATCTGATTATGGCGATAGTCGTATTACACAGCCAACAAAAACAGAGAAAAAAGACATTCTAAGGACAAAAGGCGGAGCAAACGCTGCTGTGTTGGTCGGTAAAATTGAAATTGCAAAGTTGCGCGAGTTCCAAGCAAAAACATATGAACTTCAAAAAGATGATTCGACTTATAAGCCAACTCCGCCCAATTTCAATAGTAGAATTGCCTATCAAAAATCAACGGGACAATTATCAGCGGACACCATAAAAGAACTGTTTACCTAAAAAAGTCTTCTTGCAAGCCATCCATTCGGTGCTGTAAAATACAGCTAAAGAACACATCAATGTGTTATATTGCTTTTTGCCGCATAGTCGTACGGCATTATAAAGCCGTACTTCCTATCGGCTCAAATGCAGGCTGTTTTTTCGCACTTAGTACAGTATAATATTATAAAGTGTAGGCAGGTGACAAAAGTGCTAATGAATTCAAATGAATATATTACAGTTGTCGATAATATCAAAAAAGAAATTCGATCGGCACAGTATCGGACTGCAGTTCAGGCAAATACCGAACTGTTACGGTTGTATTATAGCATAGGCAATGAAATAAACGTCCACAAAGTTTGGGGTAATAAGTTTATCGAAAACTTGTCAATGGATATTCGTGCTGATTATCCTACGAACAAGGGATTTTCTGTCCGGAATTTGAAGTATATGGCGAAATTTGCGGCTACTTATTCTGAGCAAGAATTTGTGCAACAGGCTGTTGCACAAATTCCTTGGGGCCATAATATTGTACTGCTTGATAAAATCACTGATAGTGAGCAACGCCGTTGGTATGCGGAGGCTTGCCAAAAGAACGGCTGGTCACGGAATGTTCTTATTCATCAAATAGAAAGCGGATTGTACGAGAGACAGGTTTTAAACAGTAAGGTTTCCAATTTTAAGCAGCGGTTACCTTCTCCACAGAGCGAACTGGCTACACAGACAATGAAGGATCCTTATGTGTTTGATTTTATTCCGTTCAGAGAGGATATGCTGGAACGGGACATTGAGCAAGCCCTTGTACGAGATGTTACAAAACTTCTGTTAGAATTAGGAACCGGCTTCGCATTTTTGGGAAATCAGTACCACCTGAATGTTGGTGGTGATGATTTTTATATTGACCTACTTTTTTACAATTTGAATTTGCGTTGCTATGTAGTGGTGGAACTTAAGACGGGAGAGTTCAAGCCGGAATATGCTGGGCAACTCAACTTTTATCTATCAGCAGTAGATGGTATCTTAAAAAAGGATGTCGATAACCCATCCATCGGTCTACTGCTTTGCAAGAGCAAAAACAATCTCGTGGCAGAATACTCCTTAAAAGACATATCAAAGCCTATCGGCGTGAGCGAGTATAAGGTTACGAGTAACCTTACCGGGGAATTGGAAAAGCAGTTGCCTTCGGTGGAAGATATTCAAAATAGAATTAAATGAGCCTTTTTGAAATTTGTTAAAAGTATTTTTACCGTATGTTCTTACAGAGTTTATTTGCATTTTGACCACCATTTGACCACTACTGTGCAATCACATATCAAAATGCCGGAAAAGCCTGTTGTGACAACCAACAACAGGCTTTTTCCTGTTTTGGCGGCAAATGTGCAGAACCAATAAAGTTCACGTTTCATCGTCAGTCTATACCACCCTGTCGTAGTTCTCCGACGCCAGGTGCCGGGGGTTCGAATCCTTTCGGGCGCACTTAAAAAGAGGCTGCTGCACAAGGAAAAAATCCAAGTGCAGCAGCCTCCTGTGTTGATGAAGGAGAAACGAAGGGAATATCCAGTTACAGGTTCAGTTCAAACTGTTCCACAGTAATGGTTGCCTGACCGTCTGCAGCAAAGGTGATGCCATCGGCGGATTGCGGGGTGTAGATCCACGCTGTCATCGTCTGCTCACCATCGTTGACAAAGACCTCCACGCTGTTTTTATCCAGCAGGATGCGAAGCTTGAGCGCGCCGTTTTGGCTGCGCACCTTGCAGCTGCGGGTATGCACAATATCGGCGCGGGAACCGGCACAGCTGCGATCCAGTGTCAGCAGCGAGGTGTAGGGGTCATAGGTCAGGCGGGTGTGATACGCTGCATCGGCTGCCAGCTTAACGGTAAAGCTGCGGTATTCGCCCGCTGCCACGGTGACGGTCAGGTCGGCAATGCGCCCGCCGATGCCAGCCAGCACAGTTTCATTCTGTACAGTCACATCTTCGTGCAGAGTGCGCTTACCGTGGGCGGCATCCAGCTCCCGAACCGGGGTCTGCACAATGTGTCCGTCCTTCAGATGCAGCTCGCGCGGGCAGATGGTCTGCCCGAACCACTTGCATCCCTGCGGCTTATCCTCGGTGTCCGACCAGGTTTGCAGCCACGCCGTCATCAGGCGGCGCCCATCGGGTGCCTGTGTGGTTTGGGTGGCGTAAAAGTCGATGCCGCCGTCCACCAGCTGCACCTGTTCGCGGGTAAAGGTATGGGTTTTCTCATCATAACTGCCGACAAACGCGATCACATTGTGTCCGTTGTGGAACTCACCGGACGGACGCATTTCCATCGGTCCGACCATCAGTACATGCTTGCCGTCCAGCGGAAAAAAGTCCGGGCACTCCCACATTTTGCCGTACACGTTGTTGTTGCGCGCCAGCACGGTAACAAAATGCCAGTCGAAACCGTCCTTGCTTTGGAACAGTACGGCTGCACCGCTGCCGTCCTCGGTCAGGGCAACGGTCACGGCAGAGTAGGTGCCGTCAGCTTCGCGCCAGATCTTCGGGTCACGGAAGTCGAATTTGCTGTATCCTTCAGGCAAATCTTTCTGGGTCAGCACCGGGTTGCAGGCAGGCTTTTCGTAGTCGAGACCGTCACCAATGGCAATGCTCTGGGTCTGGATGTCCCGCATCTCCCCATTGGGCTGCTTTTCTGCCACCACGCTGGTGTACATCAGCAGCTGCTTGCCGTCATCCATCTCGGTAGCAGAACCGGAGAAGCAGCCGGGGCCGTTATCAGACGGAGAATCCGGAGCAATGGCGCAGGGCAGATACTCCCAATGCAGCAAGTCTGTGCTGACCGCGTGTCCCCAGTGCATCGGACCCCATTGTGTTGCGTAGGGGTTATACTGGTAAAACAGGTGGTATTTCCCATGATAGAAGGAAAAGCCGTTCGGGTCATTCATCCAGCCTACATAAGGGGTCAAGTGGTAGGCAGGGCGCTCTGCCGCAGAAATGGCAGCGCTGTGCTCTTCCTCGTAATCGCGTGCTTTCTGCAAAATTGTATTGCTCATGGATTCCTCCTGGTGAAACTTATTGCTTTGCGTAATAGGCGTCAAGATACTTCTGCATAATCGCCAGATAGTCAGACAATCCGTAGGCTTCCAGTTTGTCGAGGTACTCATTCCACTCAGCATCGGTAGTACCGTTCATGATCCAGTTTGCCTTCTGGGTGTTCATGTAGGTTTGGAGATCTGCCTGAAGGTTGGAAACCTGCTCGGTGTCCTCGTTGCTCATAAAAACATTGGGGTAAACATACTTTTTGTTCATATCCGGGGTGTAAATATCCTTGATCCAGTCCAAACGGTACTGTGCATCGTCCGGGCAGGTGACATAAACGCCGTAGTAATCATCCAGAACCGCCAGAGGACCGCCGACACACTGTGCTTCGCGGACTTCAACGGGGGACGCATCGCCGAGGGGGGCGTGCTTCAGCATCGGCTCGCCCTTATCGTTCGTGGACATTTCAAAGATATTGAAACCGGTTTCATCGCCGTAGGTACCCCAGTTGTTCTGGGGAGACTGCAGGGGTGCATACATCTGGTCGAGCCAGGCACAAACCAGCGCGGGGTTCGATGCCTTGGCGGTGACAACACACTTGCCGCGCCCAAAGCCGCTGGTGAAGGAACCGTTCTGCGGGGTGATATTGCGGGTATCAGCAGTCAGTGCGGGCAGGGGTTCCCAATCGGTCAGGTTGTCGATGTTGGCAACATCCCAGCTAAAGCAGACGCCGTAACGACCGGCCTTGCCTTTAGAAACATAGGTGGACCATTCCTGCGTAAAGCATTCGGGGTCAATGAGGTTTTCAGAATACAGCTTGTGCAGCCAGTCAAGACCTTCACGGTAGCCCTGCTGTGTGGCCGCGCAGATAACCTTCAGGTCATCCGTGACGGCAATGTGGCGATCCTTATCGGCATCACCATAGCCCTCACCAAAGCCGTTGATCAGGATACTGGGATCCTGGTCACCGTTGTTGACAATGCAGGACATCGGGATGATATCACCCTCAATGCCAAACTCACTCTTGATGGCATCCGCGTTGTCACGGAAAGCGATCAGTACCTGCTCAAATTCATCTACCGTCGTCGGCATCTCCAGACCCAGGAAATCCAGCCACTTCTTGTTGATGAAGCTCATATTTCCCACCGTTTGGATCGCCGTCTTTTCAGCGCCCAACTGCTCGATCCACGGCAACGCCCAGATATGTCCCTCGGAATCTGTACACATGGTACGGTACTCCGGGTACATCTCAAAAACCTTCTTGAGGTTGGGCATATTGTTGTCGATGTAGTCCTCCAGATTGACAATAACGCCCTGATCTGCGTAGCGCAGCAGGTCACTGTCGCTGAAATCTGCCGTAAAGACAAAATCCGTCAGAGTGCTGGGGTTGGACATATTCAGGGTGATTTTATCGCTCCACTGGTCAGCCTGAATAGCCGTCCAGTCGATATGTACATTGGTGGCTTCCTCAAGACGTTTGAAAATGGTACGGTTGTTCGGATCGGATTCACTGCCGACCGGATAGCTTGTCATACCGGTAAAGGTTACCTGCTCCGCCAGAGGAAACGAAACGGTACCGGTAACATCTACATTGGCACCCGAATCTTTTCCGCCTCCGGCACCGCCGCCGCAGGCGGCCAGCATCATAACAGCGCTCGCCAAGGCGCCCATTTTGAGGAAATTGCAGCGTGAAATCAGTTTTTTCATTGCGTTTTTCTCCTTTTTTAATATTGCGGCCGGGAAATCCCGGTCGAGTTTTTCTAACAATCAGCCCTTGACGGAGCCCGCCATAATGCCTGCATCAAAATACTTTTGGAAGAAGGGATACATGACCAGCAGCGGCAGACTGGAAATGATAATGGTTGCATACTTGAGCAGCTCGGCCATTTTTGCGCGTTCAGCCGTGCTTTGAATATCGGCAATCATACCGGATTCAGGCTGGCTTTGGATCAGGATAGAGCGCAGCACTAACTGCAGGGGCTGTTTGGAGGCACTGTTCAGGTAGATCATCGCGTCAAAATAGCTGTTCCACATAGCGACAAACTGCCAAAGAGCAAGCACCGCCACTACCGGCATACAAACCGGCAGCAAGATATTAAAGAAGTAGCGCATTTCGCTGGCACCATCCACATCGGCTGCCTCACGAAGCTCACGCGGGATCCCCTGATAATAGGTACGGGCAATGATCATATTCCAGACGCTGAATGCACCCGGCAGGATGACCGCCCACATGGAATCCAGCAGACCGATATTGTTGATGAGCAGGTAGGTAGGGATCAGACCGCCGTTGAAGAACATCGTGATAACGAATAAGGTGTTGAAAAATTTCTTTCCCTTGAAGTCCGGCAGCGACATCGGATAGGCTGCCAGCATCGTTACGGCAACGGAAATGACGGTAAATATAACCGAATAAAGAACAGCGTTTTTGAAGCCGACCCATATCTGTTTGTCCGAGATGACGCGCTCATAGGCATCCAGGCTCCATTTGCTGAAGTCAAAGGAAATGCCCTTGTTTTGCAATGTGACGGGATCCATGAACGAAGCGATCACAATGTAAACCATCGGCACAATAATGGCGATGAGAAACACAGCCAACAGTGCATAGCCGCAGTAGAGGATAGCTTTGTCTTGTTTGGTATAGATCTGCATTCCCGACTTTTTCTTAGACATAGCGGACACCTCCTTACAAGCCTTGCCCATCGTTCATCTTGGCAACGACTTTGTTTACAGCGATAAGCAATATGACATTGATAACTGTGTTGAACAGACCGACTGCTGTTGAAAAGCTGTAATCACCGTCTAACAGACCTTTTTTATATACATAAGTGGCGATGATTTCTGCCGAATCCAGGTTCAGATCCGTTTGCAGGGCGTAGGCTTTTTCAAAGCCGATGCTCATAATGTTGCCTGCCTGCAGGATGAACTGAATCACGACCATGTCCTTGATGGCGGGCCATTCAACGGTTCGTATTTGCTGAATCAGGTTCGCGCCGTCCAGCATGGCGGCTTCTTTCAGCTCCTGGCTGGCGTTGGAAAGCGCGGCTGTGTACATAATGGAGGACCAACCTGCGCCCTGCCAGATTCCGCTGATGATGTAAATCGGGCGGAAAGCCTCCGGCAATGTCATAAAGTTGATGCCGGTATGAAACAGCCCATTTACAGGACCTGTGACAGACAGCAGAACGCGCACGATACCGCACAGCACGATCACGGAAATAAAGTTGGGCATATACAGGACAAGCTGAACCTTCTGCTTGATCTTATTGCTTTTAATGCGGTTGAGCAGGAAGGCCAACAAAATCGGAATGGGGAAGCCCCACAGCAAGCCATAGACGCTCAGTTTCAAGGTGTTGATCAAATACCGCATGAAATCCGGCGAGGACAGGAACCGCGTAAAGTTCTTGAACCCGACCCATTCGCTGCCCCAGATGCCCTTGAACGGGTTGTATTTTTGGAAGGCGATCAGTACGCCGCCCATAGGAATGTAGCGGAATACAAGGGTCAGCAATACAGCCGGCATCAGAAATAGCAGGTAGAGCTGCCAATGACGCTTAATGTACACCCATGTATTATGCAGTTTACGGTCAACCGCCATGACCGCGCTTTGGGGTGCAACTGACTTTGGTTTCATGAATCATTCTCCTCCTTTTTGATTTCATTGTACCGTTTCTTCTTTGTTTTACATTTGCACAACATGTTCTGCTCAGACCCCCTTGAATGGTGCATTTGTAAAACCCTGTGATTTATTTATACCATCACCAATCGCAAAAGTCAATGGCGTTTTCCTCGTTTTTAAGCGAATTACGGTACATTCGTGCAGCTGCACAAAAACCAGTGCGCGCGAATGTGCAATATGCTGATTTGCGTTTTTACATTTGACTAATTTGTGCATATGCACTATACTGGTATCAGAAACACAGGAATTTCCCGGACGGAGATACCTACAGAATATAGTAAAGTACATTTCTTACTTAAAGAGTGTACAGAATCGAGGCAGGCCATGTCTACCAAAGTCACCATTCAGGATATTGCCAACGAGCTTCAGCTTTCCCGCAATACGGTTTCCAAGGCTATCAATAACACCGGCGTTCTGGCCGATGCCACACGGGAGAAGATCCTGCGCAAGGCTGCCGAAATGGGATACAAGCAATTTTCCTACCTTCCGGTATTTGATGGGAACAGCAACGCCGGGGATGCTTCCATTCTCCCCGTCGATAAGCGGGAAATTGCCATACTGACAACCCGTTTTCTGAATAACTCCCACTTTGCCGCAATGATGTTGGATCGCTTTCAATCAGAGCTTCAGCATCTTCACGCCTGTATGACGATCCACCGCATTTCGCCCGCTGAGCTGGCTGCAAAGGAGCTGCCGTCTTCCTTAAACACAGAGCACACGGCAGGCATCATCTGCTTTGAAGTATTTGACTATGATTACGCCCAGATGCTTTGTACGCTGGGCATTCCGCTTCTTTTTGTGGACACACCCGTGATGGAAATGCGCCCTCCGCTGCAGGCTGATCGGCTGTATATGGAAAACCGTATCGAAATTCAGAACATGATGGCGCAGATGGCACAGCGCGGACGAAAACGTATCGCCTTTGCCGGGGATAAAGAGCACTGCCAGTCTTTTCATGAACGTTACCTGGCTTACAAGGATGCAGCCGAGCATTTTGGTATGGCAACCGACTGGCCGACCTGCGCAACGCAAAAAACGCAGCCAAACTATTCGGAGTATCTGTATCAGTCGCTGCGCGGTTGCCCGACCATACCGGACGCTTTTATCTGCGCCAATGATTTTATAGCAATGGATCTTATCAACGCCTTGCATCGGCTTGGCTATTCCGTTCCTGATGACATCTGGATTTGCGGATTTGATGACAGCCAAGAGGCATCGTATTTTTCACCTCGGCTGACATCCATTCATATTCACGGGCAAATCATGGGGTATGCCGCCGCCAATCTGCTTATGACCCGTATTGAGGAGCCCTCGCTGAATTATCGGACTGTATATACGGAAACGAATCTGATCCTGCGTGAATCCACAGGAGATTGAGAGGTACAGTATGCGTGACCTGTGGGACAAGCCGTGG
>ENA-OQIZ01000432-OQIZ01000432.1-human-gut-metagenome-genome-assembly--contig:-NODE-432-length-22254-cov-2.908754_pt1 | contig 22254 bp, 4 predicted proteins | sample MGYA00242593_ERZ504758 | MGnify/ENA primary metagenome ERZ504758 (study PRJEB26092, sample SAMD00036364) | human gut metagenome | host: Homo sapiens | study: EMG produced TPA metagenomics assembly of...
ACTGACTGTTTAGCCTTTGGGCTGGTGATGCCGCACGCGGCAGAATCGAATTTTGATCTGGTCGACGTTCTGAAAGAGTGGCACGAGACGCTGGCCAACGTGGGGTACGTTGTGATTGGTCTGCACGCGATGGCGGCGCTGATGCATCACTATTTCTGGAAAGACAACACCCTCCTGCGCATGATGCCAAAAAAACGCCAGTAATCCATAACCGCGAGCCCTGCAGCAGTCTGCAGGGCTTTTTTTTGCGTTTTATTGCAGTTGAGCGCGCTCTTCCGGGGTTAACTCCAGCGCCTGAGTGGTGCCCGTCTCTGAGGATTTCACGGCCGCTTCCAGTACCGCCATCACCGCCAGCGCCTCGACCGGATGAACCGGATTGGTGATTTTTCCGAGTAGCGCATCACGCACGTTGATGTAGTACTGACGCTGATCGCCTTTCGGCGTGGTAACGGTCTGCGGCTCACCGTTTGCACCAAAGAACACCATGCTGTCACTGTCCTCGCCCCAGGCCTCACTGCCGGGGATCACGCCCGCCAGCAGCTGCGCTTCCTGTTGGTCGATTCGGGCTTTCACCACGCTGCCTTTATCGCCGTGAACGGTAAAACGTGCCGTTCCGCCAGCCACCAGCATGCTGCAGTGCAGGATCACTTTATGTTGCGGATAATCTAAGACCACGTGTGCCCAGTCGTTAATTTCCGCGCCGTCACGCAGCGTGGCGATATTACCCTGTACCGACTGTGGCAGTCCAAAGAGCTGCAGCGTCTGGTCAATCAGGTGCGGCCCCAGATCAAACCACAGACCGCTACCGGGCACGTTTTGCTCTCTCCAGCGCACGCGCACTTCCGGACGGAAACGGTCAATGTGCGACTCAAGGTGTTTGACCCTGCCAAGGGTTCCTTGCTCAATAACCTGCTTAATGCCGAGGAAGTCGCTGTCCCAGCGGCGGTTATGGAAGACGGAGAGCAGCCGTTGCTTCTCTTGCGCCAGGGCAATCAGGTCGCGGGCTTCCTGCATGTCGAGCGTGAACGGTTTATCCACGACCACATGTTTGCCTGAATTCAGGGCAAGCGTTGCCAGCGGCGCGTGGGTGGCGTTAGGGGAGGCAATCACCACCAGATCGACATCTGGATGCTGAATTGCCTCTTCCGGGGTTGCCACCACCTGAACATCAGGAAGATCGCGTTTAACCTTCTCTTCATCACGAGACGAAACCACCGCCAGCTTGAGGCCGTCCACGGACTGGATCAGCGGGGCATGGAAGGTCTTGCCTACAAATCCATACCCGATCAGCGCAATGTTGATTGTCTTCTCTTTACTCATGACCTTCTCCACGTTATTTCGCGCAAACCGTAATGTGCATTGCGCCAGGGTCCCCAAGCTCAGGCCAGGGACGATCTAAAAAGAGGTGCTGGATGTTGGATAATCCGCTGACCAGATACGGTTCACAGCGGTTTAGTTTCAGATGGTCGGCGACAATCCAGCGCTCATGGCTGGCCGCGAGCATCGCCCGTTTAACCTCGGCATCGGCCTCTTTTCCGGCGCTCAGACCGAGTTCAGCATGGATAGCACAGGCTCCCAGAATGGCGATATCCGCGCGGTAGCGTGACAGCAGGGAGAGGGTGGCGCTGCCGGCAAACAGTCGCTGCTTGTGATCCCATTTTCCGCCGAGCAGGATCAGTTCGATATCGTCACGGTCGCTGAAGTGCCACGCGATATCCAGCGAGGTGGTGATGATTGTCAGCGGTCCCTTCAGGAACGAGGCGACAGCCATTACCGTGCTCCCCGCATCCAGAAACAGCGTCGAACCTGGCGGAACAGCCTGCGCCACCTGTTTACCAAGACGTTGTTTGGTTTCCGGCAGCAGTGTATTGCGCCCCTGACGATTCATGGCCGACAGATTCAGGGCAATTGCCCCGCCGTGGTTCTTTTGCGCCAGCCCCTGTTTCTCGAGATCGGTCAGATCCCGGCGGATGGTGTCCGCTGAGACCTGCAGTTTGTCCGCCAGTTCCGTAATGCTGGCCTGCCCGTGCTCACTAATGATATCAAGCACATATTTTTGTCTGGCCGTTTTGTGCATGGGTGAATCCCGCAGAATGTCGCAATAAGTTGCATATTACAGCATTTTACCGCAGAGGGAAGGGTGTTGATCGACAGTGAGTATCAATGTCCGGTATTGTTCACATTGGTTATTATTAAAATGTTATTAATGCGGTGTGAGTGATTCATTCCAAATGTTAACAGCAATGTTACTGCTGTGTTTTATTAAACACACTGGCGGATATAACCATTGTGATACCAATATGCAACCATTAATGCTTTAATGAAATTAATAAATAGCAATAAATTCTGTGTATATTTATAATAATAGATATTAATGTTGTATATGGCATTATGGTTACTTAAACTGACATTTCTTTGAAAATCTTTGTGTCTGACGCATGCTGAAATTAACGCAAAAATGTGCATCCGGCGATTCTGAAATTTTACTTAAATAACAAAGACTTTATTTGTTTCATTTGAAAGCCCCTTTTTAAGGTTTTGTCCAGAAACCCCATCTTTTTTCTTATCTGTAACACCACATTAACATTGTGGGTGTAGTTGCCTATAGCGCATTTTGTTATGCTGCAAACCAGTTAAAGAAATAAGTAAATTCTTATTGTTATAAGAATATGGTCGGCTCTCATCTCCAATGGAAATGGGGTTGGGGAGCGTTTGTCCAATATTTATTCGGACCCAGGTAAGATATTTGTCGAATTATTTATACCCCTTTAGGGGTAAATATTTAAGCGTCATTCAGAGTCAGGGAGATAAAAATAACTATCATGCGAAATAATATGTTGCTGAGATTTCCAGTCGCCCTGGCATTAATTTCGCTAGCCTTTAATACGGCCTCTGCGAATAGCCGCCAGGTGGGGATTGCTCCGATTGCTGCGACAACATTAAAAGAGAGTATTCTTTTTGCCATCGATCGCGATCCGTCGATTAGCCAGCAGGCCGCGCAACTGGGAATAGGTCAGGCACAAATAGATGAAGCACGCAGCGGCTGGATGCCACAAATATCGTTAAACGGTAGCACCGGCCATAGCCAGACCACCGATTCCAGCGGCTCGCTGCGCAATTCTGCGGCCTGGGGATTGAGTCTGACGCAGCTGGTATACGATTTTGGCAAGACCAACAACAGCATCGACCAGTCCACGGCGCAGCGCGATAGCTATCGTTACCAGTTGATGAGCACTTTGTCTGCGGTGGCGGAAAAAACGGCGCTCAGCTACGTAGAAGTCAAACGCTATTCCGACCTGTTGCAGGCCGCCAAAGAGAACGTTCAGGCGCTCAAAAACGTTGAGCAACTGGCCAAACTCCGCGCCGACGCAGGCGTCAGCTCAACCTCTGACGAGCTTCAGACGCGCACGCGCATTGCCGGTATGCAGGCCACGGTCGAGCAGTATAACGCAGCGTTAAACAGCGCCCGCGCACGGCTTGCGGTGTTGACTGGCATGGAGGCCGAGCGCTATTCACCTGTACCGGCGAAGCTTGCCGTTGAGCAAGATTCGCTTAATCGCATTGATTACTCGGCCATTCCCGCGGTCATGGCCGCGCAGAATATGGAGCGTTCAGCTCAGTATGGCGTGGCAACGGCAAAGTCTCAGCACTGGCCGACGTTAAGCCTGAAAGGAGGCCGCACCCGCTACGAGTCCGACAACCGTTCTTACTGGGATGACCAGATTCAGCTCAATATTGACGCACCGCTATACCAGGGGGGCGCCGTTTCAGCCCGCGTTCGCCAGGCCGAAGGGGCAAGGGCCATGGCATCGTCTCAGGTTGACCAGGCGCGGTTCGATGTCCTGCAAAAAGCCTCTGTTGCGCAGGCTGACTGGACCGGCGCGCAGGGGAGAATGCAGGCGGGGAAGCTGCAGCTGGAAAGCGCGTTACGCGCCCGGGATGTTTACAGAAATGAATATACCCTGAGCAAGCGGAGCATTAACGATTTGCTCAGCGTTGAACAGGATGTCTGGCAAGCCACCTCAGCCAAAATAATGGCTGAATATGATGGCTGGAGTTCGGCGATTAATTACGCATCTGCCGTTGATAATTTGATGCCAATGATCGGCATAGAGAAAAACGCTGCCGCAAAATTACCTGATTTGAGTTAAAAAACACGCGTCTTTTTGTGCGAAATAAGTAAGAAAATAATGGGTGCTTTTTCCCAGGGATAGCTACATCCATTTGGTGGACATATCCACAGGAATCCGGACACCTGCAAGGAGAGGAAAATGAGTAACGTAAAAATTGTTGATGTCATCATTCGCAAAACGGCCGAGAAAACGAAATTAACCGGAGAGGGTAATTTGTCGGTTTCTATTTCTTCGCCAAGTGTGATTGAAATTCAGGGTTCTGCTCAGGATGTTGTGCGTTATGTTCGCCAGGGTAAAGACCTGCTTATTTATATGAAAGACGGCAGCGTTATTCGCTGCAATAACTATTTTGTTGAAGATCCACAGACCCATAATCAATCAGAACTGGTCTTCAACGATCAGCAGGAACTGACGCATATTTCTTTTGCCGATGCCGGGGAAGCGTCTGGCGTTGCTGTTACCGAGTTAACCGCGCAGGCTACGCCGGTTGCCAGCATTGAGCCTTTCCTTGAGCAGGGAAGCGTTCTCAATGACGCGCCATGGGGATGGATTGCAGGCGCTGCGTTGGGCGGCGGTGCCATTGGCGCACTGCTGGCGCACGGGGGTGACGGCGAAACCAAAACCAAAGTCATCGACAACACCAAAGATGTTGAAAGCGCGACGCCGACCTTTTTGCTGACGGACAACGCGGGTGATAAGCAGGGTGTGCTGAGTGGAAAAGCGATCACGGACGACAACACCCCAACCTTTAGCGGTACCGGGCAGCCGGGCGCGACCATTCAGGTTAAAGACAGCAGCGGAAGCACCATTGCCAGCACCATGGTCGGGAAAGAGGGTACCTGGACCGTAAAACTCCCGACTCAGGCTGACGGCGAACATACCTGGTCTGTCGTGCAAATCGACGGGAGCAAAACGACGCAGGCGGGCAGCATTACCGTCACAATTTCTACCGCTGACGCCAGCATCACGCTGGGGACAACGGCCGGTGACAACGTGATCAATGCCAGCGAACACTCCGCTGGCTTTACGCTGTCCGGCACCAGCAAAAATCTGGCGCAGGGAACCGGGCTTACCGTCACGCTGAACGGCAAAACCTACACGGCGGAAGTGGGGGCCGGCGGCGCATGGAGTGTGAACGTGCCTGCCGCGGATGCACAGGCGCTGGGTGACGGCACCTGGACGGTGAACGTCAGCGGTAAAGACGCCGCGGGCAATACCGTGAGCGGCAGTCAGACGATAGGTGTGGATACCAACGCGCCAGCGCTTTCTGTTGATACGATTGCACAGGACAACATCATCAACGCGGCTGAGCACAACCAGGCGCTGACGCTCACCGGTAAAACCGATGCGGAAGCCGGCCAGATTGTGACGGTAACGCTCAACGGAAAAAATCATACCGCCACGGTGGGGAGCGACGGCACGTGGTCCGTTACGCTGCCCGCCAGCGAGGTGCAATCGCTGGCGAATGGCGACCATACGCTAACGGTGAACGTCAGCGATAAAGCGGGGAACGGATCTTCCACGACCGTCGATTTCACCGTGGATACCGCCGCCCCGGTCGTGACGATTAACACCGTTGCTGACGACAATATCCTCAATACCAGCGAGCAGGGCCAGGCGCAGATTATTTCCGGTACGGCGAGCGGCGCCGCAGCAGGGGATGTCGTGAGCGTAACCGTTGGCGGTCAGACCTTCACCGGTGTGGTGCAGGCGGACGGCAGCTGGAGCGTGGGTGTGCCTGCGTCCGTGGTGGGCTTGCTGGGAGAAGGCAACCACAACATTACGGTTTCCGTTACCGATGCCGCGGGCAATACCGGCAGCGCCACACACGGCATTACGCTGAGCGGTAACCCACCGGAATTTACCGTTCATGCCATCAGCCAGGATAACGTTCTCAATGCTCAGGAGGCTATGCAGCCGCTGAGCCTGACCGGCACCAGCACGCTGCCAGACGGCAGCGCCATCACCGTGACGCTGAACAACGTCAATTATCAAACCGTTGACGAGAACGGGAGCTGGTCAGTTCAGGTACCGGTTTCCGACGTCCTGCAACTGGCGAACACGCTGTACACCGTCAGCGTCAGCGGTACCGACAGCGTGGGCAACAGCGGCTCAGCGGAGGCCACACTGCTGGTTGATACCGTGTTGCCACAGGTGGTCATTAATACCTTTGCCGGCGACAACCGGGTGAATAACGCCGAAGTGGCCGCCGATCAAACGATCAGCGGTCGTGTCACGGGTGCAGCGGCAGGGGATACGGTGTCTGTTTCCGTTGGCGGCAAGCATTACAGCGCCACCGTGGGTAGCGATCTGACCTGGAACCTCACTATCCCGTCTGCGGATCTCAGGGCATTCGGCGACGGCGACCTGACCATTACCGCGTCAGTCACCAACAGCCACGGCAATACGGGCAGCGGCGAGCGCGATATCAATATCAACGCGGCGCTGCCGGGTCTGCGCGTTAACACCCTTTCCGGTGATGACGTGATCAATGCCATTGAGCAGCATCAGGATCTTACCGTGACCGGCTCCAGCAGCCATCTGGCCGCAGGCACGCAGATCACCGTCACCATCAATAACGTCGACTATGTCACCGTGGTCAACGCCACCGGTGGCTGGCAGATTGGTGTTCCGGCGAGCGACCTCCAGTCCTGGACGCCGGGCCATATCGCAGTGCACGTCAGTGCAGAAGATGCGTGGGGCAATGCCGTTGCCGCTGAACATCCGATCGAACTCGACCTGAACGCCGTGGCGGTGACTGTTGATGTCATCTCCGGTGATGACCGACTGAACGCGGCGGAAAAAGGCAGCGATCTCACGCTCTCTGGCCAGACGCAGGGCGTGGAAGCCGGGCAGACTGTGGTGGTGAAATTCGCCGATCGGACCTATACCGCGCAGGTGCAGCAGGACGGCTCCTGGAGCCTGACCGTACCGGCCAGCGCCATGGAAACGTTGATTGACGGCCGCGCGCAGGTGAGCGTCAGCGTGACGAACGTTAACGGCAACAGCGCCGATGCGTCGCGCGTGGTGACGGTCGATACGCTGCCTCCGGACATCACGATCAATAATCTGACCGATGACAACATCATCAGTGCTGCCGAAGCGCAGCAGGATATCGTGTTAAGCGGTAGCAGCATGGCGGAAGCGGGCCAGACGGTCACCGTCGCGCTGAACGGTAAAACCTACCAGACCACCGTTCAACATGACGGTAGCTGGCAACTGACAGTACCTGCTGCGGACGTCGGCGCACTGGCCGATGGCACCGTCACGGTAACGGCAACCGTGAGCGATGTGGCAGGTAACAGCAGCAGCACGGATCGCGTCGGGCTGGTGGATGCCACCGTACCGCAGGTGACCATTAACGATTTTGTCACCGATACCAATACCATAAACCAGCTTGCCCATACCCAGGCGCAGGTCCTCAGCGGCTCCGTGACCGGAGCGGCAGCGGGTGATTGGGTCACGGTGACCATCAATAACGTGGATTACACCACCGTGGTGGATGCGGCGGGCAACTGGAGCCTCGGCCTGCCTGCGTCTGTGGTACAGGGCCTGGCGGACGGAACCTGGACGATTACGGTCTCTGTGACCGATCAATCTGGCAACACCGGCAGCAGCACGCTGGAGGTGGTGGTTAATACCGTGACGCCGCAGATAGGTATTCACACTCTGGCGGCGGACGACGTGATTAACGCCACCGAAAAAGGCGAAAATCTGCTGCTTTCCGGGACCAGCAACCAGCCAGAAGGCACCCCGATCACCGTGGCCCTGAATGGCATTCACTACACCGCCATTACGGATGCCAGCGGTAACTGGCGTGTTACCGTACCGGCCTCCGCAGTAAGCGCGCTGGGCGAGGCGCACTATACGGTGACGGCGAGCGTCACGGACAGTGTGGGTAACAGCGCGTCGGCCACGCACGATGTGCTGGTAGACAGCTCGCTGCCGGTGGTCACGCTCAACACGCTGGCGGGCGATAACATCATCAACGCGGCGGAACTGGCGGCAGGCCAGACCCTGACGGGGAAAGTCGCCAACGCGGCGGCAGGCGACATTGTCACCCTTACCCTGGGCGGCCAGACGTATACCGTTGCGGTGCAGGACGATCTTACCTGGAGCCTGCCGTTAACCCAGAGCCAGTTAACCGCGCTCGGTAACGGTGAGCTGACGGTTACGGCCAGCGTGACGAATGCGCACGGAAACACCGGTTCTGCCGCGCTGGACTTCACCATCGACGCCCAGTTGCCTGGTCTGCGTATTGATACCGTGGCGGGCGACGATGTTATCAATATCATCGAGCACGGTCAGAATCTGATTGTTTCCGGTACCAGCACCGATCTGGCCGCGGGCAGCACCGTTACCGTGACCATTAACAACATTGAGTACGTCGCCACGGTCCTGGCCGATGGAACCTGGAAAGCGGCTGTGCCTGCGGCGGATGTCAGCCAGTGGCCGGACGGTCCTCTCAACATTACAGCCCGCGCACAGGATGCTTCCGCCAACCCGGTGAATATCGGGACCGTGGTGGATGTCGATCTCGCCCCGGTCGCGATAAGCGTTAACAGCGTGACCCCTGATAACGTGCTGAACGCGGCGGAGAAGGGACACGATCTGGCGCTCTCCGGCACCACGTCTGGGGTCGAAGCCGGTCAGACGGTGACGGTCACCTTTGGTGGCAAAAGCTACACCACCACCGTGGATGCGAATGGCAACTGGGCTTACACCGTTCCGGCTGCGGATGTAAGCGGCCTGAAAGAGGGCGATGCCCGCGTTCAGGTGAGCGTGAGCAACGTGAATGGCAACCCGGCCTCTTCGTCACACGAATTCAGCGTCGATACCACTGCGCCGGCGGTCACCATCGATACGGTCAGTCACGACAACATGCTCAATGCGGCAGAGGCGGCACAGGATCTCACCCTGAGCGGCACCTCGACTGCCGAAGCGGGGCAGACGGTCACGGTGACCTTTAATGGCAATCAATACACCGCACAGGTACAGGCTGACGGCAGCTGGACGCTTGACGTGCCGGCAGCCGATCTGGCCGGTATCACCGACGGCACTGCCGTCGTTACGGCGACCGTGTCGGATAAAGCCGGTAACCCGGCCAGCACGGATGCGTCTGTGCTGGTGGACACTACCGTGCCGCAGATCACCTTCAACACCGTTGCCGGTGATGACATTCTGAATATTGCTGAACACGGTCAGGCGCTGATCGTTTCTGGCACAGTCACCGGGGCACAGGCAGGCGACGTGATCACCGTGACGCTGAACGGTAAAAATTACAGCGCAATGCTGGACGCGTCCGGCAACTGGAGTATGGGTATTCCGGCGGCTGACGCGGGCGCGCTGGGCAATGGCGACCATACGATGTCTGCGACCCTCACCGACAAAGCGGGCAACAGCACCACGCAGACGCATGAGATTGCGGTTTCCCTGACCGCACCGGTTATCGCTATCAATACCGTTGCGGGCGATGATGTGATCAATGCCATCGAGAAAGGCGAAGATCTGCAACTCTCCGGCACCAGCAACCAGCCGGACGGCACCACGATCGTCGTGACCCTGAATGGCATTAACTACACGGCCACGACTGACGCCAGCGGCAGCTGGAGCGTGACGGTACCGGCAGCAAACGTCTCGGCGCTGGGCGAAGCGAACTACACCGTTACCGCGAGCGTGACCGATACCGCAGGCAACAGCGCGAGCACCAGCCATCAGGCACTTGTCGACAGTGCGCTACCGGTGGTGACCATTAACGCTGTCGCCATTGATGATGTCATCAATGCGGCGGAAGTGACTGCGGGACAGACCCTGAGCGGAAAAGTCAGCGGTGCCGCAAGTGGTGACACTGTCACGATTTCAATGGGGGGCAACACCTGGACCGCCACTGTTCAGGATGATCTGAGCTGGTCGGTCAATGTGCCGTCTGAAGTCTTAAAGGCCATTGGCAACGGCGATTTGACCGTGACGGCAAGCGTCACTAACGGTCACGGCAATACCGGCTCCGGCAGCCGCGACATCACCATTGATGCCAACCTGCCGGGTCTGCGGGTCGATACCGTGGCGGGCGACGATGTGATTAACAGCATCGAGCATGGCCAAAACCTGATTATTAGCGGCTCCAGTGATGGGCTGACAACAGGTACTGCGTTGACGGTGACCGTCAATGGTAAAACCTATGCGGCGACGGTTCTGGCAGACGGGACCGGGACGGCAGCGATCCCGGCCGCCGACGTCAGCGCGCTGAACGCAGGCAAGGTGACGGTAACCGTTGAGGGTCAGAGCACCGCAGGAAACCCGGTGACGATCGCGCATGACGTCACGGTCGATCTGGCCGCGGTGGCGATCAGCGTAAATGCGATTGCCACCGACGACGTGATCAACGCGGCGGAAAAAGGCACTGATCTGGTCCTGTCGGGTACCACCACCCATGTCGAAGCTAATCAGACCGTGTATATCACCTTCGGCGGCAAGTCTTACACCGCGACCGTGGATGCCAGCGGTAACTGGACCGCTACCGTGCCTTCTGCTGATTTAGGCAGCCTGAAGGAGGGCGATGCCAGCGTGCAGGTGAGCGTCACCAACGTGAACGGCAACAGCGCGTCAGCGGGCCGTGAATACAGCGTGGATACGACCGCGCCGACGGTCATTATCGACATTGTCAGCGACAACAACATCATTAATGCGTCTGAAGCGCAGCAGGATTTGGTGGTTAACGGCATCACGAACGCGGAAGCGGGTCAGACCGTGACCGTTACGCTGAACGGCAAGGATTACACCACCACCGTGCAGGCGGATGGCAGCTGGAGCCTGAGCGTACCGTCAACCGACCTGAGCGGCATTATCGACGGAAACTACACCATCACCGCGGCGGTATCCGACAAAGCGGGTAACCCGGCCTCGGTGGATCGTGACGTGCTGGTGGATACCACGGTGCCGCAGTTGACCATTCACACCGTTTCGGATGACGACGTCATCAACAGCGTTGAGCACGCGCAGGCGTTGATTGTCACCGGGTCTGTCACCGGCGCGGCAGCGGGTGATGTGGTCACCGTCAGCATCAATAATAAATCTTACACCGCCACGCTGGATGCTGCGGGCAACTGGAGCGTGGGAGTGCCTGCGGCCGACGTCAATGCTCTGGCCGCCGGGGATCACACCATCACCGCGACCTTGACCGATAAAGCGGGCAACAGCAACAGTGCGACGCACGACGTGGCCGTCAACCTTACCGCTCCGGTGCTGACCATTGACACCGTTTCAGACGACGATGTCATCAATAGCACCGAGAAAACGCAGGATCTCACCCTCACCGGCACCGCGTCAGGTCTGGCGGCGGGCGCGATCGTCACCGTGATGCTGAACGGCAAAGCCTACAGCGCGACGGTGGATGATAACGGGCTGTGGACGGCTACCGTTCCGGCGGATCAGGTCGGCGCACTGGGTGAAGCGATCTACACCCTCACCGCGTCTGCAACCGATGCTGTTGGCAACAGTACCAGCGTGACTCACACCGTGAACGTGGAGTCTGTCCTGCCGGGAGTCACCATCAACACCGTGGCTGGCGACGATATTATCAATACCGCGGAGCTGGCGACCGGCCAGACTCTCAGCGGTACCGTGGTGAACGCCGAAGCGGGCAATACCGTCACCGTGACCCTCGGCGGTAACACCCTGACCGCAACGGTGCAGGATGACCTGACCTGGTCCGTCAACGTACCGGAGTCCGTATTAACCGCACTGGGTAACGGCGAACTGACCGTCACCGCCAGCGTGACTAACGGCGTGGGCAACAGCGGCTCCGGCGAGCGCGATATCACCATCGACGCCAGCCTGCCGGGCCTGCGTGTGGATACCGTGGCGGGTGACGATGTGATCAACAGCATCGAGCATGGTCAGAACCTGATCGTGACCGGCACCAGCGAAGGACTGGCGACAGGAACCGCACTGACCGTAACGGTAAATAATAAAACCTATCCGGCCACCGTGCTGGCTGACGGCACCTGGAGTGCGGCTATTCCGGCGGCCGATGTTGGCGCGCTGGCGGCAGGCACGGTAGCGGTCACCGTTGAGGGGCAGAACAGCGCCGGTACGCCGGTGTCCATTACCCACAATGTGACGGTGGACCTTGCGGCGGTCGCCATCGGGATTGACGCCATTGCCACGGATGATGTGATTAACGCGGCTGAGAAGGGCGCGGACCTGGTGCTCTCTGGCACCACCTCCAACGTGGAGGAGAATCAGACCGTCAGCATCCTCTTCGGCGGTAAAACCTATACGGCGTCGGTGGATGCTGACGGCAAATGGACGGCGACGGTGCCGTCTGCAGACCTGGCCGGCCTGAAAGAGGGCGATGCCAGCGTGCAGGTGAGCGTCACCAACGTCAACGGCAACAGCGCGTCTGCGGGCCGCGAGTACAGCGTGGACACCACCGCGCCGTCCGTAACGATTAACACCCTGGCGGCTGACGACATCCTGAATGCGACCGAAGCGAAAGCTGACCTGACGGTGTCCGGTACCAGCACCGCTGAAGCGGGTCAGACGGTCACCGTAAGCCTGAACGGGAAGGACTACACCACCACCGTGGGGGCAGACGGCAACTGGACGCTGGACGTTCCGGCAGCCGACCTGGCGGCGCTTACGGACGGCAGCGTGACCGTGACGGCCGCCGTCAGTGACAAGGCGGGTAACCCGGCCTCGGTGGCTCACAACCTGGCTGTTGACGTGACGGTGCCGGTCGTGACCATCAACACCGTGGCGGGCGACGACGTGATTAACGTGGCTGAGCATGCACAGGCGCAGATCGTCAGCGGCTCCGCCACCGGCGCGGCGGCGGGCGATAAAGTCACCGTGACCCTTGGCAGCCAGACCTACACCACCGTGCTGGACGCCGCGGGTAACTGGAGCGTGGGCGTTCCGGCGAACGTGATTTCCGCGCTGCAGGATGGCACCGTGACGGTCAGCGTCAGCGTCACCGATGCCGCGGGCAATACCGGATCCGGCACCCATAACGTGACCGTCGATACCGGACTGCCTTCCGTGGGCTTCAGTACCCTCAGTGGCGACAATGTGCTGAACGCGGTGGAGAAAGGTCAGGATCTGAGCGTCAGCGGTACCAGCGCCAACCTTGCGGAAGGTACCCTGGTCTCCGTGACCCTGAACGGCAAACAGTACACCGCAACAACCGCGGCGGACGGCGGCTGGAGCCTGACGGTACCGGCAGCGGATCTGGCCGCGCTGGGTGAGGCGAACTACACCCTGAGCGCAACCGCGACGAACACCGTGGGTAACAGCGTCAGCAATACGGCGAACCTGCAGGTCGACACCGCGCTGCCGACCGTCACCATCAACACCGTGGCCGGTGACAACGTGATCAATGCGGCGGAAGTGGCTGCCGGGCAAACCCTGAGCGGTACCGTGGCCCACGCGGAAGCGGGCAATACCGTCACCGTTACGATGGGCGGTAACAGCTGGACGGCGACGGTGCAGGATGACCTGACCTGGTCCGTCAACGTGCCTTCAGAGGTGCTGACGGCGCTGGGTAACGGCGGACTGAGCGTGACGGCCACCGTCACCAACGGGCACGGCAATACCGGTTCCGGCGAACGCGATATCACCATTGACGCCAGCCTGCCGGGCCTGCGTGTCGATACCGTGGCAGGCGACGATGTGATTAACAGCATCGAGCATGGACAGAACCTGATTGTCAGCGGCTCCAGCGATGGGCTGGCAGCGGGCACGGCACTGACCGTCACCGTGAACGGCAAAACCTATGCGGCGTCCGTACTGGCGGACGGGACCTGGAACGCGGCTAATCCGGCGGCGGATGTAAGCGCGCTGCCGGCAGGAACGGTAACCGTTACCGTTGCAGGCCAAAGCACCACGGGCAACCCGGTGACCATCAGCCATGACGTCACTGTTGATCTGGCGGCCGTCGCCATCAGCATTGATACCATTGCCGTTGACGATGTGATTAACGCGGCGGAGAAAGGGGCAGATCTGCTGCTTTCCGGCACCACCAGCAACGTGGAAGCCAACCAGACCGTCAGCATCACCTTTGGCGGCAAGCACTACACGGCCACGGTTGATGCCAGCGGTAACTGGACGGCGACGGTACCGTCTGCTGACCTGGCCGGTCTGAAAGAGGGCGATGCCAGCGTGCAGGTGAGCGTCACCAACGTGAACGGCAACAGCGCCTCAGCAGGGCGCGAATACAGCGTCGATGCGACCGCGCCTGGCGTGACGATTGATACAGTTGCCGGCGACAACGTGATCAACGCCAGCGAAGCGTCTGCAGGTGTGGCCATCACCGGCACCACCACGGCAGAAGCGGGTCAGACGGTCACCGTAACGCTCGGCGATAAGCAGTACACCGCGCAGGTTCAGGCAGGCGGCACGTGGAGTGTGAATGTGCCCGGGGCCGACCTGACTGCGATGGCCGACAACGGCTACACCGTACAGGTTAGCGTGAGCGATGCGGCCGGTAACCCAGGCAGTGCGGCTAAAGCCATTACCCTTGACACCACGCCACCGGTTATCAGCTTTAACGCGGTCGCCGTTGATGATGTGATCAACAGCGTGGAGCATGCGCAGGCGCAGATCGTCAGCGGTAGTGCAACCGGTGCAAACGTCGGCGACAGGCTGGTGATTACCGTCGGGTCTCATCAGTACACGACAACCGTGGATGCGAGCGGCAACTGGAGTGTGGGCGTACCGGCCAGCGTAATTTCCTCGCTGGCTGACGGCACCGCGACCCTCAGCGCAACCATTACCGACAGTGCGGGCAACAGCAGCACGAAGACCCATGATGTGGTGGTCAACACGGCCTCGGTGGCGCTGACCGTGAATACCATTGCCGGCGACGATGTGATCAACGCGGCAGAAGCAGGCACCTCGCTGGTGATTAAAGGCTCGAGCGCGCAGTTTGCCAGCGGGACGCAGGTCACGGTAACCCTGAACGGTAAAAGCTACACCGCCACCATTCAGAGTGACGGCTCCTGGACGACTACCGTGCCGGCTGCTGATGTGGGCGCACTGACCGATGGCGGACATTATCCTGTCTCCGTTGCTGCCCAGGACAGCGCGGGCAACAGCGCGTCGGCAACGCACGGCATCAGCGTGGATACCACCGCGCCGGTGATCGGTGTGAATACGCTCTCTGGCGACGACGTGTTAAATGCAGCGGAAGCACAGCAGCCGCTGACCGTTCACGGTTCTACCAGCGCGGAAGCCGGGCAGACCGTTACCGTAACGCTGGGGGGGAAAACCTACAGCGCAACGGTGGCGAACGATGGTACGTGGACGCTGGATGTGCCAGCCGCCGACCTGGCGGCCCTGAATGAAGGGGCGCTGACGCTGACCGCTTCAGTCAACGATAAAGCGGGTAACAGCGGACAGACCACTCACACCCTGACGGTGGATACCGTGGCGCCAACCGTAACCATCGGCACTGTGGCGGATGACGATATTGTCAATAACGCTGAGCAGTTGGCAGGCCAGACCATCAGCGGCACCACCACGGCGGAACAGGGCCAGACGGTTACGGTTTCCTTCAACGATCACCGCTATCAGGCGACCGTGGGGGCGGACGGCTCGTGGTCGGTCTTTGTGCCGGGGCATGATTTCCTCGGCCTGAGCGACGGGAATTACACCCTAACGGCGACGGTGAACGATAAGGCCGGTAACCCGGGCAGCGCGACGCACGACGTGACGCTGAACGGTGATGTTCCGACCATAACTATCCACTCCTTTGCGCAGGACGATATCGTCAGCGCCGCTGAACATGGTATCCCTCTGGTGGTCAGTGGTACCACCGACGCACCTGCGGGCCAGACGGTGACCATCACCCTGAACGGCAAAACCTACACCACAACCGTGCAGGCTGACGGTAGCTGGAACTACACCGTAGGCAGTGCAGACGTGACCGCGCTGGCAGATGGAGGATCGTATGTGATCCATGCCCAGGTGAGTAACACCATCGGTAACACTGCCAGCGACGATCACACCGTGACCGTGGATCTGACCGCGCCGTCAATGGGGATCAGTATCGACGCCCTGCAAAACGATACCGGGCTGAGCGCGAGTGATTTCATCACCAACGACAGCCAGATTATTGTTAACGGTTCATTGACCGCGCAGCTCGGCAATAACGAGAAAGCGCAGATCAGCGTGGACGGCGGGGCGAGCTGGATTGACCTGGCCGTCACGGGCACCACCTGGCGCTACACCGATGGCCGCACCCTGACGGACGGTACGTATCAGTACCAGGTCCGCGTGATTGATAACGCGGGTAACGTAGGGGCAACGGACAGCCAGAACGTGGTGGTGGATCTCACCGCGCCTGCGGCGACGACCATTACGGTCGATTCCGTCAGTCAGGATACCGGTTTGTCTGGCAGCGACTTTATCACCAGCGATAACCAGATCAGCCTGAAAGGGACGCTCGGTGCGGCGCTGGGGAGTGGCGATCACGCGCAGATCAGCCTCGATGGCGGCGTAACCTGGACGGACGTCAGCGTCAGCGGACTGAACTGGACCTGGGTTGATACCCGCACGCTGGCGGACGGCGATTATAACTATCAGCTTCGCGTGATTGACGATGCGGGCAATATCAGCGCCACCACCAGCCAGGTGGTCACCATTGATACCGTGGCACCCGATGCCAGTAAAACCATCGCCATTGACAGCATCAGCGATGACACTGGCCTGAGCAGCAGCGACTTTATCACCCATGATACCTCGCTGACGCTGCATGGCTCGCTCGGCGCGACGCTGGCTGACGGCGAATATGCGCAAATCAGCATCGACGGTGGCGTGACCTGGCAGAATGTGATTGTCACCGGCAACAGCTGGTACTACGTGGACGGCCGCACGTTGGGTAATGCCACCTATGACTATTATGTGCGCGTGGTGGATGCCGCAGGTAACGTGGGATCCAGTGCCCATCAGCAGGTGACTGTCGATACGGTCGCCCCGGATGCGGCGATTACGGTGACCGTGGATAACATCACCGTGGATACCGGCTTTGACAACAACGACTTCCTGACCAGTTCAACGTCATACACCCTGAACGGGACGCTGGGGGCGCAACCCGGTGCGGGCGAGTATGTTCAGGTCAGTATGGATGGCGGCACCACCTGGGTTAACGCGACGGTGAATGGCACACAGTGGAGCTATAACGACATGCGTACCCTGACCGACGGTAGCTACAACTATCAGGTGCGGGTGGTCGATCTGGCCGGAAACGTCGGGGCAACTACGTCGCAGACGGTCACGGTTGATACCCACGCGCCTCAGTACGGCATCACCATTGACAGCATCAGTGAAGATACCGGGCAGTCCGGCACTGATTTCATCACCATGGACACCACGCTTACGCTCAACGGCTCGCTTGGCAGCGCGCTGGCCAATGATGAACGCGTGCAGATTAGCCTGGACGGCGGGAATACCTGGACAGATGCAACGGTAACCAACCAGCGCTGGAGCTACACCGATACCCGCGATCTGGCTGACGGTGATTACACCTATCAGGTGCGGATTATCGACCAGGCAGGCAACGTGGGCTCAACCTCATCGCAGGTGGTGACGGTGGATACCACGCCGCCAACCACCGTGGGAACCGTGGTGAGCTATACCGATGACGAAGGTGAGCGTCTGGGCTCCTTTGGCAGCGCGATGGCGACGGATGACAGCTCGCCGCTGATCAACGGAACGCTGAACCGCGCGCCGGATGACGGTGAGATTGTGCAGCTTTATCGTGACGGGATCCTGCTGGGCCAGGTCACGATGAACGGTAGCGCAAGCTGGTCCTTCCAGGATAATGGCCTGAGCGATGGCAATCATACGTATATCCTGCGGGTAACCGATAAAGCCGGTAACTATACGGAATCGGACGGGTTTGTACTGAACGTCGATACCAGTATCCCGACCACCACGGCGGCAATTATCGCGCAGACAACATCGGATACCACGCCGATTGTCAGCGGAACGGTCTCCGCGGATCTGGTGAACGGCGAGTACCTGGTGGTGAATGTGAACGGTAAAACCTACACCTCGCAGACGGGCGGCGCGGTGGTGGTCGACCCGGATCACAACACCTGGTATCTGCAGATCCCGGACAGCGATGCACTGAGCGTTGCCAGCTATAACGTAACGGCACAGGTGAAGAGCAGTGCGGGTAACGGCAATACCACCGGGACGGCGAGCGGCAGCCTGGTGATTGACACCACCACGGTGAATACCAGCTGGGCCACCACGGCGGGTAACAGCGATAACTCGACCATGACCGTCGGCATGAACAGCAGCGGCCTGTGGAATATCATTGCTAACGGACAGTCCTATTCCAGCAGTGATGATTCAACCTACGCGGCGAACGCGCTAACCAATACGCGTGGCTTCCCTGCCGTAAGCCAGACCGCCGCCGATTTCGACCGTAACGGCACGCAGGACATCTTTGCGACTGAAACCACCTACGGCGGGTCTACTCAGGTGATGTGGACCTACGATGGCAGCACTTACAACGCCAGCCAGCTGGGTATGGGAACCACTATCTGGTACGGCGGTGTCATTGCCTACGATAAAACCGGTGACGGGTATCTGGACCTTGCGTATGGCGATGCCGGTGCGGACTCCATTACCTACCTTATTAACAACAAGGGGGTACTCACGCCGGATGGGAACTATGGCGGCGCCGGGTTCTGGGGACAATTCACCACCATGCGTGAAATCTCCGGTGTTGACCTGAATAACGACGGCACCGTGGATGTGGTTCAGCACACCAACCGCAGCGGCGCGTACTCGCTTACCGTGATTAACAACAACGGTAACGGGACGTTATCCCTCGGGCAGAACCTGACTAACGTGTTTGTGGCAAACGTGGCGAATACCACCACCGCGGCGTCGATGACGTGGGCGGATTTCAACGGCGATGGCTACATGGATCTGTACCTGGGCAGCAGCTACAACAACAACGGCGGGGTGATCTACTACAACGACGGTACCGGGAAACTGTCCACCACCAAGAGCGCGGTTGAGGCGTCTAACGCGTCAGCAGGGTATCTGTCGGTGGCGGTGGACTGGAACGCTGACGGCCAGATGGACGTCATCAAGCTCAGTACCTACAGCGGATCGCAGACCGCAACCCTGTTTACCAACAACGGTTACGGTTCAAGCTGGACATCAAGCCAGCTGGCTTCCGGACTGGCGAACGTCACCGGTGTGGCCGCCGTGGATTACAACTGGGACGGCGCGCAGGATCTGCTGGTGTCGCAGCAGAACGGCAAGGTGGTGCTGGTGCAAAACAGCAAAACCGTTGCCGACGGCACGGCGATGCATCTGCACATTGTCGACAGTGAGGGTATCAACGCCTACTACGGTAATACGGTCAATCTGTATAACGCGGCGGGCGTACTGGTGGCCTCGCAGATCATCAACGCCCAGTCCGGTATCGGTTCGAACGATACCTCTGCACTGGTGAGTTTCTACGGTCTGGATCCGAATGAAACTTACTCGGCCGAGATCCTGAAAATCACCAATGGCGTGTCGGATAACGTCACCTGGAGCGGTCTGGAAGCCGGCAACGGTAAAGAGGGCTACGTCCTCACTGCCGAAGCAGCAACCGGGGGGCACAGCGGGACGCTTACCGGTACCGGGTATAACGACACCTTTATCGCCGAGGACGGCACGTATACCTATAACGGTTCCGGCGGCTGGACGACCCACTCGGATCACGACACCTGGAGTAACACCGGGGGGATGGACGTGGTGGACTACCGCAATGCGACGTCCGGCGTGACCGTCGACCTGCGTCTTTCTACCGCGCAGGACACCGGGTTTGGTACCTCACGCCTGCTGAACATTGAGGGCATTAACGGCTCGGACTTTGACGATGTCATTACCGGCAACAGCGGTAACAACCAGTTCGAAGGCCGTGGCGGTAACGATACGTTCAATATTGGCAGCGGCGGTCACGATACGCTGCTCTACACGTTGATCAACGCCTCCAATGCCACAGGCGGTAACGGCAGTGATGTGGTGAACGGCTTTACGGTAGGCACCTGGGAAGGCACGGCGGATACGGACCGTATTGACCTGCGCGACCTGCTTTCAGGCAGCGGCTACACCGGTACGGGCTCAGCGAGCTATGTGAACGGGGTCGCCACGCTGGACGGCAGTGCGGGGAATATCACCGATTACATCCGCGTGGTGCAAAACGGCAGCAATACCGAAATCCAGGTTGACCTGGACGGTAGCGGCGGCCAGTTCTCACCCACAACGCTGGTCACGCTGAACGGCGTGCAGACCGATCTGGCTACGCTGCTGGCAAATCATCAACTGTTAATTGCGTAAAACTATGCCGCGAGGAGCGATCCTCGCGGCCTTTTGCGTGGCTACAACGAAGAGCGATAAAAGATTTCACAACATTATGAAGACACATCCACAGTACGAACCCTGGTTGCAGGGCATGCTCATCATCGCGAAGCACTATCGGCTGGACTTCTCGGCAGAGCATGTTCGGGTCACGATTAACCATGAAAGCCAGTCTCCACGCCAGCTGGTGCTGGAAGAGATGGCACGCCAGCTTGGGTTAGGGATGCGTATGGTGGCGGCCGACGCGGTCTCCCTCGACCCGTGGCGTTTACCTCTGCTTGCGGAATTTACCGGCGGACAAATCGCGGTCATTAACCGCATGGACAGCGAGGGCAACGTGAGCCTGCAGTTCAGCGGTGACGGCGGCCTGGAGACGACGCTGACGCGTGAGGCGCTGTGCTCACGGTTGACAGGACTGCTGGTGCTGCGCCCGCTCGAGTCCACGCCGGATGCCCGGGTGGATGATTACATCAAACCGTATGAGAAAAACTGGTTCTGGCAGCTGGCCCTGAAGGACTGGCGACGCTACAGCGATATTATGCTGGTGGCGCTGGTCGCTAACGTCCTGGCCCTTTCCGGCATGGTCTTTTCCATGCAGGTGTATGACAGGGTGGTGCCCTCGCAATCGGAAGCCACGCTGTGGGTCCTGTTTGGCGGCGTGATGATCGCCATTGTTTTCGAATTCATCATGCGCATGCTGCGCGTGCACATTTCGGATGTGGTGGGTAAGCGCGCCGACCTGCGTATTTCTGAACGCGTTTTTGCACACGCGCTGCGAATTAAAAACGGGGCCCGCTCTAAGTCAACCGGGTCGTTTATTGCCCAGATCCGCGAGCTGGAGTCGGTTCGTGAACTGATCACGTCCACCACCATTGCGGCCATCTCCGATCTGCCATTCTTCCTGCTGTTTGTGTTCATTTTGTGGATGATTGGCGGACCGCTGGTACTGGTTGTCCTGCTTGCCGTGCCGCTGCTGCTTATCCCGGGCCTGCTGGTCCAGCGCCCGCTGGGCAAACTGTCCAGCGAAGGGATGCGCGAGTCTGCCATTCGTAACGCCACGCTGGTGGAAGCGGTTCAGGGCATTGAAGACATCAAGCTGATGCGCGCTGAACAGCGCTTCCAGAATCAGTGGAATAACACCAATGATGTTGCCGCTAACGTCGGCATGAAGCAGCGCTGGCTGACCGGGCTGTTGCTGACCTGGACGCAGGAGGTGCAGTCGATTGTGTATGCCGTGGTGCTGCTGGTGGGGTGTTACCTGGTTATCAGCGGGGACATGACCACCGGTGCGCTGGTGGGGACCTCTATTCTCGCGTCGCGGACCATCGCGCCGCTGTCGCAAATTTCAGGCGTGCTCTCCCGCTGGCAGTCGGCGAAAGTGGCGCGTAAAGGACTCGACGATCTGATGCAGCGCCCGATTGACGATCCTCAGCAGGGTAAGAAGGTGCATAAAGCCCATCTGCGGGGGGATTATGCGCTGGAAGAGGTGGGGTTCTGGTACGACGATGAAGAAAAACTCACCGTTCTGAACATCAGCAAACTGCAGATTCGCGCCGGTGAGCGGGTGGCGGTGCTCGGACGCAATGGCTCCGGCAAAAGCACGCTGCTGCAACTGCTGGCAGGGATGCAGGAGCCTCAGCAGGGCAGCATTCTGCTGGATAATATCGCGTTGAACCATCTGGACCCGGCTGACGTGCGCCGCGACATGCAGCTGCTGAGCCAGCAGGCGCGGCTGTTCTTTGGCTCTGTGCGG
>ENA-OQIZ01000436-OQIZ01000436.1-human-gut-metagenome-genome-assembly--contig:-NODE-436-length-22043-cov-3.539880_pt1 | contig 22043 bp, 18 predicted proteins | sample MGYA00242593_ERZ504758 | MGnify/ENA primary metagenome ERZ504758 (study PRJEB26092, sample SAMD00036364) | human gut metagenome | host: Homo sapiens | study: EMG produced TPA metagenomics assembly of...
AATCAACATCATTACCAAAAAAGTCTCGAATACCAAAGCCTGGACCGGATCGTTACACGGCGATGCCACTTTCCAGGAGAACCATGATTCCGGGGATATCTTCCAGACCAACGCCTACGCTTCCGGCCCGTTAATTGACGGACTGCTCGGTGCAAAAGTGACAGGCCTGCTCTCACGTCGCGCGGAAGATCAAATCCTGAACGGTTTCAATGAGCAGAAAATGCGTAACGGCGGGATCACGCTGAACTTTACCCCGGACGAGCAGAACGATTTTGACCTCGATTTTGCCCGCGAACTTCAGGACCGAAACAGCACGCCGGGCAAATCGAAAGCGACTGAAACCTGCCGCGGGGCAACCTGCACGCCAAACAGCAAAAGCGAAACCCGCTACGAACATACGACCTATTCCCTTACCCACAGCGGTTACTACAGCGACTTCAACACCACCAGCTACATCCAGCAGGAAGAGACCAATAACCCGGTTCGCAAAATGCGTTCGTATAACACCACTTTCAACAACCAGAACCAGATCTTCCTCGGCGACCATACCCTGACCCTCGGTGGTCAGTATCGCTATGAGAAGCTGCGTGACAACGGTAACCAGCTTGAGGCGGCGGACGGGCTCAACAAACTGACGCGCTGGAGCTGGGCGCTGTTTGCTGAAGATGAGTGGGCGATAACCGATAGCTTCACGGCGACCGGTGGTCTGCGTATGGATAAAGACCAGAACTATGGCACCAACTGGACGCCTCGCGGTTATGGGGTGTGGCACCTTGCAGAACAGTGGACGTTAAAAGGGGGCGTTTCTGCCGGCTACCGTGCACCGGATCTGCGTCAGTCCTCCGCCAACTGGGGTCAGGCAACGGGCGGCGGTCGGCTGGATGGCATGATCGTGGGTAACCCGGACCTCAAGCCGGAGAAGAGCCTGAGCGAAGAGATCGCCCTGCTCTGGGATAACAATGACAGTCTTAACGCCGGCGTTACGCTGTTCAATACCGACTTCAAAAACAAAATCACTGAAGTACGTCGCTGTAACAGCAGTGCCGACCCTGCCTGTACGATTGGCGGTCATGCCTACGATTTTGTCAGCGACCGGGTCAACGTCGACAAAGCCAACATGCGCGGTGTGGAATCCACTTTCGGCTGGAAAATCACCCAAGATGTTAACTGGACGGCTAACTACACCTATACCGAATCCGAGCAGAAGAGCGGTCAGTTCTCCGGTAAGCCACTGAATAAAATGCCTAAGCATATGTTCAACACCACGCTGGACTGGCAGGCCACGCAGGATGTGGGCTTCTGGAGCCGCCTGAACTTCCGCGGCAAATCTTCTGAGTATCTCAGCCGAACCTCAATGTCACAGGGCACACCGTCCTACACGCAGGTTGATGTGGGTCTGCGTTATAACGCCAACAAGAACCTGCTGGTAACCGCAGGCGTGTATAACGTGCTGGATAAACAGATTGATTACGAGACTTACGATACCGTACTTGATGGCCGCCGTTACACTGTCGGCATGACCTACAGCTTCTGATCGCCAATAAAAAAGCCCGCTCAACCGAGCGGGCTAAAAGAGAGGAAGTGCGGTTATTGTTTTACGCGTCCCGGAAATTCCATTTCACTGTAGCGAACGAATTTTGTTCCTTTCGTCAGCTTGTAGCCAAACCAGATGACGAGGAACAGCGGAATACCAATGTAGGTCGCCGTCACGGCGCCCCAGTCAATGGTCTCCGCCAGGAACGCTTCATAGTTCTGTCCCAGCGTAATGATCAGGCACAGAATGAAGGCGAAAATAGGACCCAGTGGGAAGAAGCCGGAGCGATACGGCAGCGAGTTAATATCGTGACCCTGCTTGACGAAACCGCGGCGGAAACGGTAGTGGCTAATAGCAATTCCCAGCCAGGCAATAAAGCCCGTCATCCCGGACGTGTTAAGCAGCCACAGGTACACCGTCTGGTTGCCAAACATGGAGGTCAGGAAGCACAGACCGGCAATCACCGTTGTGGCATACAGGGCGTTACGCGGTACGCCGCCACGGGACAGCTTAGAAAAGATGCGTGGCGCTTTGCCGTCGCATGCCAGGGTGTAGAGCATACGGGTAGACGCGTACATGCCGGAGTTACCCGCTGAGAGCACGGCGGTCAGGATAACGGCATTCATCACCGCCGCGGCGGAGAGCAGACCGGCATGCTGGAAGACCAGCGTGAACGGGCTAACGCTGATGTCTTTCACATCATTGCGCAGCAGGCTTGGATCGGTGTAAGGAATGATCAGGCTGATAATCAAAATCGCAAACACATAGAACAGCAGGATACGCCAGAATACCTGACGCACCGCGCGTGGAATGTTCTTCTCCGGGTTCTCGGATTCACCGGCAGCAATCCCGATCAGCTCGGTTCCCTGGAAGGAGAAGCCGACAATCATCGCCACGCCAATCATGGCCGAGAATCCACCCGCAAATGGCGCATCGCCAATGCTCCAGTTACTCCATCCTGCTGGTTGAGCGCCTTTGAAAATACCAACGATCATCGCCACACCGACGACGATAAAGATGATGACGGTTGCCACTTTGATCAAAGAGAACCAGTATTCCGCTTCGCCAAAACCACGCACGGAGATGTAGTTGAGCAGGAAGATCACCGCCAGGAACAGCGCACTCCAGATCCAGCCTGGCGTGTCCGGGAACCACCAGTTCATCACCAGCTGTGCGGCGACCAGGTCAACGGCGATAGTAACGGCCCAGTTGTACCAGTAGTTCCAGCCCAGCGCGAAGCCAAAGCCTTCTTCAACGTATTTTTGACCGTAGGTCGAAAACGAACCGGATACCGGCATGTACGCCGCCAGTTCGCCCAGACTGGTCATCAGGAAGTACACCATCAGGCCAATCAGGATATAAGAGAAAAGTGCCCCACCCGGGCCGGCTGCCGAAATTGTTGCGCCAGAGGCAACAAAAAGACCTGTACCGATTGAACCGCCGATAGCGATCATCGTCAGGTGACGCGCCTTAAGTTCGCGACGTAGCGCGGGCGCTTCTGTGGTTTTAATTTCTGAAACCATGTGAAAATGCTGTCCCTTCAACAAATGAGGCGCGATTGTAGCAGACGATACGCGTTCCTTCCGGCAGAAATGCTCAGTTATAAGAGAGCTTCATGACTCGGCCAGGATTATAAGTAAAGCACGCATCCGCATCTCCCCTCTCCCAACGGAGAGAGGATCCGCATTGCGGGTTTACATGTCGCAATAGCGCAGAAAACGCTGCAGCGAGCTGGAAAGGTGTTTCTGACGATGATGAATGCACCACAGCGTGCGCACCAGTTTAGGCAACGGGAGCGGTATTTCGACCAGCGTGCCGGCTTCAAGCTGTTCAGCAAGCACCCGCCGGGAGAGACAGCTGATGCCCAGCCCATGACGGACCGCGTGTTTGATGGCTTCCGAGTTGCCCAGCTCCATACTCAGCCGGAAATGCGGCAGGTGGGAGAGCAGCAGGTAATCGACAATTTCACGGGTACCGGAGCCCTGTTCCCGGAGGATCCACTGCGCCTGAGCCAGCCGTTCCAGCGTCACTTCACCCTGTAATAAAGAAGAGGCCGGGGAGGCGAACACCACCAGCTCATCTTCCAGCCAGGGTTCAGCAATGATATCGACGTTGTGACACGGCCCTTCAATCAAACCGATGTCCACGCGGAAATCGATCACCGCATTGATGACATCCTGGCTATTGCCAACGCTCATCTCCAGCGGCAGGGTCGGGAAATCCCGGCGATAGCGGGCAATCACTTCCGGCAGAATGTAATTGCCGATCGTACTGCTGGCGTAAACGCGGATGGCCCCGTTCTCTTCGCGGAACAGCTGTTCGATTTCAGTTGCCTGCTCCAGCAGTGCCAGCGCGCGCGGGTACAGCAGGCGGCCATGTTCATTGACGACCAGCCGTTTCCCCACTCTGTCGAAAAGCTGAACCCCCAGTTGCCCTTCCAGATCGGTCAGGGCTGCGCTTACCGCGGACTGGGACAGCGCCAGCATTTGCGAGGCCTGCGTCGTCGACCCGCTTTTCAGCACTTCGGCAAAAACTTCCAGCTGACGCAACGTAATGTGCATGGTCACTTACCACTTATATAGATTGATTATAAGTATATAATCAATTTTATTTTTAAACCACAACGCCGTAACCTTTTAGCCAGATAAAGGAGAAGGTTATGTCAGAACACACCTTACAGCATCAACGTACATTGTGGCACTTCGTGCCGGGTCTTGCGCTCAGCGCGGTGATAACTGGCGTAGCGTTATGGGGCGGCAGTATTCCGGCCGTCGCCGGGGCAGGTTTTAGTGCCTTAACGCTGGCAATATTGCTCGGCATGGTGGTGGGAAATACCGTTTACCCCCCTATCTGGAAGTCCTGTGATGGCGGGGTTATTTTCGCCAAACAGCATCTGCTGCGCCTCGGGATTATCCTTTACGGCTTCCGCCTGACCTTTTCACAGATTGCGGATGTCGGCGTCAGCGGGATCGCTATTGACGTCCTGACCCTGACCAGCACCTTTTTACTGGCCTGCTTTATCGGCCAGAAAGTGTTTGGGCTGGATAAACAAACCAGCTGGCTGATTGGTGCCGGCAGCAGCATCTGCGGGCCGCCGCGGTACTGGCAACCGAACCTGTCGTTAAGGCAGAATCCAGCAAAGTGACGGTTGCCGTCGCGACCGTGGTTATTTTCGGTACGCTGGCGATTTTCCTCTACCCGGCCATGTACCCGCTGGTTGCGCACTGGTTTAGCCCGGAGACCTACGGCATTTATATTGGTTCAACCATGCATGAAGTGGCTCAGGTGGTGGCGGCGGGTCACGCCATTAATCCGGATGCGGAAAATGCCGCGGTCATTGCCAAAATGCTGCGCGTCATGATGCTGGCTCCGTTCCTGATTATCCTGGCCGCTCGCGTAAAACAACTCGCGCCGGCAGGCAGTAGCCAGAAGAGTAAAATCACCATTCCGTGGTTTGCGATTCTTTTCATCGTGGTGGCGGTATTTAACTCCTTCCACCTGCTGCCGAAAGCCGTGGTGGATATGCTGGTCACGCTGGATACCGTCCTGCTGGCGATGGCGATGGCGGCGCTCGGGGTCACGACACACGTGAGCGCGCTGAAAAAAGCAGGTGCAAAACCGCTGCTGATGGCGCTGGTACTCTTCATCTGGCTGATCGTTGGCGGCGGTGCGATTAACCTCGCGGTACATAGCCTGATGGCATAAACCACTTCATCCTTCTCCTGTTAACCCGCTATCATACGTATTTCGGGTTAACAGGAGTCCCTTTATGAAATATGTTGGAGCGCACGTCAGCGCTGCAGGTGGCCTTGCGAATGCCGCCATTCGCGCCGCCGAAATTGAGGCGACCGCTTTCGCCCTGTTCACCAAGAACCAGCGCCAGTGGCGCGCCGCCCCGCTCACCTCTGAAGTGATTGATGATTTCAAAGCCGCCTGTGAGAAATACCACTACGGGCCGGGTCAAATCCTTCCCCACGACAGCTATCTCATTAACCTCGGCCATCCCGTGCAGGAGGCGCTGGAGAAATCCCGCGAGGCTTTTCTTGATGAAGTGCAGCGCTGCGAGCAGCTTGGGCTGACGCTGTTGAACTTCCATCCGGGAAGTCATCTGATGCAGATTGACGAAGATGCCTGTCTGGCGCGCATTGCCGAATCCATCAACATCACGCTGGATAAAACCCAGGGCGTGACGGCGGTCATCGAGAACACCGCCGGTCAGGGCAGTAACCTCGGCTTTAAGTTCGAACATCTGGCGGCCATTATTGACGACGTGGAGGATAAATCCCGCGTGGGCGTATGTATTGATACCTGCCATGCCTTTGCCGCGGGTTACGATCTGCGAACGCTTGATGAGACGAAAAAGACCTTCGATGAGTTTGAACGCATTGTGGGCTTCAAGTATCTGCGCGGAATGCACTTGAACGATGCGAAAAGCGCGTTTGGCAGCCGCGTGGACCGCCATCACAGCCTCGGTGAAGGCAATATTGGCCACGATGCGTTCCGCTTTATTATGCAGGATGCCCGTTTCGACGGTATCCCGATGGTGCTGGAAACCATTAATCCGGACATCTGGGCCGAAGAGATTGCCTGGCTGAAGGCGCAGCAAACCGCTGAACAGGCGGCATAAAAAAAGCCGGGTCGCATAAGCACCCGGCTTTTTTATTGTTTACCGCTTACGCCGCTTTCGCGACCCCTTCCGCTTCCGGACGTTTCAGCACCGCGTAAGAAAGACCTGCCACCAGCGTACCGGCCACAATCGCCAGCAGATAACCCAGCACTGGCGTGATTGCACCTGGGATCAGCAGCACGAACAGACCGCCGTGTGGTGCCATCAGTTTCGCGCCAACCGCCATGGAGATAGCACCGGTTACCGCGCCCCCCACGATACAGCATGGCAGCACGCGCATTGGGTCACGCGCCGCGAACGGAATTGCCCCTTCGGTGATAAAGCACAGGCCAAGTACCAGGGCGGCTTTCCCCCCTTCCTGCTGCGCTTTGTCGAATTTACGACGTGCAATGATGGTTGCCAGGCCAAGAGCCAATGGTGGCACCATACCGGCCGCCATAATCGCTGCCATTGGCGCGTAGGTCTGGGTACTCAGCAGGCCAACACCGAATGCGTATGCTGCTTTGTTCACCGGACCACCCATGTCGGTACACATCATGCCACCGAGAATAGCTCCCAGCAGTACCGCATTCGCAGTACCCATGGTTTGCAGCCAGTGGGTCAGACCCGCCAGGATACCCGCTACAGGTTTACCGATGAGGTAAATCATCGCCAGGCCCACCACCAGGCTGGAAATCAACGGGATGATCAGGATCGGTTTCAGCGCTTCCATACTCTGCGGCAGTTTCAGCTTCGAGCTGATAAGCTTCGCAACGTAACCCGCCAGGAAACCGGCAATGATACCGCCGATAAAGCCAGAACCGGTGCTGACCGCCAGCATACCGCCGATAAGACCCGGCGTCAGGCCCGGACGGTCAGCGATGGAGAAGGCGATAAAACCTGCCAGCACCGGCACCATCAGGGCAAACGCGGAACCACCACCAATCTGCATCAGGGCAGCAGCCAGCGTGCCTTCTTCTTTAAACGCGGTAATACCAAACGCGAACGAGAGGGCAATACACAGACCGCCCGCCACCACCATCGGCAGCATATAAGACACGCCGGTCAGCAGATGGCGATAGGCGCCAGCTGACTCTTTCTTACCTTCCGTCGCAGTTTGCGTGGACCCCGTTGCCTGATACGGCTTCGCTTCCACCAGCGCTTTATCAAACTCCTGAGCGGTCTTTTTTAGCGCCAGGCCCGTTGACGTGCGGTACATCGGCTTACCGGCAAATTTCGCCAGGTCCACTTCGATGTCAGCCGCAACCATCACCAGATCGGCTTCAGCCACCTCTTCAGGGGTGATTGCGTTGCCCGCACCAACGGATCCACGTGTTTCAACTTTTACCCACCAGCCGCGTTTTTTCGCTTCGGTTTCAATGGCTTCAGCCGCCATAAAGGTATGAGCCACGCCCGTCGGGCAGGCCGTGATCGCCACAATACGTTTTGGTCCGGACGCGGCAACCGGCGCCGCGACCGGTGCGCTGTAAACAGACGCATGACCTTTCGCTTCGCTCAGGAACAGTTCCGGGTGTGCCACCGCGCGATTGATGTCGCCCAGCCACACTTTTTTGCCATTCAGCGCACTGTCAGCGGGAATGTTATCACCCAGAACAATCACCATTTCGGCGTCGCCCGGGTTATCCGTCATCTCGAGATGTGCTTTGTTCGCCGCCGCTCCCAGCAAGGTCTTCGCCATATAGGCGCGAGCCTGTCCGAGACCGGAGTCAATGATCAGCAGCGTTTTCATTATTCCTCTCCTGCTGTTAGTTAAAAGGTTTTAAGTCAACGCGCGCCATCATCGCGGCTAACTGGGTACGATCGGTAATACCGACATTGCTCTGGCTAACGGCCAGGGCAGCAACGGCGGTGGCAAGACGTAAAGTATGTTCACTGGATTCACGCATCAGCAGGCCATAAATCAGACCGCCAACCATTGAATCCCCTGCGCCAACGGTGCTGACAACGTCAACCGATGGCGGTTTGGCGATCCATTCGCCAGAAGCGTTAACCCACAGCGCCCCTTCTGCACCAAGAGAGATAACCACGTGAGCGATACCCTGCTCGCGCAGCGCATGGGCAGCGTCAATCACATCTTTTAATTCTGGCAGCTTACGGCCAGCCCAGATCTCCAGTTCGCGGCGATTCGGCTTCACCAGCCACGGCGAGGCTTTCAGGCCGGCGACCAGCGCGTCACGGCTGCTGTCAAAAATAATGCATGGGCACTGGCTTCGCAGACGCGTCATCCAGTCGGTGAACGCTTCCGGACTCACGCCGGACGGCAGGCTGCCGCTGACGCACACCATGTCGAACTGACCAAGCCAGGTCAGAGAGTCGTTCACGAAGCGCTCCCAGTCTGACGGAGTCACCTCGAAGCCTGAGAAGTTCAGATCGGTCACTTCGCCGTCTTTCTCCGTCAGCTTGACGTTGATACGGGTACGGCCCTGAACAACCTGAAAACGGTTAGCAATCCCCAGTTCGCTGAACAGCTGCTGGAAACCATCCTGGTTATCTTTACCGAGGAATCCGCCCACGGTGACATCGATACCGAGATCCTTGAGCACTTTCGCGACGTTAATCCCTTTACCTGCAGCATGCAGGCCAGTGGTACGCACGAGGTTTACTTCGCCGCGCTCAATCTCCGGGCAAAACCCCACCAGGTCGTATGCCGGGTTCAGCGTAATAGTCGCAACACGTCTGCTCATTATGCGCCCTCCCCCAGACCTGCCGCGATGGCGTCGCCAATCGCTTTCAGCGCCTGTTCAGCATCAGCACCCTGTGCGGTAAAGCGCAGACGGTGACCTTTCTTCACGCCCAGCGCGACAACTTTCATCAGGCTACGGCCGTTGGCCGGTTTGCCCGTGCCATCAAGGTTAGTCACGGTAATCTCACTTTCGAATTGTTTAATGGTATTCACCAGCATGGTGCCAGGACGGGCATGCAGGCCGTGCTCGTTACGCACTACAAACTCAGCGGTCAGCACGTCATCAGTCAGCACATCATCGCTGGTCAGCAGCGCCAGCAGCGTGCTTGCGTCAGCGTTCAGCAGTTTTTCAGCCTTGTCATTCAGCAGCAGATCGCCAAGACGTTTTAGCGCGGAAACCGGCTGTTCATCGGTCATCGCGACGGTGACCAGCATCGCAGCGTTCGCGCCCTCAACGTCAAACGCGTTGACCGCGCGGCTCACCGCGATAGCGCTGCGCAGGTTGCCTTCAGCACTGTCGTTCAGCCAGATACCTTGTCCCAGGTTCAGCGGCTTCTCATTGATAACGCGCGTGATAAAGGACGCGTCTACCGCACCGGCTTCTTTCAGGCGGCCTGCGTTCAGCGCCTGCAGCGTGACCAGATCGCTCGCCACAACATCCAGGGTCAATGTTTCATTATCCAGTTTCAGCGCTTCACTCTGTTTTTCGCCCATCAGCAACGCGCGCAGCTCTTCCGCCGTCGTCGCGGACTTCAGCTGTTCAGCCACCGAATCATCGCTCAGCACATGCGTCAGCTGACGCAGCAGGCCCAGGTGCTCGTCGCTGCTGGCAGCGATACCGATTGCCACGTAAGCAACCTGACCGTCGCCCCACACCACACCCTGAGGGAACTGATAAACCTGAACACCGGTTTTCAGCACCTGATCGCGGGTGTCCGTTGTACCGTGCGGAATGGCAATGCCATTGCCGAGGAAAGTGGAGGTCTGCTGCTCGCGCGCCAGCATGCCGTTAACGTAGCCGTCCGCGACATTACCCGCCTGCACAAGGGCAGCGGCAACCTGGCGAATGGCCTCTTCTTTGTTCCCGGCCTGAGCGCCCGGGTGGATATCCTGAACAGATAACTGGAACATGGTTCTCCTCTCCTGCTGAACTTGAATCGTTTCAGCTTAAATGAGAAAAAATGCGCTAGCCTGCTCCGTTTGTTAAAACAAGATAGCGCTGAAACGTTTCAAAAAGTCTTGCGCTTTCTGCTTAACCTTGCAAGAAAAGTTACAAATGGCGATGCAGAATTTAGAGATACAGCACATTTCTTCTTCGCTCAGCTGAATCTTGCTGACGTTCAGCAAGTCAGTTTCAGCTAAGTTCAGCCCGAGCCTGTTAATTGAAATGGCATTTTGATTTTTCGTGGCGAAATTGACCGCAGTACCTGTTTATTTTCTGACAAGCGTCGTACACTCCGCGTCTCTTTATGACTTGCTGATACTGAAAGTATGCATAACACCCCTGCCGCCGCCTCGCCAAAACCCTTTGATTTGACGTCCACGGCGTTTTTGATTGTTGCCTTCCTTACCGGCATTGCCGGGGCGTTACAGACGCCCACGCTGAGCCTGTTTCTGACCAATGAAGTCCACGCCCGTCCGGCAATGGTTGGCTTCTTTTTTACCGGCAGTGCCATCATCGGCATTCTGGTGAGTCAGTTTCTGGCGGGACGTTCCGACAGAAAAGGCGATCGTAAAAGTCTGATCGTCTTTTGCTGCCTTCTCGGGGTGTTTGCCTGCGTGTTGTTTGCTTTTAACCGCAACTATTTCATCCTGCTGTTCGTGGGGGTGTTCCTGAGCAGCTTCGGTTCCACGGCGAACCCGCAGATGTTCGCCCTCGCCCGCGAGCACGCCGACCATACCGGTCGTGAAGCGGTGATGTTCAGCTCTATTCTGCGTGCCCAGGTGTCGCTGGCATGGGTCATTGGCCCGCCGCTGGCGTATGCCCTGGCGATGGGATTTGGCTTTACGGTGATGTACCTGAGTGCGGCTGTCGCCTTTGTGGTGTGCGGCACCATGGTGTGGTTCTTCCTGCCGTCAATGCGCAAAGAGCCCAAAGTGGCTTCAGGCGTACTGGAAGCCCCGCGCCGTAACCGTCGTGATGCGCTGCTCCTGTTTGTTATCTGTACGTTGATGTGGGGAACAAACAGCCTTTATATTATCAACATGCCGCTGTTTATTATTGATGAGCTGCATCTGCCAGAGAAGCTGGCGGGCATTATGATGGGAACCGCGGCTGGGCTTGAGATCCCGACCATGCTGATCGCGGGCTATTACGCGAAGCGTTTCGGAAAGCGTTTTTTAATGCGCATCGCGGCTGTCGCAGGACTGCTGTTCTATATCGGTATGCTGACGGTGCACACGCCGGGACTCTTGCTGGCATTGCAGCTTCTCAACGCCATTTATATCGGCATACTCGCCGGGATTGGCATGCTCTACTTCCAGGACCTGATGCCAGGCCAGGCAGGCTCAGCCACCACCCTTTATACCAATACCACTCGCGTGGGCTGGATTATTGCAGGCTCAATGGCCGGCATCGTGGCCGAGATCTGGAGCTATCACACGGTATTCTGGATTGCGCTGGTGATGTGTACGCTGACGATAGGGTGTCTGGCGCGAATTAAGGACGTTTAAGGGGCGGTGAGCGCTTCCAGCTCAAGAAGGTAAGTGATCGCCTGCGCGCGCGTGCTGCCGCACATCTCCGCGGACGGCTGAAGGCCGGAACAGACTTTCGGGCGCAGCGGGGAACCAAAGATCATGCACAGGTTATTTTCAGCAAGCTGCACGCAGCGGGTATTGGCAGGTTTGCCGTCCGGCATGCCAGGAATGGGGCTTGAAATGGACGGTGCGGTACAACACGCGCCACAATCGGGACGACAATCCATACAGGCTCTCTTTCGCTGAAGAACGCCCGCGCAGTCGGGCATTGCGCGCACAGTAACACCTTTTGTGTATTGATAGCAAAAGCCACGAATTCCGCTTGCCTGAAAGGCCGAGCACGAGTAATTTGGCGCGATATTTTTTACCACCCGTAAACAGGATTACTGCAATGCCAAGAGCGAACGAAATTAAGAAAGGTATGGTACTGAATTACAACGGCAAGCTGCTGATTGTGAAAGATATCGATATTCAGGCCCCGAGCGCCCGTGGTGCAGCAACGCTGTACAAAATGCGTTTCGCCGATGTGCGTACCGGTCTGAAAGTGGAAGAACGTTTTAAAGGTGACGATATCGTTGATACCGTGACCCTGACCCGCCGCTATGTTGATTTTTCCTACATTGATGGCAACGAATACGTGTTCATGGATAAAGAAGATTACACCCCGTATATCTTCACCAAAGATCAGATTGAAGAAGAACTCCTCTTCATTCCTGAAGGCGGGATGCCTGACATGCAGGTTCTGACCTGGGATGGCGTGCTGCTGGCGCTGGAACTGCCGCAGACCGTGGATCTGGAAATCGTGGAAACGGCTCCGGGCATCAAAGGTGCATCCGCAAGTGCCCGCAACAAACCAGCAACCCTGACGACCGGTCTGGTGGTGCAGGTGCCAGAATACCTCTCCGCGGGCGAGAAAATCCGCATCCATATCGAAGAAAAACGCTATATGGGTCGCGCAGACTAATGCGATATTCGCCCGGTGGCACAACGCCACCGGGCAACAGACGTTAGAGCAGTTCCGGGTATTTCGTCATCTTCAGCGCCAGCTCAACGCCCCGCACTTCCGCCATGCCTTTCAGACGACCAATCGCCGAATAACCTGGGTTCGTTTTCTTACGCAGATCGTCCAGCATCTGGTGACCATGATCGGGACGGAACGGGATAGGACGAACGTCACCCGCGTGCTTACGACGTACCTCTTCCGCCAGAATCGCATCCACTACCGCGACCATATTCACATCGCCGCCCAGGTGCGCTGCTTCATGGAAGGTTTTTGGATTATCCTCACGACAGGTCGCACGCAGATGCGTGAAGTGAATACGATCGCCGAAGGTTTTAATCATCTGCACCAGATCGTTATCCGCACGCACGCCGTAAGAGCCGGTACACATGGTGAATCCGTTATAGATACTGTCCACGGTCTCTTTCAGCCACTGCATATCTTCAATCGTGGACACGATGCGCGGTAAACCGAGAATAGGACGCGGTGGATCGTCCGGGTGCACAGCCAGACGTACGCCCGCTTCTTCCGCTACCGGTACGATAGCGCGCAGGAAAAACGCCATGTTTTCACGCAGCTGGTTTTTATCAATATTCCCGTATTCCGCCAGTCGCGCGCGGAACTGATCCAGCGTATAGCCCTCTTCAGCGCCCGGCAGGCCAGCAATAATATTGCGGGTCAGCTTTTCAATCTCGGCGTCACTGGCTGCGTTAAACCACGCGAGCGCCTGCTGCTGCTCTTCAGCCGTGTAATCGGCTTCTGCACCAGGACGTTTCAGGATGTGCAGCTCAAATGCGGCAAAGGCAATCTGATCGAAACGTAATGCTTTTGAACCGTCCGGCAACGTGTACTCAAGATCGGTGCGCGTCCAGTCAAGAATGGGCATGAAGTTATAGCAAACAGTATCAATACCGCAGGCCGCCAGGTGACGAATGCTCTGCTGGTAGTTGGCAATCCAGGTCTGATAATCACCTGAATGGGTTTTGATATCTTCGTGAACCGGGATGCTTTCCACCACAGACCAGGTCAGGCCTTTTTCCGCCAGCAGCGCCTGACGCTTTTTGATTTCTTCAATCGGCCATACCTGACCATTAGGAATGTGATGCAGCGCCGTCACGACACCCGTTGCGCCAGCCTGACGCACATCATCAAGAGAAACCGGATCGTTCGGCCCGTACCAACGCCAGGTCTGTTCCATTGCCTCACCTCTAAAGTTGTTATACCAATATGGATGACTACGATGACGACTACCATACATGTTTGCCGTAAAGGGTCAACACACCGCCACACATTGATTGATCAAACTCACACTTCGGGGATATTTACGGCTCACCAATTTTATTTGCTGTCATATAACTTTACACTGGCGTTGTTAATTAATGGTTAATCAGGTGTGTATTTCATGAAGACAATTGCCTCCACCTCGCTTCCTGCCCATGTCCAGCTCCCTCGCTACGATCGTAAGCAGTTACGCTCTCGCATCGTCCATTTTGGCTTCGGCGCATTTCACCGCGCGCATCAGGCCTTGTTAACAAACCGGGTGCTGAATGAGAAAGGCGGCGACTGGGGTATTTGTGAGATTAGCCTCTTCAGCGGCGACGTGCTGATGAGCCAGTTGCGCGCACAGGATCATCTCTTCACCGTGCTGGAAAAAGGGGCGGAGGGAAACCAGCCGATTATCGTCGGTGTCGTCCATGAATGTCTGAACGCAAAACTGGATTCTCTGCCCGCCATCATTGAGAAATTTTGTGAACCTCAGATCGCCATTGTGTCGCTCACCATCACAGAGAAAGGTTATTGCATCGATCCCGCCACCGGTAATCTGGATTTGCACAACTCCCGGATCGTTCACGATCTGGAGAACCCGTCTGAACCGCACTCCGCGCCCGGGATCCTGGTCGAGGCGCTACACCGCCGCCGTGAACGCGGTTTGTCCGCTTTTACCGTCCTCTCCTGCGACAACATCCCTGATAACGGCCATGTGGTGAAAAACGCGGTACTGGGGATGGCCCAGAAACGCGACCCGGCGCTGGCAGAGTGGATTGATTCACATGTGAGCTTTCCGGGGACCATGGTCGATCGAATTGTCCCCGCCGCGACCGAGGCGTCGCTGGCAGAAATCACGCAGGAGCTTGGAGTAGAAGATCCTTGTGCCATCAGCTGCGAACCGTTTATTCAGTGGGTAGTGGAAGACAATTTTGTTGCCGGACGCCCGGCATGGGAAGTGGCTGGCGTACAAATGGTGCAGGACGTGCTGCCGTGGGAACAGATGAAATTGCGCATGCTCAACGGCAGCCACTCTTTCCTCGCGTATCTGGGCTACCTCGCCGGGTATGCGCACATTAACGAATGTATGGAAGACACCGCTTTTCGCGAAGCCGCACGTCGGTTAATGCTGAATGAGCAGGCTCCTACGCTGCGTATTAAGGATGTCGACCTCACGGCTTATGCCGATAGCCTGCTTGAACGCTTTGCCAATCCGGCACTGCAGCACCGGACCTGGCAAATTGCGATGGACGGAAGCCAGAAATTGCCGCAACGCATGCTGGATGGGATCCGCATCCATCTTGAACGTAAAACCGCGTGGCCGCTGCTGGCCCTGGGCGTTGCAGGCTGGATCCGCTACGTCAGCGGTACCGACGAGCGTGGCGACGCGATTGATGTGCGCGATCCGCTGAGTGATAAAATCCGCACCCTTGTTGCAGCCAGCGGCGACGCTGAGCGCGTCAACGCCCTGCTGGGGCTGAGTGAAATCTTTGGTCACGATCTCGCACAAAATAGCCTATTCGTGGAGGCCATCAGCCAGGCCTATCAGCGCATCGCCCGCCATGGCGCGCGTCAGGCTGTTATCGAAACGTTAAATATTTAGCGATTATTGCGCTTAAGGCGAACGGCGATTGCCTCCGTTCGCCCTCCCCCTTCTCATTGCGCCCGTTTTTCGCCAGGATGATGGATAATTGTTATAGCATCACAATTATCGACTGGAGCGCACGTGACCAAAACCAACCTCATTACCGGTTTTCTCGGCAGCGGTAAAACCACCTCAATTCTCCACCTGCTAGCCAATAAGGATCCGGCAGAAAAATGGGCCGTACTGGTCAATGAATTTGGCGAAGTGGGTATTGATGGCGCATTACTGGCAGACAGCGGCGCGATGATCAAAGAGATCCCCGGTGGCTGCATGTGCTGCGTAAATGGTCTGCCGATGCAGGTCGGGCTGAATACGCTGCTGCGTCAGGGCAAACCAGACCGTCTGCTGATTGAACCGACCGGGCTGGGTCATCCGAAGCAAATTCTCGATTTACTGACCGCGCCGGTCTACGAGCCGTGGATCGATCTGCGTGCCACGCTGTGCCTGCTGGACCCCCGTCAGTTGCTGGACGAAAAAGCCGTGACCAACGAGAACTTCCGCGACCAGCTCGCCTCGGCAGATATTATCGTCGCCAATAAAGAGGATCGCGCAACGGCGGAAAGCCAGTCCGCGCTGGAGACATGGTGGCAGCACTTCGGTGGCAACCGTCAGCGGGTGCTGACCACCCAGGGGAAAATTGATAACGCCCTGCTTGACCTGCCTCGCCTGAACCTGGCGGCGCTCCCGGCAAGCGCGGAACATGCCCACAGCCATCCGCAAAAACAGGGTCTGGCTGCCCTGAGTCTGCCGGAACACCAGCGCTGGCGTCGTAACCTTAACAGCGGCCAGGGCTATCAGGCCTGCGGATGGATTTTCGATGCGGATACCGTATTCGACACCATCGGCATACTCGAATGGGCCAGACTGGCTCCGGTCGATCGTGTTAAAGGGATCATGCGCACCCCGGACGGGCTGGTGCGGATCAACCGTCAGGGCGAAGATTTCTTTATCGAAACGCAAAATGTGGCGCCACCTGATAGCCGAATAGAGTTAATTAGTGCGGTTAACGCCGACTGGAATGCCCTGCAGTCCAGCCTGTTGAAGCTTCGTTTAAGTTTGGGCGGCTAACGTTGCCCCAGATTTCACTCTATGCTGAATGTTATGACGACTCGACTTCCCCTGATATTACTGCTTAATGTCGCCGGTCTGGCGCTCTTTTTCTCCTGGTATATCCCGGCGAATCATGGTGTCTGGTTTCCGCTGGATTCTGCCATTTTTCACTTCTTCAACCAGGAACTGGTGAAGAGTGAAGCCTTCCTGTGGCTGGTTGCTATCACGAATAACCGCGCCTTTGACGGCTGCTCGCTGCTGGCGATGGGCGGCCTGATGCTCTCTTTCTGGCTGAAAGAGGACAAAACAGGACGCCGCCGTATTCTGATTATTGGTTTGATGATGTTGCTGCTTGCGGTGGTAATTAACCAGCTGGCAACGGCCATTATTCCGGTTAAGCGTTCCAGCCCAACGCTCTTCTTCCCCGATATTTATCGCGTCAGCGAGCTGCTGCATATTCCAACGAAAGATGCGTCGAAGGCCAGTTTCCCGGGCGATCACGGAATGATGCTGCTTATTTTTTCCGGCGTGATGCTCCGCTATTTCGGCCGAAAAGCCTTTGCGATAGCCCTGATTATTTTTGTGGTTTTTGCCTTCCCACGGGTAATGATTGGCGCTCACTGGTTCACTGATATTGCAGTCGGTTCGCTCTCTTCTGTGCTGGTTGCGCTGCCGTGGTGTCTGATGACACCGCTGAGCGACAAGATAATAGCCGTGTTCGATCGCTACCTCCCCGGTAAAACGCAACAAATCAGAAACCAATAATTAACCTTAATTAACACTATGCATCAGGGATCGTTTTGATCCTTGATGCACTTTTCTCCCCTTTCACCCCCTCCCGTCATGATTTCGTCACAATATTCGTGATAAAAATGAATGTGTTGCACGGTTTTTAACCTTGATCGTGCGCTTTTTGAACAATTATCAATTTTTACTTTCTGTATCACAATTTCTTATAAAAAAAAGGCTTTTTTTGCTCGCAATACCCCAGGCAATCGGTTAATCTCGAACTCGTTTTGCCCCATAGAGATAATTATTTCGCTGGTGAATAAATTTGTGCGCTACGCCACAAATGTGATCAGAAAGAATTGTCTCATTGTGAACAGATAATTAGTCTCGTCACGTTTGGCATTTTTTATAACGATATTTGTCGTTAAGGACTTCAAGGGATAATAAACAAAATGGTCAAATCTCAACCGATTTTGAGATATATCTTACGGGGGATCCCGGCGATAGCAGTGGCGGTACTGTTATCTGCATGTAGTACATCGAACACCGCAAAGAATATGCATCCTGAGACGCGTGTTGTGGGAATGGAAGATTCCTCGTCACTGCAAGCCTCTCAGGATGAATTTGAAAATATGGTACGTAATCTGGACGTGAAGTCCCGTATTATGGACCAGTATGCTGACTGGAAAGGCGTGCGTTATCGTCTTGGCGGCAGCACCAAAAAAGGCATTGATTGTTCCGGTTTCGTACAGCGTACTTTCCGTGAGCAGTTTGGGTTAGATCTTCCGCGTTCAACTTACGAACAGCAGGAGATGGGCAAGTCGATTTCACGCACTAAACTGCGCACCGGGGATTTAGTCCTGTTCCGTGCGGGTTCGACAGGTCGACATGTTGGCATCTACATTGGCAATGACCAGTTTGTACATGCCTCCACCAGCAGCGGTGTGACCATTTCCAGCATGAACGAACCTTACTGGAAGAAGCGCTATAACGAAGCGCGCCGCGTACTGACCCGCAGTTAAAATAATCATTGTATCGTTGGTTATCCCTTGGCCGGCGATATGATAAAAAAAAGCACTGCTTCGGCGGTGTTTTTTTTTGCCCGTTACACTGAATACATTCAGCGGCAATCCAGGAACCACGACGTCTATGTTCACCCGCTACTTCTCCAGTAATCGCAAGATACTTTTCCTCAGCCTTATCACCGGCCTGATCACAGCCCTGCTCCTGGGGTCATTGCAATTTTTCTGGAGCTACCACAAGCGGGAAGTCAGATTCGACACCCTGATTGACGACGTGAGCATCTACATGGAAAGCTACTTCGATGAGTTAAAAAGCTCTATCGATCTCCTTCAGCCGCTCACGCTGAACAGCTGCCACGACGTCAACGCTGAGCTGACCTCTCGCGCGGCGTTTAGCCTTAACGTGCGCGCCTTTTTGCTGGTCAGGGATAAACTGGCGTACTGCTCTTCAGCCACCGGTCCGATGAACGTCCCGATGGAAGAGCTGATACCCGAGCTGCACATCGATAAACAGATTGATATGGCATTACTGCCGGGCACACCGATGATGCCGCACAGACCCGCGATTGCCATCTGGTATCGAAATCCGCTGGTGAAGGACGGCGGCGTGTTTACTTCGGTAAACATCAACCTGACTCCGTACATGCTTTACACCGCACGCCAGAACGAGTTCGCGGGCATTGCCATCATTATTGGCGACAATGCGTTGTCGACCAGGTCCGCCACACTGGTGAAGGCACAGGATTTACATGAAACGCCGGCACGCACCGCGACCCTAAAAGAGGTTCCGCTGACGATCAAACTGTACGCCGAAGAGTGGACGAGCGATGAAATCCTGTTCGCGGTGTTCTTTGGACTGGTCTGCGGGATCGCGGCCGGCTCGCTTAATTTCTATATCCTCACCACGCGTCTTAACCCAGGCAAAGAGATCCTGAGCGCCATTAAACGCGGCCAGTTTTATGTGGTGTATCAGCCTGTTGTGGATGCCGAGACGCTGCAAATGCGTGGTGTCGAAGTCCTGATGCGCTGGAAACACCCGACGATGGGGGAAATTCCGCCTGATGCCTTTATCAACTTCGCCGAAGCGCAGAAGCTGATTGTGCCGCTGACGCTGCATCTCTTTGACCTCATCATCCGCGACGCGCCGGTATTACAGACCCTTCTGCCACCGGGCGCAAAACTGGGCATCAATATTGCGCCGGGGCATCTTCATGCGGAAAGCTTCAAAGAGGATATGCGCACATTCCTGGACTTAATGCCGCCGGATCATTTCCAGATCGTGCTGGAAATCACCGAGCGCGACATGGTTAACCATCGGGAAGCCAACAATCTCTTCGAATGGCTGCACAATGAAGGCTTTGAAATTGCGATTGATGATTTTGGTACCGGCCACAGTGCGCTGATTTACCTTGAGCGTTTCACCATGGATTACATCAAAATTGACCGGGGTTTTGTCAACGCGATTGGGACGGAAACCGTGACCTCCCCGGTGCTTGATGCCGTACTCACCCTGGCAAGACGACTGAATATGTCGACCGTCGCCGAAGGGGTGGAGACGCCGGAGCAAGCAGCCTGGCTACGCGAACATGGCGTTGTTTTCCTTCAGGGTTACTGGATTAGCCGCCCGATGCCGCTGGAGCAGTTCCGCCAATGGCAGCCTGAACGTTGAATGATTTCACATTGCCCGTGACGTCACTTATTATTCAGCTTAACTGAGCCGGTCAGTCGAAAGGGAGCCGCCGCGAGATGCTTATGCGCTTTATGTTGCTGCTGTTGGCATTAACGAGCCTGTCCAGCCAGGCGCAAACCATCAAAGAGAACATCGCGTTCTCTGTGATTGGTGAGCCAAAGTACGCGGTCAATTTTACGCACTTTGATTACGTCAACCCTGCCGCGCCAAAAGGCGGAAACGTGACCCTCTCCGCCACGGGGACGTTCGACAACTTCAACCGCTTCGCCCTGCGCGGCGTGGCGGCAGCGCGAACAGAATCGCTCTACGATACGTTGTTTGTTACGTCTGATGATGAACCCGGCAGTTACTACCCGCTGATTGCGGACAACGTGCGTTACGCGGATAACTTTGCGTGGGCGGAAATTTCGATTAACCCACGGGCGCGTTTTCACGATGGGACGCCGGTCAAAGCCAGCGACATTGCCTTCACATTTCACAAATTTATGACTGAGGGCGTTCCCCAGTTCCGCATTGTCTACAAAGGCGTTACGGTCAAAGCCATTGCCCCGCTCACGGTGCGTATTGAACTGAGTGAGCCAAATAAAGAGAACATGCTCAGCCTGTTCTCCCTACCCGTGATGCCTGAATCTTTCTGGAAAGATCACAAACTTAGCGACCCCCTCTCCACGCCCCCGCTGGCGGGTGGCCCATACCGCATAACCGACTGGCGCATGGGGCAGTATATTGTCTATTCCCGGGTCAAAGACTACTGGGCGGCAAACCTACCGGTAAACCGGGGCCGCTGGAATTTCGATACCCTTCGCTACGATTACTACCTTGACGATAACGTCGCATTTGAAGCATTCAAAGCCGGTGCGTTCGATATGCGCGTGGAGAGCAGTGCTAAAAACTGGGCGACACGGTATATCGGCAAAAACTTCGCTAACGGGTATATCGTTAAAGACGAGCATAAAAATGCGTCCGCTCAGGATACGCGCTGGCTGGCGTTTAATATTCAGCGTCCGGTATTTACTGACCGTCGGGTGCGGGAAGCCATTACCCTGGCCTTTGATTTTGAATGGATGAACAAAGCGCTATTTTACGGCGCTTACAGCCGGGCCAATAGCTATTTCCAGAACACTGAATATGCCGCTCGCGATTACCCAAAAGCGGACGAACTTGTCCTGCTGGCACCGCTGAAAGCAGAACTGCCGCCGGAGGTGTTCACGACGGTATTTCAGCCTCCGGCGTCAAAGGGTGACGGCTACGATCGCGACAACCTGCTTAAAGCCAGTAAACTGCTGGATGACGCAGGCTGGCCACTGAAGAATCAAAAACGCGTCGATTCCAGAACGGGCAAACCGTTAAGCTTTGAGCTGCTGCTTGCGTCCGGAAGCAACGATCAGTGGGTGCTGCCGTTTAAGCACAATCTTGAACGGCTGGGGATTACCATGAACATTCGCCAGGTCGACAACGCGCAGCTCACCAACCGCAAACGCAGCCGTGATTACGACATGATGCAAACCCTGTGGCCCGCGCAGCCGTGGCCCAGCTCAGATCTGCAAATCTCCTGGGCATCCAGCTATATCGACTCCTCCTACAATGCGCCGGGGGTGAAAAGCCCGGCGATTGATGCCTTGATTGCGAAAATTGTGGCGGCGCAGGGTGATAAAGAAAAACTCCTGCCGCTGGGACGCGCCCTCGACAGGGTCTTAACCTGGAATTACTACATGCTGCCAATGTGGTATATGGGCGAAGACCGGCTTGCGCGCTGGGACAAGTTCTCCGAGCCTGCCGTACGCCCTGTCTATTCACTGGGCTTCGACACCTGGTGGTATGACGTTAACAAAGCCGCCAGACTTCCCGCTGAGCGGCGATAAGGAATCATCATGGGTGCGTATCTGATCCGCCGTCTCCTGCTGATTATCCCGACCCTCTGGGCAATCATCACGATTAACTTTTTTATTGTGCAAATCGCGCCCGGCGGCCCGGTCGACCAGGCTATTGCAGCCATTGAATTTGGCAACAGCGGCGGCATGCCTGGTGGCGGTGGCGAAGGAATGGGCGCGAGCCATGCCCGCACCGGCCTGGGAAATATCAGTGAAAGCCATTATCGCG
>ENA-OQIZ01000441-OQIZ01000441.1-human-gut-metagenome-genome-assembly--contig:-NODE-441-length-21774-cov-3.275003_pt1 | contig 21774 bp, 21 predicted proteins | sample MGYA00242593_ERZ504758 | MGnify/ENA primary metagenome ERZ504758 (study PRJEB26092, sample SAMD00036364) | human gut metagenome | host: Homo sapiens | study: EMG produced TPA metagenomics assembly of...
ATCCGCTGCACGCATGGTATCCTCATCATGTTCAACCACTATAAGACTGTTTCCCAGGTCTCTTAGGTGCATCAAAGCTCCAAGAAGTTTATCATTATCCCTCTGATGCAGACCAATACTTGGCTCATCCAGAATATAGGCAACCCCGACAAGGCCGGAACCGATCTGGGTAGCAAGACGGATTCTCTGTGCCTCTCCGCCAGACAGAGTACCAGTGGCACGTGCCAGGGAAAGGTACTCCAGACCTACATCTGCCAGGAACCCAACTCTGGCTCTGATCTCCTTTAGTATCTGCTTTCCAATAAGCTGCTGCTGCGGAGACAGCTGCATTTCTGCCAGAAATCTCTTCAGCTTATCAATGGACATATTGGTAATTTCATAAATATTCTTATCCGCTACCGTAACCGCAAGTGACTCCTTCTTCAGTCGCTGTCCCCTACATGCTTTACACGGAGTGATCTGCATAAAGCTCTCGTATTCCTGTTTCATAGATTCAGAGCCAGTCTCTTTATAGCGCTGTTCCACATTCCTTATAAGGCCTGGAAAAGCCACATCATAAACCCCCTCTCCGCGCTGTCCCTTATAATAAACCTTCACAGAATGTCCGCCTGTGCCGTATAGAATAATATCCTGTATCTTCTTGGGATAATCTTTAAAAGGTGTATCCAAATCAAAACCGTATTCCCTGCAAAGGGCATTCAGAATAGCATTGGTAAAACTGCTCTTATCTGTGCAAGACTGCCAGCCCATCACTACAATAGCCCCTTCAGAAATGCTCAGAGACTTATCCGGGATCATAAGATCCGGGTCAAATTCCATCTTATAACCAAGGCCAAGACACTCCGGGCAGGCCCCAAATGGGTTATTAAACGAAAAACTTCTTGGCTCGATCTCATCAATACTGACTCCACAATCCGGACAGGAAAAGCTCTGGCTGAAATTCATATAATTTCCGTCCATGGTATCCACCACAGCCAATCCGTCAGCCAGATTCAATACTGTCTCAAGAGAATCTGTAAGTCTTTTCTCAATTCCAGGCTTCACGATCAGACGGTCTACAATAATGGCAATCGTGTGTTTAATATTCTTATCCAGGGTAATCTCCTCTGAAAGTTCATACACATTTCCATCGATTTCCGCACGTACATAACCGCTGCGTCTGGCCTGATCCAGTAATTTCGCATGGGTACCCTTGCGTCCTCGTACTACCGGTGCAAGAAGCTGGATCCTGGTGCGCTCCGGCAATTCCATGATCTGATCCACCATCTGGTCTACTGTCTGCTTAGCGATCACCTTGCCGCATTTCGGACAATGTGGAATACCAACACGGGCGTATAAAAGACGGAAATAATCATAAATTTCTGTCACCGTTCCTACTGTGGATCTGGGATTGCGGTTAGTAGACTTCTGGTCAATAGAAATAGCCGGTGGAAGTCCCTCTATGCTCTCCACATCTGGCTTCTCCATCTGGCCAAGGAACTGTCTGGCATAGGAAGACAGAGATTCCATATATCTTCTCTGCCCTTCTGCATAGATCGTATCAAATGCCAGTGAAGACTTTCCTGATCCGCTTAAGCCGGTAAGAACTACAAACTTATCTCTTGGAATATCCACACTGAGATTCTTCAGGTTATTCTCATTGGCTCCTCTGATTCTGATAAACTGTTTCTTATTCTCTGCTGCCATCTGTTCCTCCATTTCTTAACCGGAAAGCACCGGCTGTAACTCCCTGTATCCTAATCTGATCCGGAATCCTCCGGCTCAGATATTTCTTAATGTGTTCTTCAAGAATATCACAAGAACATTTGTTCGTCAACCATTTCTAAATTCTTTTTCCACCAAAACTTACAGCAAAAAATCTGCCATCACTGCATTACTCACATGAATGCCTTCTCTTGATAAAAATATCCTGCCGCTTTCTTCCAACAGCAGTCCCTGTTTCTTATATTTTTTCAGAACTTCTCCATATATATTCTCTATTGCAGTGCCAAAATACTCCTGAAATTCCTTTTTGGACACGCCCTGTGTCATACGAAGTCCAAGAAACATAAACTCTGCCATCTCATCTTCTCTTGTAAGAAGTTCCCTGTTTTTTCGAATTTTTTCTGGTGCACTGCTGTTTTTCAGATATTCCTGCATATCAGCAGTATTGGAAAAACGCTCCATTCCCAATAAGGAAGCCGCTCCAAGCCCCAGCCCCAGATAATCCTTTCTCTGCCAGTATCCTTCATTATGTCTGCATTCATACCCTGCTTTTGCATAGTTGGAAATCTCATACTGATGATAGTCATACTCTTTCAGAACTGCAGCAACATCTTCATACATGCGGTATTCCGTATCTTCATCAGGCAAATCCAGCTTTTTTCTGAAAAAAGGTGTGCCCTCTTCAATAATAAGACTATATGCTGAAATGTGCTCCGGGCCAAGTGCCGCCACTGTCTGAAGATTTTCTATCCAGCCGTCATAACTCTGTCCCGGAATGGCAAACATCAGATCCACATTTATATTGGAAAAGCCAGCCTCTCTTGCCATCTGAAAGCTTTCCAGAAACTGTGCATAATTATGAATTCTTCCAAGCATAGCCAGTTCCTTATTGTTTGGCGACTGTAAGCCAATGCTGATCCGGTTAATTCCGTATTTTCTGTAAATAGAAAGTTTCTCAGGCGTCAATGTTCCAGGATTTGCTTCAATCGTTACCTCCGCATCCGCCGAAAACAAAAAATAATCTCTCAGCCCCTGTAAAAGCTTTTCCATTACATCACATTCCGGCACAGAAGGTGTTCCCCCGCCAATGAAAACTGTATCTACCGGACGTTTTTTCAGATTCTTTGAAACCGTCTCCATTTCCCGTAAAAGTGCATAAATATAAGCTTCCTGCCCGGCCCTGGTAGAGGGGCCTGACAGGAAGTCACAATAATCACATTTCTTTATGCAAAACGGGATGTGAAGATACAATTCCAAACCATTCTTCTTTGTTCCCATTCTGATTTTCTCCACATTGTTTATTTTCTTCTGTTTACAATGCTGTTTCTGTAAAATTAATCTCCACTACCGGCCTCAGTTTCTTCATCTGTTGAATTTCCAGTAGCATCACTGCCGCTGTCAGACGAATCTGCAGCAGTCTGCTCTTCTGAAGAGCCGCTCTTACTGCTGCCTGCAGCCTTTCCCTCTTCTTTCTGAACCAGATACTCATTCACCATAGTCACGCTTCCGCTTTGCGCTACCGCATCTTTATTTACCTGGCGAGGTACCGGCGTAGGTGTTGCTGTAGGGATCGGCGTGATCTTCATTACGCCCTGCGACTCTGCGTCTGGTGCTTTCACCGTTTTCTTCCCACATGCACAGCTGCCTGCAAAAATTACGATTACCAGCAGGATCACTGTCAAAATCCCGCCCTTGATCCACTGTTCCCTGTCTTTTTTATAACTTCTCTTTATTCTTCTTGTCAGAATACGTATCTTAGCTTTCATCGGATACCTCCGCGTCTGATGCCAGCTGGCATATATCTTATGTCAATCAGTCACACTCAGACACCTTTATTTATTGCTTTTCACCACAGGATTGACAACAATTAATTTTCATCCAGTTTCAGTACGCTCATAAATGCTTTCTGCGGAATCTCTACGTTTCCGACCTGGCGCATTCTCTTCTTTCCTTCCTTCTGTTTCTCCAGAAGTTTCTTCTTACGAGAAATATCACCGCCGTAGCACTTGGCAAGAACATCTTTACGCATAGCCTTAACCGTCTCTCTGGCAATGATTTTGCTTCCGATTGCGGCCTGGATCGGAATTTCAAAGAGCTGACGCGGAATCTCATCTTTCAGCTTCTCGCACATCTTGCGGCCTCTTTCATAAGAAGTATCTGCATGCACAATAAAAGAAAGGGCATCCACTTCTTCTTTATTTACCAGAATATCCAGTTTCACAAGCTCACTTCTCTCATAACCACAAAGTTCGTAATCCAGAGACGCATATCCTCTGGAACGAGATTTCAGGGCATCAAAGAAATCGTAAATAATCTCATTCAATGGAAGCTTATATTTCAGAAGAGCTCGTGTCTCTTCCATATATTCCATGCCAAGATACTGACCACGGCGCTCCTGGCAAAGATCCATAATGGCACCGATAAATTCTGTAGTTACCATAATCTCAGCATTCACGATTGGCTCTTCCATATATTCGATCTCAGATGGATCTGGAAGATTGGTCGGATTTGTCAGATCAATCACTTCGCCGTTTGTCTTGTGTACTTTGTAAATAACGCTTGGAGCTGTAGTAACAAGATCCAGGTCATATTCACGCTCCAGACGTTCCTGAATGATTTCCAGATGAAGCAATCCAAGAAATCCGCAGCGGAAACCAAATCCAAGAGCAACAGATGTCTCCGGCTCATAGAATAAAGAGGCGTCATTTAACTGCAGTTTCTCCAAAGCATCACGAAGATCCCCGTATTTCGCTCCGTCAGCCGGATAAAGGCCGCAGTAAACCATTGGATTTACCTTCTTATATCCAGGCAAAGCCTCCTCGCAAGGGCGGCTATTGTCTGTAATAGTATCACCAACACGAGTGTCTCTTACGTTCTTAATGCTGGCGGTAATATAACCTACCATTCCAGCTGTCAGTTCCTCACATGGAATAAACTGCCCAGCTCCAAAATACCCAACTTCCACAACTTCTGCCACAAATCCAGTGGCCATCATACGGATGGTTGTGCCTTTGCGGACTTTTCCATCTACCATTCGGCAGAAAACAATGGCACCCTTATAAGAATCATAAATGGAGTCAAAAATAAGCGCCTTCAGCGGTGCATCCGGATTTCCTGCAGGTGCCGGGATCTTAGCCACTACCTGCTCCAGAACCTGATCTACATTCAGACCTGTTTTTGCAGAAATCTGCGGTGCGTCCTGGGCTTCAAGTCCAATCACATCCTCAATTTCATTGATAACACGCTCTGGCTCTGCACTTGGAAGATCAACCTTATTGATTACTGGAATAACCTCAAGATCATGATCCAGTGCCATATAAACATTTGCCAGCGTCTGCGCTTCAATTCCCTGTGCAGCGTCAACTACAAGGATGGCACCGTCGCAGGCTGCAAGGCTTCGTGAAACTTCATAGTTAAAATCCACATGTCCAGGTGTATCGATCAGATTGAAAATATACTCTTCTCCATCTTTTCCATGATATACCGTGCGGACAGCCTGGGATTTGATGGTAATTCCACGTTCTCTCTCCAGTTCCATATTATCCAGAACCTGGGCCTGCATTTCCCTCTCAGTCAAAAGTCCTGTCATCTCTATAATTCTGTCGGCCAGTGTAGATTTACCGTGGTCAATATGTGCAATAATACAAAAATTTCGAATTTTACTCTGGTCTGTCATTCCAGACATTCCTCCTCTGGTTATGCTTTACTGTTTATTCTATCAAGAGATTATAGCACAGATTAAATCTGTTTGTCACTTCCTTTTATATGGTTCCTGTTCACTCCGTTCACAGTAACATTCTTGACGGGATAAATTATATTATTTTTATCCTGTTCCGCAGCCCTTTAACACTCTGTTCAAAATGTCTGCAAAGGGTTCCATGGCGTTTTTTACTTCCTGCACCGTATTTGTCTGGGCACCGGCTTCCAGAAGCAGGGCTCTTTTTCGTAAATGAAGATTGTAGCGCAAGCCCGCCAAGTAAATCCCTCTGTAAAAATCAGGATAATACAACGCCGCCTGATATTCCAGCTGAAAAGAAAAAGCAAGATTGTCCTGTATGTAAGGATTTGGCAAATAAGAAACCTTCCCCTGGTCATTCGTGTAGCTAAGGCCATTATAAAAAAGAATCTGCGCAGTATCTTTTCCGTTTATTTCAGTTACCAGCCGTCTGTCTTCATCGATGCCATCTCTTTGCAGATCAATAACCACCTCCACAGACGGATTTTCTTCCAAAACCTTTTCTACGTAATCACAAGCATAATTATAGGCCTTATTCCGATCCAGTTCTCCGCTCATCATATCAAAAGCTTCTTTTATATGGATCACCTGATAACCATATTTTTCTGACAGCAAACTGGTCAGATAATTTCCAACACCCACAATCGTATCTTCCTCTTCTCCTTCCCTGGAATCGGAAAACGTTTCCTGGGAGTGACTGTGATAAATAAGAATCTGCGGCTCCAACGGTCCATGACTCAAGGAAAAATCCTCTGCCAGAAATTCAGCAGCATTTATTTTTACGGCAGATGCATCTGTGTTCTCATCTACAATGTAAAAATTGTTCATTAGATAATCGTAATCCGACAGCTTGTCTCTGGACAGATCCAGAATTGGATGCGGGAGAACGATGTTAGACTGAGGAAGGGTATTTGCAGGCTGAGTTTCTGAATTTAAGTGATTTTCACTATTTTCTATGATTTCTGACATCTCAGAGTTATCTTTATTTTCTATTTTATCTGTATTATTTATTTTTTTACTTTCCTCAGAAACACTGCTGTTTTTTTCCAGATTGGCTTCCTTGGATTTCTTTGCATTTTCCTCTCGCAAATTACGCTCATTCTCTGCAACTTCTTCTAAATATGCTCCATTTCTCTTCTCAATCTCAGCCAGAGTTTCCCCATCCATTTCCATCCAGGTTTCCTGTGCTTTTTCCTCTGTAAAATAATAGAACGGAAACTGCCTGTACACATTATGCACAATTTCCCGCATGGAAAAAGGTCCTGGCAGCATAGCCAGAACCGCAAAAAAACACAGACAAAGAAACACGCAGAAAACCTTCTGGACTTTTGTCACGAAATCACCTCTTTAAGGTTATCCTATGACAGATTTTTCCTCCGTATGTTTCTTTTTTTAGGCTAACTTTCCATATTTTCAGTATTTTTCCACAGCTCACCACCTTTACATCAGCTTCATGCGCCAGAGCGTGTTTGAAAAATCATTCCCGCAATCTGCACGTCCACTTTGCTGGAGATTTCACCCGAATTCGATTGCCGTAGCCCGCTACGATGCCCTCATCTAGGCAAAATCTCCCACAAATTGTAACGCACATCTTGCAGAAAGCCTTTTTCAAACACGCTCTAATAGATCTCTGCAAAAGTCATATTTAATCCTTCTGAAATCGTAAAACTCAGATATTTTATGGTCTCGTCCACATCTTTCGGCGTCACAAACATTCCATGAAGATGTGGGGAAATCATTTCTTCCAAAAATTCTTTCTGTTCGGCCTCGTCCAGTGTCTCAAGCAAATGAGCCATAGAATCATGAACAATAGTCGCCGCATCCACCACCGTAGGCACTCCGATCCCAATCACTTTTACATTCAGATTTTCTTCTGTAAGACCATTTCTGTGGTTTCCCACCCCTGATCCCGGAGTAATTCCTGTATCCGTGATTTGAATGGTCCGATTAAGGCGCCTGGTATTTCTTGCGGCAAGAGCATCCACAGCGATCACTACATCTGGCCGTGTTATTTCCACCACGCCCTCCACGATTTCCGAAGTTTCCATTCCAGTCTGCCCCATTACTCCTGGAACAATTCCGCTGATTGCATGAAGAATCTGCTTTTCTGTACTTTTCAGTCCATACTCGCGGATCAGATGGCGTGTTATATGAAGATTCCCAATTACTTCCGGTCCCAATGAATCCGCCGTAATACCCGGATTTCCAAGCCCAACAATAAGCACGGACTTTTCCTTTTCCAGACCGATCAGCTGGCGTAAATGTCTGGAAAGTTCTTCAGACACTTCCCTGTGATAGTCCTCATCTGGCGCTGAAAGCCCTTCCGATTCAATTGTAATATATGTCCCCTGAGGTCTCCCCATCGCCCTGGCACCATTTTCCGTGGTTATTTTCACCACAGTGGTTCGAATGTCTTTTTCCTCATTATAATCTTCCTGAACCTCCACCCCGCGCACTTCTACATTGTCCTCTGTAAAGCGTTCTCTTGCCTCTACCGCCAAATCGGTTCTGATCTTATAAGTTCCCAGCATATCAGTTCCTCCATACTTTCCCAAATTCTCCCATATCACCGGCTCCGCCCTGCTGTTTTCTATGTGCAAAATGTATTTCTCATTGCAATTCATACCTTTCACAGCCACACCTTTCGATTTTTATATAATCTCCCCACTTTTTTGCAAAAATATGTATGTCAAGCATTTTTGTAAAAATATGTATGTCAAGCATTTTTGTAAAAATATGTATTGACAATCCAAGGTAATTATTATAAACTATATAAGCATGTTCATAGGAACGCCCGTGTCTGTTCTTATGATGCAAAAAATTAATCATCATTCACGAATTGGAGGTGTACGAATTGGCTAACATCAAATCTGCAAAAAAGAGAATTTTAGTTAACAGAACAAAAGCTGCGAGAAACAAATCCATCCGTTCTGCTGTTAAGACTTCCATCAGAAAAGTTGACGCGGCAGTAGCAAACAACGATAAGGCAGCAGCAGAGGTTGCATTAAAAGAGGCTATCTCTACAATCAGCAAAGCAACTTCCAAAGGTGTTTATCACAAAAACAACTGCGCAAGAAAAGTTTCCCGTTTATCCAAAGCCGTTAACAGCATTGGCTAATAGATATCTGAATTTTTAGTTATAAGCTTATAAGTGAAAATTAAGGCAGTCGAACCGTCATCGACTGCCTTTTTTCTGTATTTTTTTTGCATTCCTGTTCATCCCACTGCCTATTTTTGCAAACATCATAGCCTGCACCAAAACGTCATCTTCTGGCTGAACTATACTTCACGATCAGTAATTCCACACTAAGCACATCCTGCAATCTGCCTGTCTTCACAGCTTCCTCTGCATCCACAAAATCCGTCACTGCCTGACGAAGTTCACTGATTCTATAGGATCTTGCACAGACTGCAATATTTTTCACCACAAAAGACGGCACTCCCAGTCTTGATGCCATCACCGGCTGAGGGATTCCTTCTTCTGCATATTCTTTTACCAGAAGCAGCTGGCGAAACTGTTTCGCCAAAAGAAAAAGGATTCTCATCGGGGGCTCCTTCAGCGTGAGAAGATCATAATACAGATCCAGTGCTCTCTTCTGATTTTTCTCCGTTACTGCCCGGACCATATCAAAAATCTTATTCTGGGTCTGAGTGGTACAAACCTGCTGAATATCCTCTCCCGTTACCACATCCCGGTCACCGGTATAGGAAATTATCTTTTCCAGTTCCATCCGCAGGTTTCCCATGTCCACGCCAGTCATGGTAAGAAGGAGTTCCATATCCCGCTGGGTGATCATCTTGCCTTCTTTTTTCAGAAGCCCGGCAGCCCAGCGCATTAGCGTTTTCTCATCCTGCTGCACAAATTCTCCGATTCTACCTGCTGCCTTTACGGCTTTATACATACGGTTTCTTTTATCCACCTCATTTTCTACAAAAATAAGGCAAAGATAGTCTGGCAGTTCTTTCATATAATCAGCCAGTTCATCACATTTATTCTTAAAAAAGCCGGTATCTTCCAACAAAACCACCCTACGGTCTGCAAAAAAAGGCATGGTCTCACAAAGGTCGATCAGTTCCTTCACATCAATGTTCCGACCCTCATAATGATTAAAATTCATGGTGTCATCTTCTGGATTCAGCGCCTGCACCAGTTTATGTTTATACTGCTGTTTCAGGTAAGCTTCCTCACCATACAGCAAATACGCCTGTTTAAAATTGCCTGTCTTTATATCTTCCTGGATATTCTTCAAAATATACGCTCCTGTCATCTTCTTGTCGGTCAGGACATTCCCCAAAGGTTACTATTCACGATCTGACCAGTAGCCCCCCAGACTCTTTCAGCCAGGGTGATAGAGCTGTACCCGACATTCTACTAAACCATACCACAAATTGTGTCTTTATAAAAGTGCCTTTTTCGCTCTACATACTATTTCCCTTTTCCAAAAATTTCTTAATCCTTATCCCCTCTTTCTCCCAGCAAACTTTCACAGCACCGCTCTCCATAGTAAAACTGGTCTGGCACCCGGTTTCTTCCAGGCGTTTCGTAATTTCCGGTGACGGGTGGCCATAGGTATTGGTAGAAGAGCAGGAAATCACAGCATATTCCGGGCGCACTGTATCAAGAAACTGTTGACAGGTAGAGTAATGGGAGCCATGGTGTCCCACCTTCAAAAAGTCCACATCTTCCAACATTCCCAATTTCAGCAATTTCTTTTCCGTCTCTTCCCCGATATCACCTGTCAAAAGGCCAAGAAACTCCTCATATTTTACTTTAATCACCATACCATCTTCATTTACGTCTGCGCCAGAAGCGCTGACAGCAGGAGCAATTATCTGCAATTGCAATTTACCTGCATTCAGGCAGTCTCCTTCCTTCAGGGTTCTCACTGGAATTCCGGCCGCTTTTGCTGTCTGTTTCAGTTTTTCCCATGCAGCAGGAGGATTTTCCCACTCAGGCAGATACAAGCATCCCAATTTTACTGAATTCAGTTTTTTTACAGCCATCTCCAATATTTCCTGTACACCACTGATATGATCCTGATCTGTATGAGATATAAAAATTCCATCAATCTGAGAAATCCCCTGATTTTTCAGATACGGTAAAACCTGATATTGTCCCACACCTGATTTGTTTGTGCTTCCACCATCCACCAGAAAGCAATTCCCTTCCGGCGTCCGCAGCACAAGCCCGTCGCCCTGTCCCACATCCAGACAGCTGACAGAAAATGGTTCCGGCTCACGCCATATAAGAATAGACATGGCCAGGCATACAACTACGAAAGCAATTATTTTTCTCTCCCTCTTCCCTTTCTGTGTAAGTATCCAGACTGCTCCTGCAAACAAAATATAATATACAGCCACCTGCCACAGCTTTGGTTGTCCTGTGATCCAGATACCAAAAGGCAGATTCCCAGATAGTTTACATAACTCTTCATAAATTCCAGCAAGAACCTTTCCAGGCAAAATCACAACACGCCCAACGGAAAAGCTTACACACCCTGCAAGCAATCCAGTAACTCCGCTTCCCAGAACAATTCCTACTGTAGGAAGCACCAGCAAATTTAAAAAAATTCCAACCAGTGAAACTTCTCCGAAAAAATATAAGGAAACAGGAAGCATGGTCAGCTGTATTCCTATAGATGCGCCTAAAGCCAGATTTGCTTTGCAAAAACCTCCGGCAAATTTTTCATATATTTGCCCTGTATGTTTTCCTAAAATCATACAGCAAATATTTTTAAACTTTTTTCCAGCATGTCTTTTCCATGCACTCTTTTTTCTCCGCACATTTTCCCCTTTTTCAATACGGGATAAATCCATACTCTTTGTTAATGCAGGAACCACTACGCCAGCTCCTGCTACCGCGCTAAATGACAAAAGGAACCCACTGTTATATAAATATGCTCCTGAATCTCCAAGAATTAACATAGCCGAAACAGCCAGCGCCGTTGGCAGATCATAAATCCTTCCGGTTATTTTCGCCCCTACAGATATCAAAAACATACAGACTGCACGCATAGTAGACACACTTCCACCAGTCATCACGCCGTATTGAAGCAAAATCAGCAGGGCAATTATCCCAGACGGCCAGATTCCCATTCCAGTCTTCATCAGAAGATTATAAATTCCCATTCCAATCACACTGATATGCAGCCCCGAAATTGCCAGAACATGCACAATACCAGCCATCTGGTAGCGAAGCTTTACTTCCTCATCCAGACTGCTTTTATCCCCGAGAACAATTGCCTGAAAAACCCCGGCTTCTTTTCCACCAATTCCATTCAGAACTTTACTGAGATATTTCCTTAGATCATTCATACCTTGTCGATAAGCAGAATAATTTTCCGATTTTTTTAACAATTCCGCCTTTTTCATAAAATAGAAAATATGCTGGCTGGCATAATACTGTCTGGCATCAAATTCTCCTGGATTTCGCATCTCACCTACTCTCTCCAGATTTCCAGACACCAAAACAACAGTTCCTGCCGGAACATCTTCTTTTTTCTTTAAAAATACTTTTACATTTTCAATAGATATTTTCTTCGGTTGATTTTCCTTTGATTGATTCTTCTTTGGTTGATAAATCAGATATGTATTGCTAAGATAAACAGATTGTGAAAATTCATTTTCTGTGGTCTGTGTCACTTCTCCGCAGATTGTGACCTTGGGATGTTCCCGGATCCAGGAGTCCACATTTTCCGGAACAGGATTTCCTCTGATCAGTGGAAATCCTGCCCGGTCGGCCACACACATAAGGAGCATCAAGACCAGACACACCATGCAAAGCGGTCTTTTCGTCATTTATAAACTCCTTTAGTATTTCATTTTATAAGCGTTATTGATTGATTTTTTCAAACACGCTCTAATTCTCTTTCAGGATCAGATCTGTATTTTTACTGAAAAGACTGTACAAAGATGTTCCATCACTTAACTTAGCCTCTGTATCACCTTCGATTGAAATCTGCACTTTATCAGCAGATGTCGTATCCAGAAGAGAATTTACCACGGAATAGATCATGGTGTTCACCGGGATATCAATTCCTGAATCTGAAAAAGCGGAACTAAAATCCACATAGCACACATTATCAGACACCTCTATTCCCAGAATATCCGTATTCTGCGGAATTGTTGGATAATGCCCTTTCACCATCGGTCCTTTGGCAAGCTGTTCCAGTATTACTCTCTCTCTTGGCAGAATTCTCTTATAATATACATTTCTCTGTTCTGCCACAAGATGCTCTCCTGTCTTGTCTGTAAAATACAGAGTAAAAGTATCATACCGATACGCATCTTTATCAGAGCCCCACATTTCTACAAAAGTGTTGCCGTCAAGCAAGCCTACAGCCTGTCCCTTGGAATCGGTAAGCTCCTGATTTCCTATAAAAATCTTTATGCCGGTGATTCCTGGAATCTGAAGAAAAGTTCTTGCCACACCTGCGCGCACCAGAATCTCCCTGGTTCGGGAAATATTACTGTAATCAGCATTAAACTCCAATTCCAGAAGGGATTCATTTAAGCGGTAAGTCACCAGCTGAACTCCTGCTGGAAGCAAAGGCAGGTTCTCTCCGCTGCTCTCCTGTCCATTCAGGATTCCCATTAAATCCTGGAGCATAAATTCTGCACTTTCCTGCTCCGGATAATATCTTGTCTTTGTTACTTTCGTTTCATCTTTGTTCAAGTAATATAGATAGTACTGATTGCTGACACTTTCAGTCTTCTCTCCCTGGCTTTCCACCGAGCATCCGGTAAGAAGGCCAATGATCAGAACCAGAGCCATCGCTGTACTCAACAATTTCTTCATCTGGCACCTCCTACGGAATATATGATAAAGGAATGCGGACAGTAAAGGTAGTTCCCTCGCCTTCCTTACTTGCCACCTGAATAGTTCCATGATGCATGGTCACAGCACTTCTGGTAATCGCAAGTCCAAGACCTGTGCCGCCAATTTCTTTGGAATGGGATTTGTCCACACGGTAAAAACGTTCAAAAATTCTTCCGATGGACTCCTCCGGAATGCCCATTCCGGAATCTGCAACCTTCACATAGAAATATTTATGGTCAGCGTCAAGGGTTACACGAACCCAGCCATCATCCACATTGTATTTAATACCATTCTCAACCAGATTGCTCACGGCAAGAGTAAACTTTACCTCATCCACATCTGCTTCAACAGGGCGGAAACTGTCCAGGATCAGATCAATGTGCCTCTTATCTGCAATTGGACGGAGTCTCTTCAGGATATCCTCCAGAAGCTGATTGATATTCAGGTGCTCCACATTCAGATCAGCTGCTTTCTTATCCATTTTTACAAGAGAAAGCAGGTCTGTGATGATCTTATTCTCCCGATCAATCTCTGCAGTGATATCGCCCATAAACTCCTGATACAGCTCCTCCGGCACCCCTTCCTGGCCCACCAGTGAATCGGCAAGTACCTTCATGGAGGTAAGCGGTGTCTTCAGCTCATGGGACACATTGGAAACAAACTCATTTCTGGACTCATCCAGAATCTTCATTCTGGAAAGCATTTTGTTGAACGCATCCGTAATAAGTGCTGTCTCTGTATAATCCGGGACAGAAATCTCCTCATTCTGGTATCCATCTGTCAAATCCTCAATGGACTTGGTAACTCTGGCAAACGGCTTTACAAGAACCGTAGAAAGCACATATCCAAGAAGAACCGCCAGCACAATAATGATTCCTGTGATCAGAAGACTCTTCTGTTCCAGCTCCAGAATATTCTCTGCAATTTCATTGGAGGAAAAGCTGATCAGCATAGCACCCTGAAGCTGCTTCACCTCCGGGCTTTTCACAGGGAGAGCCATCTCAATCTTCTGTGTCTTACTATTATAGCGGCTGGCTTCCTCACCTTTGAAGCATTTGATCACCATAGTGGAGATCAAAGTTTTTCCCTCATCTACGCCATAGGTATCCTTGATAATCCTGTAATCCCTGTCAACTAACAGAATTCTGCCGTCATACACATTAGACAACAACTCCAGCTTGCTGTTTACATTCTGCGAGCTGGAGTCATTCATATAATTCTCTTTAATTAACAGGTTACACAGAATGTCACACTGCTTCTCAACAGTCTGCTTACGGACAGCCACAGCCTTGCTCTCATAGGCTGCCACCATCACATGAGCAACAATGACACTTGGTACGATTCCCAGAATGACCAGAATGATCAGAATACGAAAACGCAGACTTTTTAAAAAGCTTGGTTTCTTTTTCTCTGGCATGGCTTATGCCTGGAAATAATATCCCACACCCCATTTGGTGTGTACATATTTGGGCTCACTGGGATTCGCCTCAATTTTTTCACGTAAACGACGGATATGTACATCCACTGTACGAACATCACCAGGATATTCATATCCCCATACAATATTCAGCAGGTTCTCACGGCTGTACACTTTATTGGGATTAAACACCAGAAGTTCCAGCACATCAAATTCTTTGGCAGTCAGATTGATTTCCTTACCAGAAATAAACACGCGACGGCTCTCACAATCCATCTTCAGGTCACCAGCCTCTATTGTCTTCGCCTTGTCTTTTTCTTCCTGATTGCTGCCTGCACGGCGCATAATGGCCTTGATTCTTGCCTTTACCTCAAGAATATTAAATGGTTTGGTGATATAGTCGTCCGCGCCATACTCAAGGCCGAGGATCTTATCCATATCCTCACCTTTCGCTGTAAGCATTACAATAGGAACATTTGAAAATTCCCTGATCTGTTGGCATACTTCAAAGCCATCCATCTTGGGAAGCATAAGATCCAGAAGAATAATGTCATATTTCTTCTCTTGGGCCATCTCCAGGGCTTCTTCGCCATCGTAGGCACAATCCACATCCATTCCATCCTGTTCCAGGCTGAAACGGATACCCTTTACTATCAGTTTCTCATCATCTACTACCAAAACTTTCCTGCTCATTTAAGAATCTCCCTTATCCAGTTGATATCTTGTCTTTTATCTTTGAAAAGGTACCCTCTTTGATACCTTCTACATTCATAATCTCTTCGATAGAAGCAAAGTCTCCATGCTCCTCTCTGTATGCAACAATGGCTTCTGCCTTTGACTGCCCGATTCCGCTTAAAGTGGAAAGCTGTCCGGCATCTGCAGTATTCAGATTAATTCGTGTATCATCGCCTACGCCATCTCCGAAACTTCCTGTATCTCTTCCAACAGTTCCCGATGGATTTTCCACTGAGCTGCCTTGAATTTCTTCCAATCCTGAACTTCCAGACTTGTCACCATCGTTCAATGCCTCTGGCACTTTCGCCATAGCAAGTTCCAGGTTCTCAGCCACTTCTTTCTCAGTAGGCACATAAATCTGCTGCCCATCTCCAATACTTCTGGCTCTGTTCAGATAATTTATGGCTGCCTCTGGCAAATATCCTCCCGCTGCATCAACAGCCTGGAAAATACGCGCTCCTTCATCCAGCTCATAAACACCTGGATTTACAACAGCTCCGCATACATCAACGAATATTTTCTGTGGAATTGGCGTTTCTGGCAGCAAATCCAAAGCTGAATTTTCTGTATTTCCCTCTGATCCTGCATCTGAAACAGCAGACTGTTTTTCGGGATTTTCCCCTGCCGCCACGTTATTCTCATACGCAGTGCTCTCTTCTCCGGCTTTTCTATTCGAGTTCTCTTCATCTGAATCCATCTCTTCCAGAAAAACCTCTTCCCGACGTGCGCAACCTGTCATTGCAGACGCCGTCCAGAGAAAGAACAAAACTGTCCAGATTCCACATCTGTATTTTATTTTTCTTCCCATGCAGGTTCCCCTTTCGCTTTATGCGCAGGTTCCCCTCCACTCATGCTTTACCTAATCTATTTTAACGAAACTTTACATTTTTTACAATACCATTTCTAAATTTTATCAGTCTTTTATCTATTTGCCTTATTTCTCCCATTTAAATATGACAATTCCTACAATCGCCACAGCCATGCCGATCAGTTTTCGCCACTGAAAATCCACTTTTTCTACACCAAACAGACCAAATAATTCAATTATATAGGCAACTGCCAGCTGGGAAATTACAATCAGCATAGCAGCCTTTGCAGGACCTAAACTTCCCATGCTTTGAATGACAGTTATTGTAATAAATGCTCCGATAATACCGCCAAGTAAAGTATATTTATTCTCCACCTGCCACAACGCGCCAACACTGTCCCTCCCGGTAAAAATCCACGCCAACACGCAGACCAGAAACGCAGAAAACTGTACCCAGCCGGTGGATACCCACAAGCTGGTCTGCTTAGTCATCTCTGTGTTAAAAACGCCCTGAATACTCATCAATGCACCAGATATCAACGCTACAAGAAATCCCCACATACAATACCTCCATAAACTATCCTATACTTCCAGATTCTTTCTCTAGAGCGTGTTTGAAAAAGGCTTTCTGCAAGATGTGCGTCACAATTTGTGGGAGATTTCGCCCGGATGAGGGCGCCGTAGCGGGCTACGGCAACCGAATTCGAGTGAAATATACCGCAAAGTGGGGCATGCAGATTGCAGGAATGATTTTTCAAACACGCTCTAAGCCAATCGATGTTCTGACAGCCTCCAAAAGGATACTCCCTTTCCCGGGAAGAAAAGGAGGTGCACTTGCAGCAGGCACCTCCATAATAGTATTATATGTATTTTTCAAAGATTCATTCACTTCGCAAGTTTTTCGCTTTTTTTCGTAACGCAGCACCGGCAGTAATTAGACGCCGATAAGATCCAGAGAAAAGCAGGAATGATAATAGCAAGAACGCCCGTATTCCATACCATATGAAGCAGCATGGCTACCAATGTGCAAAAAGGAAGTACCTTTCCAGTCAGCAGATAAGTCTTATAGCTTGCTTCGTAAATTTCTTCCTTCTCTGCTTCGTCACAGCTTGCAAGCCACTGCTCCTGAAAGTTTATAGAAGTAGGATCACCTTTCTTATCCGGATAAATTCTCTGAACCAGCTTTATATAGCGAATCTGCCACATACCAAAATATCCAACCATTCCCACAAACACAACCAGTCCTGCTAAGAACATCCATATCTCACCGTCACTCTGGCTCTCAATATATTTCATAGAGTATCCTGGTGAAATAAGCAGCATCATAAGAACAGTTCCCACTGTACTCGCAATCATCCCCCAGCTGGAGGACACTTCAATATGATACTGCAATTCATGATATTCTTCATCCTCTGCATCCTGTATCTGGCTTCCCATTCTCTTCATCTTTCCAAATGGATCTCACAGATCATAATACAGATCGCACCGCAGATACATTCCAGCAGCACTGTATGATCACGTACAGCCAAAAGAAATGCATTCATCCCATGCCCAATAGCTGCTATAGAATTCTCCCCAGTGTATGATGTAACAAAGCCAAAAATTCCTCCAACAACACCACCAGCCAGCATAATCAGTACCATTTTTAAATAGGAATTCATTTTCTTCTTAGATTTTCCCTTATTCATCTTCTCCATCCTCCGTATAAGTAAAAATATCTTCCACTGTCACCTGACAGATCTTCGCCAGCTTCAAAGCCAGCGTCACTGAAGGTGAATAGTCTCCCCTCTCAATCAGGCTGATCGTCTGTCTGGACACAACAGCCAGTTTCCCCATGTCCGCCTGATTGATTCCAAGCCTGGCACGATATTCCTTCAATCGATTCTCCAGCGCCATTTCAAAGGCTCCTTTCTCATTCGTAGTGTATTCATTTTTTTGAAATGACTTATTTCATTGTCATTATGACAAGTTTATTTGTCATTCCTTGTATTTGCATAATATCATTGACAACTTTACTTGTCAACAGGTTTTTTATATTTTCCCAAAACAACCTTGCAATCCTGTTATATCTCTACTGAAAACCGCTTTTCCAGTCTTTCTTCTGACATTATGCAAAAATATTTTCGAAATTTTCTATATTTTCCATCTATTCAACAGCTCTCACAATTGATATAATATTTTCAACAAATATGACAGCCGGGCTGGCATGTCAACTTGAAAGGAGAATCACAATGGCAGACGAAAAGAACATTGGTACCCCAGCAGAAGAGGAAATCGAGATCATCACCCTCACCGACGAAAACGGGGAAGACATGGATTTTGAGTTCCTGGATCTTGTTGAGTATGAAGGAAAGCGCTACGCAGTTCTTCTCCCACCTGTAGAGGACGTGGAAGGTGAGGACGAGAACGAAGATGAAGAAGTACTGATTCTTCAGGTTGAGGACGACGGAAATGAAGAAAACGAGAGCTATGTTTTCGTTGATGACGATGACATTCTCACCGCTGTTTTTGACATTTTCAAAGAGAAATTTAAAGACGAATTCGACTTCGCAGAAGAGTAAATTCACAAAAAGCTTTTAAGCAGCTGTACTCTATACAGTGTAAAAAGTTCCATCCCCCAACTTTTGACAAGATGTATGTCAGGATTTATGGGCGATTGTCGGAATAATTTTTTAAAACAGAATCTTGAGCAACAGAAAAAAGGTACCTGAAACCATTTCAAAGTACCTTTTTTCTGTCATTTTATTCTCATTTATAGCTTAAAATCAACCTACACTGCTTTTTTAGTGAATCTTTTTTAATTTTCACCTGTTTTTTCACCAAAACTCCAGCTCTGATTTACGCCAGACATTCATCCAAAATCTCCGCCATTTCATCGATATCCGCCTTGGTAATCACAAGCGGAGGCACAATACGAAGCACGTCGCTTCCTGCAGAAATAACCAGCAGTTTCTTCTCCAGAGCCTTCTTAACAATCTCTCCTACAGGTCGTCCTGCAATGACGATTCCCTGCATGAATCCCATACCTCTTCTTGCTGCAGCACACTCATGTTTTTCCACAAGTTCATCCAGTTTTTTTTCAAGATATGGGGTTAATTCCTGTACATGAGTAAGGATCATATCCTTCTCATAAATGTCAAAAACCTTGCTTACAGCCGCACATACAAACGGATTTCCGCCATAGGTTGTACCATGGTCTCCCGGCTTCAAAGAAGCCTGTGCAACCTTCTTACTCAACACAAATGCACCAACAGGAACACCGCATCCAAGCGCTTTTGCACAGGTCATAATATCCGGCTGTACACCGTATGCCTGCCATGCAAAATAATATCCGGAACGTCCCATTCCGCACTGGATTTCATCCAGAATAAGGAGAATATCTTTCTCATCACACAGTGCGCGAACGCCCTCCAGAAACTCTCTTTCCGCTGGATAAATACCGCCTTCTCCCTGTACAGTCTCCATAATAATTGCACATGTTTTATCTGTAACCTGGGCTTTTACACTCTCAAGATCATTGAAATCAGCAAATTTCACACCACCCATGAGCGGCTCAAAAGGCTCACGGTAATGTGCATTTCCAGTGACAGAAAGTGCTCCAATAGATCTGCCATGGAAAGAATGATTCATGGCAATGATCTCATGATCTGCATGTCCGTCACGTTCATAAGCATACTTTTTCGCAGCCTTTAATGCACCTTCAATAGCCTCTGTACCACTGTTTGTAAAGAAAGCCTTGTCCATGCGGCTTGCATTTACCAGCTTTGCGCCAGCTTCGATAATTGGCTCATTGTAATACAAATTAGAAATATGAGTCAGCTTATCAATCTGTTCTTTCAGTGCTTCATCATATCCAGGATAATGATATCCAAGCGAATTTACAGCAATTCCTGCTGCAAAATCCAGATATTTGGAGCCTTCAGAATCAAAAAGGTGCACACCCTCTCCCCGTTCAAAAACAACAGGAAAACGATTATATGTATGAAGAATACTGGACTCCGCTTCTTCCATCTGATTATTCATGTTCATGGTAATATTTCTCTCCATCCTCTCTTAAAATAGCAGTTCCGATACCTTTGTTTGTAAAGATTTCCAACAGTAAACTATGAGGAATTCTTCCATCAAGAATATGAACCCGGTTAACACCATGCTCAATTGCTTCAATACAGTTATTCAGCTTCGGAATCATTCCGCCGCCAACATATCCATCCTCGATCAGTTTTCTGGCATCCTGAATATGAAGCTCAGAAATCAGAGATGACGGATCATCTTTATCCCTATAAACTCCCTCAATATCAGAAAGAAATGCAAGCTTCTCTGCATGTACAGCCTCTGCAATTGCGCAGGCTGCATCATCTGCATTAATGTTATAGCTGTCATAATTATCATCAAATCCGATTGGAAAAACAATCGGAAGAAAATCTTTTTCCAGCAGATCATAAAGAATTTTCGGGTTTACTTCTGTAATATCCCCTACAAATCCAATATCCTCTCCATTGGAATATTTCTTCTTACATTTCAGCAATCCACCGTCTTTTCCACTGATACCAACAGCCTGTACGCCAAGAGATTCCACATGGGAAACAAGTTCTTTGTTTACTTTGGCAAGGACCATTTCTGCTATTTCCATTGTCTGGGAATCTGTTACCCGAAGACCATTGATAAACTTAGCCTCCATGCCTACTTTTCCAACCCATTTGCTGATTTCCTTGCCGCCACCATGTACGATAATTGGCTTAAATCCAACCAGTTTCAGGAGAACTGCATCCTTAATTACATTCGCCTTCAATTTTTCATCCAGCATAGCACTTCCGCCATACTTTATTACAACAATTTTACGGTTAAAACGCTGTATGTAAGGAAGCGCCTCAATCAGTACCTCTGCCTTATCAAGATATTTCTGATTTACCATTTTTTCTCTTAACCTTTCTTTCCTATATCTTTATGTTACAAAAGTCCTACAACTGCATGCCTTTCAGTCTTCCTCTGGCATCTAATTTACACACTCTCAAGCTTTAATATCAAGAACGATAATCTGCATTAATTTTCACATAATCATAAGTAAGATCACAGCCCCATGCAGTTGCTTTTGCGTCACCCATCTTCACATCTGCAATAGCTGTTACCTCATCCTCAGACAGGATTCTGGTTGCCTCTGCTTCATCATATCCTGTTGAAACACCGTTCTCAATAATCTTTAATTTTCCTGCGCGGCTCTCAAAATACAGGTCAACTTTTTCCGGATCAAACTGTGCGCCGGAGTAGCCCATGGCACAGAGGATTCTGCCCCAGTTTGCATCGTGTCCGTAGATGGCTGCTTTGGTGAAGCTTGAAGTGATCACGGATTTGCTTCAGCTCTTTGCCTGCCCTTTTGTCTCGGCACCGATTACTCTTACCTCAAACAACGCAGTTGATCCCTCTCCATCTCCTGCCACCTGTTTTGCGAGTTCCTCCTTGACAAATCGGAGCGCCTTTGTCAAGGCCTCATAATCCGCATTTCTAGCAGTACGTTTTGTGTTCACTGCCATTCAGTTGTCCAACAGGCGACAGGCATA